>Ga0153933_1000018_pt1 | contig 115453 bp, 98 predicted proteins | sample TSNJ017MetaG_FD_102275 | JGI IMG/M metagenome (GOLD analysis project Ga0153933, IMG submission 102275) | Attine ant fungus gardens microbial communities from New Jersey, USA - TSNJ017 MetaG | ecosystem: Host-associated > Fungi > Mycelium > Unclassified | place: USA: New Jersey, Wharton State...
CAGTCTGGCGATGCTCTCCGGATCGCTAGCGTCCACGGTCGCAACCTCGGCCTTGTGTCCCTTTGACTTGAGCCTTTCAGCCAATTCCTCGGTGTTTGGCGCGTTCCGGGCGGCCAGAACAATCTGGAATCCTTCTCTGGCGAACCGTTCGGCCGTTGAAAAGCCCATGCCCGCACCGGCGTCGATGCTGAGAAACGTCTTCCTGGCGTGAATTCCTTGGTACAAAGGCTGCCTACGTGGATCGAAACTAACGGTTGATGTCCTCGTTAAACGGCAACGAGGATTTTGTCTGGATTTGCGGTCGATGTGACGGACTTTGGGTCATGTTCTTGTCGTCAAGGAGAGGGGAATCCGCTACGTTCGAAAATGAGCGGCTCATCTTGATATGAAGCAGCAGCGCGCTTGCATGGCTATTTGCCTCGGTACCCCTGAGGCTGAATCTCGAACGCCGAACCGGCGCCGTGCGCCGCTTCGCTCAACTCGCTCTGCCGCGATGGAATGTCAGCCTGCGCGGCACCCGCGACACGGGTTGTGAGCGCACGATGGCAGACCGCAGGCTTATTTCCTGATCAGCGGGATCTGCAGATTGGTCGGACGGTTCTGTTCGGTATCGAAACCGCGGCCGTCGATATTGCGCGCACCCCAGAACAGCAGGTCACCGCGCAGATAGACGAGGTCATACTCCATGAAGTTGGTCCCTTCCTTGAGACCAAACGGGAGGAAGGTCTTACCGAAGATGCTTTGAGAAGCGTTGGCCGCCCAAGGCGCGTATCCGGCCGACGCGACCTTGTTGAGGATGTCGACGAAGCCTTGGGCGATCGGAGTCACTTCGTAGGCTTCATCGGCAGTGAACTCGACCTTCTGCGCCCCTGGCGCAATCGGATGCGCGCCTTGCCAGGTCATGTGCCCCTTGATCTTGATCCGCGCTAGCGGCACCGCGCCGTACGGGTCGGCGAAATTGACCACATCAAGCTCGAACTGATCGGACGGCAGATATTTAAAGGAGCGCTTCAAGTAGAACGGCTTGAGTGAGCCATCCGGGTTCTTGCTCGGCCGGATTTCCGGCGCGATGCTTTCCCAATTGCCGAGCAGTGCCTTTTCGATCTTCGGGACGTCAGTTTCCACGTTGCTTACCTTCGGCGGGCTATCTTTGGCGGACTGGGCCGCGGCGCCGCCGATACCCACCATCAACACCACTAGCACCGACAACGATGCCTTCATGCTTCTGTACATGCGCCGCTTTCCTATTGTTCGGAGTCAAAATGCGCCGTGCCGCAAAGCCAGACGCTGCGCGTCTGCTTTACGTGGTGCTCGCTCCGGCGAGAAAGACTTTGTAAGTTGGCCCCATGCCTGCGGGACATGGGACTTTGTGGCAGGGTATTCGTAGAGCCGCAGCAAGCCTGCGGAGGCGAATCTTCTCTACTCTCCGCAGCCTTGCAGCGCCCAATTACCGCCGCTCTCAAGCCCTATGCCACGAATCCTGAGCGCGCTATGCTTCCGGTAGCCGCTAGCTCCAGTGTCTACGGCTTCGGGGCGGTGTTCGGTGCGCTGCGGGAGTCCTTGAATGTCAGACTCGAGCGGAGACAGGTGCCCGGTTGCGGGAATGATTTTCATTTCCGGTATCGGGCTTGGACATCAACGGTAGCTTGCCGATTGGCAGAGTGGGGACGCAGGTCCTTCCACTGGTGAAGATCGAAGTGGGAATGCATCTGGCCCGCCTGGCGATGAGCTTGCCTGAAAACGCCTCCCTGTTTCGATACCGGTGCGGCAGTCGGGCATTTCGCTTTCGTCTCGTGACCTGACTGGAGATATCGTGGCCTTCGGATCGCAAAGTCGGCCGTTAGTCGAACAGAGATACTGGAAGCGGCATGACTTGAGTCGAAAACGACTCGGAGCGCCACCTGCCCTCAACCGCTTCCCCACGATCGGTGGTGCTTTTCTAGGCTCGACCAGTCCCTGCGTGCTTCGCCGTCACGGCTTCAACGCCTCCCCATATCTATGGCCCCGCGCCCGACTTGGTCGGCAAGGTCGCGGAATATTTCCCTCAGCAACTCAGCGCGTGGAAATGGCCCAGTCGGTTGGCCGGGGATCAGTCGCGAGCGCAGATCTGCTGTGTATGCGACTATCTGACCGGTCGTCGTTTAAGAACGCGGATGTCGCAGCTCGGCACTAGGCCATAGCGTCCGTGCAGGCCGCGCCAAAGGTGTGCATACAAAGTACTCAAAAGCTTGCGCATCGAACACCCCCCTCTACAGTCGCAGCGATATAATCGTGCTGATGTCGCCGCAAAAATGACAGAGTCATTTTTGGGCAGGTCTGCGTAGTGTTTGAGCAGAGCGCTGTTGCCGTCGAACGAAGTGCTGCGAAAAATCGCTTGAGATTCAATCCGGGCACCCGTGGCACGTCTCGTGCATTGATAGCGCCGAGTTGGCCGCTAGGGTTCCGATCTTGCCAAGGCAGGATGCTGGTCCGAGAGCAGCCGCTTGCGGGGGAGACATCCCCGCAGGTGCACGGCGGGATAAAAGCCCGGGAGACCTCGTTAGCCAAGGGATTGGCGGAGCGATGGTCTTTTCGCCAGTCCCTTTTTGTGAAGTTCACAAGAGGGATCGGCAATGAACAAGTTCTCTTTCTTCCTTCGCTCTGTTGTCATCGGCTGCGCGGTTGCGCTCGCGGCCGCGTCTTCCGCCGACGCCGCGCCGAAGAAAAGCTTCAAGGTCGCGTGGTCGATCTATGTCGGGTGGATGCCGTGGGGTTACGCGGCCGACACCGGCATCGTCAAGAAATGGGCGGACAAATACGGCATCACGATCGAGGTCAAGCAGTTCAACGACTACGTCGAATCGATCAACCAGTACACCGCCGGCAGCTACGACGCGGTGACCATCACCAACATGGACGCGCTGTCGATTCCGGCGGCGGGCGGCGTCGATACCACCGCAATCGTGATGGGCGATTTCTCCAACGGCAACGACGCGGTGATCCTCAAGAGCAAGTCCGACCTTGCCGCGATCAAGGGGCAGTCGGTCAATCTGGTCGAATTCTCGGTGTCGCACTATCTGCTGGCGCGCGCGCTCGAGACCAGCAAGCTGAGCGAGAAGGATGTCAAGGTCGTCAACACCTCCGATGCCGACATCGCCGCCGCCTACAAGACACCCGAGGTCAGCGCGGTCGTGGCCTGGAATCCGATCGTAACCGAAATCCTCGGCTCGCCGGACGCCAAAAAGGTGTTCGATTCCTCGCAGATCCCCGGCGAGATCATGGACTTGATGGTGGTCAACACGGCGGTGGCGAAGGACAATCCGGATTTCGCCAAAGCGCTGGCCGGCATCTGGTACGAGACGCTCTCGAAGATGACGGCGAAGGATCCGGCGGCGACGGCGGCCAAGGAGGCGATGGCCAAGGCGTCCGGCACCGACCTCGCCGGTTTCGACAGCCAGCTCTCGACCACCAAGCTGTTCGACAAGGCCGCGGATGCCGAAGCGTTTACGCGCAGCCAAACGGTTGGTGCCACAATGGACCGGGTCCGCAAATTCCTGTTCGACAAGGACCTGCTCGGCAAGGGCGCGAGTTCCGCCGATGCCGTCGGGATCGAGCTCGCTGACAAGTCGGTGCTCGGCGACAAGTCGAACGTTAAGCTGCGCTTCGACCCGACCTATATGGACGACGCCGCTAAGGGCAAGCTCTGACCACATAGCGTCGCTTCAAACGGGAGCCGTCCGATGCGACTTGTGAACATACGGCCAGGCCGGCAGACGCGATTCTATCTCCTCGCGCTGCCGTTCGTATTGGTCGCAATCGCCTACTTCTCCGGCTCCGCTGCACGGCTCGCCGACAATCCGAACGACAAGCTGCTGCCGGCGCTGCCCAGCATGGTGCAGGCCGTCAAGCAGATGGCGTTCCAGGTCGACGCGCGCACCGGCAGCTATCTGATGCTGTCAGACACGGTCGCTAGCCTGGGGCGACTGGGTGTGGCGTTGTCGATCTCGACGGCCGCCGCGCTGGTCCTCGGCATCTTGATCGGGCTGCTGCCGGGTGCCAATGCCCTGCTCGGGCCGTTCGTGTCCGTCACCTCGATGGTGCCGCCGCTGGCGCTGTTGCCGATCCTGTTCATCGTGATGGGGCTCGGCGAGAACTCCAAGGTCGCGCTGATCGTGATCGGGACGCTGCCCTGCATGATCCGCGACCTCGCCATGAAGGTGCAGGAGCTGCCGCGCGAGCAGATCATCAAGGCGCAGACGCTCGGTGCGTCGACGTGGCAGCTCGCGCTGCGGGTGGCGATACCGCAGGCGCTGCCGCGGCTGATCGATACGCTGCGGCTTCAGCTCGGCCCGGCGTGGCTGTTCCTGATCGCGGCCGAGGCGATCGCCTCCGACTCCGGGCTCGGCTACCGGATCTTCCTGGTTCGCCGCTACCTCGCGATGGACACCATCATTCCCTACGTCGTCTGGATCACGCTGCTGGCGTTCCTGATGGATCTCGGCCTGCGCGTGCTGCAACGGAAAGCGTTCCCCTGGTTTGCCTCGGTGAGGGCGGAATGAGCGCGATCCGTTTCGACGACGTCTGGAAGGAATATGGCGATCACATCGTGCTCGAGCGGATCACGATGGAGGTCGAACCACGCGCCTTCATCGCCCTGGTCGGGCCGTCGGGCTGCGGCAAGACCACGCTGCTGCGCATGTTGCTCGGCGAGGAGCAGCCGAGCCGCGGACAGATCCTGGTCGATGGCAAGCCGCTCCCGGGCGAGCCGGACGCCGACCGTGGCGTCGTGTTCCAGCGCTATTCGGTGTTTCCGCATCTCACGGTATTGCAGAACGTCATGCTCGGCCGTGAATTGCGCGATGCCACCATCACCGGCCGGTTGTTCGGCGCGGCGCGGCGCGCCGCCGCTGACGATGCCGCAAGACTGCTCGCCGAGGTGGGGCTCGCAGGACAGGAGGGCAAATATCCGTCCGCTTTGTCCGGTGGCATGCAGCAGCGGCTCGCGCTCGCACAAGCGATCATGCGCGGTCCGAAGGTCCTGCTGCTCGATGAGCCGTTCGGCGCGCTCGATCCTGGCATCCGCGCCGACATTCACGTGCTGATGAAGCGGCTGTGGAACGAGACCCATCTGACGGTCGTGATGGTCACCCACGACCTCAGCGAAGCGTTCCGGCTCGCCACCCGCGTGATCGCGCTGGAGCGGCAGCGCGATCGCCCGGAAGAGCGCGAGCGCTACGGCGCCACAGTGTCGCGTGACCTCGAAATCTATCCGCGCCGCACCGCAGACGCGGCATTGATTGCCCATCCAGCTCCGATCGGGACGACCCGGTCAAGCAGGGAGCATCAGCCGGGACGGCCCGGCGCTCTCATCTTGAACGAGCAACCATGATCCTGACCGAGCACCAGAAGGGCGAGATTGCGGCCCATGCCAGACGATATGCCGAGCTGAAGGCGGCGGGGCAGGAGCACGCGCCGCGTACGCTGCCGCCGCCGACCGCGCGCGACGCTGCGCCGATCGATCCCGCGGCGATCGTTCATCGCGAGACGCTTCCGGCCGGCTGGTACTGGACGACCCGGCTTGACCGCGGCGACACCTTGCGCATCGTCAACACGTCAGGGATATCCACCGTCAGCCTGCTCGCCTGGAACAGCGTCGATCCGTCCGAGCGGCTCAACCACGCCGACACGATCAAGGTGCAATGGGCGGCCCGGCTGCAGAAGGGTCGCCTGCTGCTCTCAGACATGGGACGGGTGCTGCTAGGCATCACCGAGGATACCAGCGCGGCGCATGATACGCTGGTCGGTGGCTCGACCGCGGCGAGCAACCAGGCCCGCTATGGCGAGGGGAATTTCCGCAACACCCGCGACAATTTCATTCTGGCCGCGGCCAAGCTCGGGCTCGATCGTCGCGACGTCCATCCCTGTGTCAGCTTCTTCGCGCCCGTCGCGGTCGATGCCGAGGGCAGGCTGGTCTGGTCTGACCAGCGCCGCTGGAAGGGAGATTTCGTCGATCTCCGCGCCGAGATGGATCTGCTGATCGCGCTGTCGAACTGTCCGCACCCGCTCGATCCGGCGCAAACCTATCCGCAGGCGGGCGTGGAGGTCGTGCGCTATCGCGCCGATGCCGTCGCGGCCGATGACCTCTGCCGCACCGCGACCGCGGAGGCCCGTCGTGCCTTCGAAAACAACGCGCTGTATTTCGGCGAAGCCATGGACGGAGTTGCGCAATGACCGCCCAATCCGCTCAAGCCCGCGCCCGAATCGTCCTCGACGCCGAGATTCCCGCGCGAAAGTCCTGGTCGGCCATCATCCGCAGGGGGCAGACGCTGCGCATCGTCGATTCTCATGGTCAGCAGGCGGTCGATACGCTGTTCTATCGCGCCGACGATGTCGCCCAGCGCTACAGCGGCCAGGATACGCTGCGTGAACAAGGCTCGGCCTATGTCGGGCTCGGGACGAAGATCATGTCCAACGAAGGCCGCGTGATGCTGCGCGTCACGGCCGACAGCTGCGGCCTTCACGACACCTCGGCCGGCGCCTGCTCCTGCGAGAGCAACACAGTGCGGTTCGGGCACCAGACCCGCTACCAGCATGCCTGCCGCGAGAACTTCGTGTTGGAAGGCGCAAAGCACGGCCTGTCGAAGCGCGACATCGTGCCGAACCTGAACTTCTTCATGAACGTGCCGATCGACCCTTCCGGCAACTTCACCGTGGTCGACGGCGTCTCAAAGCCGGGCGACGCCATCGAGCTGGTCGCCGAGATGGACGTGCTGTGCCTGATCTCGAACTGCCCGCAGATCAACAATCCCTGCAACGGCTTCTTCCCGACGCCGGTGCAAGTCACGATCTTCGATACCTCGATCTCCGAGCCGCAGGAGGCGTGAGGCATGTTCAGCAAGGTCCTGATTGCCAACCGCGGCGAGATCGCCGGGCGGATCGGCAAAACGTTGCGCCGCATGGGCATCCGCTCGGTCGCGGTCTATTCCGATGCCGACCGCTTCACGCGGCCGGTGCTCGACGCCGATGAGGCGGTGGGGATCGGGCCGGCGCCGGCCGCCGAGAGCTATCTCAATGTCGATGCGATCATGGCGGCCTGCCTTGCGACGGGCGCACAGGCGGTGCATCCCGGTTACGGCTTCCTGTCGGAGAACCGCCGCTTCGCGGAACGGCTCGCCGAGCACGGCATCGTCTTCATCGGGCCGCGGCCGGAGCATCTCGATGCCTTCGGGCTCAAGCACAAGGCCCGCGCCATCGCCGAGGCGAGCGGCGTGCCGCTGCTGCCGGGGTCCGGCCTGCTGGAGACGATCGACGCGGCGATGCAAGCGGCCGGGACGATCGGCTTTCCGGTGATGCTGAAGAGCACGGCCGGTGGCGGCGGCATCGGCATGCAGCTCTGCCACGATGCGGCGACGCTGCGCGAGCGATTTGAATCTGTCCAGCGCACGGCGCGCGCCAGCTTCGGCGATGCTCGGGTCTATCTCGAGCGTTTCGTCGCGCAGGCGCGCCACATCGAGGTGCAGATCTTTGGCAACGGCCGTGGCGGCGTGGTGGCGCTCGGCGAGCGCGACTGCTCGCTGCAGCGGCGCAACCAGAAGGTCTTTGAGGAAACCCCGGCGCCCGGGCTCTCCGCTGATGTGCGGCGGCGGCTGCACGCGGCGGCGGTCTCGCTCGGCAAGGCTGTGGCTTATGAATCCGCCGGCACGGTGGAGTTCATCTACGACGTCGCGCGCGAGGATTTCTATTTCCTCGAGGTCAACACCCGCCTGCAGGTGGAGCACCCGGTCACGGAAGCGGTCTACGGCGTCGACCTCGTCGAATGGATGATCCGGCAGGCGGCGGGCGAGGATGTGCTCGGCGTGGGCGCGCTCACGCCGAGCGGTGCGGCGATCGAGGTGCGGCTCTATGCCGAGAATCCAGGCGCCGGCTTTCGTCCGAGCGCGGGCCGCCTGACCTCCGTCGTGTTCCCGCCGGAGACGCGGATCGACGGCTGGATCGAGACCGGCACGGAGGTGACACCGTTCTACGATCCGATGCTGGCCAAGATCATCGTCGCGGCTGCTAACCGCAATGACGCGATCGCACGGTTGACCAAAGCCCTTGATGAGACGGTCGTTGCCGGCATCGAGACCAATCTTCATTACCTGCGCGCCATCGCGGCGTCCGAGGTGTTCCGCAGCGGCCAGGTGGCGACCAGCGTGCTCGGCGATTTCAGCTTCCAGCCCCGCAGCATCGATGTCGTCGCGCCCGGTGCGCAAAGTGGCGTGCAGGAATTGCCCGGCCGCCTGCATCTCTGGCATGTCGGCGTGCCGCCGAGCGGTCCGATGGACGAGCGCTCGTTCCGCCTCGCCAATCGCGTGGTGGGAAATAAGGAGACGACGACCGCACTCGAGCTGACGGTCAACGGACCGACGCTGCGCTTCAACACCGATGCGACGATCGCGCTGTCGGGCGCGCGTATGAAGGCCTCGCTCGACGGCATTGAGGTCGCCCACGGCGAACCGGTCACCGTGCGCGCGAGCCAGACGCTGACCGTGGGCAGCATCCAGGGCGCGGGGCAGCGCAGCTATCTGGCTGTGCGAGGCGGCTTCGACGTCCCAGAGATTCTTGGGTCACGCGCCGTGTTCACGCTCGGCGCGTTCGGCGGCCATGCGACGGGGCCGTTGAACGCCGGTGACGTGCTGCATATCGGCGCAGAACAGCCCGGCCTCGCCCCGCTGCAAGCCATCGGCGAGACCGAGTGGCTGCCACTGACCGCGGCGTGGGAGATTGGCGTCGTCTACGGCCCGCATGGCGCGCCGGATTTCTTCCTCGATGAGGATATCGAGACGCTGTTCGCGGCGAGCTACGAGGTGCATTTCAACAGTGCGCGCACCGGCGTGCGGCTGATCGGGCCGAAGCCGCGCTGGGCCCGCGCCGATGGCGGCGAAGCCGGCCTGCATCCGTCGAACATCCATGACAATGCGTATGCGGTCGGCTCGATCGATTTCACCGGCGACATGCCGATCATTCTCGGCCCCGACGGACCGAGCCTCGGCGGCTTTGTCTGTCCCGCCGTCGTCGCGCGCGACGAACTGTGGAAGATCGGCCAGCTCAGGCCCGGCGACACCGTGCGCTTCGTGCCGGCGCGGCGCGATGATCCCGTTGCCGGCCCGACGATCCTGCGCGCGCCCGAGCTCGGCTCGGCCATTGTCGGGCGCAATGATGACGGCCCGATTCCGGTGGTCTACCGCCGCGCCGGCGACGACAATCTCCTGGTCGAATACGGCCCGATGGAGCTCGACATCGCGCTTCGCCTGCGCGTGCACGTGCTGGCACAGGCGCTGGAAGCCGAAAAGCTCGCCGGCCTGATCGATCTCACGCCGGGCATCCGCTCGCTGCAAATCCACTATGACGGCACGGCGCTGTCGCGGCAAAGGCTGCTCGACGCGCTGCGCCGGATCGAGCGGGAATTGCCGCCGGTCGACAGCATGCGTGTGCCGAGCCGCACCGTGCATCTGCCGCTATCGTGGCGCGATCCCGAGGCCGAGCTGGCGATGCGCAAGTATCAGGAACTAGTGCGCGCGGATGCGCCATGGTGTCCGTCGAATGTCGAGTTCATCCGGCGCATCAACGGGCTCGGCAGCGAGGACGACGTCCGCCGCATCGTGTTCGATGCGAGCTATCTCGTGCTCGGCCTCGGCGACGTCTATCTCGGCGCGCCGGTGGCAACGCCGCTCGATCCGCGTCATCGGCTGGTGACGACGAAATACAACCCGGCGCGCACCTGGACGCCGGAGAACGCGGTCGGCATCGGCGGCGCCTATATGTGCATCTACGGCATGGAGGGGCCGGGCGGCTATCAGCTGTTCGGCCGCACTATCCAGATGTGGAACAGCTGGCGCACCACCGCGGTGTTCACGCCCGGCCATCCCTGGCTGTTGCGCTTCTTCGACAAGATCCGCTTCTTCCCGGTCGACGCCGACGAGCTCAGGGAGGCGCGGGCCGCGTTCCCGCATGGCCAATACGACATCAGGATCGAGGAGGGCGAGTTCTCCCACGCTGACTATGCGAAGTCGCTGGCGGAGGCGCAGCCATCGATCGCCGCATTCAAGGGAACCCAGCAGGCTGCGTTCGATGCCGAACGCCAGCGCTGGCGCGAGATGAAATTCGACGAGGCACCGGCCTATTCAGTCGATCCGAATGCCGTCGCGACGGGCATTTCCGACGGTGAGATCGGCGCGTTCTCTGAAGTGCCGGGCAACATCTGGAAGATCCTCGTCGAGGAAGGCGCCGTGGTCGCGGCCAAGGACGTGCTCGCGATCATCGAGTCAATGAAGATGGAGATCTCGGTGCTCTCGCCGGCAGCCGGCCGCATCACGTCAGTGCCGGTGAAGCCGGGCCAGACGTTGCGCGCGGGCGATGTCGTGGCGTTGATCCGGCCGGAGTAGTCTGGCAGCCGACCGCCTCGTACTTCGAGCCATTCCCCGCGGATTGCTGCGTTCGATTTGAGTTGGTCGGGACGTCGTTCGAACACGACGCAGACGTGGCCATGAAGTAGATCCGGTTTGAGATCGTCATCGCGATCGAGAGCATCTGCTCGACCAAGAGACTGGCGACGCCGGCCAGGCGATCCGTGCGGTCAGCTTGCTGACCTGCTGGCGATCAGCGGTGCCAGACATTCGGTTGGTCGTCGATCTTCATCAGCTCGGAAGCGCCGAGCAGCGTGCGCCCGGTGGTCAGCATCTGCTTCTCGCCGCCCCACAGTACGTCGGCTGGTGTATCATGGCGGTGGGGACGTGGAGTATGTCGGGGATCTCCGGCAGCCGCTGCTTGCCGGGCCGGTGCAGGTCTTTCTGCAAATGTCATAGGCGGGACGACCTGATGATGGGCACATCGTGCCTAGAGTTTCATCCTCCGGATCTGAATTATCGATTCTCTTCCAACCGCGTTTGCATATTATCCGTTGTGTTGTTGCGCTTGAGCAGGCCGCGCGACGGCGGCGAAAGCGTCCAAGGGGTCGGTATGGGCGATCGTCATCAGCGAACTGAGAAGGGGCACCTGTTTGCCCGCAATCTCGATTGGAATCTACTAAAGCTATTCCACGAGATTGTCCAATCTGGTGGCATATCTGCGACGGCTCGCGCCCTGAATAAGCAGCAGCCGAGCATCAGCGCCGGTCTGAAGCGGCTCGAGGACCATGTGGGTTTTCCACTGTGCGAGCGAACGTCGCGTGGTATCGTCCTCAATACAGCCGGCAGAACGCTGTTCTCCATCTGTGAGGATATTTTCGGCGCTGTTCGACGGTTGCCGCCAGAAGTCGCGAAGTCCGCCGGGGCGTTAGCTGGTGTAATATCCGTCCGCATGATCTCTGATCTGATATCACCGGATCTCGATGCTGCGGCGATTGCCTTCCATCGTCTCCACCCAGGAGTCGAGATCAGACTGGATATTGCTCCCTGGCGAACGGTGGTTGCCGCCGTGGCGGCCCACGATGCCGATATCGGGATCGCCTGCGACATCGCTCCCAGCTCGGATCTACACTATGAGCCGCTGATGATGGAAGTGCAGCAGCTTTACTGCGGTCGGACCCACTCCCTCTTCGGAAGGCCGCCTTCCCATCCATGTGAATTTTCTGATGAGTCCTTCGTTCTCACGGGACAGGACGAACCCGCCGAGCTAAAGAACTTCCGCCGCCGCTTCGACCTCGGGCGGCGCGTCGTTGGGTCCGCCGAGACTCTGCATGAGGTCAAGCGGCTGATCCATCTCGGGATTGGTGTCGGCTTTCTGCCGACTGTTGTTGCGGGCGCCGACGGCGAATTGTGGCCTCTGCTACAACCCGATCTGCTACCCAGTTATCACGTCTATCTCATCACTTCGTTGCCCGAGAAATTGAACGCGCCGGCCCGCGAGCTGCTGAACATGATTGTCGCGCAGAAGACGCGGGCTTAGCGTCCGTCGAGCGCTACCCATAGACAGGAACTATGGACGGCATCAGGAAGGAATAGCTTCCGTCCAGCTTCGCCGCCATCCATGTTCTGTGTACGTGTAGCGCGTGGGACGACAATGCTTACGGTACAGGATCTGCAAGGACTTTGGTGGCGGTCGCTAATCCGTTGGCCGGACGATCGCCGAGACAACACGACAAAAGTGTTCTGGCTGCAAGGGCCGACCTATTACATTGACTTGCGCTATTCACCAAATAGGCCAGATTTTTCTGGAGCGCGGTGCCTGAACCATCTCACGATACAGCAGGTTTCGTGGCTTGCTACACAGGAAGGTTTCGCCGGCCGTTTGCGCTTCGACGGTGAGTTTTTCGAGTGGCAAAGGGTGATCGATTTTCAGCCGAAGGCGGTTTATTCGGATTGCGGTCGGTTGTGGATGGAAGCCGATACCATGGTGGAGGAAGGGCGTGACATTCCCTACCTCGAACACTGGCATCGCACAGTCAGCGTGACACCGCCGCCTTGCGGGGCTGTGCAGCTCCGAAACCGTCAGTCCGGCTGTGACGGCTTTATAGTCCGTGTCGGCTCGACTTTCATGTATGCCCGCGGCAGGATATTTGCGCCCCCGGCCGGAATCGCTTTGTCCGAGTGCGTTCACGCCGCGATATCTCTGCAGGACGCGCGCGCGCTGGTCGATTGCGAGATTTCGATCGGCCGGGTCGACGCATCTGGATGGATTGTGGAGCGATCGAGCCTACCCTTCCGCGAAGGAAGCCGTCTCGATCCCGCAGTTCGGTCGAACAGCGAAAAGGTGCACACCGCCGACATCACCGCATCAGGCGTGGCCTGCACGCGCGATTGGGATGTCGTCGAAAAAGAAGGCGATGTTGCATCGATGGATGCGAAAACCGCGACGATGTGAGGAAGCGATCTGTGATGAAGTGTCGAAAACTCAGGTAATTGGAGATCGTCGTGTTTCAATCACTGTCGAAGCGGACCGCGTTGCGGCTTGCAACAGTTTTTTTCGCAGGTCTCCTTTTCGCACCCATGGCGCCGGCGGCGGCACAACGCAACAGCTTCAAGCTGGCGTGGTCGATCTATACCGGCTTCATGCCTTGGGCCTATGCCGGCCAGCACGGCATTCTCAAGAAATGGGCTGACAAGTATCGTATCAAAATCGAGCTCGTTCAGGTCAACGACTACATCGAATCAATCAATCAATATACCTCTGGCCAGTTCGATGCTGTGGCTGCGACAACGATGGATGCCCTTACCATTCCGGCCGTCGGTGGCGTCGATACGACGGTTCTGATCGTGGGAGATTACTCGAACGGCAACGACGCGATCGTCATGAAGGGAAAGAACAAGTCTCTCAAGGATCTCAAAGGCACGACCGTCAACTTGGTTCAATACTCCGTGTCGCACTACATGCTAGACCGCGCGCTCAGCATAGCCGGACTGAAGCCGTCAGAAATCAAGACCCAGAACATTGCGGATGCAGACTTCCTGGCCGCCTTCCAGACTCCCGATGTCGAAGCGATTGCCGCGTGGAATCCCGCGTTGGCGCAGATTGAAGAGCTACCGGATGTGAGCGTCGTTTTCCAATCGACTCAGATTCCCGGTGAACTTCTCGATATCGTAGTCGCGAACACAGCGGTCTTGCGTGACAATCCTGATTTCGGCAAGGCACTGGTCGGAAGCTGGTTCGAGGCTCTCGCAGCGTTGCGCTCGGAGAATCCGGCTTCCCGGAAGTTCATGGCGGAAGCCTCCGGCACGAACCTTGCGAACTTTGAAGCCCAGGTGAAGATGACCCACTTCTATCACGATCCCGGCGAAGCGGCGGCGCTCCTGCGCGCGCCGGAAATGGAGCTCAACATGGATCGGGTGCGGACATTCTGCTTTGAGCAGAAGCTCATGGGTGCCAACGCAAAATCGAAGGACTACATCGGCATCTCGCTTGGCAAGACAATTCTCGGCGATCCGGCCAACATTAAACTTCGACTAGACGACAGTTACATGCAGCTCGTCGCGGACGGAAAACTATGACGCCTAGGCTGTTCTTGAGGGTAGAGGAGAATGACAGATGAGTACTCCGCAAAATTTCGTAAGCATCCCCGTTGTTGATGTTTCGGCGCTGCTTGGAAATGATGATAGCGAAAAGCAAAAGGTCGCCGCAGAACTTGGCGCTGCCGCGCGCGATGTCGGATTTCTCTACATCCGCGGGCACGGTATCAGCGATGCGCTGTTCGAGCAGCTAGTCGACGCCGCCAAGCGGTTCTTTGCACAACCGTCCGACACGAAGATGGAGGTCTATATCGGTAACTCAAAGAACCATCGCGGTTATGTGCCGGAGGGCGAGGAGGTGTTTGCGTCGGGGAGCAAGGATCGAAAGGAGGCCTACGATCTTTCGATCGATCTGCCCGCGACTGACGCCGACTATCTGGCGGGAAATCCCCTGCTCGGACCGAACCAGTGGCCGGATCTTCCCGGTTTCCGTGAAGCGGTCGGCTCATATTATGAGGCTGTATTCCACCTCGGTCGCATGCTGATGCGAGGGTTCGCGTCGGCTCTCGGCGAGGCGCCCGATGTTTTCGATCGGCATCTCACCAAACCGCCGAGTCAGCTTCGGCTGATCCACTATCCGTTCGATGCGACGGCCGAGGATCGGATGGGAATCGGCGCGCACACTGACTACGAATGCTTCACGCTCCTGAAGTCCACTAGCGCCGGTCTTGAGGTCATGAACGGCGCGGGTGAGTGGATCGATGCACCGCCGGCGCCTGGCGCGTTTATCGTGAATATCGGTGACATGCTCGAAATCATGACCAACGGTCATTTCGTGGCTACATCGCACCGGGTGCGCAAGGTGAAGGAAGAGCGCTACTCGTTTCCGCTGTTCTTCGCGCTCGACTATCATACGGAAGTCAAACCGTTGAATCGGTTTATCAGCGCCGAGCGGCCGGCAAGAAATCGCCTCGTGGCTGGTGATCATTTGTTCGCGCAGACCGTACAGACGTTCGGCTACCAGAAGGCGAGGCTAGCTCGCGGAGAGATTGCCTTGCCTGCGAATTCGTTGGAGCTGGCGTCATTCGGGCGGGACGCACTGGTGTCCACCGCTCCTCAAGTCTGAGACGCAGAGCCTCCTGCTCGTTCCGGCGGAGCATGACGTCGCACTTTTGATTCGCATGCTGCTGCTGCCAGCAAACACGGCAGCCGACCCCCTTTCGCTTTTTCAGCGACGGTCGTTGCCTCGCGTGTGCTCGGGAGCCGTCGGGAACGTCGCCGTTGCGGAGGACGAAGCGTTGAAACGGACGATGTGTTGGTGGTTATCGAAAGCATCGAAATGGAGATAGCGGTCGCGCCGCGCCGCGTGGTGAGATCATCGGGGAACTCCGCTGCCCGGAGACCGGCAAGTCTCGGCCGATCTGGTGTTTGCAGTTCTGAAATAAGAGAGGACAGGTCAGAGATGACGACGTTCGACGTTGAAGCGCTAGCTGTTCCGTTCCGCTGTATGATTCCGGCGGCGGACGAAGCGCCAGCCGCGAAAGTGACCGGAAAATCCGTCAGATCGACGGAAGCCGGACCTACGGCATTGCGTTTGTACGCCGGATGGCGGCAGCTGCTTAGCGCGGCAGTAACGGTCGTAATTGTCGGCGGAAATGCCGCTGCGGCGGATCTTACATCGCAGAGCCAAGGTATACCGGCTCGGACGGAGCCGTTGCCATATGACTGGACAGGCTTCTATGTCGGCGGTCATATGGGTTACGCATTAGGGAATTCGAATTGGACCGCCGCCTCGGGTGGGGCCGTCATCGACAGAGGCTCGCTCAGTCTAGTGCAGTCATATGACGGGTTCAACCAGGGAGGAAGCTGGTTCGATGGCTTGCAAGCCGGCTACAATTATATGCTTCCTAACCACGTGGTTGTCGGAACCGAAGCGGATATCAGTTTTGCCGCGTTCCCAAATTACTCTGGCAACAACGTTGGCAACACGATCAATGTTCTGAATGGCACGGAGAGATATTCCGACAACGTGTTCGTTTCCGGCACCGTGCGGGGCCGCATCGGCTATGTATCCAGGGACTGGTTATTCTACGCGACTGGCGGCCTCGCCTGGACTTACGAGAAGTTCACGCTGACGAACGACGTGAGCGGCGCAACAGACTCCTCTTCCCACGAACGGCTGGGCTGGGCGGTAGGTGGGGGTGTTGAGGGACCACTAATCCCCAACTGGACGATACGGGCGGAATATCTTTACAGCAGCTTCGGCGATAGCGCTGTATACTTTCCATCCTCGGGGCAGCGCTTTAACTCCAATCTTTCGGAGCAGGAAGTGCGCCTAGGCCTGAACTATCATTTCGAAGATGGCAGTCCTCCGTTGCGGAAGGTCCCGTCGAATCCTGCTGGCATTGATCCGGACATGATCAACATTCACGGCCAATTCACGACAACATGGCAAGGCTATCCGGCGTTCAGGCAAGCTCAAGGATCTCTCGTGAGCGGCTACTTGGGTTTCCCTGCCGACGGGCAAAGCAACGAGGTATCGGAGGCTACGCTTTATGCGGGTGTGCGGCTGTGGAAGGGAGCTGAATTCTGGATCAATCCGGAGATCGACCACGGTTTCGGGCTTAACGGCAGCATAGGTGTTGCCTCAGTCCCAACAGCCGAGGCGTTTAAGGTTGGTCAGGCCGAGCCTTATGCCAGGGTGCCACGCATTTTCGTTCGCCAGACGATTGCTCTTGGAGGCGAAACGGAGAATGTGGCGGCCGATATCAATCAGTTCGTCGGAACACAAACCGTGGACCGCCTGGTGTTGACCGTTGGCAGGCTGAGTCCGCTGGATATTTTTGACACGAATAAATATGCCGGCAGCCCCAGAACTCAATTTATGAATTGGGGGCTCAACTATAATCTGAGTTTTGACTGGGGCGCTGACGCTTGGGGAAACGGTTACGGTGCCGTCGCCGAATGGTACCAAGGCCCATTTACATACCGGCTGGGGTGGTTCGACTTGGGGAGGTCGGCAATCAGCGACTCCGTCAATGCTTATGGTATCGATCCGACGTTCAGCCAGTATCAACTCGTTGGTGAAGTCGAGCGGCGGTATGAGTTATGGGGGGAGCCTGGTAAGGCCAAACTCACCGTTAATATGGATGGAGGCAGCATGGGTACGTACTCGGATGCCATCGCATATTATTATGCGAACGGTGGAGCGGCTGGTACAGCGTGTGGTTCGGGTACCCCTCAGGTGGCTTGCGTGCGCAATTACACCCACAAGGTCGACGTGCACATTAATATCGAGCAGGCTATTACGCGGGATGTTGGAATCTTTGCTCGGGCTGGTTGGGCTCCGGGGTATGTCGAGGCTTACCAGAATCCGGACAGCAATTTGTTCATTTCCGGTGGCGTCTCCGTCTCGGGGCGGTTGTGGAACAGACCGGAAGATACGATTGGCGTCGGTGTCATACACAACCAGATTTCGAAAATTGAACAGCAGTATTTGAACCTCGGAGGCCTCGGTGCAATGGTTGGCGACGGAACCTTGCCGAACCCTCAAGCTGAGACGGTCTTGGAAACTTACTACAATTACCAGTTCTCTGCCTCAACGAGTTTCGGCTTAGATTATCAGCTCCTCATGAACCCCGCGTTCAATGGCGATCGTGGGCCGATAAATATTTTTGCCAGCCGTGTCCATTGGCAGTTTTAGGGGAAAGTAGATTGTGCCGGAGGTGAAGAACCTCCCAGCTGCCGGGTCATTTCGTAATGCAGCGTTTGATGTGCAAGCCTACGGAGTGTGAAGTCTCAAAGCTTGCAATATCCTTTGAAACTCCGTCGAATCGCTCCTTGTTCCTTCGATTCATGCGATCGGATGAATTTATCCTTTCGTCGTTTCCTGAATGAACTCTTGCGGGCGCGATTGGATCGACGGCGCTGGCTGCGACCGAGTACTTGTTATTGCCGAAGCGCACCAGATAGGTCTTCGAGACCGACGCCGGCAGGCAAAGGTGGGCTCAACATCATGACACAGTCGCTGGCGCGCAGTGCTGGCACCCTTCGGTGAACGCGATGGTCGCCTCGCAAGACCACATCGAGGGCCCGAAGGCGTTCTCAGAGAAGCGGCCACCGAAGTGGCTTGGACGTTAACAGCCCGCCTCTTCCCCTCATTTCGGGGCGCGTGGCATCAGGGCCGGATAATCGCGATCGTGAGCATAGCTTTTGGGCCTGCGCCGGGGGATGAGGGAGGCGAACAACGGTGGCGTCACCATGCTGAGTCATAGAGCTAAGATGCTCCAAGACTCCCCGTTTATAGTGAGCAAGACGGTGATTGTTCCGTCGCGATCAGGACCAAACACCGAGCAGCGCCCGAGCCCCAAAGGAGTTGCCGGTCGAGCGCCGCGCTCGACGCGGAGTTGCGCCGCGATTCGGCACTAGTTCGGCATTGCTTTTGGCCAGCCGGTCCTTCCCAAGCCGGATACCCCGAGCCGGGGTCGCACGCGCATGACCGCGTTGATCGGGACCTTGATCCTGCCGCGCGACGGGACCGCACCGTCCACGGCAACGTGAGCTTTCACGCTGCCTGCTTGCAACGTGCAATGACCGAGGCGGCGAAGGCCAGCGCCGGTCTGGGGTTGCTCCACAGCCGTCCGCTCGGTCGGCAATGGCAAGACATGAGCGACGACGACGTTGCGGCCGAGCGGGGCAACGCGGCCGCAGTCCACGGGGCCACGCGCTTGCCGGTCGTCGGTTTGACCATGGCCGGCGATGGCGCGTGGAAAGCCAGGTTCTGAAAGCGTGTCGGCCCCCGTCGATACGCCCGCCGCGATTGCGCTACGGTTCGCGTTGTCGGCGACCGCCTCAAGGTCGCCTACATGGACAAGCTCGCGCCGCCGCCGGCGTCGACCGGCGAGCAGATCCGGACCGTCTCGGCATGGGGCGAGCGTGCGCAACATCACCTTGCGCGACTGCTCGTTGGCATCATCGGCGCCGGTAGCGTCGGTAGTTTCATCGCTGAAGGCATGGCGCGCACCGGCTTTAGGACGTGATCGTCATCGACTACGACCGCGTTGAGCGCAAAAACCTTGACCGCCCCCTCTATGCGACTCGTCGGATTTCGATGGATCGCTCAGTAAGCATGACGCCGAACTGTCTGCGCTAGAGACAGCGTTATCCGAGGCAGGGGTCGAATTTACATATTTCCCGGACGGAAAGCCCGGCGTTCGACCGCGTTGAGGCGGCGCTGCTATTTTGCAAGAACGTCGGCAAATTCTGTCGAGGCCGTCGGAACCCGATAATTTTATCGGCAGCGGTTTTTGCAGTTTCGTGTCCGTAATTGTACGGCGTTCCGAGCAAAATTTGCAAAGGCAGCGCTTGGATTCTGTAGGAAATCAACAACAAGGGCGAGCGCGCGGCTGACGGCGAAAAAAGTGCGCGCATCCGTTTCGTTTGCCAAATCTATTGTTAACCCTCCCACGGTTGCGCCCGCGTTAATCTTGGAAAGCTGATTCGCGCGCTGAACGTGCATATATCCCGCGGTTCGCGCTGGAGCGGATCGGTAGTCGCGTCGGGCCATTCACATCAACCCGGACGGTTCGGAGACATCGAAATGCTGGGCATCAAGAGCATCGCAAAGAACGGTTTCGCTGACAGTTCCTTTCGCCTGTTCGATGACATGCCGATCAGTGTCATGATTTGCGAATTGAGGGATTTCAAGGTCACTTACCTGAACGAATCGACCCGCCGAAATCTGAAGACCATCGAGCACGTGCTCCCCGTGAAGGTCGAGGCGCTTGTCGGGCAGTCGATCGATATCTTTCACAAGAATCCCCTGCATCAGCGGCGCTTGCTATCCGATCCGAAGAACCTGCCCCACAAGGCGCGGATAACCATAGGAGGAGAAACGCTTGATCTTACCGTGACTGCCATGACCGACAGTCGCGGGCGCTACATCGGCCCGATGCTGACCTGGGAGTTGGCTACCGAAAAGGTGAAACTGGAGAATGAGACGCAGCGGCTGTTGCAAATGCTCGACAACATGCCGATCAACATCATGATGTGTGATCCCGAATTCAACATCACCTATATCAACCAGACCAGCCTCAAGACGCTCGCGACCGTCCGGCATCTGCTGCCAATTCCACCTGACCAGATTCTCGGCAAGTCGTTCGACATCTTCCACAAAAATCCTCAGCATCAAAGGCGTCTGGTCGGAGATCCCAAAAACCTCCCGCATGCGGCCAAGATCAAGTTGGGGCCGGAAACGCTTGATCTCAGGGTTTCTGCGATAGCCGACAGACAGGGCCGTCACATGGGCGCGATGCTCAGTTGGTCCGTCGTCACCGGCAACGTGAAGCTGGCCGACGACTTCGAAAAGAATGTGAAGGGGCTTGTCAGCACATTGGCGTTGGCTTCAAGTCAGATGCAGACGACCGCGAAGTCACTCTCCTCGACTGCCGAATTCGTAAATCAGAGATCGGCAAGCGCCGCTTCGGCGTCGGAGGAACTTAGTTCCTCGGTCAATGAAATCAGCCGTCAGGTCGCCGAAGCCAGTCGCATCGCGAGGACGGCGGTAGAGGAGGCGGAGAGGTCCGACAAGCTGGTCGCGGGACTTGTCACCGTGTCGCAGAAGATCGGAGAGGTTGTCACCTTGATCAGCACGATTGCCGGTCAAACCAACCTTCTCGCCCTCAATGCGACGATCGAATCCGCGCGTGCGGGGGAGGCCGGCAGGGGCTTTGCGGTGGTAGCTTCCGAAGTCAAGGAACTCGCCAGCCAGACAGCCAAGGCGACGGAGGATATCTCGTCGCAGATCAACGATATGCAGGCGGCGACGGGCAACACCGCAACCGCGCTCAAATCCATTTCGCAAACCATCAACAAGATCAGCGAAATCAGCACGGCGATTGCCAGCGCGGTCGAAGAGCAGGCCGCAGCAACCAAGGAAGTTACCGCGAATATCAACGGGACGACCCAGGCGGTCGGTGAAACCAGTGAGGCCGCCGGCAGCGTTCTCTCTGCTTCCAGCGAATTGGCGGCCAATGCCTCGGAACTGGAAGTCCAGGTCGACAAATTCCTGGTCAGCGTTCGGGCGATGTAGGACTGCGTCTGCCAACGGCAAACTTCGACCCATACTAGCTTGGGTCCAGATTCGAGCGTCTCGTGCGACGTATTTGTTGGGGGGACACCGTCACTTCGCTGTTTGGCTTATCCGTCGCATCTGTACCTTCATCTCGCTCGATACAGCGCGCAGATGCCCCCGAGGCGGATCGGCGGTGAGAGGGTAAGCTCCGCCGCGATACTCCCGGAAGGGTCAGCCGCAACGCGGGAGCCGGTCGCGAACGACGACCGGTTCTCGACGTCGAGGTCAAACCGCTGTTCAGTAGCCGGCCGGCGCGGAAAACCCGTGGGGATAGGGATAGTCGGGCTGCGCCACGGGGGCCGGCCAGGCCGCATAGGCATCGGCGTTGCGGCTCTGCTGCCGGATCGACACAGCGTGAGCCGGCTTGCCGTGATGGCGCTGCGCGGCCACGGCAAACTGCGCCGAGGTTGCGACGATCAGGGCTGAGCCCAGCGCGGCGAGGATTTTTTTGCGCATTGTTATTCTCCCTTTGACGCTTTCTTGGCGAGGCAAATGCGCCACGCGTCTCAAAGCTTCAAGCTCACGTAGGGATCATGCTTGGCGATTATTACCGGGCTGCGCATCACGAAGCGGCGAGCAAATTTCTTGGTCACGGCTAATTATTCAGCAGCAGCGATTGTCCAGCTGTATTAAGCTGAGTTTGACCGACAGGGTTCGGTGAGAGAATACGTTCGTTGCGGTGAGACCGATGAAGAAGTTCCTGCTGCTTGTCCTCCTGATGACGTCGCCGGCCTGGGCGCAGGTCCAGTTGGCACCCAAGGTCGCGGCCGCCAAGGGCGGTGCCGCGCGTGCCGTCGACAATTGCGCCCCGATCGGCCGGACCGCCAAGGGCGAACTGGTCTATTCCATGAAATGCGACAACCTGCCCGCGCCGCCTCCGCCACCCCCGCAGGCGGAGGTGAGAGAAACGCCGGCCCCAGAGCCGGCTGTGCAGAGTACTGGTATTTTCGGCCTGTCCCGCGATCTCCGAAAAGAGCCTGAATGATCGCCGTCCGGGAGCAACCTCGCGGGCCTCGCCGCCAGCGCCTTCGAGTTCAGACAGTCAAACCGTAACATGCAAGAGAAAACGCTCAGCGAGTTGAATGCCTGCAACAAGGAGGATTTCGTCGCAGCACTGGCGAATGTCTTCGAGCACTCGCCATGGATTGCCGAACAGGCCGCGTTGGCGCGGCCCCATGCGGGCATCCATCCATTATTCGATGCGATGAAATCGGCGGTCTATCGCGCCCCGGCCGAGGTGCGACTCGCACTGATCAAAGCCCATCCCGACCTCGCCAGCAAGACGCAACGTGCTGCGGGACTGACCGCCGAATCCAATGCCGAGCAGAATAGTGTCGGCCTCGACCGGCTCTCGGATGCCGAATACGACGCCTTCGAACGGGTCAACGACGCCTACCGCACGAAATTCGGCTTTCCCTATATCGTCTGTGTTCGCCGGCATACCAAGGATTCGATCCTGCGCGACTTCGAGCGGCGGCTGCCGAACGATGCGGCAACGGAGATGGAAGCCTCGATAGCGGAAATTTGCAGGATCGCGGCGCTGCGGCTGGACCAACTCGTCACGTCCGAGGATCGGCTTCGGGTAGCTGGCCGCCTGTCGACCCATGTGCTGGACACCCACAGCGGCAGGCCGGCGGCAGGTATCTCGGTCGAACTCACGGAGTTGTCCGATCTCGGCGCTCCCCGCGTGTTGACGCGCGCGGTGACCAACAGCGATGGTCGTACCGATTCGCCACTGATCGGCGGCCGGCCGGTGCCGATCGGCCGCTATGAACTGACGTTCGGCGTCGGCGAATATTTTTCCGCACGGGGCGTGCCGATGTCCGATCCGCCATTCCTCGACCGCATCCCCGTGCGGTTTTCCGTGAGCGATCCCGAGGGCCATCTCCACGTGCCGCTATTGGTCACGCCTTGGAGCTATGCGACCTATCGGGGGAGTTGAGAGGCGAGCACGCCGTTCTCCGTGATCGCTCGTCGATCTGGCCGCCCTCTGGACGCCACTCTTCGGATCGCTTGATCAACGGCGCGGCAACGATGCCGAAGATTCCGGCAATATCGGTGTTCACGGCACCCACCGTCGCCTTGGACATGCGAGGTCCTTGCCAGAAACCGGCCAATCGTACGAACGTTGCCGTTTATTGGGCTGGATTGGGTAAGAAAGTTCAGCGAAAATTGCCGCTCACCTGGAGGCTATCACGTGCCGCTGATCAAGAATCGATACGGAAAGGGCCGCGTCCGCGTCATGCGGATTCATCGCGTCGGCGACAGTCATGAGGTGAGCCAGCTCAACATCAGAGTGATGATCGAGGGTGACTTCGCGCGAGCCTATACGGACGGCGACAACTCCACATCGGTCTCGACCGACACCATCAAGAACGTGGTCAATGTCATCGCTCGTGAAAATACCGGGTTGAGCGCGGAAGAGTTCTGTCAGGTGCTGGCGAGGAAATATCTCGACACCTATCCGCAAGTGGCTTCTGTCGTGGTCACCTCGCAAGAAACCAAATGGAGCCGGCTGAGCTTTGGCGGCACGCCGCACCCGCACAGCTTCACGCTCGACAGCAACGGAAAGCCCACGGTGGAGGTAACCGAAACGCGGGCGGGATCGTTGACGCTGACCTCGGGGATCGACGGATTTGCCTTTATGAAATCGACCCAGTCGGGTTGGGAGAACTATGTCAAGGATCGCTACACGACGATTCCTCCGACGGCCGATCGGATGTGCGCGACCAGCATGGTGTCGTCGTGGAAATGGTCGGCCAAGCCGCAAAGCTATCCGGCCGCCAATGCGAGGGTTCTCGATACCCTGCTCGAGGTATTCGCAACCACCTACAGCAAGAGCGTGCAGGACAGCCTCTACCGGATGGGTGAGGCGGCGCTCGCTGCGGTGCCTGAAATTTCCGAGATCAGCATGGCCTGCCCGAACATGCATTTCATTCCGATGGACCTCTCGGCGTTCGGGATGGATAACAACAACGACGTGTTCCTGCCGACCGATGAGCCTCACGGCCAAATCGAATGCACGGTCGGACGGAGGTAGGGCTCCGCGTGTCCCGCAGGCGGTCGCAACAAGCCGGGTCGGGTCACGGAGCCCCTTACCCGAACTTCTCATGCAGCAGCGGCCATAGCCGGTCCGGCTTGAACGGCACCGTCGTGAAGCGGATGCCGGTGGCGTCGGCTATCGCGTTGCCGAGGGCGGCGGCGACCGGGTTGTAGGGGCTCTCGCTCATCGACTTTGCGCCCATCGGCCCAATCGAGTCGGAGGTATCCGCGAAAAGCACGTCGGTGCGTGGCAGGTCGGCGAACGAGGGCAGATGATAATCGCGGAACCTCGGGTTGATCACGCGTCCGCCGTCGTCGATCACCATCTCCTCGTACAGCGCAGCCCCAAGCGACTGCGCGACGCCACCTTCGACCTGTCCGCGGCATTGCATAGGATTGGCGACCCGGCCGGCGTCGGCCGCCTGGACGCTCTTCAGGATCTTGATCTCGCCGGTACCCTTGTTCACGGCGACACGGAAGCCTTGTACGTTGAAGGCGACGGATCGCGGTGAGCCGGCGGAGTTGCCGATCCCGACGAGTTGCTTTCCGCCGGTCTTTGCGGCCGCGGCAAGCTCGGCAAAGGACATGCGTTCCTTGCCGCAGACGATGCTCTCGTTCTCGATCGCACATGCGCCGGGATCGGTTTTCCTGATCTGCGATACGAAGGCCCTGATCTCGGTGGCAAGCTGTTCCGCCGCCGCCTGGGTCGCGCGGCCGGCGACGAAGATGCCGGCGCTGCCATAGGCGCCGGTGTCGTGGCCACCATGCGCGGTGTCGGATTGCCTGAGGTGCATGCGGTCGACGGTGGTCGCGAGCGCGGTGGCCGCAATCTGGCGGTGCACGGTAGAGGTGCCGTTGCCGAATTCGGCGGTACCGACGGTGAGCTCGAAGCCGCCATCTTCGCGCAGCGATATCCTGCAGTCGGCCATGTGTCCGGCGGGAGGCACGGTGTCGATCATGGTCAGCGCGATGCCTTCGCCGATCAACCAGTCGGCGGAAAGCACCGGCATCGGCGTCTCGGTCGCCAGCGCGCGCTCGACCAGGTCGAGGCACTGGTCCAGCCCGTAGGAACCGTAGATCACATCGTGATATTCGGAGCCTGGCGGGGACAGCATGGCATCGCCGGGCTTGACGACGTTGCGACGCCGCATCTCGAACGGGGTGATGCCGAGTTGCCTTGCGAGCTCGTCGATCGCGGCTTCTACCGCGATCAGGGTCTGCGGCAGGCCGTAGCCTCGGAATGCGCCGGCCGGGACCGTGTTGGTATAGGCCGCGACCGCGTCGACCTTCTTGTTCGGGCAATTGTAGACGGAGATGCATTCGGCGACGGCGTGGTACAGTACCGGGCCGGCATGATTGCCGTAGGCGCCGGTGTTGGAGAGCACGTCGAGCTGCAGCGCCGTCAGACTGCCGTTCTTGTCGGCGCCGGCCTTCACGGTGACGCGCATCGGATGCCGCGTCGAGGTCGAAATAAACTGCTCCTCGCGGGTCAATTCGAGCTTCACCGGCCGTCCGGTCTTGAAAGCGGCGAGCGCCAGGATGTCCTCGACGAACATTTCCTGCTTGCCGCCAAATCCACCGCCGACGCGCTCGCAGAACACCCGGACTTTTTCGGGCGCAAGGCCGAAGATGTCGGCAAGCGCGCGTCGCGTCAGGAATGGCACCTGGGTGCTGGAGCGGACATGGAGAACGCCCGATGCGTCGACCCAGGCCAGTCCGCCGTGGGTTTCCAGCGCCGCGTGCTGGACGCGCTGGGTAGTGAAGGTTCCTTGATAGGTCACGACGGCTTCCGCCAGTGCGCGCGCGACATCGCCGTACTCGCCATGGGTTTCTGCAACGATATTGCGTTGGGATTTGGCGACGCGATGTTCCGGCGTCTTGTCGGCGTGGACCATCGGCGCCCCCGGCGCAATCGCCTGCGCGGGATCGAACACCGCCGGGAGGATTTCGTATTCGACCTCGAGCCGGCGGCAGGCTTCCTCGGCGGCAGCCTCGGTGTCGGCGACCACCGCGGCTATTCTCTGTCCGACGAACCGCACGACATCGTCGAGCAAACGGGTATCGTCGGGGTCCATCCACTCCCTTTCGTGCCGCGCAGTCGAGTACAGCCGGTTCGGCGCATCTTCATGGGTCAGCACGGCGTGAACGCCGGCAACACTCAGCGCCGCGGTGGTGTCGATCGAGATGATCCTTGCGTGCGCATGTGGCGAGCGCAGCAGCTTGATGTGCAGCAGGCCCTCGATTTCCGTGTCGAACGTGTAGCGCTCCGCGCCACGGACAACCCGGTGCCCTGCGGGTGCCGGCAGGCTGCGGCCGAACGCCGTACCGGCGACGGCATCCTCGATGTTGGTCTTGCCGTCGAGGGCGTCTTCGATCGAGCGATAGCCGGTGCAGCGGCAGATATTTCCCTTCAAGGACGCGCCAAGGTCCTGGCGCTGGGCCTGGTTCAGCGAGGCGCAGGTCAGGATCATGCCGGCGGTGCAGAACCCGCACTGAAACCCTTGCGCGTCGAGGAAGGCCTGCTGCATCGGATGGATGTCGGCATCGCCGGCAAAACCTTCGATGGTGGTAACGGTGCGGCCTTCGGCGCGAAACGCCGGGATCAGGCAGCTATGCACCGGTTCGCCGTCGATCAGCACGGTGCAGGCGCCGCAGTCGCCGGCATCACAGCCTTTCTTGACCCCGAAATGCCCCAGTTCGCGCAGGAAAGTCCGCAGGCATTGTCCGGCGCGTGGCGTTTCGGCGAATGCCTTGCCGTTGATCTCGAACGTCATGGCCGCGCGTCCAGTTCGCCGCGGATTTCCTCGGCAAGCCGCAATGTCATGTGCTTGCGCCACGCCGGTTTGCCGTGAACATCGGTGTGGTAGAGGTCGTCGGAGATATTTTGCAGGATCGTTTCGCGCAGTTCTTTCGCGCCCGGCATTCCGACAAACGACATTTGCTTCGGCCGCACCGTCGAGGCGGTGACCGTCAGCGCAAAATTGCCGTCGCCGGCGACGCTGCCGATCAGCAGCGCCGCCGAGCGGCCGAGCGGCGCCAGCGATATCCGGCGGAACGCGCAACGGCGCTTCAAGGCCGCAAGCGGGATGTCGATCTGACGCAGGAGATCGCCGGGTGCGAGCAGGTTCGACTGGTTGCCGGTGACGAAGCGGGCGACCGGAATCTTCCGTTCACCACCGTCCGCCTGCCAGATCGTGCAGACGCCATCGAGCGCCGAGGTCAGCGAGATCATCGGGCCCGCCGGCAGCGACATGCAGATGTTGCCGCCGACGGTCGCCGTCTTCCAGATCTTGAACGAAGCCAGGAACGCCCGGCAGCATTGGTTGATGAGCGGTGAGGCGATCCATTCCGGCGGACAGGCGAACGCGTCGAGCTGAGCGACAGTGCAGGTTGCTGCCACGGAGAGTTCGCTCGCGCTCACCGTCAGCGCCGGCCAATTCAGATCCACAAGATCGATCAGCCGGGTCAACTGGGGTTGGGGTTCGGAGAACAGCCAGGTCCCGCCCGCCAGCCAAGCATCGCCTGCCGTCCAGACGGGCAATTGTGCCCGTGATCGCGGATGGGCAATTTCAGAAACGGTGTTCAGATCCATGGATAAACCAGCGCTTTCAACAAGATGCATCTCAACCCAAGAGGTCTTGCAAGACCGGCGCCAATCGTTGTCAAGGTGGGACGGACTTTGCATCGTAACAATGGGGCGCGGCGTTGCCCCCAGCAGATGGTGGGATCATGAACCAAACGCAGCCGATCTGGATCCGGGATCCGCTCGCAATTCTCGCCGAGGGGGCAGAACGTGGCGTCGTGGTTGGCGGCGGGAAAATCGTCGAGCTTGTACCGCGCGGCAGGGAGCCGTCGACGTCCAACGTCGCCATTCATGATGCTGGCGCGCATGTGGTCCTGCCTGGACTGATTAACACCCACCATCACTTCTACCAGACCCTGACACGGGCGTTGCCGGCGGCCTTGGACCGCGAGCTTTTTCCCTGGTTGCAAGCGCTCTATCCGGTGTGGGCCCGGCTGACGCCGGAATCGCTTGATCTCGCCTTCACGGTGGCGATGTCCGAATTGCTGCTGTCGGGCTGCACCACCACGACCGACCACCACTATGTCTTTCCGGCTGGGCTGGAGGAGGCCGTGGATATCGAGGTCGCGGCGGCGAAGAGGCTCGGCATCCGTGTGCTGCTGACACGCGGCTCGATGAACCTGTCGCAGCGTGACGGCGGCCTGCCGCCCGACAGCGTGGTGCAGGACGAAGACACCATTCTGGCGGACAGCGAGCGCGTGGTCGCCAAGCATCATCAACGCGGCGAGGATGCGATGGTGCAGATCGCGCTCGCGCCGTGCTCGCCGTTTTCGGTGACGACGTCGCTGATGCGCGCGACCGCCGGGCTTGCCGAGAGACTTGACGTCCGCCTCCATACTCACCTTGCCGAAACCGAGGACGAGAACAGGTTCTGCGAGCAAATGTATGGCTGCCGGCCGCTGGACTATCTCGATCAATGCGGTTGGCTCAATCCGCGAACCTGGCTCGCCCACGGAATTCATTTCAACGCGGCGGAGATGCGACGGCTCGGCGGAGCCAGGATTGCCATCAGCCATTGCGCCTGCAGCAACCAGCTGCTGGCATCGGGTTGCTGCCCGGTCTGCGATATGGAGGATGCCGGCGTTTCGATCGGCCTCGGCGTCGACGGCTCGGCCTCCAATGACGGATCCAACCTGATGCAGGAGGTGCGCGCCGCATTTCTGGTGCAACGCGCGCGCTATGGCGTTGGCCGCGTCAGCCACAAGGACGCGCTGCGTTGGGCGACCAAGGGCTCGGCGGCCTGCGTCGGCCGCGCCGAACTTGGCGAGATTGCGGTCGGCATGGCCGCCGATCTCGCACTGTTCAAGCTCGACGAATTGCGCTTCTCCGGGTACGGCGATCCGCTGGCTGCATTGGTGCTCTGCGGCGCGCATCGCGCCGACCGGGTGATGGTCGGCGGCCGCTGGGTGGTGGTCGATGGCGCGATTCCTTCGCTCGACGTCGCCGATCTGATCCTGCGCCACGGCGCTGCCGCGCGTGCGATGCACGCGGCATGAACCCGGTCCGGAAGGCATGGAGAGAAAAGATCCGGGCGTTGCCGCCCGGATCCGGTCGTGCCCGGCCTTACTTGCCCGGGATCTTGTCGTCGATGCCTTTGACATAGAAGCTCATGCCGAGCACCTGGTCATCGGCAAGGCGATCGCCGCCCTTGCACTCCACATCCTTGCCATCCTGACCGACCACCGGGCATTTGAACGGCTGCAGCTTGCCGGCGGCGAGGGCCGCCTGGGTGTCTTCGGCCATCTTCTTCACGTCGTCAGGCATGTTGGTGTAGGGCGCCATTTCGAACATCTTGGTGTCGAGCCCGCCCCAGGTGTCCTCTTGCTTCCAGGTGCCGGCCATCTCGGCCTTCACGCGCGCGATGTAGTAGGGCGCCCAGGTGTCGAGGATCGAGGTGAGCTGCGCCTTGGGGCCGAACTTGATCATTTCGGAATCCTGACCGAACGCGAACTTGCCGCGCTCGCTGGCGATCTGCATCGGCGCCGGCGAGTCGGTGTGCTGCGTGATCACGTCGGCACCCTGGTCGAGCAGCGCCTTGGCGGCGTCGGCCTCCTTGCCCGGATCGAACCACGAGTTCACCCAGATGATCTTGACCTTCAGGTTGGGATTGACCGACTGCGCGCCGAGCATCGTGGCGTTGATGCCGGAGATGACTTCGGGGATCGGGAACGAGCCGATATAGCCGAGCACGCCGCTCTTCGACATCTTGGCCGCGATCTGGCCCTGGATGTAGCGGCCCTGATACCAGCGCGCTGAATAAGTCGACATGTTCTTGTCGCGCTTGTAGCCGGAGCAGTGTTCGAAATGGACGTTGGGGTATTTCTTGGCCACCTTCAGCGTCGGGTCCATGTAGCCGAACGAGGTGGTGAAGATCAGCTTGTTCCCGGCGCGCACGAGTTGCTCGATGGCGCGCTCGGCGTCGGGGCCCTCGGGCACGTTCTCGAGGTAGGTGGTCTCGATCGCATCGCCGAATTCCTTGGCGAGCGCCTGGCGTGCGAGGTCGTGCTGGTAGGTCCAGCCGAGGTCGCCGACCGGACCGAGGTAGATGAACCCGACCTTCAGCTTGTCCGCGGCGGTGGCCGTCGAGATTCCAAGTCCGGTCGCCAGCAGCAGGGCTGCCGCCGCCATCCATTGCTTCTTCATGCGCTTCTCCTGTGAGCCGATGGGAAAAATGTCTTTGAAACACTGCGCCTTGTGTCGTGGACCTATTTGCTGCCTCGCGTGCAAGCTGCAATTCTTGCGCCGTCTTCGGTCAACCGATAGGTGACGAGCGGCCGGCTGGAAGGACCGGACCTCGATACCTCCAGCACGAGACCTCGAGCCATCAGGGATTCAAAGGTTCGATAGAAGCCGAACACACTGGTCTCACGGCCGTGCGTCAGGTTGAATTCGCCGAGCGCGCTCAACTCGTGCTGTGTGAGCGGCCGCTTCTGAACGCGCCGGACAAGGGCCTCGCGCTGCTGAAGCCATGTCAGGTCGGGCAGGATGGTTGAAGGTTCCGTCGCGGCGGATTTTGACGGCCCCAGCGGACGCACCGCCTCGTTGGCCTGAAGATCGCGTGCGCGCCGGATCGCTTCGATGCTGCCGTCAAGCAGGCGGGCATTCCAGAGCGGTTTGCGATCGATCACGACCGGGTCGGGTATGACCTGCTCCCGCACCAATCGCTCGAACAGACCGATCGTGACGCCGACATGGGCGGCCGCCAACCGGCGATCCAGCAAATGCGCCCCGTCCAGACCGGGCGCATCCTGATCGAAGAGTTGCGTCAAGGGCATCTACCTCAGTTTCGGGACGTGGCCGGCGGCGGTCCTCGCGACTGCAAGGTTGCGCGTTCGGAACGGGGCGGAACGCCTGGCCTTCACTCGGCAAGACCAGCGGATCGATCCCAGACGTGCCTGCACCCACGCCGCGCGGCGGGAGAAATCGTAGCGGAGACCGGTGCTCTCAAGTAGCAGAGATTTTCGTGCGGCTTGATGCCGAATCGGCATCAGTCTAGTTTGCCGTCATTGGCGGGCTCCATCATGCGTTTCCACGCACCGGCGATCTATTACTTCCACGCGGTGCGCCGGGCCGGCTCGATCCGCGCGGCCGCACGGGTCCTGAACGTCGCTTCGTCGGCGGTGAACCGCCAGATTCTGAAACTCGAGGAAGACATCGGCACTCCGCTGTTCGAGCGGACGGTTGGCGGCCTGAAGCTGACATCGGTAGGGGAAATGTTCGCCCGTCACGTCATGACCGTCATACAGGATCAGGAGCGCTTCAGATCGGATTTGCAATCGCTCTCCGGCACCTGGCGGGGGACGATCCGCATCGCATGCATCGAGGCTTTGGCCGGGTCACTGCTGCCGGATGTCATGAAGTGGCATCGCGATCGGGCCAAGCGCGTGACCTTTTCGGCCCGCACCATGGGCTCGTTCGAGGTTCACGACGCGCTGGTTCGGGGCGAGGCGGATATCGGGATTGCATTCGCGCTCCGGCATAGTCCGGAGCTGCGCCAGGTCGCATTGAAGCGTTTTCGCCTCGGTGCGGTCGTGTCGAAGGACCACCCGCTAGCCTCCAAGCGCAAGGTCACGGTACCGCAGTGCATGCCGTTTCCCTTCATTCTCGCGTTTCCCGAACTGTCGATCCACGATCTGCTTCAGCCGTTGCTGGCGAGGCTTCCGCAAGGGGCAGAGCCGGCGATCCAGACCAATTCCATGGACCTCATGCGCGAACTGGCCGAGCGCAGCGTCGCCATCTCGTTTCAAACCCAGCTCGGGATTGAACGGCATCTGGAGGCGGGCCGGCTCAGTTTTCTGCCGCTGTACAATGGGGGGAGGCCGGTCTGGTCCGACCTTGGGGTTTATGTCCGGTCCGAACGCGCGCTTCCCGCTTACATGGAAAGCTGTCTCCAGGATCTGGTGCGGGAGCTCGACGACCGCGAGCAGCGCGAGAACGCGGCGTTCGCATGAGCGCCGGGCGCTGAACCGCCGTCCGGAAGCAAGATCAGCGGTCGGGCACGAAGGTGGTGCCGAGTGCGGCGGGCGCGGTCGACCCGCCGGTGCGCGCGCGAGAAATCAGAACCAGAACGATGACCGTGGCGAGGTAGGGCAGCGACGACATAAATTGGGACGGAATTCCGATACCCCAACCCTGCGCGTGCAACTGGAGAATGGTGACCGCACCGAACAGATAGGCGCCGATCACCAGCCAGCCCGGACGCCAGGATGCAAATACGGTGAGGGCGAGTGCAATCCAGCCGCGCCCCGCGGTCATGCCCGGAATGAAGAACGGGGTGTAGGCGAGCGGCAGATAGGCGCCGGCAAGGCCGGCGCAGGCGCCGCCGAACATCACGGCATACAAGCGGATTCGCAGCACGGGATAGCCGAGCGCGTGGGCCGAGGCGTGATTGTCGCCGCATGCGCGCAGCACCATTCCCGCCCGGGTCCGGTACAGAAACCACCAGACAGCGACGACCAGCGCCAGCGAAAGATAGACGAAGCCGTCCTCGCCGAACAGGATGCGCCCGACGAACGGAATATCGGTCAGGCCGGGAATGTGGAGGTGCGGCGCCGGCGCAATTCTTTCGCCGACGAAGCCGGCGCCGATCAGGCCGGAGAGACCAATGCCGAGGATTGTGAGCGCGAGCCCGGTGGCGACCTGGTTGACCGCCAATCCCAAAGCCATCATCGCAAAGATCAGCGAGAGCAGCGTGCCCGCGACGATGCCGCAGAGCGCACCGATGATGATCGAGCCGCTGAGCCAGGCGCCGCCAAAGCCGCAGGCCGCGCCCACGATCATCATGCCCTCGACCCCGAGGTTGAGCACGCCGGCGCGCTCGGTCACCAGTTCTCCGGTCGCCGCCAGCAACAGCGGGGTGGACGCCGCCAGCACCGACAGGATGATGGCTTCGACGAGTTCCATCAGGCTACCTTCCGCGACGGGAAAATCAGACGGAAGCGGTACAGGATGAGGGAATCGCAGGCGAGCACGTAGAACAGCAGGATCCCCTGGAAGACCTTGGTGACGTCCAGCGGGATCTTCATGGCGATTTGCGCCTGCTCGCCGCCGATGAAAGTGAGCGCCAGGAAAAGGCCGGCAATCAATATTCCAATCGGGTTCAACCGTCCGAGGAAGGCGACGATAATCGCGGTGAAGCCGTAGCCCGGCGAGATGCCGGGCTGGAGATGGCCGACCGGACCGGCGACCTCGATGATGCCAGCCAGCCCCGCCAGCGCGCCGGAGATCGCGAAGGTGAGCAGGACCAACTGATTGGCATTGAAGCCGCCGAAGCGCGCCGCGCGCGGGGCGGCACCGACGACGCGGATCTCAAAGCCCTTGATGGTCCTGCCGAGCAGCACCGCACCGGCGGCGACCACAAGCAGTGCGATGACGGCGCCGAGGTGCAGGCGGCCGCCCTCGACCAGCAGCGGAACGGTCGCGACCGGATCGAACTCTGCGGTGGTTGGAAAGTTGAAGCCGGCGGGATCGCGCCACGGGCCGCGCACCAGATAGTCGAGGAAGAGATCCGCGACATAGACCAGCATCAGGCTGGTGAGGATCTCGCTGGCGCCGAACCTGACCTTGCAGATCGCCGGGATCAGCGCGTAGAGCGCGCCGGCGACGGCTCCGAGCAGCAGCATCGCCGGCAGTACCCAGTGGCCGGCATCGGTACCCTGCGTCTTCACCGCAAGCCAGCTTCCGGCAACGGCGCCGATCAGGAATTGGCCTTCGGCACCGATGTTCCACGCATTGGCGAGATAGCAGAGCGACAGGCCGATCGCGATCATCACCAGCGGTGTGGCCTTCACCGCGATCTCCTGGAGTGAATAGCCGTCGATCAGGGGATCGACGAAGTAGACGATGAGCGCCGAGATCGGATTCTTGCCGAGGATCAGGAACAGGATGCTCATGGTCACGATCGTCAGGCCGATCGCGATCAAGGGGGAAACCAGCGCGATCGTGTTCGAGCGTTCGGCCCGCTTCTCAAGCACGAACTGCATGAGGGGCCTCCTTCTGCTCCAGGCTGCTGCCGCCCATCAGGAGGCCGAGTGTCTCGCGGCTGGCCTCGGCCGTCGCGAGTGGCGCCGACAGACGGCCGTGGAACATCACGGCGATGCGATCGGTGATCTCGGCCAGTTCGTCGAGATCCTGGCTCGTCACCAGCACGGCGGCGCCGGCGGCGGCGAGATCGAGCAGCGCCTGCCGGATCACGGCGGCTGCGCCCGCGTCGACGCCCCAGGTCGGCTGGCTGACGACGAGCACCGCCGGATTGCGTAGGATCTCGCGGCCGACGATGAACTTCTGCAGGTTTCCGCCGGACAGGCTCGCCGCTTCCGGATCGCGCCTGGCCTTGCGCACGTCGAAGGTCTCGGTAGCGCGGTCGACCGTCTTCAGCGTCGCTGCGGTATTAACGAAACCGTGCTGCACCATGCCGCTGGCGGCATGTCCCGTCAGCAGCGCGTTTTCGGAAAGCCTCATGCGCGGCGCGGTGCCGTGGCCAAGCCGCTCCTCGGGTACGAAGGCCGCACCGAGCTTGCGTCGTTGCGTAATCGAAAGATGGCCGGCGGCGATGCCCTCGATCACCACCGTGCCTGGATCCTGCGCAAGCCGCTCGCCCGAAAGTGCCGCGAAAAGCTCGTCCTGGCCGTTGCCGGCAACGCCGGCGATGCCCAGGATCTCGCCGCCCTTCAGCTCGAGCGAGATGTGTTCGAGCCTCGTGCCGTGCGGATCGTCGGGCGCCATGTTGAGGTCGTTGACGACCAGCCGCGGCACGGTGATCTGCCGGCGCGCAGCCGCTTCCACCTGCTTGATGTCGCCGCCGACCATCATGCGCGCCATCGAGGCTGCAGTCTCCGCCTTGGGATTGCAGGTCGAAACCTTCTTGCCGCCGCGCAGGATGGTGGCGGTGTCGCACAGTCGCTTCACCTCCTCGAGCTTGTGGCTGATGTAGAGGATGGCGCGGCCCTCCGCCTTCAGGCGATTGAGCACTGTGAAGAGCTGATCGGCCTCCTGCGGCGTCAGAACCGCGGTCGGCTCGTCGAGGATCAGGAATTTCGGATCCTGCATCAGGGCGCGGACGATTTCGATGCGCTGGCGCTCGCCGACCGAGAGCTGCCAGACCTCGCGCTTGGGATCGAGCGGCAGGCCGTAGACATTGGACACCTGCTCGAGGCGCGCCGACATGTCCCTGAACGATTCCTTGCCGTCGAGCCCCAGCGCCACGTTCTCCGCGACGGTGAGATTTTCGAACAGCGAGAAATGCTGGAACACCATGCCGATGCCGCGGGCGCGCGCTTCCGACGGCCCGGAAAGAACCATCTTTTCGCCCTGCCAGCGCATCTCGCCTTCGCTCGGCTGGATCAATCCGTAGATGGTCTTGACCAGCGTCGATTTGCCGGCGCCGTTCTCGCCCAGCAGCGCATGGATCTGTTGCGGCCAGATCTCGATGTCGATCTTCTCATTGGCCAGGAAACTGCCGTACCGCTTGGTCAGCCCGACCGTCTGGAGCAACGGCGTTCCGGCGGTGCGCAGCGCAGCTGGCGTCGAATCTAGCATTCGCGCTCACGGTCAAAAGGAATTCGCTACCTCGATACTGAGCTAGATCGCACGTCCGCGTAAGTAGGGAAAAAGCGTCAGCGCTTGCCCAACTCTTCGGCAGGCGCGCGCGGTGTGATTCTCATCGGATTTCCCGTCCGGTTGCTGTCCGCCGGCTCCGCGGGAGCCGCGCAGGAGGCGAAGGCGCTCGATTGTGTGTTGCGAATTTGTGACAGTACAGGCAATTCGAAACCGGCTAGCCAGTGATGACGCGGAATTGAGCAACTTTGCTCGGCGTGATGCAGCGAGGCTTTTCGAGCCATTCCGGCAGACATCCCGTGCGCACGATCGTTCCGGAAACCCCCGCAGTAGCAGGCAAAAGCGGAACCTTTCTGTTCCACCTCAGGTTGCTCAGCTGCTCCTCCGATCGTGGCGCAAACCGGGGTGGTCGCAGTGCCGCCTGATCAATCATGCGCCAAGCCGTGGAGAAAGTTGAGGCTTCTCACATCATCCGAACGGCGCAAGGCTCCCGTCAAAGGACGTTGAACGTTTTCGCTCGCTAATCTTGGGGGTCTTGAGCATGTCCAGTCTTCGCCGATCATTGGCAGCCGCGGCACTGTCACTTGCCACGCTTGCACTCGGCACGCTTGCGTCCGCAGGCTTCGCGGGCGCAGCCGACTTGCCGGTCAAGGCCAAGGCGAAGCCGCCAGCCGACCTGCCGTTCTTCCTGGTGATCGACAACCGCGTCACCTATTCATGGATGCCCAAAGGCACCGATCCCGGGATGTTCAGCGTCCGCCCGAATGGTACGATCGACGGCACCACGGCAAAGAGCGTCTATTCGTTCACGCACTTCGATATCTGGGGCTACGGCACCAACTTCTTCACCATTTCGGCACTGAAGTCTGACCACAACGACCCGACTTCGCCCTGCACGAATGCCGGAACCATCTTCGGCACGCCGGCGACCTGCGCCGGCGCCACGGAAATCTACGGCCTGTTCCGCTCCACCTTCGGCTGGAACGAGCTTTTCAACACCAAGGCCTTCACCGCCGGTCCGCTGCACAACATTTCGTTCGAAGTCGGCATGGACGCCAACTCCGAAAACACCTTCCTGGCACCTGCCAAGCGTGACGTCGTCGGCGGTCTGCAGTTCGCTTTCGACCTGCCCTACAAGGGCTATATCGACGTCGCGCCGCTGGTTTACTGGGAGTTCTCCAACCACAACGCGTTCGACCAGTGCGGTCTCTTCGGAGCCGGCACCCCCGGCGTGACGTGCATCGCGGACGGCAACACCTCGTTCCGCCCGACTTGGGCAGTCGAAATCAACTACTACATGGATCTCGGCTTCCTGCCGGAGAACATGCAGTATTTCGCCATCAGCGGCCGCGCCGGTTTCTATGGGCCGAAGGGCAACCAGAACGAGCCTCTCGGCCTCGCCGGTGGTGGAACCGCAACCAAGACCGAAATCAACAGCGAACCGATCCGTCTCACATTCGATGCCAGCAAGGCGTTCTGGGGTCCGAAATACTCCCAGTACGTGACCACCTGGGTTGCCTATCGCTACTGGCAGAACAAGTTCGGCCTTGATGCCAACAACAGTCCGACCTGCCTTTTTGCCCCCGGAGTCAGCAACAACAGCTGCACCGAAAAGACCGTCTACGCCGGTGTGACCGTGAAGTTCTGAAATAGCTGACGTTCCCGGGTAAATAAGAAAGAGATGGCGCCGCAGCGGTGTTTGCTGCGGCGCCGTCTTTTGCCCGTGGTCGATCGAAATGGGCCAAAAGGCTATTTATCCCGAAGGCTATTTGTCCCAGACGCCTTCATGCAAGGCCGCGGCCTCGTCCTCGAGCAGAGGGCCGACAACGTCCGTCGCCCGCTGACCGCTCCGCAACACCTCGCGGCAGGACAGGTTGAGCGTCGGATTTTCCGGGTGGTTGCCGGTGAACTCCCGGAGCCGGTGCTCGCTCAGGCCGTAGACGAGGCGGCCAATCCCGGCCCAGTACATCGCGCCGGCGCACATCGCGCAGGGCTCGGCGGACGAATAGAGCGTAGCCGTCTTCAGCATGTCCGCACTGAGCGTCGTGCAGGCCTGCGTCGCCAGCAGGCGCTCGGCATGTGCGGTGCCGTCACGGGACGGCATGTAGCCGTTCTCGGCCTCGATCAGCACGTTGCCGTTCTGATCGACTAGGATCGCGCCGAAGGGATGGTTGCCGTGGCTGACGGCGCGGCGGGCGACATCGAACGAGCGCCGCAGGAAGCGCTGGTCGCATTCCCTCTGCTTCGCTCCCAAGACCTCGTCCATCAACGATCCGCCATGTGCTGCCCGACCGCGGCGAGGTCGGCGTCATCGGTACGGGCCCCGTGAATGGATTCGTCGTCGATCATCATCACAATCCGGCGTCCGAGCTCCGCCGTTCGCTCCCTATTTTGAAATCTCGGTCAAGCTATCGGGACGCGGGTCAGATCGCAACTTGAACCGAATGTCGGTATCGTGGTTGCGCCTCCCCACGCACCAGGCAGACCCATGTCATTCAGCCGATGTTGTCTTCTGCTGAAAGCAAACCCATACCGGAAGTCGCGCGCCCGCGGACGATAAAGACTGGGGCATTGCATAACATGATGTTCAGCACACACGCTTAGCGGCCGCACGACCGCAAGCATGAAGGCCTACGGCGATTGCGACCAGGGCTACCCCGAAGGTACAGACAGCGGCCCAGCCATCGAATTCCCAGGCGAGGCTCGCGCCCGCTGAGCCGACCGCTCCGCCGACAAACATTCCGCCCATGAAGATCGTGTTCAGTCGGTTACGCGCTTCCGGGCGAAGTGCATAGATGACGTGCTGGTTCGAGACCAGCGCACCTTGCTCGCCAAAGTCCAGCAAAATCACGCCGACGATCAGGCCGGCGATCATGCCCCACACGTCAAAAACTGCCCAGGACGCAAGCATGATGACGCTGCCAAGTCCGATGACGGCATGGGGACCTCTGCGGTCTGCGATCTTTCCGGCGACAGGTGCAAAGAGTACGCCCACCGCACCGACGATGCCGAACAGGCCGGCGATTTCGGCGCTGAGGTGGTATCGGGCGTCGAGTTGCAACGCCAGGATGGTCCACAGCACGCTGAATGATCCGAACAGACAGCCCTGGATGATGGTCGCCCGCCGCAATTCTCGCTCTTCCCGCCAGAGGATGACCAGAGATTTGAGGAGGGAGCCGTAGCCTTCCCGCGTCTTCGGGTGACTTTTGGGCAAGACCGCCGCCGACAACAAGCCCACCGCAACCGCCAGGAACAAGCCGAGCCAGAACGTGGCGCGCCAGCCATAGTGGTCGCCGACAGCGCCGGCAAGGGCGCGGCCGAACAGGATGCCGCAGAGGAGGCCGCTCATCACGGTTCCGATGGTCGCGCCGCGACGGCTGGGCTCGGCCAACTCGGCGGCGAAAGGCACGATCTGCTGCGCGACGCTTGACGTCACTCCGACGAGCGCCGATGCGACCACTAGTGACCAAGCGTTAGGAGCGAGAGCAGCGGCGGCCAACGACAGCGCGAGTGCCGCGAACTGAATTAGGATAAGACGCCGCCGTTCGAAGCGGTCTCCCAACGGCACCAGCAACAAAAGGCCAGCGGCGAAACCGAGTTGGGTTGCCGTTGGCACGAGCCCGGTCACTGCGACCTGACCCGGGTAGGTGGCTTCCATAATGCCGAGCATGGGTTGGTTATAGTAGATGTTAGCAGCCGCCACACCGCACGCAATCGCCATCACCAGCGTCATACCAAAGCTGATCGACGAGGACGGTAGAGGGTCGCCTGCAGTCGGCCACGACCGATCGTAAAATGCATTGTCCATAGCCAAAGTCGTCTCCTATTTTTTTAATGCGCGAACGATTGCTGCGGCGCTCAATCGAGCCTGTAATCTGACCATTCATTGCGCCCATCAACTGGGCTGACGTCGTTACTGTAGAGTCCAGCTTGCCGGCCGCGCTCCTGCACCAAGGCAAGCACCGCGTCGATCGTCGGTGTTGCGACCTTGACGAGGCGGCCCATTTCCTGGACGGCGGTAACGAGTGCATCGATCTCAAGGGATCGGCCCCGTTCGAGATCTTGCAGCATCGAAATTTTGTGACCGACAACAGAACCGGCTGCGTTCAGTCGCCGCTCCATCATTTGCTCGGGGATCGCAACGCCGAGCGCGGCCGCGACGGCCTGAGCTTCAGCCATCATGGACTTGCATAGGGCGCGGAGGCGGGGCTCGGAGGTGACGCGATCGAGGGTCGCGCGGGTAAGAGCGCTGATCGGGTTGAAGCAGACGTTGCCCCAAAGTTTGAGCCAGATGTTCCAGCGGATCGTGTCGCGTATCGGCGCATCGAAGCCGGCCGAAACCAGGGCATCGCGTAGAGCCAAGATGCGGTCCGAGGCGGAGCCGTCGGGTTCGCCGATGGTGAAGCGCTTGAACAGGCGATGTTCGATCACGCCGGGCGCCACGACCTCACAGGCGGGATCGACGACGCACCCGATGGCGCGCTCGGGTCCAATCGCGTTCCATTGCGCGGCGCCGGGATCGACGCTGTCCAAATGATGCCCATTCAGTGCGCCGCGCTCGTTGTAGAAATACCACCAGGGAATGCCGTTCATCGCTGTGAGAACGGCGGTGCGTGGCCCGAGTAGCGGAGCGAACGCGCCCGCGCTGGCGTGGGCCTGCTGCGCCTTCAGCGCGCAGATCACGACGTCCTGCGGACCGAACGCCGCGGCGTCGTCGCTTGCCGGCAAATCTACCGTGCGCGTCTGTCCCTCCACGATTAACTTGAGCCCGCGGCTCCGAATGGCCGCCAGATGCGCACCGCGGGCAATGGCACACACGTCATGGCCGGCCAATGCGAGTTCCCCAGCCATGTAACCGCCGATCGCCCCGGCGCCGAATACGCAGATCTTCATGACTCGCTCCTGTCTTCCAACGAGCGACAGATAGAGTCTCCTGCGTTTGGTGAGTACCGGGAGATTTGGCGAGACATCTTCCCGTTTTTCGCGATAATCCGCAGATGGATAAGTTCGCGGCGATGCGAGTGTTCGTTAAGATTGCGGATGCGGGGAATCTGTCAGCCGCAGGCCGTCAGTTGGGTCTTTCCCTGACCTCCGTCAGCCGCCAGCTCATGGCACTCGAAGAGGTCCTCGGCACCGCGCTTGTCGAGAGGACGACGCGCCATCTCTCGCTGACTGAGTCCGGTCGCCTCTACTATGAACGGGCGAAGCAGATTTTGGAGGAGGTCGCGGAGGCGGAACGCGGCCTGACGACGCAGACAGGAGTCGCATCCGGCCGATTGCATGTAAGCGCTCCATCGCTGCTCGGCCGGTTGCGGTTGGCGCCTATACTGGCCGACTTTCTGGCGGAGCAGCCCAGGGTCTCAATCGATCTGATGCTGGTGGATCGACCGGTACGTCTTGCCGAGGAAGGTATCGATGTTGCCCTTTGCGTTGGTCCGCTGGAAGACTCCGGCCTGATTGTCCGCAAGCTCGACGACATCCAGCTTGTTGTCTGCGCCGCGCCGGATTATCTGCGTCGACGCGGCGAGCCGGCAACGCCGGACGACCTGGTCGAGCAGGACTGTCTGGCGTTCGGCGATGTGCCAAGCGTGGCGGAATGGGGCTTCCAGGACGGCGCAGTGCGAAGATCTCTGCGCATTCCAACCCGGCTTTGCGCCAATGACTTCGATGCGTTGGTCAGTGCGGCTTTGGCGGGGGCCGGGCTCGTCCGAGTGCCATCCTGGCAGGTTGCGCATTATCTCGCTGACGGACGGCTCAGGATCGTGCTTGAGGCCTATCAGCGGCCGCCCACGCCCTTGAGTGTCCTAACCCTGCGCAACCGCCTACTTTTGCCGAAGGTGCGCGCCTTCGTAGATTTTTTGCAGGAGCACTGGATGCGTCCGCGACCGCTTCTCTAATTTTATCAGACGGCCTTAAACAACCGTCGTTGGCCGCGGGCAGAACGCAGACATGCTCAACGCGCCATGAATGTCGCAGCGGTCGTCCCGACCAAAGCTGGGTTTGCCGACCACTTAAAGACTCAGGGATATTACGAGCGGGGCAAGTCGAGGAGGACGTTTGTTGCGGGTCCCCGATTTGAACCTATCGATCGAGGGCCTTGTAATCGCAGTTGACCCCGCAAAGTCAGAGTGGCGCGTGTTCGCATATCAGGCAGCGCAACGGCTATGATCGTGCGACGAACGCTCCTGCATCTTCGATGATTCCTACATCTTTGACAGTCTGTGGACGCGCGGGCAACGCGAGGAGGGCGAGCAAAGTGCGGTCGCCTTGTTGGACACGTGGTCGCTGCGGAGCCACGTCGACGTGCGCGACTTCCGCTTCACCAATACGCGCGCCTTGTCACGTGGTCAGAAGGGGAGGCTCCTCTTGATCTCAGGAGCGCTCGAAGATCGCGACGTCTGCATATTCGATGAGTGGGCCGCCGATCAGGATAGCCTGTCCCGGAAGAAGTTCTATCTCGAATTCCTGCCCTCCCTGAAGTTGGACGGAAAGCTCGTCGTTGTCCTTACGCACGACGAGGAGTTCGACAATATCGCCGATCGGATCATCAAATTCCACGATGGAAGGATCATCGCGGGCTCGGAAGCCGCGAGATCACAGGAGTGTTCGCTTGTCAAAGGTTGCGGGTAGTCGGGCGCTGGTCCGGTTTCATAAGCAGGCTGATTCCCGACTGCGGCTGTTTTGTTTCCCCTATGCCGGTGGCGCTGCCTCGACTTTTCGCGATTGGTTTAAGATGCTTGACACATATGTCGATGTCGTCGCTGTCGAATATCCGGGTCGCGGTGGGCGTCGGCGCGAAACCCTTTTGACGCGAGTGCCCGATATCGTGGATACGCTGGTGCCCGAAATCGTGACGCAGATTGACCAGCCGTTCGCGCTATTCGGCCACAGCATGGGTGGTCTAGTTGTCTACGAATTGCTGCAGGCACTGAAAGCGTACGGAGTTCAGCCGATCTGTGCCTTCATGTCGGGGTGCAGACCACCTTCGATCAAGCGATCGGAGAAGAACCTGCACGAGTTGCCTGACACGGAGTTCATCGAGGAGCTTCGGAAGTTCAACGGTACGCCCGAAGCATTGCTCGCCGACGCCGAACTCATGTCGTTAGCGATGCCAATTTTGCGCGCGGACTTCGAAGCGGTGGCGACATACCCAAGGATTGAAGCCCTGCTGTCGTGCCCGATCTTCGCCTATGGGGGCATGGGCGACGAAAACGTTACGCTGGAGGAGCTGGAGCGCTGGAGAGAGATGACGCGCGCGAAACGCACCGTGAGGGTATTTCCCGGGGATCACTTCTTTCTCCACAGCGAGGGGCTGACATTGTTGCGCGTGCTGCTGCGTGACATGGTCAGTTGCGCCTAGCGCTTCAAGACGAACGGTCAGAACGGCACCGAGGCGCGGACGGGGTAGATCCAGATGCTGGCATTGCCGCCGATGCCGCTGAACTCGGCGCCGAGTGCGACCAGGCCGCCATTAGCGAATCTGGCCGTTACCCCGCCAATGGCGCGCGCCGAGGAGCCATCGAGGAATAAGACGCCAGCGCGACCGTCGACGACCATGCGGTGGTTGACCCCACCTAACGTCTAACCATCTGAGCGAAAGCTGAGAGCAATTCTCGAGTGGGGTCACGTTTGGGACCGAAAGGGGCAAAATTCAGAGCCGAAACACACCCAATCGGGCACCGCGTCCGATTCGGCGAATCATGAGCTAATTTTCCGGCAGATTTCGCCGCCCGGCGGTCCTGCGACTCAGTCGATAGTGTCTTCGTCGCTCGAAAAATGCGGGTGCACAGATGCCAAACTCGAATGACGTCGCCAGGAGCAAGATGCTTTGGGAGCGCGTCCTGCCCCTGCTCGTGGTGGGGCCAGCGTGTTACGCGAAAGCGCCGTTTAGACGCGATCGTCCGAGCTAGGCTGATCGCCGGTAGGAAAATAAGGCTTCCGAAATAGTGGGTTTCGTGATGTAGCGGCCTCCCGCTACCAAATCCAGCGTAACCCTTTGATTTCCCGGACTTGGCCGATCGATGGTGTTTCCGACCTGTCGGCTTGCTGGTGGCTGGCGATGTGATGCTCGCCCAGAAGATCGCGCTGGAAACCGATGAGCGCTCGACCCTGATGGTTGCCTCTCGGTTTCCTGCCTCCGTACCGCCTCGTTCCGAACTGTTGCGACGCATCTAGACGCCGGTTGGCACGTGAAGGGAACGTGCGTCTGCTCAAGCAGCTTCGGCGTTGATGGCACCGACGGCGAGCTTGGTGAGGGTTTCATCCGTCTTCTTTTCCTCAGCCAGGGTCTGATCAATCAGTTTGACGGCCTCTTTCATGCTGAGACCTGCCGCCCAGACCTTCAGGGTGCCGTAGCGGGCAATCTCATAGTGCTCGACCGCCTGAGCTGCGGCAAGCAGACCGGGATCGAGTGCCGGCGTGTCGGCGTACTCCTCCATGATCTCCTTGCCTTCGTCGATGATCCCTTCGATGGCGTCGCACTTCTTGCCTCGCGCTGGCTTGCCCATGAGTTTGAAGATCTGCTCGAGCCGTTCGATATGCCCTTCGGTCTCGTCGTGATGCTTCTCGAAAGCGGCGCGCAACTCGTTGGAGCCGACGGCCTTCGCCATTTTCGGCAACGTTTTGTAGATTTGCTTTTCGGCGTAATAGATGTCCTTGAGGGTGTCGAGGAAGAGGGCGCTGAGATCTTTCTCCGGCATGAAGTCACTCCTGGAGTGCAGGTTGATTTGTGGTCCAACCTCCGCGGCGCGGCCAAGTTCCTCGGCAACTCGCGGAAGTTCGCGCTGCGCGGTCGATAACAGTGACCACCCGGGCGCCCAGCCGTGTCTGTTCACTTTGTAACACATGGCCGGGTAATAGCCCGCTCTGGACAGCAGCCGTGACGCAAGGTCGCCCAAGGAACGAAGCGTTCTCGATTGCGTTGGTGGCTCTCATCTTCTCAAGGGAGAATCGCGATGGACTGGAATCGTGTCGAAGGCAATTGGAAGCAGGTCAAAGGGAAGGTTAAGGAAAAATGGGGCAAGCTCACCGATGACGATCTCGACGTGATCAACGGCAAGCAGGATCAACTCGAAGGCCGCCTCCAGCAGCGTTATGGCTACGCCAAGGATCAGGCGGCGAAGGAAGTGAACGATTGGTATGATCGTCAGAAGTGGTGATCGCCGAACCCATCCAGGGCCTCGCGGAGCCGACAAAAGTCAGCGAAACGACGTAAGTCGCGGCGTACGCGGCGACCTCGATAGCCGCACTCACGCTACGCAGGTCGCCGGCCAGTTCGCGGTCGTGCGCACTCAAGCGTAGAGCGCACCTCGCGCTCACTTCCATCCGCTCGCCCGATCAGCGATCGAGTCGCATTGGCTTCAAGGGCCACGTGCCGGACCTCGACATCTTTTCGCAAGGTCTCGTCGCGGCGGGATCCAGGCCGTGGCTCATGGCTGCGAGCCCGGAGACCAGTAGTCCCAGATCGCCACTTTACCCGCAACACCCAATGCCATGGCGGCGTTGCGGAGTCGGAACAACCTGTTAGAGTGGCAGAATAAATTGTTGATCAGTGGTTGCCCACATTTCGATAGTAGCAAAGGGCTTTGCCATGCCCACGCTGGAAGAATTCCGCGAAGAGGTTGAGGCTCAAATATCCCGGGCGTCCAAGCAGGGGCGCTCGCATGTGGAAATCAACGCCGGAGAAATCCACCGGATCGTCAGCCCCGATGAGAACCTGCACCCGATGGTGTGCGACGCGATGCGCCAGCTTATGGGGCCTTCTGACGCGGTAATTTACGCCCCGCCAGCCGGAGACGGTCCTTTGTTCACCGTTCGATACGCGCTGCCTCGGTGACCAAGGTTCACCGGCGGGACGAGATCGCCGTCCGCGCACCACATGCTGCTGGACCATATGCCAGGCGCCAGCCGCGATCTCACGCGTCGGATGGTCGTATTCGGCGTTGTTGGCGAGGATGTCAGAGCTGTCCCGACTGCACGGTAAGATCGTCGGTCAACACCCGCTTTACGTGTTCGGCCTCTTCCTTCGTCAGCTTCTCGGCGAAACTGCCATTTTTTTTAAACTGCGCTGGCCCCTTGAGCTTTCGATCATAGACCATCCAGTCGGTGCTTCCTCTCCGAACGATGAACCTGGCTAGTGGAGACGGTGAGTCGTTCAACGTTATCCTCCCAATCGGTCGGGCCGCCGGTCTCAAAAACACACACCGGGCGACAGTTTATTCCCGAACCGGGACACGGAAATTCCCAACACCACCTAAACTGCAAGACCTATGCCGATCCCGATATACCTACGCTCGTTCTTTGGGATTCGACTCTGAGAGGTCGCCAATGTTCCTAAGCGCGTCTAGCGGCTCGAAACGGCGGAGAGCTACTGCGCGTCGTGGGTGAGGATCACAGGCGGCGCGACCCGAGCCACAGACCCACGAAAGCGCCGAGACCACTGAGGACAACCCCGGAATAGGAGAGCATGTCGCCTCCCCACAAATCGGGAATGAGCCCGCCGACCGTAGAGCCAGCAAAAATCCCTATCCAGATGGATGCTTGCATTTGTCTTCAGCCCAAGCTCGTCCAGCCCGGCGGATGCTGGTATAGACGGCAAGCGAGTGCAAGGGGACTATCGTAGCAGGGTCCATGTCGCCGCGATGACGTTCAGCGCCAGCGTACGGATGGCGTGCAGCGCCCGATGCGGTTCAAACCACGCGCAAGCGATCGTTCGCTGCGGCGAGGCGGTGCAGTGGCTGGTGGGTGAGAATTCTCGGCCGCGATCGCGACGGACGCGCGCGCTATTGCGCAGGCGACGGGCGTTTGACGGATTTCGGAATAATCAAAATATACCGGTGATTTGCCCGACATGTCAAGTTGTGTTTCCGGGTGCCGGCGGCCGCCCGGCTACTTTGCATGGGGTTGTTTTCGATACTATGGCGGCGGGCACCTTCGGCACGACAATGCACGGTCACGACGATGGCCTGCGATCCTGCCGGCGACCTATCGCGCCACGCGCCATCCCCCGAGCGTGATCATGCCGCGGCTGCGGTCCGGTCGGATCACGACGCCGGCGAAACTGCCAATGTGGAGCCCACGGCCGAAATTGAGCGACGGCAGGACGCCGGTCGGGAAATCGTGCAGGCTCTCGATCGCGGCGATCAGCCCTGCGCGGGTGGCGCGCGCGCCCATCCGTTTCAACCCCTCGATCAGCACGGCTGAGGCCGCGGTCGCCAGCGGCGCGGTTGCCGGTGTGCCCGGCGCGTCATCGCCGCGCGGATTGGCCGGCCAGATCGGCAGGACCAGCCGCATGCGTTCATCCGTCGCGTCTTCGGGCGCCAGCCCTTCCGCGGGACCCGCGAGCAGCCACGGGCCCGGCCAGCCGGCGGGCCCGGCGGCGAGGCGACGGAAATCGACACCTGATATCACGATGATGGCATCGGGAGGCGCTGCAACGACAGGCGGAAGCAGTGCCGCCAAATCGTCGACGTTTGCTGCGCGCAGCACCACCGCGTCGCGGCGTCGCGCCTGATCGGTGACGGCATCGGCCACGCTGCCGTCCGCACCCACGACGACGAGCCGCAACGGATGCGATGTCTCGTCGGCGAGTTCATCGACCAGCGCCCGCATCTGCGCCTCGCGCGGGGCGAGCAGATCGAACACATTGGCGGCGGAATGCGCATCACTCGGTCGCAACGGCCCGATCACCGGCACGTCCTCGGCGTCATCGAGCCGCTCGACGCCGGCAGGCAACATGGTCCCGACCAGCGCGAAAACCTGATCGCTTGCCACGAGCGTGCGCAGCGCCGCGGCGGCATCATCGCCGGCGTCCTCGGTGACGAGCCGCAGCCGGCGACCGTAAATCGGGCCGGCCGCAGTGAGTGCCGTCTCCAGCGCGTCGCGCATCGCATTCCCCGACGCTGCTGGCGGACCTGACAATGGCAGCACCGCGCCGATGTGGATTTCGTCGGGCGTGATGCCGGGATCGAGATCGCGCGCGGTCCCGAGGATGCGGATGTAGTCGACCAGCGCGGCGAGCTGTGCCGGTGCCAGGCGAAAGCGCGGCATGGCAGACGCGAGCGGACGCCCGGCAGAATCGATGCCGTCCTCGAGCGCGCGGGCGAGCCCGGCCTCGTCATAGGCGGGACGGCCGGGCCGCGCCGGTGATGCCTCACGCGGCGCGGTCAATGCGCGCCACGTGATCGGCGGAATGCCGACGCCGCCTTCGCGGCCTCCGAGACCGTCCGCTGCGTGACAACCGGCGCAGCGGCGCAGGCGCGGCGGCAATGGCGCCTGGCTGCCGGCGAATGTCGCGGTGATCTCGTCCGCGGTGCCGCCACGGGCGAAGATGCGCCGGCCGGTCGCAGCGTCGTCACCTGCTGCGTCGGTCGCGACGACGATTGCGATCAGAAGCGCGCACCACAAGATCAACCGTGCGCGGCGCATCCGCTATTTGGTCGATTGCAGCGCGAGCACGGCGCGCGCGATGGTGGCCGGCTCCGCCATGCCGAAGGTCTTGGTCCAGACCCCGGTTTCCACATTGCCGATGATCACGATGGTGCTGTGATCGAGCGGATCGGTGGTGTAGCCGGCGAGGCGGTGTAACAGCGGATCGATCTCCGGCGGCGCTCCGGTCAGGAAATACCAGCCGGGCTTGACGCTGAAATTATCGGCGAATGCCTTCAGTGCCGCGGGATCGTCATGCTGCGGATCGACCGAGAGCGAGATCATGTTGATCGAGCGCCCGACCTTGTCGCCGAGCAGGCTCTGGACCTGCGCCAGATTCGCCGTGACCATCGGGCAGGTGTCCTTGCAGGTGGTCAGCATGAAGTTGATCAGCACGATCTTGCCGCGCACCAGGTCGTCGAAGAAATGCACCTTACGGCCGTCCTGGGTCACGAGCTGCGGATTCTGCATATAGGCACGCGCCGCGTCCGTAGCGTCGGCCTTCGCCGCCGGACCAGCGGCTGCGATCAGCGCGTCCTCGATGATCTTGGGATCGTTGCCGTCGACATGGGTCCAGCCGCCGACCTTGTCGTTGTGGATCAGGACCAGCGGGGTGTGCTCGTCCGGGTTGCCGATCGGCTGGCCGAGCTTGTCGAGCAATTTGGCGATGTCGGGCAGGGCGCCCGTGACGAAGCTCCAGCCCGGCCCGGGGTCGAACTGCGCGCTGAACTCCTTGAGCTTCGCCGGCGTATCGGTCACCGGATCGATCGAGATCGAGATCAGCTCGACGTCCTTGCCGATGCGCGCCTTGAGCTGGTCCTGCACCATGCGAAAGTTGGCCGTCAGCATCGGGCAGAAGGTGGTGCAGGAGGTGTAGACGAGATCGATTGCGACGGTTCGCCCGCGCACCAGGTCGGTGTAGAAGTTCAGCTGCTTGCCGTTCTGGTCGAGCACGGGAACGTCCGGAATCACGGCGGCGGGTTCCCTGGCTTGCTCTTGCGCCGGTTGCATGGCCTCGTGGTTCATGTGGGCCATGTCGTGCGCCGAGGCCGGCAGCGCTGCAAGCAACAGCATTGCGAGTCCGGCTGCGATCCTGCTTCTCATGCGACGCTCCTCTGTTCGGTACTCGCGTGGGCCGCTTTGCGGTAGCGCCGCTGCCAGAACGGCGCATCGCGCCAGCGCCGCTCCATGCCGTAGTAGCGCGCGCGCTGCTCGAGATAGCGGAGCCAGGCCGCCTCGCGCCGCATCGCTGCGGCCGGAAGCGCATCGCGATCGCCACCGAGCGCCTGCGCCGCCGCCACGGCGCCTTCGATTCCATTCTGCATCGCCACGAGAATGCCTTCTGACGACAGGGGATCCTGGCTCGCCGCGGCGTCGCCGAGGGCCAGCCAATCGGCGTCGCCGAAGCGCTCCAGCCGGCCGCTGACCGCAGGCACGATGCAGGGCGGACCCGCGAGGCCGGCGCCATAGCGCAAGGCTCGGCCCGCCGTGTGTCGCGCGGCGGCAAGCCGCGCCAGCCAGGCTTCGGTCAGGCTCGCTGCGCCGCGCGCGAGGTCGGCGTCGGTCATGAACACGGTGACCAGGCGATCCTGCGGCAGCGGTGCGGAGTACCACCATCCGTCCCCGACAGCTTCGACCAGCGACGCGGCCGGCTCCACTTCGGCGTCGGCACGGCGCGCGACATAGCCGACCATCGCGACCATGCGGTCGATGGCACGGCGCCTCACGCCGCGCTGCCGCGCGAAGCTCGCGCTGCGACCGCTCGCATCGAGCACGATCCGGGCGCGGATGTCCCGTCCGTCGGCAAGACGCAGGCGGAAGCCGCCGCCCGGCAGCGGTTCGGACGCGATCACCGCGGCGGTTGCAAATCGTGCTCCGGCATTGCGCGCCGCGGCCTGCAGCAGCGCGTCGAAGCGACGGCGGTCGAGATGCCAGCCGTGACCGAAGCGGTTGAAGATGAAATCGCGGCCCCAGGGCTCCGCGCCGCCCCACGCCGACCAGCTTCCGACCGAGGCAAGATGGCCTTCGGCCGCCATCATCGTCCGCAGGCCCAAACCATCAAGCACGGGCCGGACCGACGGCGGCAGCGTCTCGCCGATCGCAAGCCGTGATCTGCCGGCGTCGAGCAGGACTGCGGCGGTACCTGATCGCGCCAATGTCAGCGCGGCGGCGGCGCCGGCCGGACCGCCGCCGATGATCACGATGTCGGTTGCCTGCGGCAGACGCGCACCCGGCTGCATCCTGCATCCCTCGCTCAATGCGGCGTGCCCATGCCCCACACCTTGCCGTCCTTGCGGTGATAGATCCGGTGCGGCACGCTTGGTCCCGGACGGCGTTCGGGCCGCGCGGCCATCAGCGCCAATTTCTTCTCCTCGAGCGGGCAGCCCTGGTCGATCCAATGTGCGAGCACGTTGCCGCAGGTCTGGCCGCCGGTATCCGGCACGATGGTCCGGAAGTCGCTGGCCATCGCGCCATTGCCGGCAAGCAGGCTCGCCATGATCGGGCTGGCAACCGAGTCGAACGGCACGATCCAGCCGTTCTCCGGATTGGCCAATGCAGACATCAGCGGCCGATTTCCCCTGTCGAACCACCAATGCACCATCTCGGTGCGCTTGGCCCCCTTCTTGTCGGGATCCGGTCCGGTGATGCGGACATTGTGCCCTGTCTGTCCGACCTGGCGCTGGCGCAGCGTATCGATCACGTAATCCATCGATTCGAGCAGCGACTTCGTCTTCTGCGTCTTGCTGTTGGCGAGCGCGAAGCACCAGTCGCGCATCAGCTGCTCCTCATCAGCGTCGAACACGTGATACATCGGGCCGTTGAAGGACAGCAGCTGGAAGAACGGGCTGATCTCCGGCCGCCCGGGGATGATCAGTCCGGAGTCCTGCAACTGTTGCATGAAGCCCGCCGGATCGAGGAACCAGTCGTTGATCGCGGCATTGCCCAGCGTCTTCTGGCCGTGGCTCTGACTCGCATAGGGCGCCTTCCTGAGAATCAACGCCTCGACCTGCTTGTCGAGGTTCTGCGCGTTCGTCAGATATGTGTTGATGGCATCGGACAGGCTGCCCAGCGTGCCGAACGTGACATAGCCGGTCCAGATCCGGTCCCAGACCTTTTGCATCGCTTCCGGACCTTCGTTGGCCCTGACCCGGTCGAGATAGATCTCGACAGCCTGCTTGGCCAATGCGCCATGGCCGGCGGCGGCATTGTCGATGCCGACATGCAGTGAGTAGTACAGCGGATTGATGTCGTACGCCTTCAGCACGTTCACCGTCGAAACCAGGCCGATCGACGACCATTCCAGATACAAGGTCATGCCGAGAATCTCCGGCAGGAACTCGTCGTCGAATTGCGAGATCGCCAGCAGGAAGCACGGCTGCGTAAAGGCCTCGTCAAGCAGGCGCGGATCGTCGGCGTAAGCGCGCGTGTAGAGATCCGGCAAATAGAAGTTCAGGCTCTTGAGCAGGTCGGTGTAGACATTGGCGTGATTTTGCGAGGTGACGCCGTCGCCGAGCTCGTCCTGTCGGATTTGCGCCAGCAACTCGCCGACGTCGTCGACCGGACCGTCGGTGACAGCGCGCCGCAACCACGCACCGTCGAGCTGATTGAACGGTCCCATCTGCAGCAGCTGATAGGCCTGCGTGGCACGGTTGCCACTCGACAGATAGTTCGCCGGCTGGAAAGCGCCATTGGCGAGGAGGTTCGGGTTGGCGGTCGTCTGATTGTCGCGGACGAAATTGGCGTAGATCAGCTCCATCCGCGCGTCGAACGCGGCCTGGCTGTAGGTGAAATGGCTCCAGACCTCGTCCTGATCAGCGACCTCCATGTTCTGACGGCCTTCCGCCAAATAGTGATGCACGAGCTGGTGTGCCCGCGGAACGAAGTCCGGATAGGCGTCGATATTCATCAGGTAGTAGAAGAAGTCGCGCTCGGTGCTGCCGTAATAGGGTGAGCGCTCGCTTTCGACATAGACGGTCTCGCCGGCGATCTCGCGCTTCACGACGAAGCCGAAATGCGACCAGGCCTCCACCATCGCATTGTCGAGCGCCGGCGACACCGCCGGGATGCCGCGCGCCCATGGCAGCCGCACGGACAGGTCGCGTGCCAGCGTACCCTCCGTAGCTTCGCTGAAGCCGTGGGCAACCCGCTCCAGTTCCTCTTCCGTTACGACGTCGTCGGGCCGCGCCGTCGGCCACCAATTGGTGTTGCACTCGCTGAAATCGGCCTGCCAGGGCAGCGCCATGTGCCGGGTGATTGCGCCGGGCGAATTGGTCTTGGCGTCGAAGCGGCACGGGCTGGACCACAACGCTGGGTCGGTAGCGATGTAGGTGATCTCGATGCCGGGATAGAACGGCGCGCCGATGCACGGCTCGAACGCCGCGCGGTTGAGCGCGTCGGGCTGGGCCGCGACGGGGAGACTTTCGAGCGGCACGGGGTCCGCAGGTCCGGTCCCCCAGTCGTCGTCGAATTCGCCCGCCGCCCACAGCTTCATGTTGGCGTATTGTCGTTCCGACAGCGTCAGCCAGGTGACATAGTAACCGCCCGGGATCGGCGCCTTCGCCTCGGTCACCGGCCACTGCGTGTTGGTGGCGCAGTCGTACACCTTGTCGTTGACCGCGGCTGAAATGAGCGGCGTGCCGGGGACGTCCTCCAGGGTTTGCGGCTCGCCGCCGTCGCCCGACATCTGCGGCATGAAGCGGTAGCTGGCAAACCGCAGGCTCTCGGGCGTATCGGCGGCCTGCGGCGTCGCAGCCACCAGTCCGGGCGGACGCAACCGCCCGAAGATATGCTGGCGCGCGCCGGCGGCCTCGACGTCCTCGCTCTTCTGCTTGGTGTGCAGCAACGCGAACAGGCGGCTGTGCACGTTGGCGAACTCGTTGTTGGTATTGGCGCCGTGATGCTGGTAGGCGGTATGGTTGAGCCAGGTGATGCCGTTGAGCCGCGCCAGGATCGGATAGATATCGCGCTTGAACGATACCTTGCGCTCGGCGAGCTTGCCGCCGTTCTGCTTCTTCTCCCAGGTCTCCATCGCGGTGTCGTAGAGCGTCGTGATCATCTGGAAGTCGGGCGCGAATTTCGGCGGCGCCACGATCACCCACGCGCCGTCCCGGACCTCGACCGCCTTGCCGCCGATCCGCAGCTCCGCCGTCACCGGACCATCAGACGTATCGTCGAACCAGTAGTCGTTGTTGGCGTAGTAGTTGTTGTCCATCAGCCGGCCGATGGCATTGTCCGGGATCAGCGACTCGCTGCGGCCGTAGCCGCCGAGCACGAGCAGCCGGCCGCGATCATCGACCTGCAGCGTGCCGAGCGGCACGGTCGCCTTGCTGCTGGTCTTGACCGGCTGCTTCAGCTGATCCTTGGTGGAGCAATTCCACCAACCGTCGCGCGAGCCCGCGAGCGGATCGTTGCCGGACGAGGGGATGTCCGAATAAGGCAGCGGCCCGATCGTGCCGGTGTCGAATTCCACAGCTTCGCCGCCGGGCTTGATCGAGCGCGGTCCGGGATCGATGACCAGCAGCTTCTGCCGCTGCGCAGGATCCATGATCTCCTGGTTGCGAAGCGGCGTCTCGTTCGGATTGTACTTGTAGAAATTCGGATACTGGCTCTGCCAGAAGCGGCCGAGGAACGTGTTGTAGCAGGCCTTGGCGTTGGCGAGGTGCACGGTCCAGGTGATATCGACCTTGTCGTCCGCGGTGATCTCGCCAAGGCAGACATTGTCCTTGTCGAAGGCGTAGAGACGGAAGCGCGCGGCCTGCCGCTTGATGCGTCCCGCCTTGTCCTTGAAGCCGTTGACCGGAGCTATCGCCTGGCCGGGCGTCTCCGGACCGATGAAGAACTCGCTCGGACTGTTGCCGATCCGCGCGATGCCGACTCCCGGATAGATCTGGCAGTACGCGATTTTGCCGGTGTCGATCTGCGACATGTTGTTCTCCAATCTCTGAATCAGAAAATCCGTTTTATGGGGCGGACGCGGGCGCGACCGCCACTATTCGTCCCGCGACCGGTGCCAGCGCGACCGACGGCGCCTCGACAAACACGTAATAGTCTCCGGCGACCTGCATATTGATGTCGGCCTGATAGGCCCCGCCACCGAGCGGCCGCGCCGAACTGCGCGCGGCATCCCGGCCGGGAATCGCAAAGCTGACGACGCGCGCATCACGCACGCTGCTGACGGGCTGGCCGGTCTGCGGATCGACCAAATGGAATTGCAATGTCAGCGGCTGACCGGCGCGGAGCGTGCCGTTCAGCGCCAGGTCGGTGACAACAGGCGTCCGCGCCGTTTGGTCATCACCGGTCGCGTCGCGGTCGATGCGCGTCTCGAAGCACTGCACGGTCCGCGGCGAGTCGGTATAGAACACGACGTCGTACGTGCCGGCGCGCGGCAACTGGGCGATGGTGCGGTAGACGCCGGGCTCGACCTCGCGCAGCCGGCGGTCGAGGATCTGCACCGCACGCGGCTCGCGTCCGTAGGTGGAAAAGCTGCCCGAGGGCACGGCCATGCCCTCGTGATAATAATAAATGACGCGCTCGCCGGGATTGACGATCACCATGCCGTCACCATCCGGCACCGGCGCCATGACGTCGGCGCGGGCAGGGGAGTTGACGGCGCCGAGCGCCAATTGCCCGATGCCGACGCTGACCGCGCTCGGTGTACGACCCTCGATGCCGACCTGGTCGAGCGGAAAGGCGTCGACGAATTCGCTGGCACGGCGCCGGACATACATCACGTGGTCCGAGAAGCCGATGGCGTCGGGCTGACCGGCGAGCTCGATCCGCTGCACGATGCGATCCGTTGCAGTATCGACCACGACGACCTGGTCGGCCTCGGGGCTCGCCGCGACCAGAAAACGCCCGCCCGGCACGAATCGCAACGTCGACAGTCCCGGAGGTCCGGCGATGGTCGCGCCTGGAGTGGAGGCCACCGCGCCAAGCGCGGTGATGTGTCCGTCGGCGGCCGCCACATAGGCACGCTGCGCCAGCGCGGAATAAGCCAGCGTGACCGGCCGGTGTCCGGTGGGAATGGTGCGGGCAATCTGTCGTGTCGCGAGATCGATCACGCTCACCGTGTCGGCTGCGGCGTTGCTGACGAAGGCGAGTTGGCCCTCGGCGTCGAGCGCGATGTCGTGCGCGCCGCCGCCGGTGGCGATGCGCAGCGGTGCGGCGGTCGGGGGCGCGAGATCGACAAGCGCGATGCCACTCTCGGTGTCGGTTCCGCCGGCCGCAACGTGGTAGGAGGCGAGCAGCAGCCGGCCATCGGGAGAGAGCGCCAATCGCGCGGCTCCGGGGAGCTTGATGCTCGCTTTGATGCTCCAGTCCCTGGTGTCGATCAGCGCGATCCGGCCTGCCGAGGGTTGCGCCACGGCGAGAACAGCCTGATCCGGCGTCAGCACCCAGTCGGTGCCGGTGGCGTCGAAGGTCGCAAGCCCGGTCAGGCGCGAGCCGCCGAAGCCGATCCGCGGGTCGATCACGAGCACGCTGGCGTCGCCACCGAGCGCAAGGATGTAGAAGGTGTTGAGATCGAGTGCCGGCACCGCGAGGCTTGCACCGCGGACGAAATTGGCCGCGATGCGCCGGCATTGCCGCTCATCGACGCTGTTGCCCGGCACGTGCGGCACCAGCCACGCCGCCGGCTTGGCACCGCGTAACGGCGCATCGTTGCTGCCGGTGGTAAGCCTGAACGCAAACGCGGCATCGCTGCCGGCCGACGGTGGCCGATCCGACTTCAGTGCCGTCATCGTGAAGCCGACGCGGATGCCACTGGCCTGCGCCGCGTCTGCGGAAGCCGCGCCGGAGGCGCGCGGCAGCAGCATCAACGCCGCCATAGCAGGCGCCAGATAGCGTTGCCGTGGCACGCCCAAGTTCATTGCGGCGTTCCAACGTGACGCCGGTTTCGGATCCTGACGCGCGGTGGCGGCGGCGCTGGCGTCGCGACGATCCCCGGCCGTGCTGCGGCGAGCGTCGTGGCAACCCGTGGACCGACACCACCACCAGGGCGCTGCCATTTCGCCATCCCGCCAAACGGCGAGAGCACGTCGATGAGCGACGGTGCGCTATCCAGCGTCGCCGACCAGCGCCCATCGCGCGCGACCTTGATCACTGATGGCTTGCCGTCGATCGTGAGCCCGAGGTCGGCGGCATAGATCCGCTCGATCTCGAGCCGCGCGGGACGGACCGTCACGTAACCTGACACCGTGAACTTCCCGGAAGCGTCGGGGCCGGTCACGCCGGCGATGGCCACCGTGTCCGGGAAGCGGCCGGGGATCGATCCTGGTGTCGGCGCGACGCGGAACAATCCCCAGAAGCCGACCTGGAACTGGTCCGCCGTCCAGCTGCGATAGACGTAGTCGCCGGGCACCCTGCCGGCACCGCCGGACGAGTTGATGACGACATCGAAATGCGAGGTCACGCCGTAACCGCTGGTGACGCCGACATAGGGCGATGTCTTGTTGTCGCCGATCGCCGTCGAGTTGTTGACATAGGGTTCGGCCTGCCAGACATGGCCGCTGAGCTCGAACACTTGCTGATTGTCGCCGTTGCCGCCGGCATGGAGCAGCCGGAAGCGCGCCGGCATGCCGGCGGGCGCGCGGAAGATCGGCGTTTGCGGATCGCTGCCGACGAGTGCGTTGGCGATGTACCGGCTGGTGTCGACGTTGGCCCAATTGACGCCGCCGAGCGTCGCGAGATCAGCGAGCGAGAGATTGCTCCAGTCGGGGACGGTCGCGCCCAACGCGTTGGGAAATGTCGTGAGCAACTGGCCGTAGCGGTAGATCGCCGGCTCGGTCCGATAGTTGATCGCCGACAGCGCATTATTCTTGGCATAGTTCGACTGGCCGTTCAGCAGGATATCGACATCGTCCTGCCCGATCGCGACGAAGTCGCGGAACGCCGAACCATCCGGGAGGAAGACCGTCGCCTGCATGTGGCTGCCCGGATCCTCGACGATGGTCGAGCCCGCCGGCTCGACGATGAGACCGCCGAACAGGCCGCGATAGGGATGATTGAGTGGATCGGCGGGCATCAGGTTGAGCGCGCCGAATTCGACCGGCGTCGCCTTCGTCGTGCTGTCCGCGCCAGCCTCGAGCGTTCCCGCGTACCAGGTGTAGGTTTTCTTGTCCGTTGGCGCCACGGTGCTGGTCGGATTCGTGCCGAGATTGACGCCATTGCCGCTGGCGACGTCCAGTGCGAGCAGTTGCGGATGAAGCCCGACATGCGTCGAGGGCTTGAGATTGATCCCGCCATAGGGATTCGAATAGGGAACGCCGGGCCGGGCTCCCGAGATGTTCGTCGTGAAGGTCGAAGCCGTCGTGTTTACGCCGTTGATCAGGGTGACCTGGACGACGTCGCCGGCCGCCACGCGCAGCACCAGCGGCTCGACGGTGACGCCGCGCTTCAGCATGCCGCCGGTTACGCAATCGGACGATTTGGCCTCGCAAAGATCGTCACTGCGAACGTAGATGATCGCCTGGGGATCGTTCAGCACCTCTTTGGCGGCAAAGCCGCTATTCAAGGTCAGCCCGCGGCCGTTGTAAGTGAGCGCCGCGCCCGCGCCGAGCGCCTGCTCGATGGTGAGCGCGGTGACCTCGAACGTTCGCAGGCACGGCGCGCCACTGCCGCATGGGGAGGAGAACACGGGCGGTTTGAACGCGAGATTCGCCGGTGCCGGATTGGACGGCAGCGTCTTGAGAAGATCGGACTTGAGATCGGACGCGGGATCGGCGGGCGGAGGCTCGACACGCAACAGTCCCCAAAGGCCGTTGCTCATGCCCTCATACGAGGCGCTGGTGCTGTACAGATAATCGCCGGTGCGCGGCACGGTGAAGTGCAGCTCGAAATGCTCGCTCAACAGTGCAAGCTGGCTCTCGCGCCAACCGGAGTTCGGATTGTACGGCTCGAACTTCCACGGCAACCCGTGAGTGATGACGTCGTGCATGGTGGTGAAACCGCCCGACAGCAGGCGGATCTGCACCGGGTCCTGCGGATAGGCACGCAGCAGCGGCGTGAACGGGTCTTCGGCCTTCATGCCGGCAGCAATCGGTGTCTTCGGGAAGATGAAGCAGGAACTGTCGGTGCAGGCAGGATTGATCTTGCCTCCCGGCGTGGGCTGGACGGCGAACTGCGGGTTGCGGCCGGAGATCGACGCGTAGGACCAGGCGGCATCGCCGCCCTGCGGCTGGGTCGCGCCGTCGAGGCGCAGCGGCAGCGGCTCGTTGCGATAATTCATCGAGAAGGTGCCCGATCCGAAATCGGCGATCACCAGCGGCTGATCCCCGGGCGCGGGATTGATCGCATTCGTTGGATCGATCCATCCTTTGTAGGCGTTGGGGGCGACGGCGACGCAGCCCGGCGGGGTTGTGCCGGGGTAGCAGTCCGGCTGTGTCCTGCTCGCATTGCCATAGACGAGCTGGGTGTCGGCCCAGGCCAGCGCAAACTCGCGATAGGCTTTCTCGGCGCCCGCTGGAGGCAGGATGTTTGCGGCATAGCTTGTGGGACCGCCATCGTCGCGTCCCTGTCCGAGCGGAGCGCCGTTCGGTGTGGTCCAGGTCGATCCGCTTGGCTCGATCAGCAGGCCGCCGTAAAGGCCGGCTTCCTGGTGAGTCGACGGCGAGAAATGATCATGCGTGAACACGGTCATGTACGACCGCTCCCGCGCCAGATCCTTCAGCGGGTCGACGTACCAGAGCCGCACCGTGGCCTGGGCGCCCTTCCATTGCTGGCCGCTCGGACCGTCCCCGAGCGCGGCAATCGACGTCGCCGTCTTCGGCTTGCGCGGCGCACCGGAAGGACAGGCCCACGGCGTATCGATCAGGCCTGGCGGAGGTTCGCACATTCCGCCTTCCTTGTTGATCGCATCGATGCGGTCGCGCACCTCCTGCGGGCTGAACGTGCCGTCCTCGTAGTTGAAGCCGTTCGCGGCGCCGTCAGCCGCCAGCACGTCGAATTTCACCAGATGGATGTGCTGGCCGATGATGTCGGTCGGGGTCCGCACCTGATAGTCGTCGAGCTCGTAATAGGACGGCACCAAATTGGTCTGCCAGTACTCCACCGTCTCGCCGTTGTTGGCCCGGACGAACAGCGGCTCCGGCGGCTTGGTGCCGTCGATCAGCGATTTGAGGTCGTTCCACAGCGCCATCATGCGCTGCTGCGGATAGTGCCAGCCCGCCTTGTTGAACACGGTGTCGATCTGCACGTCGGCGCCCTTGTAGAGCCGCTTCGGGGCGTCCTTCTGATCGATCGGCGTCGGGTTGGCGAACGGTGCACCGGAAGCGCGCGGCGCGCCGGTCTCGATGAAATTGGCCGGCGTGCCCTCCGGCGTGACGCCCGGATGCTGCCGCTGCTCATGCGCCTTCATCGCGAGCTGCTCGACCAGGGTGCCGTCTTCCGGCAGCCGCAACGCGTCGATGCGGTCGAGATTCTTGGTGTAGTCGGTCTGGCTGTGCACTTCGGTCGAAACGTGACCGCCGAGCACCAGATGACGCGGCAAGCCGCCGTCGAGCGTGGTGCCGTTGTCGTTCGCGAAGGCGAGCGGCGGATGTGGCGCGCGATGGCCGGCAAGGCCGGGCACGAAGAACGGATAGCCGGGATTGGTCTCCGGCGTCTTTGCGAAATGCACCTGGCCGGCTGCGATCTCGACTGCGGCGGGCACCGGCGCCATCGCATAGGTCGGCAGCGGTATCACGGCCGGTGTCGGCGTGCCGGTCATGATCTCGGGATCCGGCAGCGCGCGGCTACCGGGTTTCGGCCGGCCATAGGCGTCGAGCTCGGTGCCCATTTCGAGCGTGTCGTGGACACGGAACAGGGCCCACATGCCCGAGGCGAAGTGCGGATAGAAATGGCAATGGAAGATCGAGTCGCCTGCGGTCAGGTTCTGGTTGCCGGCGCCGTAATAGGCCAGCTCCATCGAGAAGGTCGATCCGGGACCGATCGCCTGGCTGTCCAGATAGCTGGAGCCCGGCTGGTCGGGGGCGAACACCCATTGATGCGCGTGGTGGTGATGCACGTGATGCACCGACGCGCCGGCGTGCAGCACGCGGAAGATCACGTGATCGCCGAGGTAGCTGTGATAAACGTTTGACGGGTCGTCCGGATAAAACGCCTTGGTCGGCTTCAGCCGCGGCGTCCCGGCATTGCGGCAACCGCCTGTGCCCCAGTTTTGCGCAGTGACCGTCCCCGCCGTGCTGCCGGCCGTCGACGTCGCGATGTTGGACAGCCAATTGTCGACGCAGTTCAGGTTTGCCGGGACGTCGACCACGATGCCGGGGTCGCCGCCCGGCCATGAGCTGAGGAAGAACTCCTCGAACTTGCATTCGGGACAATCGGCCGCCGGGCCGATCTTGAGCCGGTTGGCCAGGATCTCGTTGACGATGCCGGAGGCGCCGTAATTGATGGCAAAGCCGTCACCGCCGCCGCTGACCACGAGATTGGTGCCGGGCGTGGTGTAATAGTCGGGAAACGCCTGTACGAGATCGAGCGATTCCGAATAGATCGACGTGATCTCGCGGAACGGCGCCTCGCGATCCGGCAACAGCGTCGGATTGGCGGTCGGCCGGCTGCCCTTCGGGAAACGGCCATGGTTCGGGCCGGAGATGACAGCGGTGAGGTCGGAGGCGATGATCTCGTCGCCGTCGATCATGCTCAGCACGGGCTGGCCGCGGTGCGGGCCGTCGCGAAAGCGGGCGGCGTAATCGATCAGCGGCTGTCCATCGCGCAGCGCCGTCGTCGCCTGCGTGAGGTCGGCGTTGGAGACCTGGCTGCGATACCATTCCGCGCCCTTCGGCTCGACGTTTACAGCGCCGAACAGCCCGGCCATCTGCTGCGTCGTGGCGAATCCGTTGAAGTCACCGGCCGGGCTGTACAGCAGGTAGGTGCCTTCGGCGCGGGCATAGAGCGTGTAAGTCATTTTGCGGCCGGGCGCGACCTGTCCATTTGGATTGGCGCCGGCGTCGAAGCCGTCATCGGCAATCGTCGTGGCCGGTTCGAGCCCGGTGACGTGGATCGACGCGGTGCGGGTGACCGGCTGCTGCAGGCTCGTCGGCGCCGGGGCAAGCAGGTTCTGGAAATCGATCTTCAGGCAGTCGCCGGCATTGACCCGCAGCACCAGCGGGCGCGGCCGCTTGTCGGGGCGCAACTCGACGTTGCCCGGTATCAGGTCTTGCGCCGGGTCGATCTTCACGACATCGCGGCGCAGCGCGTAGATCATGCCCTCGGGCCGGTTGGTCCCGAGCCGGTTGATCATCATCGGCTGGTCGAAGGCCACGACATCGGCATGCACGATGCGCTTTCCATCGCACGTGGCCGCATAGGCAGTGCCCACGCCCGTCATGGCGAGGACGCCGAAAGCGATCGCCATTGTCGTGAGATTGCGAGACGTCAGATGATGAACCGTCAGATTATAAAGTGTCGTCGGATTATGAAGTCTTGATGAAAATGCGCCCAAGCCCGCCATGACTTGTGTCCTCCCGGGACGCGGCTGAAATGATGGTGTGTTAGCAGTTTCAGTCAACCATAGGTGATATCAGCTGCCGGGACAAGAAATGTTTGAGCGCAGCAGTGCTGAGAATTTAATACACAATTGGGAGTTGTGTCTGACGTCCTCAGCCGATGACGCGGGCCGCGATCGAAAGCCACGGAGCTCGCTGTTCTATTCGACTTTCCGCGACATCCTTATGTCGCGACCCGGCGACTGTGGCTTTGGCGGTGGCACTGGAATTTCTCGGAAAATCCCGATGGCGCGGGGAATGCCGTTCGCTTTGGGAAATGCCGCAACGAATTGGGCGGGGCGATCGTGCATGAAATGAGAAGGCGGTGATGGCTGATCGGAGCCCGATTTGAATCGATCACCGCATCGTGCGGGCGCATCGATCTCGATGCGCCCGCGCAGTGATATCAAACCGTCTTGAGCAATTCCGGTTCTGATTGAATCGGAACCGAAATTCCCGATTCTTGTCTTGACGGGTTTTCTTTACGCGAACCGGTGTTCGCTCGGCTTGAAAACGTTTTACGCTTCCTTCTCCGCTTCCACGTAGCCGTAGACTTCCGGCAGGATGAATTTTGCGGCCAGGAAGCCGATCAGGGACAGGATCGCCACCGCAAAAGTCGCGCCGGCCTTGCCGAGCGCATCATTGACCAGCGGGAAGACGAAGGCGCCGAAGAACGCCGCCGCCTTGACGAAGACGTAGCCGAACCCGGCGGCCGTTGCCCTGAAGCGGGTCGGCGCCACCATCGAGGCGATCGTCATGCCGTTCGACGCATCCCAATAGTGACCCCACATCAGGATGCAGGCGCCGACCACGATGAGGATCTTCCAGTCGTTCTGGATCGCGAACCCGCCGAGGATGAGGCCGAAGAAGGCAAGGCCGAAGCCCCACATCGCCACGCCGCGATGACCGATCTTCGGCAGCATCAGCGGCGCGACATAACCCGACACGGTGGCAAGGCAGAAGATGCCGGCGGTGACCAGGTTCGTGCCGGTGATGTCGCCGCTGCCGGAGACGCCGACGCCGCTGAGCACCAGGATCACAGGAAGATAGAAGCCCCAGGCGGTGAACTCCGCGCCCTGGCAGGCATTGGAGATCCACGCAAAGATCGTGGCGCGCCGCTTGATCGGATCGGCCCAGATCACCTGAAGGAAATCGCCGAGCTTCGGCTTCGGTAGCTTCTGGTCCTGGTTGGGCAGCATGTCGAGCGGATCGTCGAACAGCCGCTTCGACACCTCCTTTGCCTTCACGAACTGACCACGCTGCAGCAGCGACAGCGGCGTCTCCGGTAGGTCGAGCCGCCCGATCAGCAGGATCACCGCCGGCACGGCGCCGAGCGCCAGCGCGATGCGCCACAGCAGCGAATGGTCCATGCCCATCACGTACATCACCGTGATCACCAGGATCGAGAATACCTCGCCGAGACCGAACATGAACTGCCAGCGGCTGCCCATCTCCTCGCGCTTGCCCTTCGACATCGACTCCATGATGTAGGCGTAGCCGTTGGAGATATCGCTGCCGAGCGGAATGCCGATCAGAAGCCGCAGGATGATCAGTTCCCAGACGTCGCGCACGAAGGCCTGGGCGATCGCCAGGATGATGAACAGCACCATCGTGCCGATGAACACCTTCTTGCGGCCGAACCGGTCGGCGAAGATGCCGCCGAGCAGGGCGCCGACCAGCGCGCCGCCCTGCACCGCGGCCGTCAGCAGGCCAACCTGGGCCGGGGACGGATTGAAATCCGTTTTGATGAAGATCAGCACGAAGGCGATCGCATAGAGATCCCAGGCCTCGATCAGGATCGTGGCGATCATCATCCAGCCGCCCTGCGTGCTGGAGACGGTGCCGGGCTTGTTGAGCAGGCGCTGCGTCGCTTCGTCGGACAGGCGTCTGACGTAGTCGCTGTCCATCGTGGTTGTCGTATCCATTGTTCCTCCCGTTTTATTCGTTGGCTTCGGTCGCGAGTCGCTACGTCGCGAAACTGAGTTGCACCTTCATCTGCGTTGAGCGGTCTTGGACGATGTCGAAGGCGTCGCGAATCCGCTCCATCGGAAGCGTCGCGGTGATGATCGGGCGCACGTCGATGCGGCGCTCGGCGAGCATCCGCGCCGCGACCGGATATTCGGCATGGAAGCGATGGGTGCCGGCGAGGCGGATCTCCTTGCCGACCAGCGCGTTGAACGGAATGTGGGCGCCGCTGCTGACGCCGACCGCAACGATGGTCCCGCGCGGCTTGACGACCGGGAACATGCTGCCGAGCGCGACACCGGCGCCGGTGCATTCGAAACCGGCGTCGAAATAGCCCTTGTCGGCGGAATAGAGCCGGGCCAGCCGATCCGGCTCGGCGCGGGCGTTGACGGTCGACGTGGCTCCCATCCTGATGGCGGCTGCAAGCGGCGCGTCGGCCAGATCGACGGCGACGATCTCCCGGGCGCCGGCGAGTTTCGCTGCTCCCACCAGCAGCGCGCCGATCGGCCCGGCGCCCATCACCAGCACGCGCTTGCCGAAGATGCTGCCCGCATTGTCGATGGCGTGCAGGCCGACCGAGAGCGGCTCGGCGCAGGCGGCTTCATCGAGCCCGACATCGCCGACCGGCTCGCACTGGAACTCCTCGACGATGATCTCGTCGCGAAAGCCGCCATTGCAATGCGGCTTGCGCATCGCACTGCCGAAGAATTGCATCTGGAGGCAATGCTGCTGCTGGCCGGCCTGGCAGAAGCGGCAATGGCCGCAGGGCAAACTCGGGCAAAGCGCGACCCGATCTCCTGGCTTCACATTTGTGACCTCGCCGCCGACCGCCTCGACGGTGCCCGCGACCTCGTGGCCGAGGATGATGGGTTCGCTGACCTGGATGGAGCCGATGCCGCCATCCCAGAAATAATGGATGTCCGAGCCGCAGAGCCCGCCGGCGCCGACGCGCACGCGGACCTGTCTCGAACCGACATCGCCGATCTCGCGCGTCTCGATGCGGACGTCGCCCTTCCCGTGGAGCACGCAGGCCCGGGTCTTCATGGTCATTCCTCGCCTGTTTGTTATTTGGCCGGCGTTGTCCGGCGCGCCGGCGCTATGCCGGGATGAAAAAGTCGGGGTGCTGCGCTTCGATCGACGGCAGGTCGTCCATGATCAGCCGCAAATGGTCGCGCATCTTGCGCTCGGCCGCGTCAGGCGATGCCTGCTCGATCGCATCGACGATGACGGTGTGCTGATGCACCAGCTTGGCTTGCGGAAAGCTGCGCAGGGAGAGATAGCGCACGCGATCCATCTGGAGCTTGACGTCTTCGATGACCTTCCAGCCGTAGAGCCGGCCGGCGGCGTCCGCCAGCATCCAGTGAAACTCTTCGTCGAGCCGCATGAAGTCGTAGAGATCGCCCGCCGGCACCGCCTGCTGCGCGACAAGCTGCTTGCGCAGCCTGGCAACGAGGCCGGCATCGGCCTTGGTCGCGACTTCTCGGACGATGTTGGCCTCGATCGCCTCGCGCACGAAGCGGGCGTCCATCACCGCGGTCTTGCTGATCTTGCGAACGAAGGTGCCGCGCTGCGGCCTCACCTCGACCAGGCCTTCCTCGGCGAGCTTGATGAAGGCTTCACGCACCGGTTGGCGGCTGATCGCGAAGCGTCGCGCGATCTCGGCTTCCGAAAGGGCCGTTCCCGGCGCGATCTCGCCGCGGATGATGCGCTGCCGGAGCCCGGCATGGATCTGCGGCCTGACCGCGCTGGTCAGGTCGAGCGGCCAGGCGGCATCGCCCGCGTCCGCGGCGCCTTCCATTGGAATCTTCTCAAGGTCCAACGCCAATCCCATGCTTTCCCATAATGTCTACTACCATACTAGTCAACCGAAATCTTCTGTGTTACTTGGTTCGCCGTGAACCTCAGGCGTCCGCGCCTGCGCCGATTCAGAGGGAGACCCGATCATGAGACAGACCCGATCATGAGACAGACCCGATCATGAGACAGACTTGGCGATGGTTCGGCCCGCCCGATCATATGTCGATCGACGACATGATGCAGGCCGGAGTCGAAGGGGTGGTGAGCGCCCTGCATCACGTTCCGACCGGTGAGGTCTGGACGTCAGCCGAAATCGAAAAGCGTCAGCAGGCGATCGGACGCATGAAAGACGGACACCCCTCCGGCCTGCGCTGGGAGGTGGTGGAAAGCCTGCCGGTGTCGGAAGACATCAAGAAGCAGCAGGGCAATTGGCGCGCGCACGTCGAGAACTACAAGACGAGCCTCGGAAACCTCGCCGCCGCGGGCATCGAGGTGATCTGCTACAACTTCATGCCGGTGCTCGACTGGACCCGGACCCATTTGCAATGGCGGTTGCCGAACGGCGCCACCTGCATGCGCTATGACTTCGTCGACTTCGCGGCCTTCGACATGCTGATCCTGCGCCGGCCGGGCGCGGAGACCGACTTTCCGGAATGGGTGGTCGCGAAAGCGCGCGAGCGGCACGCCGCGATGACCGAGGCCGACAAGGCGGCGCTGGCGCGCAACGTCGTGTTCGGCCTGCCCGGCGCCGCCGACAAATTCACGCTGTCCGATGTGCAGGCCCATCTTGCTGATTATCGTGATGTATCCGCCGCGCGGCTGCGCGCGCATCTGGTCGACTTCCTCAGCGAGGTCGCGCCTGTCGCCGAACGGTTGGGCATGCGCCTGTGCTGCCATCCCGACGATCCGCCGTTCGCCCTGCTCGGCCTGCCGCGGATCATGTCTACCGAGGCCGACTATGCAGCGGTGATGGACGCGGTGGATTCGCCTGCGAGCGGCATCACGCTGTGCACCGGCTCGCTCGGTGCGCGGCCCGACAACGACCTGCCGGGCATGATGCAGCGCCTCGGCGCGCGTGTGCACTTTCTTCATTTGCGCAATGTCCGGCGCGAATCGAACGACATTCGCGGCTCGTTCTATGAAGCCGATCACCTCGGCGGCGACACCGACATGGTCGCCGTCATAGCGGCCGCGCTGCGCGAGGAGCGGCGGCGCAAGGCGGACGGCCGCGCCGACTGGTCGATCCCGTTTCGCCCCGATCATGGCCACGATATCCTCGACGACCTCAACCGCAGCGGACAGCCCGGTTATCCCGCGATCGGCCGCCTCAAGGGGCTTGCGGAATTGCGCGGCGTCTTCAGCGCGCTGTCGCATCCGGCGGCGGGCTTGCCGGCATGAGCGCGCCGAAGCGCCTGGCGTCGCTGGCCGACGTCGGCGGCCCAGCGCTGCGACCGGCCTATGATCCGGCCGGGCACGGTCACGGCATTGTCCATCTCGGAATCGGCGCGTTTCATCGCGCCCATCAGGCCGCCTATACCGACGCCGCGCTCGCGGCGGCCGGCGGCGATTGGCGCATCATCGGCGCGAGCCTGCGCAGCGTCGAGCCTGCCGATGCGCTCAATCCGCAGAACGGTCTCTATACCCTGATCGAGCGCGACGCCTCCGGCGTCCGCGCCCGGGTGATCGGCAGCATCGCGCGCGTCATCGCGACGAGCCGCGCACCGGGCGAACTGATGGCAAGCCTCGTCGATCCGCGCACGCGCATCGTGACGATGACCGTGACGGAAAAGGCCTATGGTGTCGACCGTGCGGCAATGACCGTCGATATGAACCATCCGGCCGTCGCTGCCGATCTGCGCGACCCGGCCAATCCGTCAGGCGTGCTGGGCCTCCTCGCAGCAGCGCTGCGGCGTCGGCGCGAGGAGCAGACCGAACCATTCACGGTGTTGTGCTGCGACAACCTGCCCGACAACGGCGCGTTCGTTCGCCATGGCGTGGTCGATTTCGCCCGTCGGGTCGATCCGGCATTGGGCGACTGGATCGCAGGGACGGTCTCCTTTCCATCGAGCATGGTTGATCGCATCACACCGGCCTCCACCGAGACAACACGCGATGACGCGCTGCGCCTGACCCACTGCATCGACCATGCGCCGGTCGAGACCGAGCCGTTCACGCAATGGGTGATTGACGATCGCTTCCCCGGCGGCCGTCCCGCCTGGGATGCGGGCGGCGCGCTGTTCGTCGATGACGTGCGCCCCTATGAGGCCATGAAGCTGCGCATGCTCAATGGCGCACATTCGATGCTGGCCTATGCTGGCTTCCTCAGTGGCCGGCGCTACGTGCGCGATACGGTTGGATCCGCAGGCTTTCGTCCCCTGATCGAGCGTCACATCGACGCGGCGGCATCGACCTTGCCACGACTGCCGGGTATCGACCTGTCTGCCTATGCGCAGCAACTGCTGTCCCGTTTCGCTAATCCCGCGATCGCGCACGAGACCTATCAGATTGCGATGGATGGCACCGAGAAGCTGCCGCAACGGATCCTTGCGCCTGCGCTCGAGGCGCGTCAGCGGGGCCTCGATATAAGGCCGTTTGCCTTTGCTGTTGCGGCGTGGATGCGTTACTGCCTCGGCCGACTGGACGACGGCGCACGCTTTGCGCTGCGCGATCCGCGCGAGGAAGAGATCGGCCGCGTCCTGTCGCGTGCGGTGACGCCGTCCGATGTCGCCGACGCGCTGCACGCGCTTCCGAATCTCGTTCCGGAACGGCTGCGGGCCGATCCGGTCTGGCGGCATGCGGTCGGCGCCTGCCTCGGTCCAATGATGACCGACGGCATGCAGTCTGCCCTTGCGGCCGAGATGCGGATCTGATCGTCGTTTGCCGGACCGGTTTTGGCGGCTAACGTGCTGGCGCTGTCCGCCCGTTCAGCCGGTCTTGAAATGGAGTTCCGATGATCAACCGATATTCGGATCACGCCGCCAATGAGCGTACGTTTCTCGCATGGGTTCGTACCGGCATCGCCGTGATTGCGTTCGGCTTCGTGGTCGAGAAATTCAACCTCTTCGTTCGCACCTTGGCAGCCGTGAACGTCACGGGTGGCGCCGGCCATCCGCAGCTCGAGCATTTCTCCGGCGCCTTCAGCCACTATGACGGGCTGGTGCTGATCCTGGTCGGCATCGTGATCATCTTAGCCTCGCTCGTCCGCTTCATCCGAACCGGTCGCCTCATCGACGACGATCAGGCGCATTCCGCCGGCGGTGTCAGGACCGAGCTGACCCTGGCGGTCGTGCTGGCGCTGATCGTGATGTCGATGATCGTCTATTTCGCGCTGTTTTGAGTGAAGCGCGTCGGCTCCCGGTCGCCTATCGCGCCGGCGGATCCTGCACGCCATAGCTGCCGAACGCGGCTGCGGTTTCGGCGATCTGGGCTTCGTTGAGCAGATTCGGTCCCCCGATCGCGAGTGTCAAATAGTACTGTCGCGCAATCGTCTCGAGCTCGACCGCGAGCCACATCGCCTTGTCCAGCGAGGCGCCGGTCGCGATCATGCCGTGGTTGGCAAGCAGGCAGGCGGTGCGGCCCTCGAGCGCCTTCAACGCATGCTCGGACAATTCCTTGGTGCCGAACCTCGCATAGTCGGCGACCCGCACATTCATGCCGCCGAAGGCGGCCATCATGTAGTGGCAGGCCGGAATCTCCTTGCCCGCGATCGCGAGCACAGTCGAGTAGGTCGAATGGGTGTGCACGATGCCGCCGACATCGGGGCGCGCCTTCATGATGTCGAGATGGAAGCGCCACTCGGTCGAGGGCTTGAGCGGTCCCGTCCACGAGCCGTAGTCGCCTTCGATCGGCATCGCGGCGATCATGTCCGGCGTCAGCTGCTCGTACGGCGTTGCCGATGGCGAAATCAGCATCGTGTTGCCGTGGCGGGCCGAGATGTTGCCCGACGTTCCCTGGTTCAACCCGGTGGCATTCATCCAACGGCACTTGGCAATGATGGCTTCGCGCAGCTGAAGCTCGGTATCGGTCATGATCGGTTCCTGATGGTTGGCCCGGCCAGCGTTCAGTATTTCTGCCGGGTTGGCGTGATGCAGATCTCCTGCACCAGCGCCTTCTGGGGAAGATTGTAGGCATCGAGGATCAGGTCGGCGACGTGTTCGGCGCCGATGCCGCCGCCGATCGCCGCCTTGTTCGCTCTGTAGTTGGCGAGCGTCACCGGGTCCTTCACGCCGTCGAGCACTTCGGTCTCGATGATGCCGGGCGAGATGACGATGACGCGGACGTCGTATGCCGACAGATACTCGCGAAGGCTTTCGGAGACGCCGTGGACGAAGAATTTGGTGCCGCAATAGACCGTGTGGTCGGGATAGACCTTGCGCCCGGCGATCGAGCTCATCATGACCAGGGTGCCGTGACGGTGCTCCATCATGCCAGACATCACGGCGTGGACGCTGTTCATGACGCCGTTGACGTTGATGGCGATCATCTCATCCCAATCGGCCGGGTCCTGCTTGCCGATGTCGCCAAGTCTGGCGATGCCGGCGTTGGCGAACATCATATCGACGGGGCCAAACCTGGCTTCGGCCTCCCGGACCGCGGCGGTCAGCGCCGCACGGTCGCGCACGTCGACCTGGCGGCTGATCGAATTGGGCAGGCGCATCGCTTCCAGCCGGTCGATCCGGCGCGCCATCATGAGCACGGGGTGGCCGGCTGCGGAAAACGCGCGGGCTGTCGCCTCTCCGATGCCGGAACTCGCACCTGTCACGGCGACAAGCGGCTTTGCGGTCATGTCAAAACCCTCCCGTTAGAGCTCGCCTTGCGCAAACGTCTCCAGCACGCCGGCGTCGGCGGCAATGTCGAGGAATGAAAAGCGGTTGCGCATTTCGCGGCAATGGATGATGGCTTCGCGATAGAGGTCGACCGGCACGCCGAGTTCGGCAGCGGTGGTGGCGCCGCCCGCGGCCGACAGCAGCCGCTTCATCTCCTCGACAGGGATCGTGAAGCCTGCCAGCTCACGGCGCAGCTCCGGCCACGCCTCCTCAAGCTTGCAGTTGAACGCGACCGCGCCGTCGCGATCGAAGGCCTTCTGCTTCAGCTCGGCCAGGCATTGCAATGCGACCTCTTCGCCAAAGCGGCGCTTCATGCCGGCCACGTCGATCGGGGTGGCGTGAACGGATAACGGTCGGTCGCTGGACAGCATCTGCTGCTGCAGCCGTGCCATGCTCAGCGCCGCGATGCCGACCTGTTGGCCGTGCAGGCTGCCGGGATGCCGCGCGCCGGCGAAGCAATCGATGTAGTGCGAGATCTGGTGCTCGCCCATCGAGCCGTGATGCGACACGCCGGTGAAGGATATGCCGAGCCCGCACAATGTCAGCACCCGATAGAGATATCCCATCGCCTCGATGTCGCCCTTGGGCAAATTGCCGGCGCGCTTGTTGAGCTCGATCTCGTCGGCGGCCTGGATCGTGTAGGGCACCTGGAAGTAGGCGGTTCCCAACAGCCGATGCGACATCCACCAGTCGTTCTGCGCCACCGAACGCGCGAGGCAATCGGCGAAACCGGACGCGGCAAGATAGGGCGGAGCCGCGGCTGAGACCGCAAGGTCGACGAAAAATCCGGCAGGCGTGTGCGAGGGCAGCGACACCTTCAGGCCGCTATCGAGCGTGATCGAAGCCGTCGACGAGGTGTATCCGTTCATCGAGGCTGCGGTCGCGAACACGCAATAACGTCGCCCATCGAGGCCGGTGACATATTTGCAGAGATCGTTGACGGTGCCGGAGCCGACGGCGACGACCGCATCAAAGCCTTTCAGCTCGTCGGTCAGGCTGCGCACCTCGTGCATGTCGGCGTGAGGGCGATCGAGTACAATGGTCGTGATCGGACCGAGCCTGCGCAAGGTCTTCTCGACGCGGGCGCCCATCGCCTCGTAGGTCGCCTCGTCGGCGACCAGCGCGAGACGCTCGCCGAGCTTCAAGGACGTCACCAGCTCAGCCTCGCGGCCCTCGAGGCTGTCTTCGATCACGATGGAGTCGTACGGCACCTTGGTTTGCGTGCCGGTCAACGGATTGGTCCAGCGGCCCGCCACCATATCGTCGATCAGCGCGGTCCAGTTCTGCTTCGGCATCGACAACATCCCGGCCACGTCTTCGGCGCCGCCGCCGTGATCGTGACATTTGACAAAATCGAGTGGCAATAAAGCGAGACAATTGACAATTGTCAACTCGGTGTGCATTTTGTGAAACGACGCCGAGACTGGATCTCTGATGACCCGGACGCTGCAACGCCAAGTGACGCCGCCGCGGATCAAACGCAGGGCGCTGTCAATTCCAGCCGAATTCGACAGTGATCCTGTCGTATGGGCGGCGTGGCTCTATTACGAAGAGGGCATGACGCAGGAAGAGGTCGCCGATCAGCTCGGCGTCTCGCGTGCTTCGGTGGTGAATTTCCTGCAGGAAGCTCGCGACCGCAACATCGTCACGATCGCAGTCTCGTCGCGGCATCTGCAGACCATCGGCCTTGCGCGCGAGGTGGCTGATGCCTACGGCCTCACCAACTGCCTCGTCGTACCCGACGACGGAGGCCGGCTGCCGGTGCATGAGCGGATCGGCAGGGCCGGTGCGCGGCTCCTGATCGAGCGGCTGCAGCCGGATGACGTGCTCGGCGTGTCGTGGGGACGCACGGTGCAGGCGCTGTCGACGGCGCTGCCCGAGATGAAGCTGCCGGGGGTGACCGTTACCCAGATCACCGGCTGCTCGATCGGGACGACGGAGTTTTCGCCCGAGCTGTGCACCTCCAACATCGCCAACAGGCTGGGCGCGCGATGCGTCAACCTGCATGCGCCCGGCATCGTCTCGACCGCCCAGATCAAACGCCTGTTCATGCAGGAGCCGGCGCTGGTCGAGACCTTCAAGATCATCCACAAGAGCAACAAGGTGCTGTTCGGCGTCGGCAGCGTCGACGACGCGGGCACCGCGATGCGCAGCGGCTACATGACGTCCGAGAAGATCGCGCCCTATCTCGCGCGCGGCGCGGTCGGCGTGGTGAGCGGGCGCTTCATCGACCGCAACGGCAAGCCGCTTTTGGGCGCGCTCGACAACCAGATGATCGGCCTGACGCTCGACGAGATCGCCAAGGTGCCGGAACGGATCTGCATCGCCGGCGGCAGCGACAAGGTCGACGCGGTCTATGCGGCGCTCAACAACAACTACGCGACGATACTGGTCACGGATGTGGCAACGGCGAGAGCGCTGGTGCCGCGTGCGAACCGATCTTCCCAAACCGGAGTGACACGCCGGCCGTAACAGAGAACAAGGCGAAACGGGCCGCAGAGCCCGGCGCCGCGAGAAAAGTGATGCGCGAGGAAACGTCAATGGTTCCGCACCAGGTGCCAAGTCTGGATGCACAAAGTCTGGATGCACAAAGTCTGGCTGTCGACCTGCCGGTATCGGACACGCCGCGCCGCCGTGCATGGCCGCGATTTCTGACATCGGAACACCCGTTCCCGTGGCTGGCGCCGATCACCGCACTGATCCTGGCGTTCGGCGTCTATCCGCTGCTCTATGCGCTCTGGCTGTCGTTCTTCAAGCGCAACCCGATCACGCGGATGAACGTGTTCAACCCCACCTGGAACTGGGGCAAGCTGTTCGCCGATGAACGGGTCTGGGGCGCGATCGGCCACACGTATCTGTACACGATCACCGCGCTGCTGATCGAGCTATCCCTCGGCCTTGCCATCGCGTTGCTGCTCGACAGCGATCGCAAGGGCTACGGACTGCTGCGCGCGCTGATGACGCTGCCGCTGGTGGTGCCGCCCGCAGTCACCGGCATGATGTTCCTGCTGATGCTGGACGGATCGTTCGGCGTCATCAGCACCGGCCTGGTGTCGCTCGGCCTGTGGCCGGCGCAGCATCCGATTCTCGCCTCCGGGAGCACCGCGCTTGCCGGCGTCCTGCTCGCCGACATCTGGCAGTGGACGCCGTTCATGGTGTTGATCATGCTGGCGGGGCTGCGCGCCCTGCCGAAGGAGCCGTTCGAGGCCGCCGCGATCGACGGCGCGACCACGAGCCAGGCCTTCTTCCGGCTGACCTTGCCGATGCTCTCGAAGATTATCGCGCTCGCCGTTCTGATCCGCGGCGTCGACCTGTTCCGGATCTACGACTACGTCAAGGTGATGACGGATAGCGGGCCGGGAACGGCAACCGAGACGCTGACCTCCTATGCCGGCACCATCTATTTCAAGAATGCCGACTTCCCTTATGCCTCGACGATCTCGCTGATCACGCTGCTCCTGGTGATCGTCACCTCGAGCGTCTTCATCAAGCTGTTCAAGGTGCGGTTCTGATGGAAGAGACATTTCTGCAGAAGCGTTTGCGTGACGTGGCCGCGGTGCTCGTGGTCGGCATCTTCATGTTTCCGCTGTTCTGGTGGGCGCTGACCTCGTTCAAGCCGACGTCGGCGATCTTCGACAAGGACGGCATCGTATGGTTCAATTTCAAGCCGACGCTGGTCAACTATGCGGTGACGATGCTCGGCAAGTCGCGGGCGGAGCTCGCGATCGAGTCCGGCAACACCTTCGGCATCGGCGGCGCGAGCTCCTATGACAGCCGCCAGACCATCATCGACTCGCTGATTATCGCCATCGGAGCCACCGCACTGACCATCCTGCTGGCGGTGATCGCGTCCTACGCGTTGTCGCGGATGCGCTTCCGCGGGCGGCAGGCCTATCTGAACTGGATCCTGTCGCAGCGCTTCATGCCACCGATCGCGATCATCGTGCCTGTCGTCTTTATGTTCCACTCCATGTCGCTGCTCGACACGAGGCTCGGTTTGGTCATCGTCGACACGTTGATCAACCTGCCGATCGCCGTGCTGCTGATGAAGTCGTTCTATGACGACGTTCCCGTCGACGTCGACGAGGCCGCCATGATCGACGGTGCCACGCGATTGCAGATCTTCTGGCGCGTCGTGCTGCCGATGGTGAAGGGCGGCGTCGCCGCCACCGCCGTGCTCTGTTTCATCTTCTCGTGGACCGAATTCCTGCTGTCGCTGTTCCTGACCAACTCGATCCGGACACTGCCGGTCAAGATCACGACCTTTGTCACCTCGACCGGCTCGGAATGGGGCTTCATCGCGGCTCTCGGCTCCACGGCCGTGATCCCGAGCTTCATCTTCATCCTGCTGGTGCAGAAGCAACTTGTCCGCGGCCTAACCCTTGGATCTCTCAAGGAGTAGGCGCGCGGATCGGGACTACAAAGTCAACAAAACGTTGGGAGGAGTATCAATGAGCTTCAAGAAATTCGACCAGCAGACATTCATCGTCGACAGCGCGAACGCCTATACCAACAGGCAGATTTCCAAGCGTGAATTCTTGCGCAGGATGGGATTGGCGGGCGTCGGTTTCTCGGCCTTCGGCGCCGGCATGCTCGGCAACCCTCGAGGCTTGCGCAATGGCAATCTGCTCGGCACCGCGGCCTATGCCGACGGCTTGCCGGACAACCAGGCCAAATGGCTGAAGGACGTCGGCAGCAAGTTCAAGGGCGCCAAGATTCGCTATTCGACCGAGTCGACACCGCCGTCGGTGGTGCTCAACCAGATCAAGAAGGAGTTCACCGATCCGACCGGTATCGAGGTCGAGGTCGAGATCGTGCCGCTCGAGCAGGTGCTTGCGAAAGCGACGCAGGACGTGCAGGGCCAGCTCGGCTCCTACGACCTCTATTATCTCGATCAGTCCTGGATCTCGATGTTCCAGCCCGATTGCGTCGATCCGGTTGCCTACTACAAGGAGAAGCCGGAACTGGCGATGCCCGATTTCGATTGGGACGATTTCTCCAAGCCGCTGGTGCAGAACATCGCCCAGGTCGAGGGGAAATGGATGGGCATTCCGTTCGACATCCCGATCTTCACGCTGATGTACCGCAAGGACATCCTAGAGAAGCACAAGATCGCGGTGCCGACCACCTACGAAGACTTCCTCGCTGCCGCCAGGCAGATCACCGAGGCCGAGAAGGGCAACGGCGTCTTCGGCACCGGCCTGCAGGCGAAGTCCGGGCACTATTCGCTGGAATGCGACTGGAGCCAGGCGGTATGGGGCCATGGCGGCTCGATCTTCAACAAGAACAAGAGATTCTCCGGCAATGACGAGCAGGGCATCGCCGGCCTGAAATGGTATCAGGACCTGCTGAAGGTCTCGCCGCCGAACTCGACGGCATCGACCTGGGACGGCCAGTTCGAGATGATGCATTCGGGGCAGGTGGCGCTGGTGCAGAGCTGGGACGAATTCTTCCCCGGCCTCGACGCCGACGACTCCAAGGTCAAGGGACTGTGGGAGCCTGCCAAACCACTCACGGCAAAGAAACTGCGTCCCGCGTCCGAGGCCGGCTTCAACGAGCAGCCCAATCTTGGCCACCAGGGCGGCTCATGCATCTCCCTGTCGAAGTATTCCAAGAACAAGGAAGCGGCGTGGATCTTCATGCAGTGGGGCTGCTGCAAGGAGATCATGACACGCTGCACGCTGGTCGGCGGCTTCGCGCCGATGCGCAACTCCTCGTTCGCCGATCCGCGCGTCAAGGCCAAGGCCAAGGTCGGTGCCGGCACCACGCGGCATCTCGAAACGGTGAAGTGGGTGATCGACAACGCGATGGCCACCGAGCCGCATATGGCGCTGTGGGCGGGCCTGTCGACCAACGAGATCCCGACCGAGCTCGGCAAGCTGCTCACCGGCCAGGAATATGGCGGCGACCCGAAGAAGTGCATGGACGCCCTCGCCAAGGACATCGATGCCAAGGTGAAGGACGCCGGCCTGCTGTAACGGCCTGCGCGACAAGAACCTGTCGAAGGCGACCGCGGTCGCCTTCGTTTCTTGTGGAATGAGACGGTATGACCAAGGATCTGGTGATCGGTATCGACAGCTCGACCTCGGCGACCAAGGCGATCGCCTGGGACCGCAGCGGTCATGCCGTTGCCGAGGGACGCAAGGCGATCGGCCTTGCCAATCCGCAGCCGGGATATTTCGAGCAGAACCCGGACGAATGGTGGGATTCGACCGCGGCCGCCTTGCGCGGCATCACCGATCAGGTCGGCGCCGGGCGGATCGCGGCGGTCGCGATCTCCAATCAGCGCGAGACGTTCAGCGCGTTCACCGAGGACGGCACCGCGATCAGGCCCGGCATGACCTGGCTCGACGAGCGGGCGCGGCCGCAGGTGGTGCGCTTCGGCAAGTCGTTCGGAGCCGAGCGCGTGCATGCGATTTCCGGCAAGCCGCTCGATGTGCTGCCCTGCCTCTACCGCATCATCTGGATGGCGGAGCAGGAGCCGGAGATCTTTGCGCGCACTGCGCGGTTCGCCGAGGTTCACGGCTATCTCACGCATCGCCTGACCGGTCAGTGGCGGACGTCGACGGCATCGGCCGATCCGACCGGGCTGCTCGACATGGCGCGCAACGTCTGGTCGGCCGAGATTCTCGATGCCGCAGGCATCGCCGCCGAAAAGCTGCCGCAGCTCGCGCGGCCTGGTGCGCCGATGGGCGAAGTCACCTCGAAGGCGGCGGCATTCACCGGTCTCTCTGCCGGCACGCCGGTCATTGCCGGTGGCGGCGACGGGCAGTGCGCCGGCACAGGCGCCGGCGTCACGTCGCCGGGCAGCGCCTACATCAATCTGGGAACGGCGGTGGTCTCCGGCAGCTACGGCCTCAACTACGCTTACGACCGCGCCTTCCGCACCGAGAAGGCCGTGTGCGACGACGGTTACATCTACGAGCAGTGCGTCCGCACCGGAACCTTCCTGGTCGACTGGATGGCGCGCGAGATGTTCGGCATCGATGCGGCGGCACAACGCAACGTCTTCAAGGCACTCGAAGCGGAAGCCGCGGGCTGCCCCATCGGGGCGGGTGGTGTCGTGGTGCTGCCGTACTGGCTCGGCTGCATGACACCCTATTGGGATCCCTATGCGCGCGGCGTCATCGCAGGGCTGTCAGGCTCGACTCGGCGCGGCGCGATCTATCGCGCGTTGCTGGAGGGGATCGCGCTCGAGGTAGCGGCTCAGGCCGAGAAGATCGCAGCGGCGACCGGTGGTGAGATCGGACAGTTTTCGGCGATCGGCGGCGGTTCGGACAGCGATCTCTGGCTGCAGATTCTGGCCGACACGTCGGGCCGGCCGGTGTCCCGCTCGACGGCGCGGGAAGCATCTTCGCTTGGTGCCGCGATCGCCGCGGCCAAGGGCGCCGGCTGGTACGGGACCATCGCCGAGGCCACCGCGGCGATGACGAAGCCGCCGGCCCGGACGTTCCAGCCTGCATCAGCGAATGTGGCTCGTTACGCCGAACTGCGTGCCATCCACGCCGACCTCTGGCCCAAGCTGCTCGACTGGAACGCGCGTCTCGCAGCGTTCGCCGAAGGCGCGCCGACATGAAGCCGATCGCGAGCTTTCCTGCGGAGACCGCGCGCCGCATCGTCTGCGTCCTGACCGACATCGACGACACGCTGACCACGGACGGTCAATTGCCCGCGGCCTCCTATGCCGCGCTTGAAAGGCTTCGCAGCGCCGGCCTCGCGGTCGTTCCGGTCACTGGCCGCCCGGCAGGCTGGTGCGACATGATCGCGCGGTTCTGGCCGGTCGATGGTGTGATCGGCGAGAACGGCGCGTTCTACTTCCGGCACGATCCCGTCGCGCGCAAGATGGAGCGCAAGTTCATCGCCACCGAGGCCGAGCGCGCCGCCAATCGCCGCAAATTGGCTGATCTCGGCGAGCGCATCCTGTCCGAGGTGCCGGGCGCGGCGATCTCGGCCGATCAGCTCTATCGCGAGGCGGACCTTGCGATCGACTTTTGCGAGGACGTGCCGCCGCTGCCGCGCGCGGCCATCGACAAGATCGTGGGACTGTTCGAGAACGCCGGCGGCATCGCCAAGGTTTCGTCGATCCACGTCAACGGATGGTTCGGCCGCTACGACAAGCTGGCGATGACCCGGATATTCCTGCGCGACAGGCTGGGTCTCGATCTCGATGCCGCGAGGGACCGCATCGTGTTCTGCGGCGACAGTCCGAACGACGCGCCGATGTTCGGATTCTTCCCCTATGCCTGCGGTGTTGCGAACGTACGGGATTTCGAGGGCGCGATGGCCGCGACGCCGGCCTTCATTGCCAGCAAGCGCGGTGGCGAGGGTTTTGTCGAGATTGCGGAGCGCATCTTGTCGGCAAGAGCGGGTGCGTAACGGGAAAGGCTCATCATGGCATCGGTCACCATCAACAATGTGCGCAAGTCCTATGGCGGGTTCGAGGTGCTGCACGGCATCGACCTTGCCATCGCCAATGGCGAATTCGTCGTGCTGCTCGGGCCGTCGGGGTGCGGAAAATCGACCCTGCTGCGGATGGTCGCCGGCCTCGAGGCGATCACGTCGGGCCAGATCAGCATCGGCAATGCCGTGGTCAACCATCTGCATCCGAAAGATCGCAATATCGCGATGGTGTTCCAGAACTATGCGCTCTACGCGCATTTGAGCGTGTTCGACAACATGGCGTTCTCGATGCAGCTCAAGAAGGTTCCGAAGGAGGAGATCAGGCGCAAGGTGGAGTGGGCCGCCTCGATCCTCAACCTGACGCCCTATCTCGACCGCCAGCCGCGGCAATTGTCCGGCGGCCAGCGCCAGCGCGTGGCGATGGGCCGCGCCATCGTGCGCGATCCCTCGGTGTTCCTGTTCGACGAGCCGTTGTCGAACCTCGATGCCAAGCTGCGCGTGCAGATGCGGACCGAGATCAAGGAGCTGCACCACAAGCTGTCGACGACAACGATCTACGTCACCCACGACCAGATCGAGGCCATGACGATGGCCGACACGATCGTGGTGCTGCGCGACGGCAATATCGAGCAGATCGGCAAGCCGCTCGAAATCTACGATCGTCCCGCAAACCTGTTCGTCGCCGAGTTCATCGGCTCGCCCTCGATGAATTTCCTGTCCGGCGAGGTGGCGAGCGAGGCTGGAGCTCCGGTGGTGCGCGCCAACGGCGTCTCGCTGCCGCTGCCACCCGATGCCAAGGTCAGCGCAGGCCAGGTCGTGAAATACGGTATCCGGCCCGAGCATCTGCGGCCCGGCACGGGCAATGTGGGCATCCCGGCCAGGGTCTCGGTGGTCGAGCCGACCGGCCCCGAGATTCACATCTACGCCGATCTTGGAGGGCAGGAGGTCTGCGCCATCACACAGGAACGCCTCGAATTGTCGCCCGACGATGAGATCAGGCTGGTCCCGGCGCTCGACAGGATCCGCCTGTTCGATCCCGCGACGGGCAAGGTCATCAACAACGGTCCCGATGAAGCGCGGTCACGCACGCTGATGCGGGCCTAGTTCATCGATCCGACCTTGTTTTCCCGGGCACGCCGCCACCAAGCAAAACAATCACAAGAAGCCGGAGCAACAACATGGTGGACTACATCATCGTCGGCGCGGGTTCGGCCGGGTGCGTGCTGGCGAACCGGTTGTCGGCATCGCCACAGAATAACGTCGTGCTGCTCGAAGCCGGTGGCAGGGATACCAACCCGTTCATCCACATGCCGGCCGGCTACCTTGCGCTGATGAAGTCCGGCAGCGTCGATTGGCATTATCACACCGAGCCGCAGCCCCATCTCGACAATCGCGTGCTGTTCTGGCCACGCGGAAAGGTGCTGGGTGGATCGAGCGCCATCAACGGGATGGTCTATATCCGCGGCCATGCGTCCGACTATGACATGTGGGCGCAACTCGGCAATCGCGGCTGGTCCTTTGCCGACTGCCTGCCCTATTTCATCCGCTCGGAAGGTCGCGAAGCGGGCGCCGACGATTATCACGGCGGCGACGGCCCGCTGATGACGAGCCGGCTCAAGGAGATTACCCATCCGCTCACCAAGGCCTGGTTCGAGGCCGGCAAGCAGGCGAAATTGCCCGCGACGGATGATTTCAACGGCCCCGACCAGGAAGGCTTCGGTCCGGTCGACAGCACGATCGCTGACAACAGGCGAGCCAGCGCGGCGCGGTGCTTTCTGCACCCAGTGATCAACCGTCCGAACCTCAAGGTGATCACCAAGGCGCTGGCGTCACGCGTGCTGATCGAGAGCGGACGTGCCGTCGGCATCGAGTATATCAGGAACGGCCAGGTGCACACGCTGAGGGCCGAGCGCGAGGTGATCCTGTCGGGCGGCGCGATCAACTCGCCGCAACTGCTTCAACTGTCGGGTATCGGTGACGGCGATCATCTGCGATCGCTCGGGATCAAGGTCGTTCATGACCTGAAGGGGGTCGGGCAGAATCTGCAGGATCATCTCGCCTGCGGCGTCAAGCAGCGCTGCACCCAGCCGATCTCGTTTCTCAAGCACACCAAACCATTGGGTGCCACCAAGGCCTTCATCCAGTATGTGCTGACGCGGACCGGCCCTGCAACGTCACACGGCCTGGAGGCGATGGCGTTCCTGAAATCGCAGCCCGATCTCGTCGCACCCGACCTGCAATATTTCTTCGTGCTCCTGATGTACAGCGATCATGGCCGCCAGATCACCAACGAACACGGCTTCATGGCCTATTTCAACATCGCGCGCCCGGAAAGCCGCGGCAGCATCATGATCAGGTCGGCCGATCCGCAGCAGCATCCCCTGATTCGCCCGAATTACCTCGAAGCTCCGGAAGACGTGCGCAACATGCGCGACGGCATCAAGATCGGCCGCGACATCGTCGCCCAGAAGGCGTTCGATCCCTATCGTGGCGATGAATATGCCCCGGGGTCTCATGCGAGGTCGGACGCGGAGATCGACAGTTATGTTCGTCAAACCGCCGAGACCATCTATCACCCGGTCGGCACCTGCAAGATGGGTTCGGACCCGCTTGCGGTCGTCGACGACAGCCTTCGTGTTCGCGGCATCACAGGACTGCGGGTGATCGATGCATCGATCATGCCGCGGCTGGTGTCGGGAAACACCAACGCGCCGACGATCATGATTGCGGAAAAGGGTGCCGACCTCATCCTCGGCCGACAGCCGCCCGCGCCGATGGTGAAGCCTGCGGGAGCAGGCCGGCAGGGAGCGAGCGCTGGAGCGCGATGAAATCAGGTTGAATCATCGCGTTGCCAAGATGTCGAAAAACAACCCCATGCAAAGTAGCCTACCGACAGCGTTCGACCGGCAACTGCGTTCGACCGGCAACTTGACACGTCGGGCAAATCAGCGATACTATTCTAATATTCCGAAATTCTGAAAACGGTGTCCTGGCCGACCGCAAGCGGGAGAGGGCCTGGCCCCATTGCGGTTGCTACTCGGCCTCCAGCCATGCCGCGTACTCATAAATCGACCGCGCCAATCGATGTCCGCTTGTCTCCCAACGGGCGGCGCAAAACCGACGACGGGGATGGAGCTTGGCGCGTGGCCTCTCCACGCTCGTCGTCCTGGCGAAAGCCAGGACCCATAACCACCGAATTGAATTGTGAGCGGGAGAGTGGCCCCAGCGTCGTGCAACAACGAGCAGCCGGGGTCATGGGTCCTGGCATTCGCCAGGATGACGCCGATTGTTTGGTGCCGCCTGTGAGTCATCTACTCACATGCGCTCAGGTACAGACCTGGGACAGAGGAATTGAGTTACTGGGCCTCGGCAATCTTCGGTCCAGATGACGGCATCTGCGCGCTGGTTGCCGACGGCCGGTTCGGCGGCGTCGTCGGATCCGGCGATCGGAAGGCGGCGTCGGGCGGCGTTGCCGGAGATGGTCGATGGGGTGCGGTGGCCGGGAGCACGATCACCTTGGCTCCGACTTTCACCCGATCATAAAGATCCACGACGTCCTCGTTGGTCAGCCGGATACAGCCGGACGAAACCCGCTTCCCGATCGTATCGGGCTTGTTGGTGCCGTGAATCCTATACTCGGTATCGCCCAGATACATCGCGCGAGCGCCGAGCGGATTGCCGGGACCGCCTGCCATAAACCGCGGCAGATAGGGCTGGCGTGAAAGCATCTCTGCAGGCGGACGCCAATCCGGCCATTCCGTCTTGCGGGCCACGGTCTGCTCACCGGACCATGAGAAACCTTCGCGGCCAACACCGATGCCGTAGCGCATCGCTTGCCCGTCGTTCAGAACGAGATAGAGGAACGTGTTTCCGGTATCGACGACGACGGTGCCCGGCGTCTGGTGGCTGACATAGTCGACCACCTGCCGAACGAGTTTTCCGGGAGCGTCAGCGGCTTTTGGTGTTTCGACCTCGGGCTTCGGGACCGGGATCGGAACCGCAGCCGACGCCACTGCATGAACCGGAGTTGATACGTGAGCCGGAGTTGACGGTGCCGGAATTTGCTGCGCGGACGGCCCCCGTATCGGCTGAACGCTCGCGGGGCGCGACAGCAAACCATACGCCAATGCCACAGCGGCTATGCCGCCAATGGCAACCCTTCCGACCATCGGTAGCGCGGGCGTCTCTGTCTTTCCACGTTTGGCTCGCTTGCCCATATCGTCCCCCAAATTTCTACACCTGGAGGAGGTACCCAGCAAATTCTAACAAACTTCGAAGCGATTTTCGTTCCGGCTGAAAATGGTTAAGCTTCGTTAACGCCAACGCTTGTTCTCTAGCGTCGCGTGACGAAATCAGTCGTTGCCCGGCGGCATTCCCAGCCGGCGCGCTCGAGCTCGGGGCTGTCGAATTCCGCCAAGGGATAGCCGATGCAGAGATAGCCGATGAACTTCCAGGTCTCGGGCACGTCGAGGATCTCACGCATGTGCGCCGGGTCGAGGATCGAGACCCAGCCGAGCCCAACTCCTTCGGCGCGGGCCGCAAGCCACATCGCGCAGATGGCCGCGACCACCGAATATTCCGTCGTTTCCGGGATCGTCGCGCGTCCGAGACCATGACCGATGTCGGATGACTTTTCCGCGAACACAGCCAGATGGACCGGCGCCTCTTCCAGACCGGCGAGCTTGAGGTTGGCATAGCGCGCGGCGCGCTCGCCCGAATAGGATTTCAGTGCATCGGCATTGCACGCCTTGAAATCCTCGATCACCGCCTGGCGCGTTGCCTTGCCGTCGACGATCACGAAGCGCCAGGGCTGGCTGAGGCCGACCGATGGCGACAGGCACGCGATCTCGATCAACCTGTCCAGCGTGTCCGCAGGCAACGGGTCCGACCGAAAGCGCCGCACGTCGCGGCGCCACACGAACAGGTCGTGCAGTTGCCGGCGAAACGTGTCGTCGAAGGCGATCATCGGCGGGCGGTCATCCTTTCAGCTTCATCGGTAAACCCGATACAATGAACTCCACCTCATCCGCAACGGCGGCGATCCGCTGGTTGATCAAGCCGGCCGCATCGCGGAAGGACCGCGCCAACGCGTTGTCGGGCACGATGCCGAGCCCGACCTCATTGGTGACCAGGACAACGGAGCTTCGCTGTCGCGCGAGAGTTTCGACCAGCCCATCAGTCGCGTTCGACCAGTCGCGCCCGGCGTGAAGCAGATTGGAGAGCCACAGCGTCAGGCAATCGACGAGCCTGGCGCCGCCGCCATCCGTTTCGATCAAGGCCTGTGCGAGATCGAGCGGTGTCTCGCGCTCGATCCAGTCGGTGCCACGGCGCGCGCGGTGCCGCGCGATCCGTTCAGTCATTTCCGCATCGAGCGCTTCCGCCGTGGCTATGTAGACGGGCCGCCCCGGAACGGCGCGCGCACGGTTCTCGGCACGCAGGCTCTTGCCGGATCGGGCTCCCCCCGTGATCAATATGATGGCCATGGCATCTCCGCTCGCGCCAGCACTAAAGCATGATGAAGTCAGGTTGAGCTAGAGACTGCGTCGAAGGTCCACCTCTCCCCTCGGAGCCGATTCAACTGAAACTCATCGCGCTTTAATCACCAATCGCCGACAAAACAAAGCCGAAATCGAGGGAAATGGGGCTTGCCTTTGCCGGGCATTCTTGCGCAACAGGAAGCGGGCAAGACGGGAGCTGTGGGTGGAGTTTGCGGCAGCGATGGTGGTGGCGATGCTGGTGGACGCCCTGGTGGGGTGGCCCGCGCGCCTGTTCGCGCTTGTCGGCCATCCCGTAACCTGGCTCGGCCGGTTGATCGATGGGCTGGACTCCAGTTGGAACCGGACTTCCGATGCGCCGATATTTCGGCGTGTTGCCGGTGTCGCAGCTGCGCTATTCGTGATCGCGCTGGCTGCGATCCTTGCCTGGGAGCTTCAGGCGGTTCTGGCTCCCGGATGGACCCGTGTCGTGGTGGTCGGGCTGCTCGCATGGCCATTCGTGGCGTTGCGCTCGCTTGATGACCATGTCGCGGCGGTCGCAAATCCGCTGCTGGCCGGTGATGTTGCAGCTGCGCGGGAGGCGGTCGCGCAGATCGTCGGCCGCGATCCCGCAAGCCTTGACGTGTCAGGCATTGCGCGGGCGGCAATCGAGAGCCTCGCCGAGAATGCCTCCGACGCCGTCGTGGCGCCGGTGTTTTGGGGCGCCCTGTTCGGTCTGCCCGGAATCGCGGCCTACAAGGCGATCAACACGCTCGATTCCATGATCGGCCACCGCACTGAACGGCACGAAGCCTTCGGCTGGGCTGCGGCGCGCATCGACGATGTCGCGAATTTCATTCCCGCGCGCCTCACCGGAATTCTTTTCGCGCTGCCTGGGGGGCGGCCTTCGGATACGCTCGCGTGCATGATGCGCGACGCGCGCCGTCATCGCTCGATCAACGCCGGCTGGCCGGAAGCGGCCATGGCCGGCGCGCTCGGCGTGCGGCTCAGCGGCCCGCGTATCTATCATGGCAGCGTCTCGAACGAGCCCTGGCTCAACGAGGGCGCGCGCGACCCGAGGCCTGCGGACATCCAGCAAGGTTTGAAGCTCTATCGCCGCGCCATGCTGCTGCTGACCGCAGTGCTCATCATCCTGGCTTTCGCATGACGGAGAATGGCATGCGGGAGCACGGTGGGAATCTCGATCTGGCCATGCGGCGTTTCGGCGGAGGGCCAGAGGACTGGATCGACCTGTCGACCGGAATCAACCGGCAGCCCTATCCGGTGGGCGAGGTGGCGCTCCGGCATTGGACCGCGTTGCCGTCGCGATCGGAGATCGACGCGCTTCACGAGGCCGCGCAGCAAGCCTACGCCACAAGCGCCCCCGCCCTGGCGATTGGGGGCGCGCAGGCGGCCATTCAGTTGCTGCCACATCTTGTGCCACGCGGTCGCGCGCGAATCCTTGCGCCGACCTACAACGAGTATGCGGCCGCGCTCGAGGCCGCAGGCTGGGAGGTGGCCGAGGTCCCCGATCTCGATGCGTTAGCTGGAGCCGATCTCGCGGTGGTCTGCAACCCCAACAATCCGGACGGTAGCTGCCACGGCGCGAGCGAACTGCTCGCGTTGCTGCCGCGCGTCGGCCGGCTCGTGGTCGACGAAAGCTTTGCCGACGCCGTTCCCGGTGTTTCACTCGCGCCCGAGGCCGGACGGCCGGGGCTCCTGATCCTGCGTTCGTTCGGAAAGTTCTACGGCCTGGCCGGACTGCGACTCGGTTTTGCGCTCGGCCATGAGGCTGAGATCGCAGCGCTCGCCGCGATGGCGGGTCCGTGGCCAATTTCGGGAGCCGCGATCGCGGTTGGCCGGCACGCCTTGCTCGATCGCGATTGGGCCGATGCGACAACCAAGCGCCTGCAGCGTGACAGCCTTCGTCTCGACGCCGAGGTGCAACCGCAGGGCTGGCAGCTTGTTGGCGGCACTCCGTTGTTCCGCCTCTACGACACCGGCGACGCATCGGCTGCGCAGGAGAAACTCGCACGCAGCCAGATCTGGTCGCGCGTCTTTGCACGACAGCCGAGATGGCTGCGGCTCGGCCTTCCCGGCGATGCGACGGAGTGGACGCGGCTTGCTGCGGCACTCCGGCGTTGAGCAATCCTCGGGATCACGGGGATGCAGCGAATCTCTCCCCGCGTCGTCCCGGTGAAAGCCGGGGACCCATAACCACAGGGTTGAGTTGTTGAAGAAAGCCCCGGCGTCGCGCACAATGACCTTCGGTGGTTATGGGTCCCGGCTTTCGCCGGGACGACACTGAATGTGTTGCACCGACTGAGTCATGCATTCACATCCTCTCAGCGCGCAAGCCGCAGCAGGCCCTCGACATCGAGATGCGTCTCGATATGGTCGGCCAGCGCGTCGAGCGCACGCTCGACCCTCGCACGATAGCCTTGGTCGGTTGCCGGAATGTCCATCTGCGCGAGGAATGCACGGCGAAAATCGTCCGACGTGAACAGGCCGTGCAGATAACTGCCGTGCACCCGGCCGTCGGCGGACATCGCCCCTTCCGGCGCGCCGTGGAGGATCGCGAACGGGCGCGCGCGGTCCGGTCCATCGGTCTGGCCGATGTGGATTTCATAGGCGTCGATCGGCTGGCGGGTTTGGGCGTGAACGGCCGCAACGCGCGTCAGCGTCTTCTGCGCGCTCATGATCGTGGTGACATCCAGGAGCCCGAGAGCCGGCGTCTCTCCCGCCGGGCCCTCAATGCCATCGGGATCCGCCACGCTGCGCCCGAGCATCTGGTATCCGCCGCAGACACCGAGCACGTGGCCGCCGCGGCGGTGATGCGCGAGGAGATCGATGTCCCAGCCCTGGGCGCGCAGGAAGGCCAGATCACCGCGGGTCGACTTTGAGCCCGGAATAATGACGAGCCTGACGTCACCGGGAATCGCCTCTCCCGGGCGGACCATCACGAGATCAACGCCGGGCTCGAGCTTGAGCGGATCGAGATCGTCGAAATTGGCAATCCGCGACAGCGCAAGAAACGCGATCCTGCATTGGCCCGGCTTGCGCGCCTCGCCAAGTCCCAGCGCGTCCTCGGCGGGAAGCGCGTTGGCGCGGGAGAAATAGGGCAGCACGCCAAAGCCGCGCCAGGATGTTTTGGCCTCGATCAGCCGGTAGCCGTCGTCGAACAGGGTGGGATCGCCGCGGAACTTGTTGATGATGAAGCCCTCGATCATCGCGGCATCATCAGGGTCGAGCACCGTCTTGATCCCGACCAGCTGCGCGATGACGCCGCCGCGGTCGATGTCGCCGACAATGACGACCGGCACGTCAGCCTTGCGGGCAAAGCCCATATTGGCGATGTCCGATTTGCGCAGATTGACTTCCGCAGGGCTGCCGGCGCCCTCGACGAGCACGAGATCGGCGCGATCCTTCAACCGCGCAAAACTCTCGAGCACCGCGCCCATCAGCTGCGGCTTCATCGCGGCGTATTCGCGCGCGCGCGCAGTCGCGAGCCTGCGTCCCTGCACGATCACCTGCGCGCCGATATCGGTCTCGGGCTTCAGCAGCACCGGATTCATGTCGGTGTGCGGTTCGACGCCGGCGGCGAGCGCCTGCAACGCCTGGGCCCGGCCGATCTCGCCGCCATCGACGGTCACGGCCGCGTTGTTCGACATGTTCTGCGGCTTGAACGGGAGCACCCGATGGCCGCGACGCGTGGCGGCGCGGGCAAGGCCGGCGACGATGAGCGATTTGCCCACGTCGGAGCCCGCTCCCTGGATCATCAATGCGCGTGCCATCGTCTCGCCGCCCGCTTAGAACTCGACGCCGGGCTGCGCCTTGATGCCGGAGCGGAACGGATGCTTCACCAGCGTCATCTCGGTGACGAGGTCGGCGATCTCGATCAACTCCTCCTTGGCATTGCGTCCGGTCAGGACGACATGCGTCATCGGGGGCTTTTCGTTGGTCAGGAAGTCGACCACTTCGGCGATGTCGAGATAGTCGTAGCGCAGCGCGATGTTGATCTCGTCGAGCACGACCATGCGCAGGCGCGGATCGGCGATCAGCTCCTTGGCCTTGTCCCAGCCAGCGCGCGCGGCGGCGACGTCGCGGGCGCGATCCTGGGTTTCCCAGGTGAAGCCTTCGCCCATCGCGTGGAACTGGCAGAGGTCGGCGAAATGTCCGGTGAGCAGGCGCCGCTCGCCGGTATCCCATGCACCCTTGATGAACTGTACGACGGCGCAGGGAAGGCCGTGCGCGACGCAGCGGACGATCATGCCGAAGGCGGAGGATGATTTTCCCTTGCCGGCGCCGGTGTGGACGATGATCAGCCCCTTGTCGCCGCTCTTGGTCGCCATGATCCGATCGCGCGCGGCTTTCTTTTTCGCCATTTTCTCCGCATGACGCAAATCGGACGAAGGCTCGGAGACGACGGCGTCCTCGCTGTCGGCGGCATCCGGTTCGGGGGGCATCTGGCGCCTCCTTTGGCTTGACAAGTTGCAGGCCAGAGCAAATGGTGGCCCAGCGTTGGTTCCTGTCCTACGACAGGCGAAGAGGGAATGCGATAGGGCATTAAATCGCGAGATTTTGGCCCGAAAAGCAGCCGCCCCCGCGACCGTGACCGGAGAGATGCCCGAAGCCACTGATCTCGAGAGGGATCGGGAAGGCGGGGATCGAAGGGGAAACCCTGCTCCGCAAGCCGGGAGACCTGCCAGCGCGCTGTTGAGACCGGCGGACGGGGTGTTCCGCGACGGGGAAACGGACCCAGCTCACGGGTTCGTGCGCCTCATCGCCTCCCGCTGTCTATCCTGGAAGGGCGATGACCGTCACACTTCACGTCTGTATTACCTGCCGCGCGGGCCAAACGCTGGAAGAGGGCGAGACCACGCCGGGAGCGCGGCTGCACGCCGCGATCCGCGACGCCGGCGTGCCTGACAGCGTCAATTTGGTTCCTGTCGAATGCCTGTCGGCCTGCAATCAAGGCTGCTCGGTCGCGCTCAGCGCGGCGGGGCGGTGGTCCTATGTCTATGGCCGTTTGTCGGAAGCCAATGCGCGCGACGTGATCGCGGGCGCAACGGCTTACGCCGCAGCGCCCGATGGCATCGTGCCCTGGCGCAGCCGGCCCGAGATCTTCCGCAAGCAATCGCTTGCCCGCATTCCCCCACTTCCCGTTCTGCCGGAGGCCGCTGAATGACGACGCTCGCAAAGGTCCCGGTCACGGTCGTCACCGGATTTCTCGGATCGGGCAAGACGACGCTGATCCGGCATTTGATCAGCAACGCCAACGGCAAGAAGCTTGCGGTGCTGGTCAACGAGTTCGGCAGCGAAGGCGTCGATGGCGAGATCCTGAAATCCTGCGCCGATGCCAATTGCCCGGAGGAGAACATCGTCGAGCTCGCCAATGGCTGCATCTGCTGCACGGTGGCCGACGATTTCATTCCGGCGATGGAGCAGTTGCTGGCGCGCCGCGTGAAGCCCGACCATATCCTGATCGAGACCTCGGGCCTCGCACTGCCGAAGCCGCTGCTCAAGGCGTTCGACTGGCCTGAAATCCGTTCGCGGATCACCGTCGATGGCGTGATCGCGCTGGCCGACGCGGAAGCCGTCGCGGCCGGCCGCTTCGCGCCGGATCCGGTCGCGGTCGATGCGCAGCGCGCGGCTGACGACAATCTCGATCACGAGACGCCGCTGTCGGAGGTGTTCGAGGACCAGATCGCCTGCGCCGACATCGTGCTCTTGACCAAGGCGGACCTTGCCGGCTCGGCCGGCCTCGAGGCGGCCAAGGCTGCGATCACGGCCGAGATGCCGCGTCGCGTGCCGATGATCCCGGTGACCGACGGCGCAGTCGACGCACGTGTGATCCTGGGTCTCGAAGCCGCCGCAGAGAACGATCTGGCCGCACGGCCCTCGCATCATGACGGCGAGGAGGAGCACGAGCACGACGATTTCGCCTCGGTGGTGATCGACCTTCCGGAGGTCGCCGATGTCGATGCGCTGGTCGCATCGGTGCAGCGGCTGGCGCGCGAGCAGAACGTGTTGCGCGCCAAGGGCTACATCGCCGTCCATGGCAAGCCGATGCGCTTGTTGCTGCAATCGGTCGGCGAGCGGGTGCGCCACCAGTTCGATCAGCCCTGGGGCGCGCGGCCGCGGCAATCGAAGCTCGTCGTGATCGGCGAGCACGGCGATATCGACGAGGCCGCGATCAGGGCAGGGCTCGGTGTCTGATGCACGTTGTCTTCCGCGAGAGCCGCGGTCTTGAAGAGACCGCGACACCAAGGGACATCGGCCAGCAGCCGGCCGATCTCGTGGTGCTCTCGTTCTCGGACAGCGATCTCGCCGCGTTCGCCTCCGGCTGGCGACGCGGGCGCGCGGCGCTGCCGTCGCTGCGGCTCGCCAATCTCGCCGAGCTGCGTCATCCGCTGTCGGTCGACACCTATATCGAACGCACGCTGTCGCAAGCCCGCGGCATTCTGGTGCGCCTGATCGGCGGCGAATCGTACTGGGCTTACGGATTGGCTGCGCTGCATCGGCTGGCCAGGGATCGTGCGATCGCGCTGGCGGTGCTGCCGGCCGACGGCCGCGATGACGAGCGGCTGGATGCGTTTTCGACTTTGCCGGTTTCGACACTCAGGCGCCTCAAGGTGCTCTGCGACAAGGGCGGTCCCGTCGCGGCGCAGTCTGCGATCGCGCAATTGGCGCTGGCGTCGGGGCTCTATGCCGGGCCGGTGACCGGTGAGATCGATGTCCCCGAGATCGGATTCTACGATCCCGATCGCGGGCCTGTCGCGGCGATCGCAAGTCCGCACCATCGACCACTCGCGCTGGTGACCTTCTATCGATCCTACCTCACCGCAGCGGACACTGGTCCGATCGATGCCCTGATCAGGGCACTGCGCGACAAGGGCTTTGATGCGCATGGCGTGTTCGTCGTCTCGCTGAAGGCGACTGGCGTCGCGGACTGGCTGCGGGCGCAGTTCGCGAAGCGCGCTCCGGCCGTCATCGTCAACGCGACCGCGTTCTCCGCGGTCGGCGATAACGGCACGACGCCGTTCGATGCCGCGTCCTGCCCGGTGTTCCAGGTCGCGCTGTCGACGGCTCGGCGCGATGATTGGGCGGGTTCGATGCGCGGCCTGTCGCCGGGCGATCTGGCGATGTATGTCGTGCTGCCGGAAGTCGACGGCCGCCTGTTTGCCGGTGTGGTCAGCTTCAAGTCGGCAGGCGAGCGCGATCCCGAATTGCAGTTCGCGCATCTTGCGCACCGCGCCGACGACGATCGCGTGAATGCTGTCGCCAATCGCGTGGCAGCCTGGCACAGGCTTGCAACCAAGCCGGTCGGCGAGAAGCGGCTCGCCATCGTGCTGTCGAACTATCCCGGCCGGGCGCACCAGATCGCGCATGCCGTCGGCCTCGACGCGCTCGCCTCGGTCGAGGCGCTGCTATCCGATCTCGGGCAAGCGGGCTTTGCTGTCGCGGCGGCGAACCATCTCGGCGATAGGCTGCTGCGGCAGGATCTGACGTGGAGTGTTGCCGATTATCGGACGGCGCTGGCGACGCTTTCCTCGGAACTGCACGACGACCTTGCGCTTGCCTGGGGGGCACCGGAAGACGATCCCAGCTGCCGCGACGGCGTATTTCACTTTGCGGCGATCCAGTGCGGCAAGTCCGTCGTCGCGGTCCAACCTGAGCGCGGCAATGTCGGCATGCGCGATGCCGAGTACCACGATCTCTCGCGCACGCCGCGCCACGCCTATGTCGCCTTCCACCTCTGGCTTCGGCAGCAGGGCATCGACGCTGTCGTTCACATGGGCGCGCACGGAACGCTGGAATGGCTGCCCGGCAAGTCCGTCGCGCTCTCATCGGCCTGCTGGCCGGAGGCGCTGATCGGCGATCTGCCGGTGATCTACCCGTTCATCGTCAACGATCCCGGCGAGGCTGCGCAGGCCAAGCGCCGCATCGGTGCGGTGACGCTCGGGCACCTGCCGCCGCCGCTGGCGCCGGCCGCATTGCCGGAGAGGCTGCACCGGCTCGAAAGCCTGCTCGATGAATATTCAACGGCCGATGGGCTCGATCCCGCGCGCCGGCAGCGGCTGATCGGCGCGATCCGCGACGAGGCGCGCAGCGCCGGCCTCGAGGACGATCTCGGTCTCGCCGCCACGGCCGCGCCGGCCGAGGCGATCCCGCGGATCGATCGCTTCGTTTGCGACCTCAAGGAAAGCCAGTTCGGCGACGGCCTGCATGTGTTCGGCCGCGGCGCCTGCGGCGAGGCGGAGACGGGGGCGCTGCTCGATTCGCTCGCCGGCCGACGCGTTGCGCCCGGGCCTGCCGGTTCGCCCTATCGCGGGCGTCACGACGTGCTGCCGACCGGACGCAATCTGTTCGCGGTCGATCCGCGCGCCGTGCCGACGCCGTCGGCGCATGCGCAAGGCATCAAGCTCGCGGAAGAGTTGCTGCGCCGTCATCTTCAGGATCACGGCGATTGGCCAAAGGGGCTCGTCGTCGATCTCTGGGGCTCCGCGACCATGCGCACGGCCGGCGAGGAGTTTGCGATGGCCCTGCATCTGGCGGGGCTGGCGCCGTGCTGGGACCACGGCTCCGGGCGTGTCGTGGGTTACGACATCGTCGCACCGGCGGAACTTGGCCGCCCGCGCATCGACGTCACGCTGCGCGTGTCCGGCCTGTTCCGCGATGTCTTCGCAGGCCTGGCGCAATTGTTCGAGGCGGCGAGCGAAGCGCTGTCGGAGCGCGACGGGGAGGGCGACGAAAGCCCCTATCGCCATCGCGCGGCGCGCGTGTTCGGACCGCGTCCCGGGCAATATGGTGTCGGCATCGCATCGATACCGGATGTGTTCACACCGGAGTCACGCGACGCGGCCGGCGAGGCCTGGCTGTCGGCGTCGTCCTGGGCGGTCGCATCCGATGGCGAAATTCGATCCGATCGCGCAGGGATCGAAGCGCGGCTCGCCGCGGCCGATGCGTTCGTGCATGTCCAGGATCTTCCCGAGACGGACCTGCTGCTCGCCGCAGACTATGCCGCACACGAGGCGGGCGTCGCGGCGGCCGCGGCGGGACTGGGCGGGACGGCTCCATCGCTCTACCATCTCGACGCCACGCGGCCGGAGCAGCCGCACGCGCGCTCGTTGACCGAGGAGGTCTCGCGCGTGGTGCGTGCGCGCGCCGCCAATCCGCAATGGATCGCGGGCATGATGCGGCACGGCTTTCGCGGCGCCGCCGAAATCACTGCGACGCTCGAGCACATGGCGGCGTTCGCCCATCTTGCTGAGGCCGTGCCGTCGCATTTGTTCGATCTCTATTATGACGCGACGCTCGGGAGCGACGACGTTCGTGCGTTCATGGCGCGCGACAATCCGGCGGCGCTCGCCGCGATGGAGAATTGCTTCAACCGGCTGCATGAGGCCGCGCTCTGGAAGACGCGCCGCAATTCGATCGCGGCCGCCTTGCGGGAGGCGTCATGACCGCGATTGCGATCAAGGGCTGGTGCCCCGGTGCGCTCCGACCGATGCAGTCGGGCGACGGGCTGGTGGTCCGCGTTCGCCCGTTTGGCGGACGGCTCGATGCGACGCAGGCGACAGGACTAGCGGACTTGGCCGGGCGCTACGGCAATGGCCTGATCGACCTGACCAGCCGGGCCAATCTCCAGGTTAGGGGCGTCACGGATGAGGGATATCAGCCGCTGCTCGACGGGCTCGCGCAACTCGGGCTGCTCGACCAGGATCCGGCAACCGAATCGCGCCGCAACATCGTGGTGACTCCGTTCTGGGCCCTCGGCGATGAGACCTGCTCGCTCTCCGTCGAACTCGAATGCGCGCTGGCTGCGAGCCGCCTCGATCTTCCGACCAAATTCGGCTTCGCCATCGATGACGGCAAAGGGCGCGTGTTGGCTGACGCATCCGCAGATGTCCGTATCGAACGCGATATCGCAGGCGAACTGATCGTGCGCGCCGATGGCGCGGAGTTCGGTCGCCGCGTCACGCGAGCCGAAGCAGTCGGCGTCGCGCTCGCACTGGCCGAATGGTTCGTCATATCGGGTGGCGTCAAGGGTGGTCGAGGGCGCATGGCAGCCCATATCGGGGCAGGATTGCCCCGGACGCTGCGCGGCGATGCCAGAGCGGCGCCGATCGCGCCGGCGTCGCACCCTGGCCTCTCGCCGCAAGGCGCAATGGTCGGCGTCGCATTCGGGCAACTGCCCCATTCGACGCTCGGCCGTCTCGCCGCGCGTGCGCCGGCGCTGCGGATGACACCCTGGCGCATGATGTTGATCGAGGACCTGCGCGAGATGCCGCGCGAGGTGGACCTCATCACCGATGCCAATGACCCGGCGCTTCGCGTGATCGCCTGTAGCGGCGCTCCGCGCTGCCGCGAGGCATTCGCCGACACGCGCAAGCTGGCGTCTACGCTTGCGCCGTACATTGCCGCCGACATGCGCCTCCATGTCTCCGGCTGTGCCAAGGGCTGTGCGCATTCTGCACCGGCGCCGATCACGATCGTTGCGACCCGCGACGGATTTGACCTGATCCGGAACGGCTCGACGCGGGGCGTACCGGTCAGGCGTGGACTGAGCGGCGCCGACATCGTCGCAATGCCTTCCATTCTGACGGGAGGCCACTGATGCCGCATCGCTATGAGACCGACGGTGCCGCGATCTATCGTCAGTCCTTTGCCACCATTCGCGCCGAAGCGGATCTCGCGCGCTTCTCGCCGGACGAAGAGCCGGTCGTCGTGCGCATGATCCATGCCGCGGGCATGGTGGGGCTCGAGGCGCACGTCCGCTTCACGCCGGGCATGGCACGCGCCGCGCGCGCTGCACTCCATGACGGTGCACCGATCCTGTGCGATGCGCGCATGGTGTCGGAGGGGATCACGCGCAACCGGCTTCCTGCCGGCAATGCCGTCATCTGCACACTCGGCGATCCCTCCGTTGCGGCGCTGGCGGAATCGATCCGCAACACCCGCTCGGCGGCGGCGCTCGAGCTTTGGCGTCCTCATCTCAAAGGCGCCGTCGTCGCCATCGGCAATGCGCCGACGGCGCTGTTTCATCTTCTCAACATGCTGGAGGACAGTGATTGTCCGAGGCCGGCGGCGATCATCGGCTGTCCGGTCGGCTTTGTCGGTGCGGCCGAATCCAAAGCCGCGTTGATGGCCGACCCGCCCGCACCGGCGCTGACGGTCGAAGGACGCCTCGGCGGCTCGGCCATCACGGTCGCCGCCGTCAATGCGCTGGCCAGCCGGAGCGAATGAGATGGGGCGTATCATCTGCTGCGGCCTCGGGCCAGGCGATCCGGATCTGATGAGCGTGCGTGCCGATCGCGAGGTGCGCGCGGCCAAGCACGTCGCCTATTTCCGCAAGAAGGGCCGGCCCGGCCAGGCGCGCCGCATCGTCGAGGGCATGCTCGCGGCCGAGGTCAGCGAATATCCGATGGAATATCCGGTCACCACGGAGATTGCCTTCGATGATCCTGAATATGTGCGGCTGCTGGCCGGCTTCTATGACGAGTGGGCGGAGCGGCTGGCGCGGCTTTCGCGCGCCGTCGACGTCGTCGTGCTGTGCGAGGGCGATCCCCACTTCTATGGCTCGTTCATGCATCTCTATGCGCGCTTGCAGGGACGGGTCGAGATCGAGGTGATCGCCGGCATTCCCGGCATGGTGGGCTGCTGGAATTCGGTCGGCCAGCCGATTGCGCTCGGTGATGATGTCACGACGATCCTGATGGGCACGCTCGCGGAAGACGAGCTGGAGCGGCGGATGCGCAATTCCGATGCGCTCGTCGTCATGAAGACGGGCCGCAACCTGGCCAAGGTCCGCCGCGCACTCGCCTCGGCCGGCCGGCTGGCGGACGCGTGGCTGGTCGAGCGCGGCACCATGCCAGGCGAGCGCGTCACCCGCCTGATCGATGTCGACAAGTCCGACTATCCCTACTTTGCCATCGTGCTGGTGCACGGCCGGGGACGGCGTCCGGAGTCGGCCGAATGACGGGTTCGCTGACCATCGCCGGACTTGGCCCCGGTGACGACGCGCTGGTGACGCCCGAAGTGTCCGCCGCGCTCGCCGCAGCGACGGATATCGTCGGCTATGCGCCCTATGTTTCCCGTGTAACCCCGCGCGACGGACTCACATTGCATCCGTCAGACAATCGTGTGGAGTTGCAGCGTGCGAGCGACGCGCTGCGGCTTGCTGCCGAAGGACATCACGTCGTCGTGGTATCCTCCGGCGATCCTGGCGTGTTCGCGATGGCATCCGCCGTGTTCGAGGCGCTCGAAGGGGCTCCGCAATGGCAGGATATTTCTATTCGAGTCCTGCCCGGCATAACGGCGATGCTGGCCGCTGCGGCCCGCGTCGGGGCGCCGCTCGGCCATGACTTCTGCGCGATCAATCTCTCCGACAATCTCAAGCCGTGGACGGTGATCGAGACGCGCCTGCGGCTTGCCGCCGAGGCCGACTTCGCGATCGCGATGTACAATCCGCGCTCGGCCAGCCGGCCGGAAGGCTTTGCACGCGCGCTTGCGGTGTTGAAGGACGCCGGCTGCGGTGAACGCCTCGTGATCTTCGCGCGGGCGGTCAGCGCACCCGACGAACGGATCGAAACGGTGCGGCTGAACGATGCGACGCCAGAGCTGGCCGACATGCGGACCCTGGTGATCGTCACGAATTCGTCGACGAGATGTGTCGGACGCTGGATCTATGCGCCGAGGCACGTGCGATGACCGAGCCACTGTATGACATCTGCCACGCTCTCGACCCGCGGCCTGTCGGGCAACGCGGGGCGCGTCAGCATGATCACGGGAAGGCCGAGATCGCGCGCGGCATCGATCTTGGCGCGTGCGCCGCTGCCGCCGGAATTGCGGGCGACGATCCATTCGATGCCGCGCGATCGCATCAACTCGCGCTCGCCGTCACGCGTGAACGGCCCGCGCGAGACGAGGACATCGGCGGCGAATGGCAGCGTTGCATCGGGCGGATCGACGAACCGCAACGTATAGGCGTGCTGCGGTCTGGAGCCGAACGGGGCGATATGCTGGCGGCCGATCGCAAGGAACACGCGGGCAGGGCGCTCCGGCAATGCCGCAACCGCCGATGCGATATCCGCGACCTCGATCCAGCTGTCGCCCTCGGTCCGCTCCCACGGCGCGCGCTCGAGCGCGATCAACGGCGTTCCGGTGGCTGCGCACGCGGTCACCGCATTGCTGCTCATCTCGGCCGCAAAGGGATGCGTCGCGTCGACCACATGCGTGATGCGCTCCGAGCGGATGTAGTCGGCAAGGCCATTGGCTCCGCCGAAGCCGCCGATGCGCGTCGGCAGCGGCTGATCGGCAGGAGCGCGGGTGCGGCCTCCGTAGGAATACACCGCATCGACACCCGCGCGCGCGATCGCCGCGGCGAGCAGATTGGCGTCCGCCGTTCCGCCCAGAATGAGGGCGCGCGTCATGGCTGATCCCTGGCTGACCATCATCGGTATCGGCGAAGATGGCCTTGCCGGCCTCTCCGAAGCAAGCCGAAAGGCGCTTGCCGAAGCCGAGACCGTGTTTGGCGGCGAGCGGCATCTCGCGCTCGCAGGCGTGACCAGTCGCGGCCGGCCGTGGCCGGTGCCGTTCGACGTGCAGAGCGTGATGGTCCGCCGCGGCCGGCCGACGGCGGTGCTGGCTTCGGGTGATCCATTCTGGTACGGCGTCGGCGCAACCCTTGCGGAGCATTTGCAGGCCGGCGAGTGGGTCGCCTATTCCGCGCCGTCGACTTTCTCGCTGGTTTGCGCGCGATTGGGCTGGCGTCTCGAGGACGTGACCTGTCTCGGACTTCACGCCGCACCGTTCGAACGCCTCGTGCCGCATCTGGCGCGGGGGGCGCAAATCATCTGCCTGGTGCGCGACGGCAACGCGGGCGGCGACGTGGCCAAATGGCTGACAAGGCGTGGATGGGGTGCTTCGCCGCTGTGGATACTCGCTGCGCTCGGTGGTCCGCACGAAAGCATCAGGCAGCATCGCGCGGACGCATTCGTTGCTCTGACGAATGAGCGCCTGATCGCGGTGGCGTTCGAGGCGCAGGGGGCACAAGGCATCGCCCGCAGCTCGGGCCTTCCCGACGACCTCTTCGCGCATGACGGCCAGATCACCAAGCGACCGATGCGAGCGCTCGCGCTCTCGGCGCTCGCGCCGCGGCCGGGCGAGCTATTGTGGGACATCGGCGCGGGCTCTGGCTCGATCTCCATCGAATGGGCCTTGTGCGGAGGAGCGGCGATCGCCGTCGAGGCGCGCGAGGTTCGGGCCGCGAACATCCGCAGCAACGTCGCGGCGTTCGGGATGGCGCATCGTATCGCCGTCGTCGCGGAGAGTGCCTCCGATGCCCTCGCGGGTCTCGAGCCGCCGGATGCCGTGTTCATCGGCGGCGGCCTGGACACACCGCTGTTCGATGCGGTCTGGTCGCGGATCGCGCCGGGCACGCGGCTGGTCGCGCATGCCGTGACCTTGGAGACCGAAGCGCTCCTCGCGAAGTTGCAGCAACGTCACGGCGGAGACCTGATGCGGGTCGAGATCGCGCAGGCGGGCGCGTTGGGCCGCTACCGATCCTGGGAATCGGCTCGGCCGGTCGTGCAATGGAGCGTGGTCCGATGAAGGTCGCCGGCCTCGGATTCAAGCACGACGTCACGCTCGGCTCACTGCGCGAGGCACTGATTGCGGCCGGCGGGCGCGACGGGCTCGCGGCTGTCGCAACCATCAGCGACAGGGCCGATACAGTGGCACTGAAGCTGTTGGCACGCGAGTGCAACGTGCCGATCAAGGTCGTTCCCGCCGAAGCATTGGCAGGCATCGCAACGCCGACCCAGTCCACGCTGGTTCAAGCCAGGTTCGGCACCGGGTCGGTCGCCGAAGCGGCTGCGCTCGCCGCGGCCGGCCGTCACGCGCGGCTGATCTCGACCCGCGTCGTCTCGCAGGATCGGACCGCGACCGCCGCGATCGCGGAAGGAGACGGCGAATGACCGTGCATTTCATTGGCGCCGGTCCAGGCGCTGCCGATCTGCTCACCCTGCGCGGCCGCGATCTGATCGCGGCCTGTCCGGTCTGCCTCTATGCGGGCTCGCTGGTGCCCGAGGGCGTGCTGGCGCATTGCCCGCCCGGTGCGCGGATCGTCAACACCGCGCCATTGTCGCTTGACGAAATCATCGCTGAGATCTCTTCGGCGCACGCCGAGAGGAAGGATGTCGCGCGGCTGCATTCCGGCGATCTCTCGATCTGGTCGGCGATGGGTGAGCAATTGCGACGGCTGCGCGCGCTCGGAATCCCATACAGCGTTACGCCTGGCGTGCCTGCCTTCTCGGCTGCCGCCGCTGCGCTTGAAGCCGAGCTCACATTGCCCGGTCTCGCCCAAACCGTCGTGCTGACGCGGACACCCGGACGGGCCAGCGCGATGCCGGAGGGCGAACAGCTTGCGGCGTTCGCCGCAACCGGCGCGGTGCTCGCCATCCACTTGTCGATCCATCTGCTCGACGCGGTCGTCGCTGAGCTTACACCGCATTACGGCGCGGACTGCCCGGTCGCGATCGTCTGGCGCGCAAGCTGGCCGGACCAGCGCATTGTGCGCGCCACGCTCGCCACCCTGGACGCCGCTGTCGGCATCGAGCTCGAACGGACGGCGCTGATCCTGGTCGGCCGGACGCTTGATTCGGAGGAGTTTGCCGAGAGCAGGCTTTACGCCGCCGATTATGACCGCCGCTATCGTCCGGTCGGGCCGGCGCCGCGCTTTCCGGATGCCTCGTCATGAGCGCCGGCCTCGTCATCTCAGCGCCGGCCTCCGGCACCGGCAAGACAACACTGACGCTGGCGCTGGCGCGCGCCTACCGCGACCGGGGATTGACCGTCCAGTGCTTCAAGAGCGGGCCCGACTATATCGATCCCGCCTTTCACGCCGCCGCCACGGGCCGCGCTTCGGTCAATATCGATAGCTGGGCCATGGATCGTGCAACGATAGAGCGTCTGGTCGGCCGCGGCGCGGATGCCGATCTGGTGCTGGCGGAGGGCTCGATGGGCCTGTTCGACGGCGTTGCGATGCGCGGCGTTTCTGGCACCGGCGCGACCGCTGATCTCGCTGCGATGACGGGCTGGCCCGTGTTGCTGGTGCTCGATCCATCCGGGCAGGCGCAGACGGCGGCCGCAATCGCCGCCGGCCTGCGCGATTTCCGTACCGGCGTGCGGCTAGCCGGTGTCGTGCTCAATCGTGTCGCAAGCCCGCGGCATGAGGATCTGGTGCGTCGTGCCATGGCGGATGCCGGCATCGCCGTGCTCGGCGCGCTGCCGCGTCACGCCGAGATCAGCCTGCCGAAGCGGCATCTCGGCCTGGTGCAGGCGGAGGAGCAGACGGAGATCACCGGCCTGATCGGTGAGGCCGCGCGCTTCGTCAGCGAGCATGTCGATCTCGATGCGGTGTTGCGATCGGCGCGCGCCTGGTCTCCATCGTCGTCCGCGCACGCGCTCTATGCCAATCCGCCGGGCCAGCGCATTGCGCTCGCGCGCGACGCGGCGTTCTCGTTCGTCTATCCGCACATGCTCGAAGCCTGGCATGCAGCAGGCGCCGAGATTTCGACCTTCTCGCCGCTTGCCGATGAAGCGCCCGATGCCGGCGCCGACGTGTGCTGGCTGCCCGGTGGTTATCCGGAGCTGCATGCCGGCCGTCTCGCCGGAAATACGCGGTTTCGCGACGCGCTGCGCGGCTTTGCCGAGACCCGGCCGGTGCATGGCGAATGCGGAGGCTACATGGCGTTGGGCACCGGGTTGACCGACGCCGATGGCACGCGGCATGAGATGCTGGGATTGCTCGGCCTCGAGACGAGCTTTGCCAAGCGCCGGATGCATCTGGGGTACCGGCTCGCCGAGCTTGCGGCGCCGATGCCGGGATACCCGGTCGGCGCACGGCTCCGTGGCCATGAATTCCACTATTCCACGATCATCGCGCAGCCCGATACGCCGCTGGCTGTCGTGCGCGATGCCACGGGGGCGGCAGTTGCGGAGACCGGCTCGCGGCGCGATAACACCACCGGTACATTCTTTCACCTGATTGCGGAGGACCGGTGAGCGGCTTCGTTTCCTTCATCTCCGCCGGCCCCGGCGATCCCGAGCTCCTGACGCTGAAGGGGGCGGCGCGGCTACGCGAGGCCGACGTCGTTCTGTATGACGATCTGGCCTCCGGCGCGATGCTCGATCTGGCCCGCCCCGGCGCCAATCTCGTCGCGGTCGGCAAGCGCGCGGGTCGCCCCTCGACCAAGCAGCAGCATGTCAATCGGTTGCTGGTCGACTATGCGGCGACGGGTGCGCGGGTGGTGCGCCTGAAATCGGGCGATGCCGGCATCTTCGGTCGCCTCGAGGAGGAGATCGAGACGCTGCGCGCGGCCGATATCGGCTATGAGATCATTCCCGGCGTCACCTCGGCCTGCGCCGCGGCGGCAAAGGCCGGCATTCCCTTGACGCGACGTCACACCTCGCGCCGGGTTCAGTTCGTGACCGGCGCCGACGTTACCGGCGAGCTGCCAACGGATTTGAACTGGGCGGCGCTGGCCGATCCGGACGCGACGACGGTGGTCTATATGGGCCGGCGGACGTTTCCGGCGCTGGCTGCGCGGCTGATGGAGCACGGCCTTGCCGCGGACACGCCGGCCCTGCTGGCGGAATCGCTGGGCCGTGACGATGAACAGCTCATCCGCACGACGATCGCGGAGCTTGCCGAGCAGATCGCCCATGCCGAAGGCGCAACAACGGCCGCCGTCATCCTGTTTGGTGCGCTGGCGGGAGATCATGCCTGATGATGCCGGTCGTCAGATGCTGACGCTGTCCCTGATCGGCATCGGCTGCGGCGATCCCGAGCAGCTAACGCTGGCCGCGATCCGCGCCATCAATGCCGCCGATCTTGTCCTGATCCCGCGCAAGGGAAGCCAGAAGTCCGACCTCGCCGAATTGCGCCGGACGATCTGCGCGGACGTGCTCACCAACGACAAGACGCGTATCGCGGAGTTCGATCTGCCGGTCCGCGACGCTGGCGAGGTGGATTACCACAAGGGCGTTGACGATTGGCACGACGCCGTTGCCGCAACCTGGTCGGAGACAGTCGCGCGCCATCTCGGCGGCGAGGGGCGCGTTGCGCTGCTGATCTGGGGCGATCCTTCGCTCTATGATTCCTCGTTACGGATCGCGCGACGGCTGAATCCGCTGCCTGCGATCGATGTGATCCCGGGCATCACCTCGATCCAGGCGCTGTGCGCGGCGCATGCGCTGCCGCTGAACGAGATCGGGGAGCCGTTTCTGGTGATGACGGGGCGACGGCTGCGCGACGGCGGTTGGCCGACCGGCATCGACACCGTGGTCGTGATGCTCGACGGCGGCACCGCGTTCCAGTCGCTCGATCCGGCGGGGATCCGGATTTGGTGGGGGGCCTATCTCGGCATGCCCGATCAGATCATCCTGTCAGGCGCGCTCGCCGATGTTGGCCCGAGGATTGTCGCCCTGCGGCAAGAGGCGCGCGCGCGGCATGGCTGGATCATGGACAGCTACGTGCTCAAGCGCAGTTCCTGACGCGTCCGCTCCGGATTCGACATTTGCATGATGTGCTCGCACGATCGGGTGGAACCGACACGTGCCCGCGCCTTGCTAACGCCGCCGGGGCATTGATACTGTCAGGCGAAACAGGCGCGTGGAGAATTGAAGTTTGTCGGCGGCTCTCGAAGGCAACGACGCGTTCAACGTCAGGCGCGCAGCACTTGCCGCAACCATCGGCAATATGCTCGAGTTCTACGATTTCATCACCTACAGCTTCTTTGCGATCGAGATCGGGCACACTTTCTTTCCCGCGCAGAGCGAATATGGCAGCCTGATGCTGTCGCTGGCGACCTTCGGTGCCGGCTTCGTGACGCGGCCGATCGGCGGCGTCGTGCTCGGCATCTTCTCCGATCGGGTCGGCCGGCGGCCGGCGATGTTGCTGAGTTTTGCATTGATGGGGGCGGCGATCCTGACCATCGCGCTGACCCCGTCCTATGCGACGATCGGCCTTGCAGCGCCGATCATCGTGATCGCGGCGCGCATGGTGCAGGGCTTTGCGCTCGGCGGCGAGGTTGGTCCGACCACGGCCTATCTGATCGAGATCGCCTCGCCGCGGCGTCGCGGTCTGGTGGTCGCCTGGCAGCCCGCGAGCCAGGAGATCGCGGCAACCACCGGCGCCCTGGTCGGCGTGATCCTGAGCAGCACGATGTCGCCGGAGATGCTCCAGGCCTATGGCTGGCGCCTCGCATTCCTGATCGGCGCGGTCTGCCTGCCGTTCGGCCTGTGGATGCGCCGGACCCTGCCCGAGACGATTGCGCATGATGCGCGCGCCGCCGAGAGCGCCGAAAGCTCAAGCCATCTCGTGCTGGCGCGCCGGCATATCCGCGTGATCGTGCTGGCGCTGATGATCCTCGCCAGCGGCACGATCTCGACCTATGTGACGCAATACATGACGACCTACGCCAAGACCACGCTGCACGTCTCGTCGTCGCTGGCATTCACCGTATCGCTGGTGAGCAACGGCCTGCAGATCATCGGGGCGGTGCTCGGCGGCTGGCTGGCCGATCGCCTCGGACGCAAGCCGGTCATGTTCTGGCCGCAGCTCGTCGTGCTGGTGCTGACGTACCCGGCCTTTCTGTGGATCGTGCAAGCGCCCGGGGCGTGGTCGCTGCTGTTCGGCTTCGGCATCCTGTCGTTCATCGGGTCGCTGCCGTTCACGGCCTTCTATGCGGCGTTCACCGAAGCATTGCCGCAGAACATTCGCGGCGGCGTGTTCGCCACGATCTATGCGGTTGCGATCGCGACCTTCGGCGGAACGGCGCAGCTCGTGGTCACCTGGCTGCTGCACGTCACGGCCGATCCGCTGGCGCCGTCCTGGTACCTCTTGCTCGCGGCGACCGTCGGCCTGATAGCGATGGGCCTGATGCCGGAGACCGCGCCGGCGAAGCTCGCCGAGAGGTGAGCGCGCTCAATCCATATCGCGGAAGGCGTGCCCGTTGGCTTCGATTTCCTTCACGACCTTGGGCGGCAGGTTGGCCGGTGTCGCGGTGCCGTCGAACACCCAGTCCTTCTTATCGGCGAGGTCGGGGAGACCTGCGCCCTTGCGGACATAGAGTCCGATCGATGCCTTGTTCGCGTTGATGTAGAGATCGTATTCCTGCATTTGAACGTCTCCTCCTCATGCGCGGTTGACGACACTCTGCTCCTTCGGCCGCCCATCAGGCGGGCTTCTTCTTTGCCTCCGGCGCGAGCACCACGGACGCCTCGCTGGTCAGCATCAAGAAGGTGATGGTCTCCTGGAAATAGAGCTGGACCGATGTCGCCGTGTGGCTGAGATAGCCGATCGAGAGATCCTGGCCGATCGTGAGCTGGAAGTCGCCGCCGCGGGTGGTCAGCACCACGCCGCCCTCGATCGCCGGCGCCCAGATGATCTTGCCGTCGACGAGGCGCTGGATGTGTTGCAGCACCGGATAACCATCGTCGGTGGCGCCCCCGATCGCGGTGTACGGCTCGGTGCCGAGCAGCAGCGTGTAGGGTCCGTTGACGCCGGCCAGCCGCAACTGGCTTACCGCCTGTGCGACCACGCCGGGATAGCCCTTCACGCCCGGCGGCAGCGTCAACACCGGATTGCTGGTGCCCTGGCGAATGCCCTGAATGCCCGCGGCTGCGTATCCATCGAACACCGCGCGGTCCTCGGCGAAGGCGATCTTGCGTGCGGCGTCCTTGAGTGGATCCCAATCGGAATCATTGGCGCCGCGTTCGACATCGTCGATCGCCTGGCGGCTGAGCTCGAACGGCACACGCAGCTCGACGAGGGCCTTGACGTCGCGCTGTGTGGCTTCGACCCCGTCGCCCGGGGTCGCGATCTTCTTCAAATGGCCGGTGCCGACCGCTGAAAAATCCGTGCCCTTCGGCCCATCGACATCGACGACATGGCGCGCCGCCAGATGCCGCTTGAGTGTACGCGAGGCTTCCTCTTCGATCTGGGCCCATGCTGCTTCCGAGATGGGCGCGAGCCCCCGATGAAGGTTATTCATGTCCGGCCTCTCCTTTCAGTGAGCCGATCCCGAGCGAGCCATCGGACGGCGGTATTTTTTGCGTTGGCGTGTCGTCAGCCCGGTCATCGTCCGACGACGGATCGGCGGGCGAGGCGGTCGGTGCCGCGTTCGCCGCATCCTCGAGGAATGTCGCCGACGGCACGAAATACAGCGTTCCGGTCACGGCGCGGCTGAAATCGAGCAGGCGGTCGTAATTGCCCGGCGGCCGGCCGACGAACATGTTCTCCAGCATCTGCTCGATCCGGTGCGGCGACCTGGCATAGCCGATGAAATAGGTGCCGAACTCGCCCTTGCTGACGCTGCCGAACGGCATGTTGTCGCGTACGATGTCGAGCTCCTCGCTATTCTCCACGATCGTGGTGAGCGCGTTGTGCGCGTAGCTCGGCTTCACCGCATCATCAAGCTCGATATCGGACAGCTTCGTGCGGCCGATGATCTTCTCTTGCATCTCGACCGGCAGCTCGTTCCACTTCGTCATGTCGTGGAGGTATTTTTGTACGATCACATAGCTGCCGCCGGCAAAGGCGGCATCCTCCTCGCCGATGATGGTGGCGTCGATCGCCGCCTGGTCCTCCGGATTTTCCGTGCCGTCGACAAAGCCGAGCAGGTCGCGCTCGTCGAAATATTTGAAGCCGTGCACCTCTTCCGACGTGGCGACCGCCTCTCCAAGCCGCGTCATGATCTGCGTGGCCAGTTCGAAGCACAGATCCATCGGCACGGCGCGGATGTGGAACAGCAGATCGCCCGGTGTCGCGACGGCGTGATGAACGCCGTGGATCTCGCGGAACGGGTGCAGGCCCTGCGGTTTCGGCGCGCCGAACAAGCGGTCCCATGCGTCCGAGCCGATCCCCATGACGCATGACAGCCGGCCCTCGAGATCACGAAAGCCCACCGCGCGCACCAGCGCGGCGAGATCGCCGCACAGCGCGCGCACCACTGCGTCGTAATCCGGATCGGGCTTGATCGTGACGGCAAGGAAGATGGCGGCGCGCGTCAGCTTCGCAGCGACCGGTTGCGGGACGGCTGATGGCACGCATCACTCCTTGACTAAACTGCTATTGCACGACCACCGAGAGCAAGGGCAGAACGCCCGGCGGGCACCAGAGACGAGGAGAGGAGCATGCAACCGGTGCCTTTACAAGTGCTAGGCTTCGGCGGAAGGACCGACCGGCTTGCCGGATTTCTCCTCCTCGAGCGTCACGGCAATTGCGGCAACGGCGGACAGCCGCACCTTCGAGCCTTCGACGCCGGCCACGAAGCCGAGCTCGATGTAATGGTGATGACCCTTGTGAAGCCCTTCGCCGCTGTCGCTCTTCCTGAGCTTGATGCGATTGCTCTCGACGCGATCGACCGTGCCGATATGCACGCCGTCGGCGCCGATGATCTCCATACCTTCCTTGACCTTCTGCTCCGACATGAGGTTCTCCCTGGTTGACTGGTCTGTCTCACGCCTGCTCGAATTCGTCCGCCGACGCCGTATCCGGCTTCTTGCCGTTGAAGGTCAGACCAGCCTTGGTCGCAGAAATCTTCACCTGCGAGCCGTCGCGCACATCGCCGGCGAGGATCATCTCGGCCAGCGGGTCCTGCACGCTGCGCTGGATCACGCGCTTGAGCGGGCGGGCGCCGTAGGCCGGATCCCATCCCTTGTCCGCCAGCCAGTCCCGCGCCTTGGGGTCTAGCTCGAGTTCGATCTTGCGGTCCTCGAGCAGTTTGCGCAGGCGGGCGAACTGGATCTCGACGATCCGTCCCATCTCGTTCTTCTGCAACCGGTGGAACAGGATGATCTCGTCGACGCGGTTGAGGAATTCGGGGCGGAAGTGCGCGCGCACCATGTTCATCACCTGGTCGCGCACCACGCTGGTATCCTGGCCCTCCGGCTGGCTGACGAGATATTCCGCGCCGATGTTCGAAGTCATGATGATCAGCGTGTTGCGGAAGTCGACGGTCCGGCCCTGGCCGTCGGTCAGGCGACCGTCATCCAGCACCTGCAGCAGCACGTTGAAGACATCGGGATGCGCCTTCTCGATCTCGTCGAACAGCACGACCTGGTACGGCCGTCGCCGCACCGCCTCGGTGAGCGCGCCGCCCTCGTCATAGCCGACATAGCCGGGCGGCGCGCCGATCAGCCGCGCGACCGAGTGCTTCTCCATGTATTCGGACATGTCGAGGCGGATCATCGCGGTCTCGTCGTCGAACAGATACTCGGCGAGCGCCTTCGCCAGCTCGGTCTTGCCGACACCGGTCGGGCCCAAAAACATGAAGGAGCCGATTGGACGATTGGGGTCCTGCAAACCTGCGCGCGCGCGACGGACCGCGGTCGACACGGCGCGCACCGCCGGCGCCTGGCCGACCACGCGCTTGCCAAGCATCTCCTCCATCCGCAGCAGCTTGTCCTTCTCGCCCTCCAGCATCTTGTCGACCGGCACGCCGGTCCAGCGCGACACCACCTGCGCGATATTGTCGGCGGTCACGGTCTCGCTGGCCGACGAGGTTTCGCTGGCCTCGACCGCGGCGAGCCTCTTCTCCAGCTCCGGAATGCGGCCATAGGCGAGTTCGCCGGCCTTCTGGAACTCGCCCTTGCGCTGCGCATTGGCGAGCTCGGTCCGCAGCTGCTCCAGCTCGCTCTTCATCTTCTGCGCATCGGATAGCTTGCTCTTCTCCGCCCGCCATTTCGACGTCATGTCGGCCGACTTCTTTTCCAGCGCGGCGAGATCGGTCTCCAGCGTCTCCAGGCGGCTCCTTGAGCCGCGATCGGTCTCCTTCTTGAGCGCTTCCTGCTCGATCTTGAGCCGGATGATCTCGCGGTCGAGCGAATCGAGCTCCTCCGGCTTGGAATCGACCTGCATCTTCAGCCGCGCCGCCGCCTCGTCCATCAGGTCGATCGCCTTGTCGGGCAGGAAGCGGTCGGTGATGTAGCGGTTCGACAGCGTCGCGGCGGCGACCAGCGCAGAGTCGGCAATGCGGACGCCGTGATGCTGCTCGTATTTGTCCTTCAGGCCGCGCAGGATCGAGATCGTGTCCTCGACCGTCGGCTCCGACACGAACACCGGCTGGAAGCGCCGGGCCAGTGCCGCGTCCTTCTCGACATGCTTGCGGTATTCATCGAGCGTGGTCGCGCCGATGCAATGCAGCTCGCCGCGGGCTAGCGCGGGCTTCAAGAGGTTGGACGCGTCCATCGCACCATCAGCCTTGCCGGCGCCGATCAGCGTGTGCATCTCGTCGATGAACAGGATGATGCCGCCCTCGGCCGACGTCACCTCCTGTAATACCGCCTTGAGCCGCTCCTCGAACTCGCCGCGATATTTTGCACCCGCAATCAGCGCGCCGAGATCGAGCGCGAGCAGTGCCTTGTCCTGCAGGCTCTCCGGAACGTCGCCATTGACGATGCGGAGCGCCAGCCCTTCCACGATCGCCGTCTTGCCGACGCCGGGCTCGCCGATCAGCACCGGGTTGTTCTTGGTCCGCCGTGACAGAACTTGAATCGTGCGGCGGATTTCCTCGTCGCGGCCGATCACCGGATCGAGCTTGCCATCACGCGCAGCCTGGGTGAGATCGCGGGCATATTTCTTCAGCGCGTCATAGGCGTTTTCGGCCGATGCAGAGTCGGCGGTGCGGCCGTTGCGCAGCGCATTGATGGCCGCGTTGAGCGTCTGCGGATTGACGCCGCCTTTGGCGAGCAGCTTGCCGGCCTCGCTGTCCCTGTCGGCGGCGAGCGCCTGCAGCAGCCGCTCGACCGTGACGAAGCTGTCGCCGGCCTTTTCCGCAGCCTGTTCGGCCGCGGTGAACAGGCGCGCGGTCTCGGGCGCGAGATAGATCTGTCCTGAGCCGGCGCCGCTGACTTTCGGCAGCTTCGCCAGCGCGTCCTCGGTTGCCTTGAGAATCGCGCGCGAGTTGCCGCCCGAGCGATCGATCAGACCACCTGCAAGGCCTTCGCTGTCGTCCAGCAATACCTTGAGGATGTGGAGCGGCGTGAACTGCTGATGTCCCTCACGCATCGCGAGCGATTGTGCCGATTGGATGAAGCCGCGCAGGCGATCGGTGTATTTTTCTACGTTCATCGTGGCACCTCAGGGCAACAACGCGATCAGGGGATCTGGATCAGAGGATCGGCATCACTTGATCTGTGCAAAGGAGCTGCCACGCGCGACTCTCCGGTGCCGTCGACAGATGGCGGAACGATGACATCCATCATGTTACTCTCGATGTTACTCTCGGCGTCGCCGTCCGAAGAGACGAACGCTACATCGCAGCTCGTTTTCATCGTGTGATCCTTTCGGAGGATAGTCAACCACCGAAGTGGTACTCCGGAAGGTCTGCGCCGACTGGTGCGATGCCGCTCGTCTCGTGACCGGCGGAGGCTTACAGAAGAGCCGAAATCAAGCAAGCATCTTGTGCCGCCATCAACGCGCCACCGAAGACAACGTTGCGACGGGCAGTTTGTCCCGGTCAATTTGGACAAACTGTCCATGACGCGGCTCGCGCGCATTTTAAACTATTGATATTGCTCCGTGCAGGGAATGGCATGGCCGTTGCTAATGATCTTGCCGATGATCATTCCGGCGATCTCCGATGTCGATGGTCGACCGGGGCTCAAGTTCGTGATGCGAAATTCCTTCGATTCTGTTCGATCGAGCCGCCGCGTGACGCAGGCGGCGAAGGGGCGCACGCGGACGCCAACGCGGCGATCCGCACACGTAGCGATACATGCCGCGTGCCGGTCGGGTCGGTTGTCTCGGAAAATGGGAACGGCTTGCTGTCCTTGTTCGACGAAAGATCGCATTGCGATGCGGGACGGGAACCAAATCCGGCGCCGCGCGTCAAATGTCCGCGGAAGACCCAGCAAATCAAAATGAGGGGAGTGCCGTGATGGGTAAGGTCATCGGAATCGATCTGGGAACGACGAATTCGTGTGTGGCCGTCATGGACGGCAAGAATGCCCGCCTCATCGAAAATGCCGAGGGAATGCGCACTACCCCGTCGATCGTGGCCTTCACCGGCGATGGCGAGCGGCTCGTCGGACAGCCGGCCAAGCGTCAGGCCGTCACCAACCCGACCAACACCATCTTTGCGGTGAAGCGCCTGATCGGCCGCCGTTACGACGACCCGATGGTCGAGAAGGACAAGGGTCTTGTCCCTTACAAGATCGTCAAGGCGTCGAACGGCGACGCCTGGGTCGAGGCCGATGGAAAGCCCTATTCGCCGTCGCAGATCTCGGCCTTCATCCTGCAGAAGATGAAGGAAACGGCTGAGGCCAACCTCGGCGAGAAGGTGACGCAGGCAGTGATCACCGTTCCTGCCTATTTCAACGATGCGCAACGCCAGGCCACCAAGGATGCCGGCAAGATTGCCGGCCTCGAGGTGCTGCGCATCATCAACGAGCCGACCGCTGCGGCGCTCGCCTATGGGCTCGAGAAGAAGAAGCAGAGCAAGATCGCGGTCTATGATCTCGGCGGCGGCACGTTCGACATCTCCATCCTGGATATCGGCGACGGCGTGTTCGAGGTGAAGTCGACCAACGGCGATACGTTCCTCGGCGGTGAAGACTTCGACATGCGGCTCGTGAATTACCTCGCCGACGAATTCCAGCGCGAGCAGGGCATCAACCTGCGCAACGACAATCTCGCCAGGCAGCGCCTGAAGGAGGCCGCGGAGAAGGCCAAGATCGAGCTGTCGTCAACCACCCAGACCGAGATCAACCTTCCGTTCATCACGGCCGACGCGACGGGGCCGAAGCATCTCGTGGTCAAGCTGACCCGCGCCAAGTTCGAATCGCTGGTCGAGGATCTCGTCCAGAAGACCATCGAGCCATGTCTGAATGCGCTGAAGGATGCCGGGCTGACCGCCAGGGACATCAGCGAGGTGGTGCTGGTCGGCGGCATGACCCGGATGCCGAAGATCCAGGAGGTGGTGCAGAAGATCTTCGGCCAGGAGCCGCACAAGGGCGTCAACCCGGACGAGGTGGTTGCGATCGGCGCCGCGATCCAGGCCGGCGTGCTGCAGGGCGACGTCAAGGACGTGCTGCTGCTCGACGTGACGCCGCTGTCGCTCGGACTGGAGACGCTCGGCGGCGTGTTCACGCGCCTGATCGAACGCAATACCACGGTGCCGGCCAAGAAGAGCCAGGTGTTTTCGACGGCGGAAGACAACCAGAATGCCGTCACCATCCGCGTCTTCCAGGGCGAGCGCGAAATGACCGCCGACAACAAGCTGCTCGGTCAGTTCGACCTGATGGGGATTCCGCCGGCGCCGCGCGGAACGCCGCAGATCGATGTCACGTTCGACATCGATGCCAACGGCATCGTCCACGTCTCGGCCAAGGACAAGGGCACCGGCAAGGAGCAGCGCATCCAGATCCAGGCCTCCGGCGGCCTCTCCGAGGCCGACGTCGAACGGATGATCAAGGATGCCGAGGCGCACGCCGCCGAAGACAAGAAGCGCAAGGAGGCGGTCGAGGCCAAGAATCACGCCGAGACGATCCTGCACATGACGGAGAAGACCGTGGCAGAGCACGGCTCGAAGCTGTCGGATACCGACCGTCGCGCGATCGAGAACGCGATGGCGGACCTTCGCGAAGCCTTAAAGGGCAATGATGCGGCGCTGATCACCGCGAAGGCGAGCGCCTTGCAGCAGCAATCGGCCAGGCTCGGAGAGGCGGTGTACGCACAGTCGCAGCATGCGTCCGGCGGAGCGCCGCCATCGGGCAATGAGAACGTCGTCGATGCCGAGTTCACCGAGATCGACGACGAAGACAAGAAGAAATCGGCATGAGCAGCAACATGCGCGTGACGGTCACGCAAAATGGTCCGTACATGGTGACGGGCGACGTGAGGCTGTCGGAGCAGGTCATCGCGACCGGCTCCGATGGATCGTCCGAGGCCTGGATCGAGCACGACTTGCCGCCGGCCGGGCCGCGATATGCGCTGTGCCGGTGCGGCCATTCGAACAAGAAGCCGTTCTGCGACGGCACCCACACCAAGATCGGCTTTGACGGGACCGAGGTTGCGGATCGGGCGCCGTTTCTCGGCCAGGCCAAGACGTTTGATGGACCATCGCTGGCGCTGCTCGATGTCGAGAGCCTGTGCGCGTTTGCGCGGTTTTGCGATCCGAACGGCCAGGTTTGGAGTCAGATTGCGGATACCAACGATCCCGCCGTACGTGCCACGTTCATTCGGCAGGTGCAGAATTGCCCGTCGGGACGTCTCGTGGCGTGGGACAAGCAGCGAGGCGCCGCGCTCGAGCCCGAGCTGGCACCGTTGATCGGTCTGATCGAGGATCCGGCCGAGGCGTGCAGCGGACCAATCTGGCTGCGCGGCGGCATCGCGCTGATTGCGGCTGATGGCACGGAGTATGAGGTGCGTAATCGCGTGACGTTGTGCCGATGCGGCGAATCCAAGAACAAGCCATTTTGTGACGGAGCACATGCTGCCATAAAGTTTCATGCGAAATGAGAAGTGAGGGATGCGGCGGAAGCAGCGATCGCTGAGGCCAAGGGGTGTCCACTTCAGCCTGGTGTAAGGTCACGGCAGTAGCGATGACGCGCGTCGGTTTTGCGCCGGCGCCGGGAACCTTTGTTCCTGCTTGCTCGTTCAAGGTGCTCATCCAAGAAGAGGCTCCCCTCCAATGAAAACTCGTCTTCCCCTGCCGGTGTCGCGTGCCGCGATTGCCGCGGTGTTCCTGAGCGCAACCTGCTTGACCGCGGTGCCCGCGGCCGCGCAGGAAGCGGCTTGCGCGCCGGTCGATGCCGTCGAGACCGCACCGCCGCCGCTGCCGGTCTATGACCAGCCGCCCGTGCCCGGTCCCGGCTATATCTGGTCACCGGGCGTCTGGTCCTGGGACGAGGACCGCGGCGATTACTATTGGGTGCCGGGCACCTGGGTCGAGCCGCCGCGCGTCGGGCTGTTGTGGACCCCGGGCTATTGGGGCGGGTTTGCCGGCGGCTACATTTTCCATCCCGGCTATTGGGGTGAGCGCGTCGGCTTCTACGGCGGCATCAATTACGGCTTCGGCTACACCGGCCTCGGCTATGAGGGCGGACGCTGGGATCACGGCAACTTCTTCTACAATCGCGCCGTGAACAATCTGCAGGGCGCGCGGATCACGAATGTCTACGAGAAGAACGTCACCATCAACCAGACCATCAGCAACATCAGCTACAACGGCGGCAAAGGCGGCACCGAGGCGCGGCCGACCGCCGAAGATCGCACCATCGCCAAGGAGCAGCACTTCGCGCCGACGCCGCTGCAACGCAAGCAGGTCGAGACGGCGAGCCAGGACCCGAGCCTGTTCAAGCGAACCAACAACGGTGTCCCGGCCATTGCCGCCACCGCGCGCCCCGGCGAGTTGAAGGGGCCGGGCGTGGTCGCCGCACGGCCAGCCGGCGCAGCGCTGCCTGCGAATGGCGCACGGCCGGCCGCCGAGGAGCCGAGGCGACCGGGGGCGGTGCCTGCGCCCGCGGAATCGTCGCATGCGCTTCCGGTGCCTGGCAAGGATGTTCCGGCGCGCACGCCTGCTCAGGAGAGCAGGCCTGCCGTTGAGGAGAAGCGCGCGGCGCCCGGTGCTGAAACACGGATCGAGCCGAGGCCGGCAGTGGAGCCGGCGCGGCCTGCCGTCCAGGAGAACCGGCCGGTGGTCGAGCAGAAGCGGCCCGAAGAGGTGCGCAAGGAGGAGCCGCGTCCCGAGCAGATGGCGCGGCCGGAGCCTGCCGCAAGGCCCGAAGCGCGACCGGAGCCCGCGGCTCGGCCGGAGCCTGCGGCCCGGCCCGAGGCGCGGCCCGAGCAGATGGCACGGCCCCAGGTGCCGGCGCCAGCGCCGCGCGTTCAGCCGGCTGGGCCGCGTCCGCCTGCTGCCGCGGGTCACCCGGCCGAAGAGAAGCGGTCCGAGCAGCACTAACGTCGTGCTTGCGCCCTGCCGGCCAGGTCCGGCGGGGCGCAATCTTTTCTCTGAGTGGTTCAGTTGCAGGAGATGATCAACAGGAGGTCAGTGATGGCACAAGGTCACGGCGGCGATGGGCAGCTCGACGACGGCAAGCCGCGCCTGAGCGAAGACGACATGACGCGAGCGTTGCTCGGTCCGAGGGGCGTTCCGGGCAAGCCGGACACCGCCAAGATGACGCCGCAGCAGGAAAAGAACATGCCGAAATATCTTGACCCGGGACATACGTCCTAGCTTGCGAATGTTGATCGCGCGGGGTCATCGAAAGCGCTCGACAACGCCGCCGGGCAAGGATCGGTATTGCAAATCATCCTGTTTTCGGCCCTCATGATTTGATTGAACCAACGGTCTTGCGGAGTTGCCGGTGAGAAATCCGTACGAGGTTCTCGGCGTTGCTTCGACGGCGTCGCCGGCCGACATCCAGAAGGCCTATCGAAAGCTGGCGAAGAAACTGCATCCGGATCTCAATCCCGGCGACAAGGCGGCCGAGGAGAAGTTCAAGGAAGTCAGCGGCGCCTACGATCTGCTCGGCGATGCCGAGAAGCGCAAACGGTTCGATGCCGGCGAGATCGATGCCAGCGGCGCCGAGCGGCCGCAGCATCATTTCTATCGGGACTTTGCCCACTCGGACGAGGGGCATCCATACGCGAGCAGTTCCGGTTACGCCGACTACATGGATTCGGACGACGCGTTGGCCGAACTGCTGAGGCGGAGCGAGCAGGCGCGCGCGAACCGGCGTGGACGCGATCTGCATTACAGCCTGACGATCGACTTTGCCGACTCGATCGCCGGTGCGAACAAGCGTCTGACATTGCCCGACGGTGGCACGCTCGAGGTGACCATTCCGCCGGGCCTTGTCGAAGGACAGATCATCCGTCTGCGCGGCAAGGGAGCGCCCGGCAGCGGCAAGGGCGGCCCCGGCGATGCATTGATCGAGGTCGAGGTCCGCCCCGACCCGCGTTTCACGCGCGAGGGCGACGACATCACGCTGGAATTGCCGATCTCGCTGCCTGAGGCCGTGCTCGGCGGCAAGATTCGCGTTCCGACGCCGACCGGCGACGTCACCATGACAGTGCCGAAGGGATCGAACACCGGCACGACGATGCGGCTGCGCGGCAAGGGCGCGCCGCGACCCGGCGGCGGTCACGGCGACGAATTCGTCAAGCTCAGGGTGGTGCTGCCCAAGGGGCCGGATCCCGAGCTCGAGGAGTTCGTCGCCAAATGGGACCGCAAGGCCTTCAATCCGCGCGAGGATGGCGCATCATGATCATGACCAAGCAGCAGTTCCTGAGCAGTGCGGGTCTGGAAGTGCAGACGCTGGAGTTCTGGATCGAGCAGCAGTGGCTCGTTCCGG
>Ga0153933_1000021_pt1 | contig 104663 bp, 101 predicted proteins | sample TSNJ017MetaG_FD_102275 | JGI IMG/M metagenome (GOLD analysis project Ga0153933, IMG submission 102275) | Attine ant fungus gardens microbial communities from New Jersey, USA - TSNJ017 MetaG | ecosystem: Host-associated > Fungi > Mycelium > Unclassified | place: USA: New Jersey, Wharton State...
GCCGTTCTCAGCTGTCACTGCGACGTGTTTGGTATCAACGCAAAAGCGCGAGCTCTCCCAGATCTTGACTGCGTTCGGTGCCGCGTGGCCATCCAGCAACACCGGGAACGTATCCGCCAGCATGTTGCGTCCAGTAGTGGGCAGCAGGCGCACGCAACCGACCACCTCGCGCTGCTCGAGCGCCAAGAGATAAGTCGGCTTGAGTGAGTCGTACTGATCGATCTCCAATCCGCCCGCGACAGAGACATCCCAGTCGAGCCGCTCCTTGAACACGCGCCCTCGCAGACGATGCATTCCCGTCGCCAGTTCAAAATCGCGCAGAAGCGCCGCACGCGAGCGCACAATGACCTTCATTCTTAACCTCCTGCTTACGAATCACAGCTTCGAGATCAAGAAAGCAGGCACGATCACAACGTTGCGCTGTCAGTTCTGACAGGGCGTTTTGGAATTGTTCTTGCCGCAACGCGGCGGTACGTCGCAGCAAGCATGGTTGCACGTTGAACGAGAATCGTTGACCAGTATCGCGCTGGTGGGCGCCTAGCGACGCGTGGTGCAATGAAAAATCTCGCAAGAGCATGCAATGAATTTGTCGATTGTCTCCACTCTGCCCACACCGAAGATGATTTTCGGCGTGTCGCGGAACGAACCGCGCATGCATTGGGATTCCGCTGGTTCGCCTATTTTGGCCACCGCGCGAATGGCCCCAAACTGATCTCTTCCTATCCGAAGAGTTGGACCAGCCACTATTTTCGCGAAGGGTACGACAACATCGATCCCGTTCTTCAGGATCCGCGAAACACAAGCCGGATGGTCCTGTGGGATGGACGTGAGGCGCGAAGCGCGAAGTCGGCGAAAGAACGCCGTCTGTTTGACGATGCGCTCAGCTTCAAGATCAGGACCGGACTGACGGTTCGCATTCCCGCAAGCCAAAACCAGTTTGCGGCGTTTACGCTCGCGGTAGACGACCGCAGCCTTGGACTCGATCGTTTCATCGAGACCTCGCAAGACATGTTGGAAACGGTGGGTCTCACCTATCATGCGCATGTGAGCGCCGCCAGAATCGGACGCACGCCCCCGGACGGTCAACAAGGGAGCCCGCTGACTCAGCGCGAGCGGCAGTGTCTCGCGTGGATCTCTGACGGCAAGACGATGCAAGATATTGCGGACCTTCTCGGTGTTTCGCCGCGGGGGGTGAAGTTTCATCTGGACAATGCCAGGCGAAATCTTGCTGCGCTCACGCTTCCACACGCGGTGGCCCTCGCGTTTCGGCAGGGATTGCTCCCATAATGCGTGAAACAGCCGTCCGAGTGGGCAAGCGTGGCTCCAAGATCGGCGGTCTAACCAGAGCGAGCGTGTCAAGGAGGTGCGGCGGCCTCTAAGTGAGGCTCCGCGCGCATCTCCGGCATTCAGCTAGCGCGCGGACGCGATACGGCGGAAGAGCCAGAGGACAACCGGACAGACCATGAGCACGACCGCGCCGAAGTCGAGCGCGGCGCTCGCGGAGCCGAACAATGTGGAGAGCTTTCCTCCGATTGCCGGTCCGGCCAGCATGCCGGCGTAGAACACCGTGTAGAATATCCCCATTCCGATCGGCCGCACCTTCTGATCGAGCACGCGCGCGGGCAGGCTCATGATCGCACCGGCGGGCAGGCCACAGAGGAGTCCAAGAGCGACGACGATGGGAAGCACCGTGCCGCTTCGCGACAGGAGAAGTGTCAGGAGAGCGAAAAAGATGCAGCCTGTCGCGAGGACAGCGTCGCCGCTCTTGGTCCGATCAGCCAGGAAACCGCCGAACGGAACCGAAAGGGCGGCGAGCCAGAGCGCAATACTGATGGTCGATCCGGCTGCTGCACCCGACCAGCCTTGCTCCACGAGCATCGACGGGCCGAAACTGAAGATCATCGCAAAGCCGATGTTGTAGAAGCACCAGATCAAGCCGGCGGCAATCACGGCGCAGATCTTGTCGGCGGTCAGGCTGCCGCGCTCGCCTTCGACCGCGACAGCCGCATCAGGCGAGCGATAGACAAAAGCGATGAGGCTGAGGCCGATCAGGATCACCCCTGCGACCGCGAGATTGACGGCATGGAGCCCGAACGCGGCTCCGAGTGCTGGCAACAGCATGAGAGCAACTGCGATACCAGCAGGCCATGAGTTGATGAAAATGGCCATCGCGGTGGCGATCTCCCGGCGGGAAAACCAGTCCGCGACCATCTTGGTCATCAGAACGTTCAGGAGAACACCGCCGATGCCGGCAGTCATTCGGCCCGCGATTTGCGCGCTCCATGAATTTGACGCGGTCATCAGCAGCTCGCCTGCCAGCATCATCAGGAGCCCGGCAAGGACCGTCACCTTGTCGCCGTAGCGGCGGCCGATCGCGCCGCCCGGCAGCGCCAGCGCGGCACCCGGCGCAAAATAGAGTCCGATCAGAACGCCGATATCGGCCAAACTCGCGCCCAGGCTCTGGCCGAGCTGTGGCGCGATGGCCGCGACGCTCTGAAACTGGAAAGCGATGGCAGCACGAGCGACGAACAGGGCAGCAAGAATGGTCCAGCGGCTTCGCATTCGGATTTCCCTGGTGCCGTGAACTATGTCGCCGGTCGGATATTCTGATTCAGACGGAAGAGATTGGTCGGATCGTATTTGCTCTTGAGCGCGGCCAACCGCGCATAGTTCTCGCCATAGGCGTCGCGGACACGATCCTCGCCCTCATCGCCGAGATTGTTCGCGTAGACACCGCCGGTCGAATAGGGCCTGACCGCGCTCCATAGCTCGCGCGCCCAACGCATGTTTGCATCGTCTTCGGCCGGATCATCCCAGATCGCGACCGGAAAGCAGTCGAACGCCGCATCACGGTTTGCGTAAGGCGCGTCGGGCGTCGGAATCCGTGCGATTGCCCCGCCGACATGCTGGAAAACCAGCAGCGACGAGGTGTTGGGCGCCTTCGCATAGGCGTCGAGCAGCGCGTCGATCGCGCCCGCACCGATCTCGCGCAGGAACTGCGCCTTCCAGTAATAGCGCCGTCCGCGCGGAAACAGGGCATCACCTCCCGACTGAATCTCGAGATAAGGGACGGTTGCGAGGCGGGTCTCGACGGGCGAGCCGAACCCCACGATCGGGGAAAGGGCCCGCTCACCGTCATGATGCGAGCCGATATAGCATCCGGAGATGCTGAAGAACCGTTCGCCGGACGGCAGCGTGACCAGGGCTGCATCGATGTCCGCTTCGTCAGGAGCGCGGCGGGCGAATTCATCATAGAAGCGCATGGCCTCGCGCGCCCCGTCATATCGATGCAGTGCTGATGCGACGAGCAGCGAGGTGCCGATAGAATGAAGCCGATATTCGAACGCAGTCACGATGCCAAAATTGCCGCCGCCTCCCCGAAGGCCCCAGAAGAGGTCCGGGTGTTCGGTGGCGCTGGCCCTTAAGATCGCTCCTTCGGCTGTCACCACTTCGGCGGCGATCAGGTTGTCGCAGGTCAGCCCGTATTTGCGTCCGAGCTTGCCGAACCCGCCACCAAGCGTGAGCCCGGCGATGCCGGTATCGCTATTGATGCCCATGGTGGTCGCCAGGCCATGCTGCTGTGTCGCCCTGTCGAACTCGCCCAGATTGAGACCGGCCTGCGCGCGGGCGATCCGGCGAACCGGATCGACCTCGATCCGCTTCATGTGCGACAGGTCGATGACCATGCCGCCGTCGCAGACCGACAGGCCGGCGACATTGTGGCCGCCGCTGCGGACCGCGATGCAGGTGCGATGGGATCTTGCGAACGCGACAGCCCGGGCGACGTCCTCGGCACCGGCACAATAAGCGATCATGGCCGGCCGCTTGTCGATGGCGCCATTCCAGACCTTGCGAGCCTCGTCGTAACCGGCGTCCCCCTCGATGACCACATTGCCCTCGAGCCGCAACCGTGGGGTGGGCCGAGACTCGGAGTTCGATTTGCCGATCAGGTCGTCGTATGGCTGCTCCATTCGATTTGCTCCTCGCCACGAATGCCGAGGCCATCTTCCCACGGAGCGCCAGGTCGTTTCCTGAACCCGATCGGAAAAAGTTGCAAATTTCGCCCAAAATGGTGTCTCTAGGCGATGGCGACGATCTACCAGTTTGGTCCATTTCGTCTCGAGGCAGACGCCGACACGCTGTTTCGCGGAGCCGAGCCGGTTGCTCTCGGAGGGCGAGCGGTCGCGCTGCTTCGGCTGCTTCTGGAAAAGGCCGGCAAGCCGGTCAAGGACGCGTTGATGGAGGCGGCCTGGCCGGGGCTGGCGATCGAGGAAAGCAATCTGACCGTACAGATTGCGGCTCTGCGCCGGACGTTTGCAGCCGTCGAAGGCGGCAGTACCTGGATTGAGACGCTGCCGCGCCGCGGTTACCGCTATGTCGGCCCGCCAGCCGTCACCGAGCCCGATGGCAAACGGCAAACGTGGCTCCCGTCCGCGACCTCCGACAAACCATCGATCGCCGTGCTGCCGTTTTCCAATTTGAGCGGCGATCCAGCGCAGGACTATTTCTCCGACGGGATCACGGAAGACGTTATTGCGGAATTGTCGCGTTTCCGTTCGCTCTTCGTCGTGGCCCGCCATTCCAGCTTCGTTTACCGGGCCACCTCGTCCGACATTAGAGAGGTCGGCCGCCAGCTCGGCGTACGATATGTAGTGGAAGGGAGCGCGCGCCGGATCGGGAAACGGGTGCGGGTGACCGTTAAGCTTCTGGATGCCGCGAGCGGCTTCACTCTCTGGACCGAGCGCTACGACCGCGAGATCGAAGACATATTCGCCATCCAGGACGAAATCGTAGGCAAGATCGTTTCGGCGCTGCCCGGCCGGCTCGAGGACGCCGGCCGCGAGATCGCGAGAAGCAAGCAGACCCTGAACATCACGGCCTACGATCTCGTCCTGCTGGGGAACGAGAAATGGCGTCAATTGACCGTCAGGAGCATGGATGAGGCGCGAGGCTATTTCAGGAAGGCTGTGGAGCTCGATCCGGTCTATGCTCGCGCTCACGCCAATATAGCCTGGACGGTCGTGTGCGCCGCGTTTCTGGAATCGCCCACTGCCCCTCCACTGGATGAGGCTCGTCGCGAGATCGAGATCGCCCTCGAACTTGACGAGACCGACGCCTGGTCGCATGGCGTGTTCGCACAATGTCTTTTCCTGCGAGACCGCGATCAAGAGGCTGAAGCTCACTTCAAACGCGCTCTTACGCTCAATCCGAACGACGCCGATGTCGCCGCTGCTTTTGCGAATATTCTGGTCTACTGGGCGCGTTGGCAGGACGCGCTCGCGTGGATCAAGTCGGCCAAACAGCTGAATCCGTTTCCGCCCAACATCTACCATTGGTACCACGCGTTGGCTCTTTATTCGGCTCGCGAATACGAACAAGCGATCAAGGTTCTCAGGGAAGCCCGGTCGAGTGACCGCTGGTCGCACGCGCTCCTTGCCGCGTGCTACGCGCAAACCGGTCGGCTGACAGAAGCAAGTTTTGAGGCGCGCACATTCATTCGCGAGAGATGTCTGGAATTGAGCGAGAATGGCAAAGCTCCGCCCCTCAACACGCTCGAACTCGCTCGGATGCGCGCCGACCGGTATAGAGACCCCATCGACCGGGATCATTTCCTCGACGGACTTCGCAAAGCCGGCTTAAGTGATGAACTCTCCAACCGTGGATAGCGACAACGTCGTTGGCAACAGCGACGGATCGCTCCTCGCAGTTATCGTACGGTCGAATAGGAATTCGGCGTCGCCCTACGGGCCGGGCTGTTGGCTGCGCTGAAGCCCCGCAAGCGGGTCTCCCCCTTTGCGGGCTGCCATCCCTGACGCAAGCGGAGTGCGTAGGCCCAACGGCCGCGAAGGCTGCCCTGATCTGGAAGCGTGCGAATCGATTGGTTTTGCCTTCTTTGGCGCTACACTTCCTCCCCGGAGGGCGATTCGTCGTCCATCCCCTGCATGGTCCTTTGTTCCTCGTAGATCCTGCGCTTCAACATTGACTCGGCGAAAGGACAAACGTGTCGGAGGCAGCATTCAAACTGAAACCGTTGGAAGCTCCACTCTATCGCGAGCCGCCACACAATATCGAAGCTGAACAAGCACTACTCGGCGCCGTGCTGGTCAACAACGACGCCTATCATCGCGTTGCTGATTTTCTGAAGGCTAATCATTTCTTCGAGCCTCTGCACGGCACCATATTTGAGGTGATGAGCGAGCTGATCCGCACAAACAAAATTGCCAATCCAATCACCCTTAAGACCTTCCTTCCTGCGACGCTCGACATTGCCGGATTATCTGTTGCGCAGTATCTCGCACGCCTGGCTGCGGAAGCGACGACCGTCATCAATGCGGCCGATTACGGCCGAACCGTCTACGACCTCGCGGTGCGACGCGAGTTGATCAAGATCGCCGAGGACATGCTCAATGACGCATTTGACGCGGCAGTCGATTGCGCTCCGCAAGATCAGATCCAGCATGCCGAGCAGCTTCTGTATGAAATAGCCGAAACAGGACGCTATGGCGGCGGCTTCGAGACATTTGAGACCGCGCTCGACAACGCCATCGACAGGGCGGCGCAGGCTTACCAGTCCGATGGCAAGCTCTCGGGGCTTGCTACCGGCCTCAAGGATCTTGATGCCAAAATGGGCGGTCTTCAACCAACGGACCTCATCATCATCGCCGGTAGACCAGGCATGGGGAAGACGTCACTCGCCACCAACATAGCATTCAACGTCGCAAGCGCTTACGACGGGGCACGGCGAGCCGACGGCTCGCTGAGACCCGTCACCGGGGGCATCGTCGCCTTCTTTTCACTGGAAATGTCGTCAGAACAGCTTGCCACCCGCGTGCTCTCCGAACAGGCGGAAGTCCCCTCCTCTAGCATCAGGCGTGGCGACATTGGCGAGACCGACTTTAGCAGGCTGCTTGACTACCGCCAGAAAATGCGCGGCCTGCCGCTGTTCATTGACCAGACCGGCGCCGTCTCCATCGCCCAGCTTGCGGCCCGCGCGCGCCGTCTGAAACGACAGCGAGGCCTGCACCTCATTGTGGTCGACTATATTCAGCTCATGCAGGGCAGATCCCAGCGCGCCGCGCAGAATCGCGTTCAGGAAATCACCGAGATCACGACTGGGTTGAAAGCGCTGGCCAAGGAGCTCAACGTCCCGGTCGTTGCGCTGTCCCAGCTCTCGCGCGGGGTCGAAAATCGCGACGAAAAGCGGCCGCAACTCTCGGATTTGCGCGAGTCAGGCTCGATCGAACAAGACGCCGACGTCGTCATGTTCGTCTATCGCGAAGAGTATTATCTCAAGAACAAGGAGCCCAGGCCGGGCACCGAAGACCATCTCACCTGGGAATCCGAGATGAGGGACGCGCGCGGCAAGGCGGAAGTCATCATCGCGAAGCAGCGGCACGGTCCGACGGGGACAGTCGCCATGACGTTTCAAGGCGAATTCACCCGGTTCTTCGATCTGGCCGAACCTAGCCACTTACTACACCAATCCACGTAGGTATCGCCTCTCGTTGCTCGATGACGGCCGTGCGTCGAGGACCGCCGCGAGGGAGCAGTCGGCCGATAACCGGCCAGCTTTGCGGGCACTGCGCTGTCGACGATCTGCGCTTTTCATCCTCACCGGACCAGCTCGCACGCGTCGATCATCACCAGCTTTCACTGGTTCAACGAAAGGGCGGCATTGCACTCGGTGTTGATTACGACGGCGTGGACCGCGGACGGAGATGTGCACTTGACACTCCTTGCTTCCGGTGAAGCACCACCCCGCTCTCGAATGGGCTTTCCTTGGTTCTGGTCCGGCCTTCCACGATCAACCCGCAAGGGGTTCGCTACGCAAGCGTGCGACCTCTTCGGCTTCGCCTCTCGAGGTGACCGCAGCCGCCCCCGAACACGTCGGCGCCTGTCGAGCGGGGATGGTCCCCGCCGCAAGACGGGAGCCTTCAATGTCGCACAATCTCACTCTCGCTCAGAACCATGCCTTCGATTTGGCCCGCACGCTCATGGTGCCGGTCATTCTTTTCCAGGCTGATAACGAATTCGGCGTGATGCTCTCCAGCGAGTACGACGGCGATCAAGACGCCATCGTTCATGAGTACGACCCCTGGAGCCCGGCTCATTGAGCCGGGTGACCGGCTGCCGCTGGCGCCATGCCGGCTGCAAGGGAGGCTTCGCCGCGCCTGACGATGCGACGACTGACCGTTGGTCAGCGCGCCCTTGCATTCGGCAGGCTTCGCGGCCGGTCGGGGACGTTCCGCAAGGCTAGGAGCAAGAGAGACCAACACAAGAAGGGGCGGACCCGCCTGCGCGAGTCCGGTGCAGACAAATGGACAAAAGAGAAATCGAAGAGCTGCGCCAAAAGGTCGGCTGTGCGGCCCTGCTGGAGAAAGACGGCTGGCAGGTCGACGTCAAGGAAAGCACCCGACGCGCGATCAAGTATCGTCGCGACAGCAATATCATCATCGTCATCCACGAAGGCCGCGGCTGGTTCGACCCGTTGTCGCCAGCGAAAGGCGACGTGTTTTCGCTCGCCGAACATCTTGGATCCGTCGGCTTCTCTAACGCATGCGATCGTGTTGCCGAAACGGTTGGCTTCGTCCCCAGCCTACCTGTGTGGCAGCGTCCGGCAAGGCCCAAGGCGCTTGGGTCTGTTGCTGAGCGGTGGCGACATCGCGTCAAGCCGCGCCCGGGCTCGCGAACCTGGCGTTATCTCACCGATGAACGTGGGCTGCCGGCCGACATCGTGAAGCAGGCGGTCGCCTGCGATCGTTTGCGTGAGGGGCCAAAGGGCAGCATGTGGGCGGCACATAGCGATTCTGCTGGAGCGCTCATGGGCTGGGAGGAGCGTGGGCCGGCATGGCGCGGCTTCGCCAGTGACGGCGCCAAGGGGCTGTTTCGCTTCGGACCGACCAGGTCCGAGCGGATTTGCATCACTGAGGCGGCCATCGATGCCATGAGCCTTGCCGCGATCGAGATCCACCGCTCCGACACCCTCTATGTCAGCACCGGAGGCGGCTGGTCGCCGGCGACGGATCATGCCATCCGCAATCTGGCCACGCGCGCCAACGTCCGCCTCGTGGCCGCGACCGACAACAATCGGCAGGGTGACGTCTATGCCGATCGCATTCGTACCATCGCCGCGGACGCCCGTGCGGAGTATGCGCGATCGCGACCGCGCGCGGGCGACTGGAATGAGGATCTGAAGGCCCTGATCGCGACCTCTTGACGCGGCCCGCGAACGTGACGCGCAGGCCGCGAGCGTAGTCAGGATCGCCGCGTGGGTGCGGATCTGATGCTGCCGGTGAGCGGCAGGGGAAGGAGATCGCATGAGGGAGGGAAAGTGAAATGGGAGTGAAGCGCTGCCGCATGCCCGGCCGGCGCGTCAAGGGTGAAGCTTCGCCCGCGTTCCGCGGCCCTTGACCCGCCGGACCGGAGAGGCGGCTGCCGAGGAGGTGTGATGAAGGACTGAAGTGACGAAGAGATCACGCCGATCGCTCGCGCTTCAGTCCGGCCAGGCCAAGAGGAGCCGCCGATGCACGCCTCACCTACCATCCGTAAAGTCTTCGAAGGCGTCGCGACGCGCCCCGAGATGTACCGCATGTTCAACCGCCATCGCGGCGACTCGGCGATGGTCGAAGGCGACGCCGCCCACCTCTTCGCTGGCGAATGGTTCGAGCTCGCCGAGCGCGAACACGACTACATGCCCGAGGTCCTGCCGCCACTGTGGATGCGAGGCGATATGTTCGCAATGCGTGAATTCATGACGGCAAGCGTGACAAGCGTTTTCCTGTCACTGTCGATTGACGGGCAGATGCGCTGGTTCCACAGCTACTGCGACCTGTCGGACAGAGCGTCGGCAGAGCGGATGAAGGCCGCGATCATCGAGCGCGAGTCTCGTCCTGTCCGCGCGATGACGCGCAAAGAGCGGCTCGAGCACATCTGGTCGAGCACGCACGACGACTACCGCGGCTACGCCGGCGAGCGCTGGCCCGCCGCTGTGCGCGGCCACCGCACCGTGCTCGTCTACGCCGGCCGGCATGGCACCGCGTTGAAGCTGCTGGACGACCTCACCGAAGCGGAGATCGCAGCGAAGCTGCCGGTGCAGCTCCGCCACCTGCCGGAGGCGGTCGCGGCCTAGCTGGGCCGCCCGCCCTCCTCGACCTGCGAACAGCCCGGCCCTGCGCCGGGCTTCGCAATTCCGCACCCGGCCTCCCGCCGGCCCTCCCTCAATCCCGCAACGCCGTGCCGTCCGCCACGGCCCTCTCGCGCGCGGTCGCACGCGCCCAGCAGAAGGACATTTCCAATGGCTCAGGACGACCCCTTCACGATCGACCTTTTCGGCAACACAGCCCTCTCATCGGGTCTCGGTCTCGGCGTCACCACCTTCGCCGCCAACTTGGATGGCGACGACCACGACGGCGACCCACCGCCGTCGGCCCCGGCCCCCGCCGCGCCGGCGCTCGCCCCCGCGCGGGCTCGCGAGCCGAATGCCGTAAAGCGCGGCGACAACTTCCACCTCGCTGGCGACCGCGGCTTGGCAAAGGGCTGGAAACAGCGCGCCCGCGACAGCGTCGCGGCCATTCGGCTCGCCGCGCGGATCGAGGCGGAGCAGCGGCCCGCCTCGCCGGACGAACAGCGGCAGTTGATGCGCTTCACGGGCTTCGGCGCCTCCGAGCTCGCCAATGGCGTCTTCCGCCGGCCGGGCGAATCCGAGTTCGCGAAAGGCTGGGAGGAGATCGGCGCCGACCTCGAGGACGCGGTCGACGACGGCGGCTACGCCTGGCTTGCGCGGTGCACCCAGTACGCCCACTTCACGCCCGAGTTCATTGTCCGCGCGATCTGGTCAGGCCTGCAGCGCCTCGGCTGGCGTGGCGGCCGCGTGCTTGAGCCCGGCGTCGGCACCGGACTGTTTCCGGCGCTGATGCCGGAGGAACTACGCGAGATCTCCCACGTCACGGGCGTCGAGCTCGACCCCGTCACCGCACGCATCGCCCGGCTGCTGCAGCCGCGGGCGCGGATCGTCACAGGCGATTTTGCACGCACCGAGCTGCCGGCGAGCTTTGACCTCGCCATCGGCAATCCGCCGTTCTCGGACCGGACCGTGCGCTCGGATCGCGCGTACAGGTCGATGGGCTTTCGGCTGCACGACTATTTCATCGCGCGGGCAATCGACCTCCTGAAGCCCGGCGCCCTCGCCGCCTTTGTCACGAGCTCCGGCACGATGGACAAGGCGGCCGCCCCGGCGCGTGAGCACATCGCGAAGTCGGCCGACCTGGTCGCGGCCATTCGCCTGCCCGAGGGCAGCTTCCGCGCCAGCGCCGGCACCGACGTCGTCGTCGACATCCTGTTCTTCCGCAAGCGCAAGGTCGGCGACGCGGAAGGCGACCTGTCGTGGCTCGACCTCGACGAGGTTCGGCCGGCGGCGGAAGACGAGAGCACGATCCGCGTGAACCGATGGTTCGCGCAGCGCCCGGATTTCGTGCTCGGCGCGCACGCGCTCGCATCCGGTCCCTTCGGCGAGGCCTACACCTGCCTGCTGCGCGAGGACGAGGATCTCGAAGCGACGCTCAAAGCCGCGATCGGCCGCCTTCCGGAAGCCGTCTACGACGGCGAGCCGGAGGTGATCGATCCCGCCCTGGAAGAAGCCGGCGATCCATCGGACGGCGATTGGCCTGCCGATCGCCACGTGCGCGAGGGCAGCTACTTCTTCGACAAGGCCCACGGCTTGATGCAGGTCGTCGACGGTGCGCCGGTGGCGGTGAAAGGGCGCAAGGGCCGCAGCGCCGACGGCATCCCGGAAAAGCACGTGCGCATCATCCGGAAGCTGATCCCGGTCCGCGACGCCATGCGCGAGGTGTTGAAGGCGCAGGAGCTCGACCGACCGTGGAAGGACGCCCAGGTCAGGCTGCGCATCGCCTGGTCGAACTTCGTTCGGGACTTCGGCCCGATCAACTTCACGACAGTCTCGACCGCCGAGGACGAGGAGAGCGGCGAAGTGCGCGAGACGCATCGCCGGCCGAACATCCAGCCCTTCCTTGATGACCCCGACTGCTGGCTCGTCGCCTCGATCGAGGACTACGACCTCGAGACGAACACCGCGAAGCCCGGGCCGATTTTCACCGAGCGGGTGATCGCGCCGCCGGCGGCCCCGGAAATCGCCAGCGCGGCCGACGCGCTGGCCGTCGTCCTCAACGAGCGCGGCCGCGTCGACATCGACCACATCGCCGAACTGCTGCACCGAGACCGCGACGACGTCGTCGCCGAACTCGGCAGCGCCGTCTTCCGCGACCCCGCGGACGGCTCGTGGCAGACGGCCGACTCCTACCTGTCGGGACACGTGCGCGAGAAGCTGAAGGCTGCTGCTGCGGCGGCCGCGCTCGACCCCTCCTACGAGCGCAACGTCACGGCGCTGCAAGCCGTGCAGCCCGCAGACCTCAAGCCCTCCGACATCACCGCGCGTCTGGGCGCGCCGTGGATTCCGGCAGTCGACGTCGTCGCCTTCGTGAAGGAAACCATGGACGCCGAGATCAGGATCCACCACATGCCGGAGCTCGCATCGTGGACGGTGGAGGCACGTCAGCTCGGCTGGATGGCGGCCGGCACGTCGGACTGGGGCACCGACCGCCGGCACGCCGGCGAGCTTCTCGCCGACGCGCTAAACAGCCGCGTCCCGCAGATCTTCGACACGGTCAAGCATGGCGACAGCGACCGCCGCGTCCTCAATATCGTCGACACCGAAGCCGCCAAGACCAAGCTGCAAAAGATCAAGGACGCGTTCCAGCACTGGATCTGGTCCGATCCTGATCGTACCGACCGCCTTGCGCGCCTCTACAACGACCGCTTCAACAACATTGCGCCGAGAGCTTTCGACGGCTCGCACCTGAAGCTTCCGGGCGCCTCTGGCGCTTTCGTTCTTTATGGGCACCAGAAGCGCGGCATTTGGCGAATCGTCTCGGCCGGCTCGACCTACCTGGCGCACGCGGTGGGCGCCGGCAAGACCATGACGATGGCCGCCGCCGTCATGGAGCAGCGCCGGCTCGGTCTCGTTGCCAAGGCGATGCTGGTCGTGCCCGGCCACTGCCTGGCGCAGGCCGCACGCGAATTTCTCGCGCTCTACCCGAACGCCCGCATCCTCGTCGCCGACGAGACCAACTTCACCAAGGAAAAGCGGCACCGCTTCCTGTCGCGCGCCGCGACCGCGACCTGGGACGCGATCATCATCACGCACAGCGCGTTCCGCTTCATCGCAGTGCCGTCGGCGTTCGAACAGCAGATGATCCAGGACGAACTGGAGCTCTACGAGACTTTGCTGACCAAGGTCGAGAGCGACGACCGCGTCTCGCGCAAGCGTCTCGAGCGATTGAAGGAGGGCTTGCAGGAGCGCTTGGAATCGCTTGCGACCCGCAAGGACGATCTGCTGACGATCTCCGAGATCGGCGTCGATCAGATCATCGTCGATGAGGCGCAGGAGTTCAGGAAACTCTCCTTCGCGACCAACATGTCGACCTTGAAGGGCGTAGATCCGAACGGTTCGCAGCGCGCTTGGGACCTCTACGTCAAGTCGCGCTTCATCGAGACGAAGAACCCAGGCCGCGCGCTGGTGCTCGCCTCCGGCACGCCGATCACCAACACGCTCGGCGAGATGTTCTCGGTGCAGCGCTATCTCGGCTACGCGGCGCTCCTTGAGCGCGGGCTGCACGAGTTCGACGCCTGGGCGAGTACATTCGGCGATGTCACGACCGAACTTGAGCTGCAGCCCTCCGGCAAATACAAGCCGGTGACGCGCTTCGCCACCTTCGTGAACGTACCGGAGCTCATCGCCATGTTCCGCTCCTTCGCGGACGTGGTGATGCCGGAGGACCTGCGTCAGTACGTGAAGGTGCCGGCGGTGTCGACCGGCAAACGGCAGATCCTCACCGCAAAGCCGTCGCCGGCGTTCAAGCGCTACCAGACCCTGCTCGGCGAGCGCATCAAGGCGATCGAGGAGCGCGACCGCGCACCGGAGCCCGGCGACGACATCCTGCTGTCGGTTATCACCGACGGCCGCCACGCTGCAATCGACCTGCGTCTGGTTGATCCGGATAGCGACAACGAGGCCGACAACAAGCTGAACCTGCTTATCGGCAACGCCTTCCGCATCTGGAACGAGACGGCCGAGAGCAGCTACACGCGCACGGATGGCAAACCCTTCGAGTTGCCCGGCGCTGCGCAGATGATCTTCTCCGATCTCGGCACCATCAGCGTCGAGAAGAGCCGCGGTTTCTCCGCCTACCGCTGGATCCGCGACGAGCTGGTCCGTCTCGGCGTGCCACCGGGCGAGATCGCCTTCATGCAGGACTACAAGAAGTCGGAGGCAAAGCAGCGCCTGTTCGGCGACGTGCGTGCCGGCAAGGTCCGGTTCCTGATCGGCTCCTCCGATACGATGGGCACCGGGGTCAACGCGCAGCTTCGGCTGAAGGCATTGCACCACCTCGACGTGCCCTGGCTTCCGTCGCAGATCGAGCAGCGGGAGGGCCGCGTCGTGCGGCAGGGCAACCAGCACGACGAGATAGACATCTTCGCCTACGCGACCGAAGGCAGCCTCGATGCGCAGATGTGGCAGAACAACGAGCGCAAGGCCCGCTTCATCGCTGCCGCGCTGTCCGGCGACACCTCGATTCGTCGGCTTGAGGACATGGGAGAGAGCCAGGCCAATCAGTTCGCGATGGCAAAGGCCGTCGCGTCGGGTGACCCGCGCTTGATGCAGAAAGCTGGCCTCGAAGCCGACATCGCGCGGCTCGAACGGCTGCGGGCTGCGCACATCGACGATCAGCACGCGGTACGGCGGCAGATGCGCGACGCCGAGTGCGACATCGAGCTCTCCATCCGGCGCATCGGTGAGATCAGCCGGGACATCGAACGTCGTGTTCCGACCGCCGGCGACGCTTTCAACATGACCGTGATGGAAGAGCTGCACGTCGAGCGCAAGCTCGCCGGCCGCGCGTTGATGAAGGAGATCCTGACGCTGGTGCAGCTTCAACAGGAAGGAGAGACCGTCATCGCCTCGATCGGCGGCTTCGACGTCGCGTACAACGGCGAGCGGGTCGGCCGGGACGGCTATCGCTACACCACGATGCTGCTGCGGACGGGCGCCGAATACGAGATCGAGTTGCCGGTGACGGTCACGCCGATCGGCGCGATCGCCCGTCTCGAACACGCGCTGGCCGACTTCGAGGGCGAACGGCAGCGCTATCGCCAGCGCCTCGCCGACGCCCGCCGACGGCTTGCGTCTTACGAGTCCCGCGATGGCGGCGACTTCGCCTTTGCCACCGAGCTTGCCGAAAAGCGCCGGCAGTTGGCCGAAGTGGAGAAGGCCTTGGCGGAGGACAGCGAAAGCGCCGGCGAGCTGGCCGCGGCCGCATGAAAGGAGCGAGGAGAGAGGAAGGGAGAAGGCCCGCTCGCAGATCGGGCGGGCCATCGACGCTGGCGCTCAACCGCCGCCTGCGCGATCCCAGCCCGTCGTCCTGCGCAGGGCTTTGCCCCGCTGGGCCTGCCGGCCAGGGATGCTCGGCCGCAGTTGCACCGGCCCGTCCGCTCCGCAGCCCCAGGGGGGTCTTCGGGAAGAAGACGAGAGGTGGCCGGCGGCGCCGGTCCGCAATCCCAAAAAGGAGTATTCCCATGCAACTCGTCAAGATCGATCCGCGCGCGCTGAAGGAGAACCCCGACCGCATGCGCCAGACGAAGTCGACGCCGCAGGCCGACGCCCTGCTGCTGGCCACGATCAAGGCCGTCGGCATCGTCCAGCCGCCCGTCATCACGCCTGAGACAGGCGGCGGCAACGGCTATGTCATCAATGCCGGCCACCGCCGCGTGAAGCAGGCGATCGCCGCCGGCCTCGAGGAGATCGACGTGCTCGTCGACGGAGCGGCGAACGACAACGGCGCCATGCGCTCGATGGTCGAGAATATCGCCCGCGAGGCGCTGAACCCGGTCGACCAGTGGCGTGCGATCGAGCGCCTGGTCGCGCTCGCTTGGACGGAGGAGGCGATCGGCGTCGCGCTCGCGCTGCCGGTGCGTCAGATCAGGAAACTACGTTTGCTGGCTAACGTGCTGCCGGCGATGCTCGACCACATGGCCAAGGGCGACATGCCCGACGAGCGCCAGCTCCGCACAGTCGCTGCCGCCTCGCTCGACGAGCAGAAGGAGGTCTGGAAGAAGCATAAGCCGTCGAAGGCCGATCCGCAGGTCTCGTGGTGGAGTGTAGCACAAGCGTTGCAGAAGACCCGGATGTTTGCTCGTCACGCCAGCTTCGGAGACGACCTCGCGAAGGCCTACGGCATTCATTGGGTCGAGGATCTCTTCGCTCCCGCCGACGAAGACAGCCGCTACACCACAGACGTCGAGGCCTTCCTCGGCGCGCAGCAGGAGTGGATGACGGCCAACCTGCCGAAGAAAGGCATTATCGCCGAGACCACCAACTACGGCGAGGTGAAGCTGCCGCCAAAGGCGGAGCGGGTCCACGGCAAGCCGGCGAAGTCGGACTGCACGGCAATGTATCTCGACCGCGACGGCCGCGTGCAGACGGTGCACTACCGCATGCCTGCGGCGAGGAAGCCGAAGGGTAAGACCGGCTCAGGCTCTGACAACGCTCCGGATGATGTTGGCGAAGTCTCGAAGCCACGTCCCGACGTGACGCGCAAGGGCGTCGAGATGATCGGCGATTACCGCACCGACGCGCTGCGCGAGGCGCTCGGCCGCGCGCCGATCGAGGACGATACGCTGATGGCGCTCATGATCCTCGCCTTCGCGAGCCAGAACGTGTCCGTGACGACGGGAAGCGGTGGGACCTATTGCGGCCACAGCCGGCTTGCCAAGAACGCGGCGGCACTGTTCGACGGCGCCGGCAAGCTCTCCTTCGACATGGACACGCTTCGTGTCGCGGCGCGCACCATGCTGGTCGACGTATTCTCGTGCCGGGAGAACGCCACCAATAGCGGCATCGTCGCCCGCGTCGCTGGCGAGGTGATCGGCGCGGACACTTTCCTGCCGAACATCGGCACGGAGGACTTTCTCTCCTGCCTGTCGCGCACAGCGCTCGAGGCCTCGTGCAAGGACACGCCCGTTTTGCCGCGCCAGCGTGTGAAGGACACGCGCGCCGCCCTCGTTGAGCACTTCAAGGAGGGACACTTCGTCCACCCCTCCGCGCTCTTCGCGCCCGACGCCACCAAGCTCTCCGAATGGTTGTCGTCGAGCGCGACGACGGCAGACGAGGAAGCTGAAGAGGACACCGCCGGCATCGGCGATGGCCCGTCTGACGAAGAAGCCGAGGCATTCAGGGAGGCGGCCGAATAGCTGCACGCGTCTTTTCTTCAGAACGGTCTACCGCCGCCGGTCATCCCGGCGGCGGTTTCGTTTTCACACACGCGCACACAAGGAGAACATAATGTCCGCGCACACTATCATCGACAACGCACCCATTGGCTCGATTGTCGCATGGTCCGACGGAACGCCGCGGCCGCCGACACGCTTCAGGAAGAAGCTCGCCGCGTGGCAGACCAACAACAGCAGGGGCCGCCTCATCCGCAAGCTGGGTGGACGGGGCGTCGGGAATGTCTCGCTGTCGGCCTGTTTCACCCTGCATGAGGCCGACTATGGCGCCGGCGGCGTCATTGCCATGCGTGTCCATCGGACGTTCTCGCTGAATTCGAAGCTCCTCTTCAGCATCATCGAACGCCCGGCCATTGGCTCGGTTCGTGTGTTCGACCGCGCCGGCGACGACGCCGAGCTCGTCTATCTCGCGACCAACGAGCCCGATGCGAAGGAGTGGCTGACACGCCACGGCTATCCCCACGCCGTGCTGAAGGAGGTGACGGCCGACGAAGTCGGCGCCGATATCATCGAGGGGAGGACCGCAGCATGAACGCGGCATTTCCTGCTTCCGACGACGTCGCTTTTGGTCGCAGCGCTGAGGGCCTCCTCGTCGCGCTTGTCGGCGAGACGGCTTTCGCCATGGTTTCGGCCCGCGACGGCCAGCACTTTCTCGTGACGGGCTGGCGCATCAGCCGCCCGATGAGTGAATGGAAGCGCGACGATTTCTACGGTCATTCCGGCGAGCTCGCCGACGAGACGGCGTTTCGCAACGCCATGCTCGAAAACGCCGAGCATCAACGCGAGCGCAAGATGCTCGGCCGGCTCGAAGAGCATTCGCGCGTACATACGCCTTGGGGAGTCTCGCAGGGCTCGACCGTCTACGCTGAGGGTGTCGCATCGCACTCCACTGCTGGCCACGGCGGTTTCAAGCTCTCGGCCGAGCGAAACCGCATCGTCCACCCTATGCTGCGCTCAAAGGGCGGCTGGTACGAGGAAGACGTCGAATGGGCGATCGTGGCGATCACCTTTCCGGATCTCTTCACGGCGTTCGAACGCCGCTGCGCCGAGCGCACGGTCAAGGACAGCTGGCCGGACGCCTGGGAGGTGATCTCCGACACAATCCTGCAGCCGGGGCAATCCCGCGAAAAGGATCGCCGCGCCTTCGAGCTGGCGCATGCGCAGGACTGGATCGTCGTGTCGGCTATCACCTCGAAGCACGCGCCCGGCTTCGTCGAAACTGTCGCCACGCCGGGCGGCAAGCGCGGGCCCGGGACTGAGGAGCGTCGCTTCCTCGTCCCTTCCGACGAATATCACGTCGGCCGTTTCGGCTTCGTGATCGACGAGGCGCGCCACCAAGTCTACGGCGGCCCCTCCGACTTCGTCGGCTGGAGGTGACCCATGCCCTGGCGCCTCATTGCCAAAGCCTTCGGCTGGCGCACGGCCACTGACGAGGACGGCGAAACGCCGGTCCTCGTCGTCTGGCATCCGCGGCTCCGACGGCATTTCACCGGCGTCCACGCCTGGAAACACGCCGTGCGCCTGTCTGTGCACGCGCCGCGCCAAGACCCGGCCGGCGCCGACAGGATCCAGTCATGAAGGCGTATCTCGTCGCCGTGAACCTCCCGGTGCATGCGCACAACAACCCAGAGAGCGCCGTCGCCTGGATGACTGCCGGCGACGACCTCTCCTCCATAATCGCATTCTCTCTTCCGCACGACGACACGCCAGACAAGTTCGCCCTGCCCTTGTGGCTTCTCGGGACGGTGCGATGATCGAGCCCCTGGACCGACGCCTCCTGCTCGCGCGCATGGAGATCGCGCAAGCCGAGACGCAGCGCCATCTGGGCATCATCGAGCGCCAGATCGCGGCACGTGCCGAGCGGATGACAATCACCGATCGGGCGAAACGCCGGCCGCACGGCCGAAGCGCCTCGAGCTGGACGAACGCGGATGAGCGGCTGTTTCAGCAGCACGTCGCGGAGCTCGCCCTGGCCCACCGCGGCGAGATCGACGCTCTCACGCTAAAGCTCGATCGGCAGGAAACGGCGATCGCAGAGTTTCGGGCCCGCGGTCGCACTTGCCCCGTGTGGCGGTGAACGATGGAGGGCATTACGAATCCGCGCGCAAGCGGAGCACGCGAACATCGTTGGCGACGTGGAGTGTGGGGCGGATTGGCCTCGACCGCCCGCGGTTTCGGAGGCGGACCGACCCTTCGCCGTCACTCCCTCGGTTTGTGCTGCGGTCTAAACCGTCCGCGGTCCGCTTCAAGGGCAAGTCGCAAAGCGATCGGCGGCCGGGTCTCGCGATGGGGGCCGCGTCCTTCGCAGGCCTGTAAGGCCCGCTCGTCCGCAGTCCGCCCATGCTCGCCCTGGCAGCCGCCGCCCCCTGAAGCGGCCCGCTGGGGCCGGTTCTGGTCGACCGCACCCGAGGGAGCAACGGCCAACGGTCCGATCGCTTCCCAAGGTGAAACCGAGAAAGGATCTCATCATGACCAAGACCGCCCGCTCCCCTCGCGCCACCGCCCGCGTCATCCCGCTCCGCCGCGGCGTGACGCTCGAGATGGTTCGCCTCGCCTGCCCCGACTCCGCGCAGACGTTGCGCATCTCCGAGAGCTTCGGCCTTGCGATCCTCGACAGCGACGGCATCCGTGACCTGCACGAGCGGCTCGTCGTCGAGACCGCTGATGCCCTCAAGGACGGGCTCAGCGAGCGTGCGATGGAAATCCACCTTCAGCGCATCGTCGGCGCATACGTTGGTTCGGCCCACGGCGCCGGCCAGTTCTACTCCCGCGCCGTGACAGAGGCGCGCGAAGCCACTGCCAAGCTCGCCAACGACGCACGCGACGAGGACCTCGACGGCCCCGTCGGCTTCGACAGCCAAGCGCAGCGCAAGCGCGAGTTCGCGGCCGACATGGGACTTCAGGCGCACGCGCTCCGCATGGCGGCCGAGGGCGCCGTCGCTGCCTACGAACAGGTCATCGGCGAGGCCTGGAAGCCGTTCGAGCGGCAGGTCGAGCACGCCGGCGAAACCGTGACCAAGAAGGCCGCTGCGGCCCAGATGGCAGCCTTCGAATAGACCTGAAGGCGGGGCTTCGGCCCCGTCTTTCACATGTTGCCGCTGTGAGGGCTGGTCGCGAGACCGGCCCTTTTTCGTGTCGCCGGCAAAACCAACAGAAGAGCGGCGCGCCGCGCCAGCGCGGCCCCTCTCGGTCGGTGGTCCATGCGGCGGATACGGCGCAAGCGCAACGGCTGCGCCGTCCTCCGCTGCGCTGCGGCCCGGTCGGGTGCGCGAGCGCCTGGTGCCGCCGCGGAGGACCCCTTGAGGGGCCGCGGCAGGCGCGGTCTCCAAAACGGAGGTCATTGAAATGAGCAGGAACGAAGGAAAACCGCGCGCCGACATCTACGCACGCATCACCGATCGCATCGTCGCGGACCTGGAGCGCGGCGTGCGGCCGTGGGTCAGGCCGTGGAATACGGTCAACGCGGCTGGGCGCATTACGCGGCCGCTGCGCCACAACGGGATGCCCTACCAGGGCATCAACGTCGTGCTGCTCTGGTCGGAAGCCGTGTCGCGCGGCTTCACGTCGCCGATGTGGATGACATTCAAGCAATCTCTCGAGCTCGGCGGCCACATCCGCAAGGGCGAGAGCGGAACGATGGTGGTCTACGCAAACAAGATCACCAAGACCGAGACGGACGACAACGGCGACGACGTCGAGCGCACTGTGCCGTTCCTGCGGGCCTACACCGTGTTCTGCGTCGACCAGATCGACGGCCTGCCCGACCACTACTACGGGCGCCCTGCTCCGAGCACACCGCCGGCGCAGCGCATCGCCCACGTGGACGCGTTCTTCGCCAACACCCGCGCGACCATCCGGCACGGCGGCGACAAGGCGTTCTACGCGCCATCGCTCGACCTCATCCAGATGCCGCCGTTCGAGAGCTTCCGAGATGCCGAGAGTCATGCGGCCACGCTTGCGCACGAATGCGTGCATTGGACCGCGCCGTCGCACCGCGTCAATCGCGACCTCAGCCGCTACGCGAAGGACGGCAGCGCACGCGCTCGCGAAGAGCTGATCGCAGAACTCGGAAGCTGTTTCCTCTGCGCCGATCTCGGAATCGCGCCCGAACTCGAACCGCGACCGGATCACGCGAGCTACGTTGCGTCCTGGTTGGAGGTTTTATGTAATGAGAAGCGCTTCATCTTCGCGGCGGCCGCGCATGCGCAGCGCGCCGTCGCTTACCTTCACGGTCTGCAGCCTAAGGCCGTCCACCTCGGGGAGGCGGCATGATGAGTGCCGTATCGATCCATGCCACCGCCTGCTTGTCGTCATCTGCTCTGCGACGAAGCGTAAAGAAACGCATCCCGATCCGCGATCGTTGTGATTGGTGCACTCTAGCGGACGCTACCCCTCGATCAGGCCGATCTCTCTACCGACGCTAATCGCGAACAGCTCGGTCTCTTCGCGAATGAATGCGAAGACATGTGCGGCCTTCAATCTTCCATTGCTGTCGGGCCGCCTTACGCCGTGAGCCGCGCTTCGTTCGGCTGCGAGCTTTGCCGGAAGACGGCCCTTTGTCGGCGATGCAGCCGCTACGCGCTTGCAACTCTCTGCGTCGACCGGATCGCTGTGCCTGGTCGGCCCTTCGCCCGATCTGACTCAGCAGTCGGGGCCGGTGGTTCGTCGCTCTGCCGAGAAGGCCGCTCATGTCGGCGGTCTCAAGTGTCTAGGCCGCGTCACGCCGGGCAGAAATCTGTGCGCTCCCCAAATCGTGGGGGTCTCGACGACCCACCTTGACGTGCGGTGTTCCTTAGGCAGCTTCTCTTGACTCGCCCACGGCGTCCTCGATTTGGCATGTCTGACCGAAGGCCGGCGTCGCTGAAGCGCCACCTCGCTCTTGTCCCCGCAACAGCCGGTCGCGACTTTCTTCCCCTGGCGCTGCGCGCCATTCCTCGCGGAAGCCAAGAAAGTCGCGCCCCGACTGCCCTCCACGATGTTCCGGCCCCTACGGGGTGCAGGTCGATCGCCTCCGGTCTGTCGCCAGCCATCGAGGTCGCGGTGGGCGCGGCCCGGAAAACCTGAAAGGACATAAAAAAATGGCGACCATCGGCACCTTCACCTCGAACGGCAACGGCTTCTCTGGCTCGATCCGCACCCTGACGCTGAACGTCAAGGCCAAGCTGGTCCGGGTCGAGAACCCCTCCGACAAGGGTCCGCACTTCCGCATCTACGCCTCCACCGTCGAATTGGGTGCGGCCTGGCAGAAGACCGCCCGCGACACCGAGCGCGACTATCTCTCGGTCAAGCTGGACGATCCGAGCTTCCCGGCTCCGATCTACGCCACCCTGATCGAGGTCGAGGGCCAGGACGGCCTCCAGCTCATCTGGTCCCGGCCGAACCGGGACTGATCCCACAGCGCCCGGCTTCCCCCAAAAAGCGGGGCCGGGCGCTGTGCTCGCCCCCAGTCACGACGTAGTGACCCATCTGGCGGATGTCATTCAAATGCATTACATTCGGCGAATAGAGGAGATCGCTATGACGTCGAATGCCCTCGTCCAAACCCGCATCGACGCGGACGTGAAGGAAAAGGCCACCGCGGTTCTGGAAAACATGGGTCTCACGGTATCCGACGCGGTGAGAATCCTACTGACGCGCACGGCCAACGAAGGGATGCTTCCGCTTGAGCTCGTGAGCAACAGCCAAGCTTACGATAGCTGGTTTCGCGAGAAGGTGCGCCAGGCGTTGGCGGATCCCCGGCCCGACCTTGATGATTCCGAAGTCGAAAGGCATTTCGCAGAACGCCGCGCCGCTGCGCTTCAAAAAGCGGCGGAACAAAAACGGTGAAGCTCGTCTGGTCGCGTCACGCGCTGTCTGATCGCGACGGTATTTTCGGCTATATTGAAGCCGAGAATCCTCGTGCCGCGATTCATGTTGACGAACAGATTGCCGATGCTGCGCGACGCCTGCTCGACTTTCCCGAAAGCGGCCGACCCGGGCGTGTCGCTGGCACGCGCGAGCTGGTCATCCCGCGCACGCCGTACGTCGCGGCCTACCTGATCAATGGCGATACCGTTCGCATCCTGCGCGTGCTTCATGGCGCGCAGATGTGGCCCGACGAACTTACCAACGACGATTAAGGCTGACTCGCCAAAGCAATGTGTCGCATGCCAGCTACCATCTCGCCTGAGCCGCGACTGAAACCTCGCCCAAGAAGGCCTGGCCAGCGGCGAGGCCTTCGCCTGCCGAAAGGCAGAGACATCGAAGGGCAACGTCTTGAAGGCGCGTACGTCGGCCAAGTGCTCGAGCGCGATGCGATATATATCGGCCGCTCCAGCTTAGAGGATTCCCCACGCCCGGTACCGCCCTCGCCCGGTGGTCTCGCGCAGGCCGAGCTCGACCACCAGGCCCAATGCCGCGCGTGCCGTAATTCCCAGTTCCTCAGCGATCATGCCGGCAGAGACAACCGGCCGGGTTAGCACGTAGTCGACCAGCGCAGGCAGTTTCGAAGTCGACCGGCGGCCGGTTAGTTTCCGAAGCAGTAGCGTGCGCTGGTTGAGCCAGCGATCGTGCGCCTTCAACCCGGCCTCGGCTGCAGCCGTGATCGCATCTAGCTCCGCCACAAGCCGCGTCGCGGTGTCGCGCGACCGGCGCCGCTCGCGCGGGATGGTTTTCAGCCCGTCGTGCAGGCAGGCGAGGTGGGAGCGCGTTTTGCCACGTTGACGCAACAGCGCCGCCGCCAGCAACTGGCCAAGCCATGGCCTGTGCTGTAGCGGTTCGATGCTGCGCCATGCGTCGGCCGCGATCGCCGCTGCGAGCGTCGGCGGCAGGTTGCGGGCCTCATCGAGGTTGGCGCGCCAGGCGGCGAGGCGGTCGTCCTCGTCCCAATCCATGTCGTAGACCAGCGGATCGCGATCGGTCGCGTGACGGAATAGACCCGGGCTATCGCTGGCGATAGCGCGATTGGTCTTGGCCATCGCGGCATCGACGGCAGCGAGCGCCTCAGACAGCCGATCGTCATTTGCGGTTAGTGCGAGCGCTGCCTCCAGCACATCGCCGGCCTCCCTCGCATCGCAATCCCCTGCTCCACCCTCTTCCCGCTCGCTGCCTGCCCCTTCCAGGTCGCCCGTCCCGTCCAGGCCGCGCAAGGCGGCGAGGCCGGCCGGCGACAACGCCCAGTCGGGCTTTTCCCGGTCGATGCGACGGCGGGCGCGCAGCACGGCGCGTGCCCGAGTCAGCTCATGGGTCGGTGCGCGGATATCCATGCCGGCGTCATGGAGAACCAGATCTTCGAGGTGGACGAGTTCGCCCTCCAACCATAGACTGGCGCAGGCATCGGTGAAGTGGTTTCGGCTGATCCACCCATCCCGAATTGGGCTCTTTGCGAGGCGCTCGTCGAGGCGGGCAAGCGCGTCCTCGGCGGTCGCAAGCGGGCCAGCAATGGCGGCCCACGGCAACGGATCTGGCGTTTTGTAGCCGAAGAGCAAGGCCTTGATAACCTTAACAGGTACTGTTGAAGCGGAATCTATCAGGCAGATAGATTCCGTCATAGCGACAGCCGCTTTCTATTGTCTTGCTAGCCTCTCTTATCGACAACATTGAACGTCAGAACACAAATTCAGTGGCTTTCGCGCCCCCGGGCCTGAAATCAACCGTTAATCCTAGCCGATCGCGCCGTCCGACATGGTCGTGTGCCGCCATCGATTTTGGTGGAGGCAGTCCCGCCTTCTTCGGAAGGCCCCTGCCCTTCCAATCGCTGGCCGATCGTCGGCCAGGATTTGTATCTCTCGACCTACCTGCCCCTGAGCACTCCTGCGCCGACGGCATCATGCAGCTTCGATGTCAGTCTGCGGGAAATCGGTGCCTTTGAACATCAAAGGCTCCCCTAAGTGGCGAGCGCAGGCATAGGCAAAACAGTCCCCGAAATTGAGCCGTGCCGGGTGCCGCCCCTTGCCGTAACGGTCGAATGTGTCGAGCGCTATCCGGGCCGTTTCGGGGGGCACTGGCACCATCTCGATCTCCATCAGCGCCAGATAACTCTCGACCGCTTCGCTAGCCTCAGAGATGGGAAGACCAAGCACTCGGGCTACGGCAATCGCAGCCTCCCACACTGCCAGCGGCGAGGTCAGTCGCGCGGCCGCTTGATGAAGGCGCGCCAACAGCTCCCGCGCTTCATTTTCGTCGGTCAGCATGGCAGTCAGCGCCGAGGCATCGATAAACATCAATCGTCCCCGTAAAGGCTGTCGCGGAACGCCTTGTCTGCGGGCTTGCCCTTTTGCGAATTGCTCCTGGCCCGGAGATCGCGACAGAACTGTACGCCCAGATCGACCAAGGACGGCTTGCCCTGCTCGCGCTCCAACTCGTGGGCAAGCGCCGTATGCACGGCCTCGGTGAGTCCGATCTTCTTGAGCGCGGCGACCCTGCGGGCCAGCGCGTCGGTCTCGGGATTCTTGATATGGAAAGCCATCGGGCGCTCCTCTATCCGCCGCTGTGTATCCTTATATAGCACGCCGGATACACCACTAGAAGGCCGACCCGAATTGTCTCCTCACGTGTGGCTAGCAGCATCTGATGATTAACGTCGATTGAAGTTTCTCGGCCTTTAACTTTCCTTCGAACCAGTATGTTCGGAATTGCCGATGGTTCTGTGCCGCGGCCAGCCCCGTCGGTGCGGCGCCATGGCCGTACGGCCTTGAGATTCGCTGAATCGGACCAGGCCCCTACGGCGCGGAATGAATCTTCGAGGAGCGCCTGTCCTTGGGATTCGACCCGCGCACTGAGGCTCAGAATTTCTCCAGCTTGTTGACCGCGGTCAACTTTCGGGGGTCGGTCGCGCAAAGGCGGAACGGATAGGTGTCATGATACCGGAAAATGCTCGCGCAAGGTGGGGTTCCTACACTGCACGAGCTACTGACTTCCCGCATAGCATTACGAGGAGTAAGTCCGGCCTTCGGTACCCTGGAAAAGTTGACCGCGGTCAACTTTCTCAATGCACTACATCACGGGGTCCCTCGCTCTCGAAAAAGGCGGCTGAAAGAAGGGGGGCAGACCTTGGTGTGTGAGCCCTCCACATCCGATCCGGTTTGCCAAACTCGACAATCTGAGGCCAAGGCTTCTTTGACCAGCAGGCCTAAACCGACCGAAAATCGAAAATTCCGAGATTGGTCTCGCGGACATGTTCGATCAGAGCTGCAGTGGGTAGGTCTGGTAAAAGCCTGCCGGCCCTTGCCGCTCAAGGCTCTTTGGAATCCGATCCTCATGGGGCGCAACGACCGCGGGCAGGTAGAAGATGCGAGGATCGCTTAGGCAGTCCGAATGAGCTTCCTTGAAAAATTCGCTTAAGAAAGAGTTTGGCTCTTGGTCATCATCCAGTTTCCTGCTGGTGCGAGGCTAGATCGAAAGACACCATTCTCCGGTCGGCCGATCGATGATGGCGATGAGGTTCTGCGCTGTCTCGACATCGGCATGGCATCGTCTCGAAGTTGGCCCAGACGACGCGGGGAGTGGAGCGGCCCGAACGATCGCCAAATCGGGCTCAGCCTATGACACGCTGAGGCTCGCACTTCACCGCTGAAACGGATGGTTCGGAAGTCTCAGAGAGAAGGGCTGTGCTAGAGATCGTAAGCTCCTCCATCTCATCATGAGCCGAAAATCTCCGCCGCTCGCGCTCCAAGATTTCTCTCCCATACGAAGACTGCAATGAGCAGGCAGCAACCTATCGTTCGGCGGAAGAAATCCTTCACGGCGCCAACCATGGATTTCTGAACGTATTGGGTTCTCCACGGCAGGGTATTCGGCGGCTAGGGAGCCGCCATGTTGTAGCTGATGGAGCCGAGCGACTGTGGCGGCGCTTCAATTATGCGACGTCGAGCAGTCTGGCCGAGGCCACTTCTCAGTAGGTGCCGGTGATTGCGGGCGAACTTCCCCGAGCAAGGGACCGCTTCGCGCCCGCATTGTTGCTACCTCGTTGAAATCGCGATGCATGCAGAGCTCGGCCTTTGCACGACTGGCGCGTTAGCCCAGCCCGAGCCGTGCCGCCTTAATGTCTCGTTAACCCTTTCTTCATTGCCGAGCGGTAGAGAATCGGAGTTACTAACGCCGAATGTAGAGTTTTCGGCAAAATGTCGTAACCACGAGATGCCGCCGTGTCTTTGACAGAACAAACTGTCGCCGATCATTCGGCGTTAAATGAGCCTCGCGCGATCCATGAACTGATCGCTGCGGACGCTCGCGAGCTGTCGGCGAAGCTTGTCGCCCACAGACTGAAACTCTTCCCGCCGAAAGCCGCCAAAACCTTACGTCGATTCTCGTCCGGCGAAGCGGCCAAGTTGATCGGCGTAAACGACTCCTATTTGCGGCAGTTGTCGCTCGAGAAGAAAGGGCCCGATCCCGAGATCGGCCCGGCCGGCCGACGTCTCTATTCCTTGGACGACATCCAGGCCCTTCGGACTTATCTCGACGAGACCGGAAAGGCCTCGCGCCGATATCTGCCGACCCGCAGGGAAGGGGAGCACCTGCAGGTCATAGCCGTCGTCAACTTCAAGGGCGGCAGCGGCAAGACCACCAGCGCGGCGCACTTGGCCCAGCACCTCGCCTTGCAGGGATATCGCGTTCTAGCCGTCGACCTCGATCCTCAGGCGTCCTTGTCGGCTCTGCATGGATACCAACCTGAATTCGACGTCGAAGAGAACGGCACTTTGTATGGTGCCATCCGCTACGACGACAGCCGCCGCGAGCTGAGCGACATCATCCGACGGACCTACTTCCCGCTCCTGGATATCGTGCCAGCGAACATCGAACTGATGGAGTTCGAGCACGAGACGCCCAAGGCTCTGGCCCAGCGGCAGTCCGGAGATCCACTCTTCTTCGCAAGGATGGCGACGGTGCTCGGGTCGGTGGAGGCGAATTACGACACCGTGGTCATCGATTGTCCGCCCCAGCTGGGATTCCTCACGCTGTCAGCACTATGCGCCGCGACCGCAGTCCTCATCCCAGTGCATCCCCAGATGCTCGACGTGATGTCGATGTCGCAGTTCCTCCTGATGACCTCGGACTTGCTGGAAGTCGTCGCGAAAGCCGGCGGTAACATGAACTACGATTGGATGAGATATCTGGTCACCCGCTACGAACCCGGCGACGGTCCGCAGGCGCAGATGGTCGGCTTCATGAGATCGCTTTTCGGCGATCGCATGATCACAAACATGATGCTGAAAAGCACCGCGATCAGCGACGCCGGCATCACCAAGCAAACCCTCTACGAGGTGCCGCGCGAACAGTTTACGCGATCGACCTACGACCGCGCGATGGAGTCGCTCGACGGCGTCAATGGGGAGCTCCAGAATCTCATGCAAGCGGCATGGGGGAGAGCCTGATGGGACGCAAGAACCTACTCAGCGATCTGCTGAGCGATGCCACGCAGGGCGCGCCGAGCGCGCCGCGGGCGGAGGAGGGGAGGGTACCCCCGCCGACCCTCGGCGGGCGTGGGGTTGTCGGAGCGATGGGCCGATCGCTTGAGCGACTGTCGGCCGAGAGCGAAGCGGCGAGAGCGCTGGCCGATCGGTTCGCCAATGGCGAGACAGTGCTCGAAATCGATCCCTCGCTGATCGACGCATCGATCGTACCCGACCGGATGCCTGGGACGGACGAGGAGCATGAGGCTCTGGTCCAATCGATCTCCGCCAACGGCCAGCTCGTTCCCGTCCTACTGCGTCCTCATCCGAGTCAGCCGGCCCGCTACCAGACCGCTTACGGTCATCGCCGGGTGAGGGCGCTCAAGGCGCTCGGAAAGCCGGTCCGTGCGGTCATCAGGAAGATGACCGACGAAGAGCTCGTGGTGGCGCAAGGCAAGGAGAACGGCGAACGGAAGGATCTTTCGTTCATCGAGAGGGCAATATACGCCGTCACTCTCGAGGGCCGCGAGTTCAAGCGCGACACGATCGGCTCCGCCCTCAGCGTCGACAAGACCGAACTCTCCCGCCTGATCTCGGTCGGCCGCGCCATTCCGCGTGCGTTGATCGAGGCTATCGGGCCAGCGCCGAAAACCGGCCGGAGACGCTGGATGGAGCTCGAAGCCTTGCTCCAGGGCAGGGATGCAATCGACGAGTTGGCACAGCTGATCTCGAGCCAGGCCTTTACCAGTAAAAACTCCGATGCGCGCTTCCTTGCCGTGTGCACAGCGCTTGCGCCCAGGCCGCAGCGAACGGAACCCGAATCTTGGACGTCGGCCGACGGCAAAGCAGTCGCCTCGATCGACCGCAAAACGGAAAAGACCACCCTCGCGGTAAACGAAAAGGTCGCCCCGGGCTTCGGCGAATTCGTCGTAGGGCGGCTAGGTGAACTCTACGTGGAGTACCTCAAGGGAACCGCGTAAGCGCGCTTCCCGAGGCTCCGACGGAACATGGCGCAGCCAGCAGAGAAGGCTTGCCGCGCGATCAGTAGGCGTATCGATTTTCAACAGAGGAGTAGAACGCAAAGAAAAAGGCCCCCGAAACGTCTCCGCCCGGAAGCCTTCTCTAACGTGTAAGCAGCCTTAGAGAATCACGGACGCGAATCCCAGTCAAGCGTATTTGCTGCGGTATCGATTCGCCGAGCGCTTTTTCTTTGCCTGGAAAGGCGAAGAACATGACCGACAGTCACCCAACGACGCCCTTCGGGCGGCGGACGCTGACGCTTGCCATGGTGGCGAGCCAGGCGGCCGCGAAGGCATGCCCTGAAGACAGAGTAGTTCACAAGTGGAAGATCTTCCGCGCGATCACCGATGCAAGAGAGCGGCTCGATATCTCGGATCGCGCGTTGACCGTGCTCAACGGCTTGCTGACGTGTCTACCGGAGACGGCTCTCACCCCTGGTAACCTCGTTGTCTTTCCCTCGAACGCGTCTCTGAGCGAGCGCACGCACGGCATGGCAGGGACCACCCTCCGCCGGCATCTCTTTGCGCTGGTCAACGCGGGACTCATCATCCGCCGCGATAGCCCCAACGGAAAGCGATACGCTCGGCGATCTGGCGATGGCACAATCGAGCAGGCGTTCGGGTTTGATCTGACGCCGATCGTGGCGCGGGCCGATGAGTTTGATCGTCTGGCCGACGAGGTGAGGATCGAGCGTCGCACCATCGCCTTGGCGCGGGAGCGTGTCTCGATACTCCGGCGGGATATAGCCAAGATGATTGCCGTCGCGGCAGAGGAGGGGGCCCAGGGCGACTGGGGGGATGTCCGGAGACGCTTCGCCGGCCTCAGTGGCCGCTTGCCGCGAGTGGTCGGGCTAGGCCTGCTCGAGCCTCTTGCCGAAAGCCTGGAGCGTCTCGCCGCAGAGGCGGGCAAGCTATTGGATTCTCATCTCTCTGGACAGAAAACGGACGGCAATGACAGCCATTCCGGCGCGCACTATCAGAATTCAAATCCAGACCCCTTAATTGAACTTGAACCAGCCTCCCAAGAAGGCGGCGGGCCGATCAGTGAAACCCAACAGGTGCCGGAGAGGAGGAGCCAACAGACGACGGGATTCCCCTTGGGCCTGATCCTCAAGGCTTGCCCCGACATCGCGATGTACTCGCGGACAGGAATCGGAAGCTGGCCGGAATTGATCGCGACGGCCGCGGTCGTTCGATCGGCGCTAGGGGTCAGCCCGAGCGCGTGGGAAGACGCCGTGGCCGCGATGGGGGAGAGCGATGCAGCGGTTACGGTCGCCGCTATCCTGCAACGGTCGGCGGAAATCAATAGTCCCGGCGGCTACCTGCGAGGTCTTACGGCTAAAGCTAGAGCCGGCAACTATTCCATTGGACCGCAGATCATGGCGCTCTGGAAGAAGCAAAAAACTGCGAATGATAAACAGGCTTCCTAGCAGCGAGCGGGCGTTCCGACGCCCGCGACCGCGACCGCATCTCCGGAACCGCGGGACGCGAACTGCACTGCTGGCGCAATCGAAGTGTTCGATGGTTCGATAGAAGCGATGCCGCCGCCGGAGGGCGCGGGAGGCATCGTGGTGGGATGTGAACGAAGGAGAAGGGAGCGGCAGAACATGGACTAACGGCGCGCCCACGATGTGGCGGTGAAGCGGCCTACGATCTGCACTGCGACCTCTTCGTCAGGCCTCGCCGGAGCCGGCGAACAGCACCGTCGGTGGCGTTGCGCGCGGCGCCGGGATGGACCGTCCGCCCGGGGATCCTGGTCTGCTCTTGAGGTCGTATCGCTTGGCCAGGTCGAGTAGCCGACGCCTAGTGAACGGGTCCGCGTTCTCGGCCAGATCGCGCGCCCGCTGCGCGAAGCCCCTGTAAAATTCTTCCACGACGCCACCCCCGCAACATCACTGAAAGCCGGATTTCAATGCGGGACGCGCTTTGCGTCAAGCGGTCTGGTGCATCCGGACAACTTTCGGCGATCTACTTGTGTTAGCGGCGCACCGGGAACTAAGCTGGTCGCGGCAGGAAAAACCATGACTCCGCACTACCTGAGCCGGAAGCTGTGCCCAAAGTGCGGGAAGCCGATGACGGCCGTGCGCGACGACGTCGCGCCCAGTCGGCCGCGCTACGTCTGCCTGGTCTGCGAGGACGATCCGCTGCGCGATCCCGCCGCCCGGAAGTGGGCGGAAAGCCCGCTGCGGCCGCCGGCCAAATAACGTTCGAGTCGAAATGGAGCCTCGCAGCCGGATCGCTGTTGACGTCGATCGTGCTCACAACCCGCACCAATGCTGTGGCGTTGCAACCCGCACGCCGAGCTTTCTTCCATCGCGCGTGCCGGCGGAATCGTCCTCGGCGGCCGGCACGTCCCACCGACGCTGATATCTGTTTCACGCCTCGCAGGGCTCGTCTGTCGCATCGATGCGAAGGACCGGGTTGTCCGCATGGCGAGAACGTCGGCAGCCTCGTTATCGATCTTGCGACGGCCACTTCGACAGGTGCGCCGACGTTGCTGACAGCGATAGTTTCCCTGGTAGGTGATGACCCGGCGCTTAGGTGGCCTGCTTAGGGTGAACGACGTTTCGCTGCGACACTCGTTGCTTGAGATCCGAATGGCGCATAAGGCCGTCTGTCTTCATTCCATGTGTTTTCGCGACGGGCGCACCCATCTGCGTCCTCGATAGAGGCTGGTCTGACCGAAGGCCGATCCCGCTTTGCGGGCTCTCGATCTTGTCCCTGCAACGCCCGTCCTCGACTTTCTTCCCCTGGCGCTGCGCACCATTCCTCGCGGTCCAAGAAAGTCGCTGCCGGCCGCCCTCCATTTCATTTCGGCCCTTCGGGTGCAGGTCGATCGCCTCCGGTCTCACGACCGCCATCGAGGTCGCGATAGGCGCGGCCCGAGAAAACAAGGGAATGAGACCATGGCTACCATCGGCACCTTCACCTCCACGGGCAATGGCTTCTCCGGCGCGATCAAGACGCTCAACCTCAACGTCAAGGCCAAGCTGATCCGCGTCGAGAATCCTTCCGACAAGGGACCGCACTTCCGCATCTACTCGGGCAACGTCTAGTTGGGTGCGGCCTGGCAGAAGACCGCCAAGGACACCGAGCGCGACTACCTCTCCGTCAAGCTGGACGATCCGAGCTTCCCCGCTCCGATCTACGCCACCCTGACCGAAGTCGAAGGTGCGGAAGGCCTTCAACTGATCTGGTCCCGGCCGAACCGGGACTGAAGCTCAGCCAGTGGGCCCCGCCGCAAGGCGGGCCTGCTTCCCTTCGTCCGGAGATGCGATCATGATTGTCGACACCATCGAGGAATTGCGCGCCGAGCTCCGCGAATGCCTGTTTACGCCGGCAGAGCGCAAGGCGCTCGAGCTTGAACTCGCCGAACTCGTCCGCCAACGCGACGAAGCGCTCGCAGCCGAGGAGGGGGCATAAGCCCCCTCGTCTTGCGCCTTACGATGCACCGTCGTTAGGGGCCGCTCCTCCATTCAGAACATCCTTGATGGCTTTGGCAGGCGTAAACGTCAGCTTCTTGGAAGCTGCGATCGCAATCGTTGCGCCGGTCGATGGATTGCGGCCCTCACGAGCGGGGCTATCCTTGACCTTGAACTTGCCGAACCCCGGAAGGCTCGTCTCGGCTCCGCTTATGGCCGCATCAGTGATCGCCTTGAACACGCTATCGACGATGGTTTTCGCCTGAGCCTTTGTCAGGTCGTTTTCGGTTGCGATCTTTTCGGCAATCTCATTGGCAGTCGCCATGGGACGAGCTCCGTCTTGTTTCGATTTTGCTCGTCTGACATCAAGACCGCGGAACAGATAGTGCCGGCATCGCAGGCGGAGCCGTAATCCCCGAGAAATTGCCTGACTGCGACAGCTTTTTGTCGACTCCAGCGTAACCGCGCCTTTGCCTGGTGCGCTCCAGCCGTCCGAATGCTTCGACTGCCTCTGCACTGCCATCAAGAGTCTGCACCATGGGCTTGCAATTCGTGCCGATCCGGCCCCAGCTGCGGATCAGCGACACTTCCCCGAATAAGGTTGGTAGCGTGGACAACGCTTAAAACCGCCGCATATTGTGCCGGGCATTGATGCCGCGCAGATGAAGCGTTCTGGTTGCGATTTTGACATGGACGGATTCTTGCTTCCATCGCAAGCGCCGTCCAATGAGTTTTATGAATCGACCGGGCAGATCGAGTCATACTATCGACGGGTGAATTGCGCCGGAAATTGCCGCTCACCTTACGGACTAAACCTTTCCTCAACAGTGACTTCGCTGTCGGGACGCGCGCGTCGCAATGCTTGGCTTGTAATTGTGGCCGTCTTTATCGCAACAGGAGGCCGTCGGCGGCCCTGAGCCGGCGGCACGACTCTCGCTCGCGATAGGTAGATTGTATTCTCATCGATGCAGATAGCCGTCGCATAGAAGAATTCGCATCCGGGAGGCCACTTCTTGCAGCAGGGGACGCTTGGGCGAGCCCCTCCGGGGACGGCTCTACTCGCGCCGCCACGGCGACGCTCCCGGAGCCCGCAATCGGTCTCCGCGCTTCGCGTGACGATCCTCTCGCGACCGTGCCGACAGCAGTGGTCCAGCAACGAGCACGATTTCTAGTTTTGCTTCCCGGAATTTGTTCCCTCGATGGCTATGGGCTGACCTGACTCTTCTGGCAGGGGATTCGCCGGATGAATTTCGGGATCGTTCTGGTGGTGGGATTCGCAATCGTCTGTTGGTTCAAACCAACATCCCCCACGACATGAGGACAAGGACATGACTCCCGCGCCGTTAGACCCATTTCGGGCCTCAAGATGAAGACCATTGTCATCAACAATCAAAAGGGCGGGGTCGGCAAGACGACGCTTGCCGTCCATTTGGCCTGGTTCATGGCGGAAGCGAATCTCCGCGTTCTCGTGATCGACGTTGACGCGCAAAGCAATGCGTCGGACACGTTGAGGCATTACGCCGGCTCAACGTTAGCCGCGGATTTGTTCAAGCCGGGGGCGCGGATAGTGCCCAGGGAAAGCGAAGGCCTAACGCTGGCGCCGGCCGATAGCTCGCTGACGGATCTCGATCGCAGCAATGCGACCGCCATAACGACTCTGCAAGAGAACATCGCTGTCGCGTCGGATCAGTTCGACGCTTGCGTGATCGATACGCCGCCATCACTTGGACTGCGCAGTGTCGGCTGTTTGGTTGCGGCGTCGCACGTCCTGGCTCCCATCTATCTGGAAGACTATTCGATCAAGGGCGTCAAAGGTCTGATGCAGACCGTGATCGGCGTGCAGAGACGTTATGGCCGCCAGGATACGAAGTTCCTCGGGTTGCTGCCCTCGAACTTCAACACGAAATCGCCCCGTCAAAGGACCCACCTTGAACAACTCTTGCGCGAGGCGGGTAAATATGTGTTCCCGGGCCAGATCGTTGCACGGGACGGCTACGCTGAATCCGTTGCGGAACGCCTGCCAGTCTGGAAGCTGAAACGCCGCTCTGCGCAGGAGGCTGGTCGGGAAATCCGCGATGTTCTCGCCAAGATTGTGGCGCAGATGGACGAGCCGGCACATGGCGCTTGATCTCAGTTTTAAGCAGCTCATCGACGCCGCGGAAGATGGTACCGCCATAATCGGACAGCCGACTTGCATCGCCATCGACCGTATCGACGAAGATCCGGATCAGCCTCGTCGCAGCTTCGACGAACAGAAGCTCGAGGAGCTTGCGGAATCAGTCCGTCAGCATGGCCTGCTGCAACCGATCGTGCTGCGACAAGCGACGGAAGACGGCCGGTACGTGATCGTCATGGGTGCGAGGCGGTATCGTGCTGCTAAGCGCGCCGGGCTCCGTGACATCCCAGCTTTCCTTCATGCCGCTGGTTCTGCGGATCGCTATGTTCAGATGATTGAGAACATCCAGCGGGATGACCTCAATGCCCCCGAAATTGCGGCATTCGTCGCAGATCGCTTGGGGCAGGGTGATAGCCAAGCGGACATCTCGCGCAAGCTCGGTAAGCCCAAAGACTGGGTTTCTCGCTACGCGTCGGTCCAGAGTATGCCGGAGTTCCTCCGGTCAAAGCTTGCCGGGTCATCAATCCGTGCTGTGTATGAACTCTACCAGGCTTGGCGTGAGCAGCCCGACGCCGTCGAGACCATATGCGCCGCGCACGAGAGCTTTACCGACGCTCAAGCCCGCCAGCTGGCTCGCAAAATTCGTAGCGAAGTCAGCGGCTCCCACGCTGATGGCGAAGGTGCCGCTGGAGCTAAATCGGTACGAGGTCCGATCGCACAGCAAGTAGCATTGCGACCCATAGAGAGAGACCGTGTAACGGCGGCCGCGGAGAAGCGCTCCAAGTCTTCCGTTCATCGAAATGAGCGAATGTGCTCGTCAGTGACGATCAGAGTGCGCCACCAAGATCGCGCCGGCTGTCTTCTCGTCGATCGGCTCGCGTCTCAAGGCTCACGCCATGCCGTCCTATTGGTCGATGGCGCAGAAGAACCGGAAGAGGTGCCGGCATCGACCATCACGATTGAAGAGATCATCTTCGCATGAATCTGGCCTTGGACTGTCTCCTCAGAAAGACTGCTGCGCTTGGCACGCCGGCGGAGCGGATTTCCCATCCGAAGGATGGCGCGTTAGCGCAGCAGCCGGAGGCCGAACGCGCCTCCCACAGCGCTGTAGAGAGGCCGGAGGCTGCTGGAAAGCCGCGGTCCACATATTCGGTGCCACTGTTGCGAATCTGCGCGCGCGGTGTTCGTGGAGTACAAGCATTAAAGCCGGCGGCTCCGTCATTCCCAGAGGAATTCTCGGCATCGATCGTCGGCTGGGTTGGATCTCGCCTGCAGCAACTCCCGAGTTTTGAATGCCGAGCCTGTTGGTTCGAACCAACACGGAGGGAGTGGAAGGATTCGCGTCTTCTAGTGCAGGATAGGCTTCGCGCCAGCGATGTATTACATCGCGATTGGGATTGGAGTGCATGGCTCTGATCTCGCTTCGCGTCTCCGACGAAGTCGCGGCGGAGTTCTCAATCCTCGCAGCTACCCAGGGCGGGAAATCCGCTCTGCTGCGGCGTCTCATTGCTGATGCACTAGCTGCGCCAGCGCCGCGCATCTTGGCGTTGCCGGTCGGACGGCCGGAGAAGGTGACGGTGCGATTTCGTGAGAGCGAGATGCGGCAGCTCACGGAAGTTTCACATCAGCGTGGCATGACCCGAACCGGCTGGATCGTCGCGCTGGTGCGTTCGCGATTGGGGTCGCCAGTGCAGCATTCGCCCGACGAGCATGCCGCGCTTCGCGCTATCGTTCGTGAGCTCAATCGGATCGGCGGCAACGTCAACCAGATCGCACGCGCCGCAAACACCAGTGTGCTGCAGGGCAGGGCGGTTGAGCCTGATCTGTCCGCAATTCAAGAAGCCAAATTGGTCATCGAAAAAGAGCTCGCGCAACTACGCAATGCGCTGATTGGCAACGCCGACTATTGGGATGGGCGGCGATGAGTCGGCGCTCCTCCCCGCGGCCGGGCGACTTGGCCCTCGAACTTCCGCCGATCTCGTATGTCTGGGAAACGCCCAATCGGCGCCCACGGCGGGCCGAGTGGGATATCCCCGATCCGGCTGCTCCAGGTCGCCTCACGCCGGCGATGCGTGCAAAGCTCGAACGTATCGTGCGCCGGGCACCGGAGGTGATGGTCAAGGTCACCGGCCGCACCAAGGATGTGGCGCATCTCAAGTCGCATCTCGCATACATCACACGAAACGGCGAGCTCGACGCGGAGACAGAACAGGGCGCGACGTTGGCGGGTCGTTCCGGATTGAAAGATCTGCAGCAACGCTGGGAGGACGATGCCGGTCTCGACGACAAGCGCCGCCGCGATGGATCGCTTTCGATCAACATCATCCTGTCGATGCCGGCTGGCACTGATGCCGTCGCAGTCAAGGATTCAGCCCGGGCATTTGCCATCGAGACGTTCGGCCCCAATCACGACTACGTCTTCGTCCAGCATCTAGACGATAAGCATCCCCACGTCCACTTGACCGTTCGGTCCCTCGGGCATGACGGCAAGCGCCTGAACCCCCGCAAGGCGGACCTTCAGGTCTGGCGCGAACGGTTTGCCGGAGAGCTTCGGCTTCGTGGGATCGCGGCGGAGGCAACGCCGCGACGAACCCGGGGACGGGTTCGGAAGGCTGATCGCGGGGCGGTGCTCGCTTTACGCAAGCGAAAGATAACGCCCGATGTCGATCGGCTTGCCCGTGAGCAGGTGCTTTCGGAGGTGAGGGGCGGCAAGGCGGTCAAACATCCTTGGGATGAACAAACTAAGTCACGTCAGGATGCGATAAGAAGGCGATATCTCGACTATGCCGCCGAGCTACGGCGCTCTGGTGTGGCAGCAGATCACGAGCTAGCGCGCCAGATTCGGCAATTCGTCAGCGACATGCCAGCCGTCGAAACTCGCAGGCATGCGCTGAAGAAAGAGCTTTCGGACCTTGCCAATACTCGGCGTCGCGGCGCGGAGCACGGCATCGATGAAGGGGGCGACAAAGCACGAGGCAATGAGCGAACCAGATAACCGAGCGCAGGAATCATAGTCCGGGGTCGGGTGTTCAAGCTCAGCCACGCCACCAAAATGTTCCGCAAAATCATCTGCTAAATCATGGAAGAAGCGCTTTCCTTCCAAGCTGAATACGAGGGTTCGATTCCCTTCACCCGCTCCAACCTTTCCCAAACTTTCCCGAAAAGTCTATGTTTTTCGCGTCATTGAAATGCCCGACTTTCTCACTCGACGTAACGGCACGTGGCACTTCGTTCGTCGCGTTCCGATTGAGTTTACAGAGCTCGATCGCCGCGGCGTTATCAAGCATTCGACGCGCATCAAGATTGCTGATGATCGTGCTGGACGGCGTGCGGTCCGCGTCGCGCAGCAACTAAACGAACAGCTCGAAATCTATTGGAAGCGGCTGGCGGAAGGGCACACGACAAATCTCAACAACTACGACACAGCCAGGCGCCAGGCGCGTGCGATGGGCTTTGAGTACGTGGAGAGCGAGCAGTTACTACAAGCAGGACCAGAAGTCTGGGTACAGCGTCTGGAAGCACTCGTAGCCAACCACGCTGAAAATGACAGCGCGGCTCGGGCGGCCCTCCTGGGGACAGAAAAGAAACCGGCTTTCCTGCTGTCTAAGCTTTTCCCCGAATATGAAGCCATGACAAAGGATGAGGTGAGGGATCTCTCGCCCGATCAGATTCGTATCTGGCGCAATGGACGTTCCCGTGCCGCCGAACGCTTTGTGGAGATCACAGGCGACAAGCCAATCAACGAAATCACCGAAGAGGACGGCATCAATTACACCGAATGGTGGCGCGGCCGTATCATCGCTGAAGAAGCTGAGCCCAAGACGGCGAACAAGGATATTGGCCAGCTTAGCCGTATGCTGAAAGAGCTGAGCATCCGGTGTCGTCTTAATCTGCCCGATATCTTCAAAGGCCTGCGGCTGAAAGGTGAGATCGAGCGGCCGCGAGTGCCGTATGAAACGGAGTTCATCCAAAAGCGTTTGCTTGCGAAAGGCGCGCTGGATGGCCTCAACGAAGATGCTCGCCTCGTTGTGTATGTGGTTGCCGATACCGGCCTAAGGCCCTCCGAGGTCGTGAACCTCCAGGAGGACGCGATCGTTTTGAAGGGGCCAATACCTCACGTGAAGATCCTGCCTGAGGGACGCCGCCTGAAAACAGCCGACGCGCAACGAGAAATACCGTTGGTTGGCGCTGCACTCGCAGCTATGCAAAAGCGGCCGCAGGGTTTTCCGCGCTATCGGGACAAATCCTCGAATTTGTCGGCGGTCGTGAACAAGTACCTTTTGAATAATGATCTTCGGCCAACGAAGGATCATACGGTCTATTCACTGCGGCAAGCTTCAAGGACCGGTTGATCGCCGCGGAGGCGCCGGACAGCTTGATCGATAGTTTGATGGGCCACAAGACCTACAAGCCGAAATACGGGAAGGGTCCATCGCTTGAACCGAAGCTCAAATATCTTCAGCGGATTGCTTTGAAGGCGCCGGCCTCGCTATAGGCCAGCAGTCGTTGCCGAGCGCGTGCCCTCGTATCTTCCTTGGCTTTGAGCTTTTCAAGTTCCGCTTCGAGCTTCTCGTACATCGGCAGGTGCACGTCACCATCGAGTTCAATGAAATAAGCAAGCAGCACCAGCGCGCGTTCGACGCGCTCGATCATCGTTAGCTGGGACGGTGCGGCTCCTTGCATTGCGGCGCGCTCGGTTGTGCCCGACAATCGGAGCATCGTGCGCCGCTAAAGTCCCTCGTAATCCCTGGGAAAAGCCGCTCATTGACAAGCTTTCCCATTCTGTTCGGCATGTTCCAATCGTCGCGAATTCGATCAGCGATCGGGCTCAATCGCAACGTAGGAGGATCAATAGAGCTTGTCCTTCCAAAGCACCGAGATCGCTTCGAACGAGTTTAGAAAGTCGGCCTTCGTGGCTTCGATGGCGCTTTCCGTCTCAGCCTGACGGATACCCCACTCATTGATGTTTAGATACACGATAAGCCAGCAAGGACTGCCATAGTGCTTCTTGGATTTGGCTTCGATCGTGCGGCGAAGATAGTCCGGTATCGAGTTGGCACGCTCGACCCAGTTCTCAACCGGGTCCATCCGCATGGTTTGAATACCACGGTACTCCTGCCCGAGCTTCCTGCCACCGTGAGTGCTAGTAATCTCGACTTTATGTAGTTTGCTCTCCACCTTAACGTGGCCATCTGGCCACTGCTCTATGGGTCCTGCGAGGCGCACAGCCTCGACGGGAGTAAGCCTCACGAATTCCGCAAGCACGTAAGCGTCATGCAAAAACTTTAGATGCGGCCTGTTGAACCACTCCTCGGAGCCGCAGCGGGCGCACAGCGCTCTTGTTAACTGAATGAAGTCGTGCGGTGTCTGAAATGTCGCCAGACGATCCCATGCCGCACGACATTCACCGGCAGAAAGTGGCGGTCCCCTGGGCCGTAGCGGTTCCTCAACGTAGGGCGGCAACGGATCGGCTTCGCAAGCGCGATCTATCCATTCATCGAATGGGTCTGGATCTTTCGGGCTGTCGTTTCTCGGCCGGTTCATGCTTGGCACTCGTAGTTGCTTCATGTTTGGGCGACGCTGAGGCACCTCCGCCGTGAGGGCTTGTGATATACAATGCCGATGAACGCACCGCGCGACCATCACTTCATACCCGCTTTCTATCTCAAGGGATGGACCGCGCCGGATGGCAAACTCGTCGAATATGCCAAAAAGGGCAGCAAATTGATAGCTAAGCCCGTTGGGCCGCGCGCGACGGGTTTTGAGCGCGATCTCTATGCGTTTCCTGAACTCCCGCGGGACCAAGCGCAGTTTATGGAGCAGGTATTCTTCGCGTACGCCGACCAAAAAGCCTCCGATGCGTTGGACAATCATCTCGGCCAGGCAACACACCAATGGACCAGTGAGCTAGTTAGCGCCTGGTCGCGCTTCGTGATCGGCGTCCATTTGCGCCATCCCGATGCAATGCCGGAGCTGCGCACCGCAGCTCAGAGCATTTGGGCGAGCAGCGGCGATGAATTTCAGGAGCGCTACGAGAAATTACGCCAACCCGGCGATCCCGTCACTTTTGATGAAATGCTGAAGCAGCGCGATCCCCTTACGTCGATCAAAATGCAAGCCAACCTCATCATTAAGGCCCTCGATAACGAGTTCGTTGGAACGCACCTTAATCAGATGAAGTGGGCAACTATCGACGTCTCTGCTTCGCCGGTTCGGTTGCTCACTTCTGACCGCCCAGTCGAAATATTCAATCTCAAGGAGCCGAACGGCGTTCTGTCGATTCCAGTGAGCCCCGCAAAAATTTTTGTCGCAGTGAATGAGGATGCCAGCTTTGAAGAATTGCGCGCGTCCGCGCCTCAGACAATAGTTGCGCATGTAAATACATTGGTGGTGAGCCGTGCTCGGCGTTTCGTTTGGGCAAGCGATGAGGCGCAAGAGCCGTTCATTGCTGCGCACATGTCAACCAAATTGGAGCCGACGCCGTTTTTTCCCAACGCCGCCAAAGTATAAGTCGCTGGCCGACCACGATCCAAGTTGCCGTGCTATTCCGTCGATCCTACATAAAATTTCGAAAATCGAAGACGTCGTCGACCATGTTGGGGTTCTGCTGAATAATTCGGGCGAAGCGCTGCGAATATTCCAATGTCACCGGCAATTTTTTATAGAGCGTATTATTATTCCAATCCATTTTCGTCAGTCCCAGAATTCCGGCACAGGTGTCGTGCCATCCTCCCGCTCCCGTAAACCGTTTCAGTAAGAGCGAAGACGGAATCGGCTTGAGATTGCCTTCCTTATAAACTGGCCTGGATGCCGTCATGTGGACGCCGTTTACGCTGCCTTGCGACCAGAAGAGGGCCGTATCGGAGGTCAGCGGCAAGTGCGTTCCGCGGAGAAGAGGGTAGGCGGCGGCGCGCTTATTGTCGCCATATGCCAGAGCCATCCAGTTCGATGATTTTACAATCTGGACCAGCTCAACATTGGTCCGATCGCTGAACGCATCAAGGGTCCCCAGGATTTCCTCCTCCTTGAACCGAGTGTTCTTGTGCACCGTCACCTTCTTGGGAGGGCGGCCCGAATGACCGCTCTGATAGATTTCCAGGCTGCGCGACATCACCGCCAGCATTTCATTGTAATCGAGATAAGGGTTGCCGCGGCGATCTTGCGTGAAACTCTTGGTGTCGTAAGCAACAAACTGAAATCCGGTGCCGTCAGGGTCAAACACCTGGCTGCAACAGGTCGTGTAGTCAGTTCCGTCGCTCCCCTTTTTCATCGCATAGCTGATGCCGATATAGGCCTCGTCCGGGTTGAGGCCGGCGAGCTTCCAAGGAATGCCGCCCGCTTTTGCGTACAGCGCCACGCTGAGACCCCACATCACATTCGCCCGGCATGTGCGTAGGAGCGCGCTTTCCAGAACGATCTGGATCGGAATCCGGGTTGGCGCGCAGAATGCCTTGAGAAAATCATGCAGATCGAAGCCCGGCGATTCAAAGCATGCTTCCCACGAATTCGGCAAATACATGAGAAGTACGTCAAACTCACTCCGATGCAGGGTAAGCTTGCCGATCGCATCGAAAATCTGGCGCGCGAGTTCGTTGCGATTGCCCTCAAACGCGAGGCGGTTGAGATCTTCCGGCATTTCGAACCGGCGTGCTCTGTCGGCGATCAGCGGGGTACGGAATAGCGGTTCGAAGCCCGGATAGTCGGGATAGTAGTTGAGAGCTTCGCGCGGCCGGGCCGAGCTCCCCAGTTCACGAAGGATGCTGTCCAGCTTCGGCAACATCCCTTTCGGAGCCAGTAAGGCCACGCGCACCCGCGCCGGGATACCGAGCGGCAGGCTATAGGGCCCATGCTGGCGAAGGCCACGGAGGGGATGCTTGTCCAAGCCGTTACCGGCAAAAACGAGGTCCGGTTCGGGGATCGCCGCATAGCCATCCATTTCCGAAGGCGATGCCGTCATGCGATCATCCTCCGGCTAAAGGCCGTACGGGCATTGACGACGATCTTCGGTGAGCCGGGGCCGTCCTGTTCCGTAAATGGCTTCAAGACATGATCGGCGGCGCGTCCGGTGCCTGGAAGCATGAGGTTGATCCACGCCGAGAGCAGCGCGTCGCCCCGGCTGTTGAACCGGCTTCCCAGCCGCTCATCCAGAAAACTCGTGGCCTGCTGTCGCGCGTGTTTGGGCCAAATCCAGACATCGGGTTTCAAGACAAGCCAGAACCGCCCGTCAATTTCGTCTACATCAAATCTAACTGCCTCTGCCCACCAAACCTCCTCAGGGTCGGGGTGTTCCGGACTAACCGCGGAAATCAGTCCCTCAATCCGGCCATGGAGACTCGTGCCGACACATTGAGTAATGCCTCGTGTCAGATCGAGATTAGGATGTTGCCGGTCGAGAATGAGAACCGAGCCGCCGCGCCAGCCCCGCATCAGCAGCGGCTTACCTCGGATAAGGGACAGACCTATCGCACGCTCAATGAAACCTTTGAGAGGAAGATTATTCGCGTAATCCTGGAGACGGTTCTTGAGGGAGTATGACGACAGCGAGGTGAGATCCTTGCCAAACGCTTGCCGCAAGGCGTCCTCGGCACCCCACGCCAAAATCGAAGAGCCTTTTGTCGCGATGATCTGATTGCGTGCCAGCTTTTCCGCGGCGTGAATATCGTCCCAGTCCTTGGGGGTCGTAAACTTGAGTTCGAGACAGGTGTCCGGCAGTTCCATCAACGGAAGCGCATTCAGGCGAAGAATAGGATCGCCGTTGCCTGCTCCCTTACGTGGGATAGAGACGGCTTGAGAACCGGTTCGGTCGATCTTCTCGATCAGCTCTTCTGGTTTGTCGGGGAATTGCTTCCAGATTCGCGACATCAGGGAATCGAAGGTTTCGATTTCAATGAGTTCAGCGCGGACGCCCTTGGCGTGAGCCGCTTCCAACAATGCGGTCACGGCAGGAAGCGGCTGCCGTCCCTTTAGCGTGGTCCAGTAAAGGCCATGTGGAAATGGATTCGGGCCCTCGAGAACTCGGTGAAGGAGCTGCATCACACTCTCGTCGCGACCGCTATACCCGGCCACGATCATGCCGAACCGATTGCAGGCAGTTACAAGGCAATCGCCCATCTCGGCGTTCTGTGTTTTCAGATCCTCGGTGAGGTTCTTGATGCTCGTGTAGCGAAAGTCGCCGTGCAGCTTGCAGTAGATAGGAAAAGCATCAATGTTCAACGCCTGCTTCGCGGCGTAGCTGCCTTCCAGATGAAAGGGAGCAAGGCTCCTGCCGGTCACTTCAGCAACGGCGCGTTCAACAACGGTATCAAAATTAGTCGTGAACACGACCTTGATTGCACCCGTGCTGAACAGGCAGCCGAAGATCCGGTGACCGACAGTGAGGGACGATGCTTTCTCGGAGAGTTTCGCTTGCAGATAGCGGCTTTGCCGTTCAAGGTCCGTGCCAAAGATCAATTCGAAGCTTCGGCTATAGGCTGTCGGATCGGAGCTCGCAGGAAAGCCGCGCGACGTCAGATAGGACTCAATCTTCTCGCGGACGGCGGCGTTTTGCAGATCGTTCGACGAAACTTCCTGGTGCTCTTCGGAACAGTAGTAGCGGCGCTTTAAATCCCAGATGATGTCCCAGGCTGTAGGGAGGCCCGCACTTTGAGACGTGCCTGCGCCGAGCATCCAAGCAAACATGCCCGGTGCTTCCGTCACGATGCGGATGAATTCTGCTTGCTCCATTGGTTCAGGCTAGCTTTGCTGGGCGTATACAACCACTGATAAATATGATCTATATCGTCGCCCTTTGGTTGGGTGGCGCGGGGGAGGCCGATTTGAGACGCCATAAGACGTATCCGGGCGGAACGGCCTCGCAAAAATCACCTTCTTGGAGCGTGGGTGATTTGTTCTTTCGCGTGAATGGGGTGTTCCGGCTGTCCACAGCTTTCAGGCGGTCCATAAGGTGACGTGGGTTCTCTTCGGGAGAGGCTACTCAGATGAGATAAAGCATTGAAAATATTAACATAAATGTCGTTTTGTTGACTTCTGTCAGAAATCCAGCTATATTTCTGACGTAGGAGCAAAGCCATGCAGCCCGTTGCTGAGCAAATTCTGACCCACGCCAGATCGATGCCGGAAGGTGCTTTGATAAGCGCCAAGGAATTTCTGCATCTTGGCAGCAGGGCAGCAATCGATCAGGCCTTGAAGCGCCTTCACGAACGCGACGAACTGATGCGCCTTGGCCAGGGGATCTACGTCCTGCCTGTCAAGACGCGCTTTGGGACGCGTGCGCCCGCGGCCGAAAAGGTCATCGAGCGCTTCGCTGCCACACGTGCGGAGACAATTGTCCCGCACGGTGCGGCCGCTGCGAACATGCTTGGTCTTACGACGCAGGTCCCCACGAAGCTTGTCTATCTGACATCGGGCCCAAATCGGCAGTTTAAACTTGGCGCTCAAGTCGTTGAGATGAAGAAGGCCCCTCAGTGGATGCTGCTTCCCACGCAACCTAAAGCAGGTGAGGCGGTTCGTGCGCTTGCTTGGCTGGGACGACAGCATGCCGCGGAGGCGCTGACCAAGCTCAAGCAAAAGCTCCCGCAATCGGTCTTACAGGATCTGATCGCGCTCAGGCCTGCATTGCCCGCATGGATGTCAAAATCCATCAGCCAGGTGCTCGTAACCCATGGCTGAATCCTATCTGGCTCTTTCTCGTGACGAGCGGCTTGAGGCTCTTGGCGTCGTCGCCACGGCTTCAGGCCGGCCGGTCCATTTGCTGGAAAAGGACATTTGGGTCGTCTGGGCCCTCCAGGGGCTCTTCACATCCACGTTCGGGGACCACCTCGTCTTCAAAGGCGGCACCTCGCTTTCAAAGGGCTACGACATTATTCAACGCTTCTCCGAGGATATCGATCTCACCTATGACATTCGTCAAATCATCCCCGATCTTGCGGTTGGCGATCCGCCAATTCCGCCGACAAACAGCCAGGCCGACAAATGGACCAAAGCCGCTCGTGCCAAACTGGCTGAATGGGTGAAGGACAAGGCGCTACCGGCCCTCCAGGAGCATGCCAAGGCAACCGGCGTCGATGTGACCTTCCGGGTCGATGACGCAACCATCTATGTGGACTATGACCCGCTTGCGAAAGGGAGTGGGTATGTCCCACCCCAGGTGAAGCTTGAATTCGGTGCGCGATCAACCGGCGAGCCGGCCGAAATCCGTCCGGTTACCTGTGATGCTGCCAGTCACTTGCCCGAGATCGAGTTTCCCACGGCAAACCCGAAGATCATGTTGCCGAAACGGACCTTCTGGGAGAAAGCAACCGCCATTCATGTCGTTTGCGGACAGGGGATCAAAGGCGATCGCATTTCCCGTCATTGGCATGACCTTGTGCGGCTCGACGACAAGGGGTTTGCGCAAGCCGCCTTTGATGACAGGCCTCTTGCCAAGGAAGTCGCCGACTGGAAGGAGAAGTTCTTTCGCGAAAAGGATAGCAGCGGGAATCTCATCGACTATTCCGCAGCAATTTGCGGTAAGCTTCAACTCGTTCCGAACGACGAAATCCGTAAAGAATTGGAGGCCGACTACAGGAAAATGGCTGATGACGGGATTCTGCTGGGGGACGTGGAGCCGTTTGAAGAGATCATGAAGCGCTGTACTGCCTTGCAGCAAAGGGCTAACGGCGGCGCGTAGGCCGCCTGTCCGGTCAACGCTGATCCGTTTATATTTATTGCCGCGGCTCAGGTTGATCCTCCGAAGCCGATTTCGGTCGCCGGATATAGCGATAGAAACTTGCCCCGTCGAAGGTTGTGTGACGTGTACGGCGCACGAATAGGAATACCGCGCATTCGACGCTGCCTTCGTCCGGCATGAGATCGGCGGCCACATTGCGTCCCATTTCGTGCCATTCCTGCCGATCCGGCAGCTTTTTCAGTAGATGGATCGCGAGCGCGAATACTTTGCTGCCGACGGAGAAGGTGACGTAAGCGATATCACCTTCGGGCGAGGGAACACCGCGCCGAAACCGTCGGATTCTGCGTTCGAGATCAGCGAGCTGCGGAGGCATCTGATTCAGAATGACGTTGATGATATCGAACCGATGACGCTGCGCATTATCGCGATAGAGTTCGCGGACGATACCCTCCCACAACGGCGGCAACGAGATGCCGTGAAGTTCGACCACAGTCCTGTCCGCTCGCGACTTTTTCGGCCTTCGAACCGGAGAGTCCGATGCAAAAAAGACGATGCGCCTGCCATCTAGGGCGTCCCGGTTCACCCAAAGTCCGTTTGTCAGATAGGCTGAGAGTATGTCCTGTTCATCGCCCTCAAAGTCGAGAACCTGCTCGAGCGTAGCCCGACGGGTCAGGTAGTGGATGAACGACACCTCGCTGTCCAGAAAGCGGACGATCATTTGTAGGTCGCCAAGCGACAGGACGGGAGCCCAGGGCGTCTGCTCGGACACCAAACCTAGCTCTTTCAAATAATAACGAGCACTGGTGAGCGACGCGAAATGTTCAATACAGATGCTAAAAGTGAACACCACTTTTGGCTTGTCTAAATTCAGGTTGATCGGCTGTCCGGTAGCCACGAGCCGCAAACGCGCGTTCTTCTGGTGGGTATCAAGGTAATTTTGCAGGCGGCCCGACTGCACGCCGGGCTGCACAAACAGCTCATTGAAATTCTTTCGCAGGCTTAGCGAGCCGCCCCGACGCGCTGCATCCTTGATCCGGCCTGACTTGGCTTCAAAGATAAAGATGAAGTTACCGACGACTGCGACAACATCGTTCTCCCAAACCTGTCCAGTGTCCGGATCATCCCAGGCGACACCGCGATAAACGGATGCGCTTGGCATGGCTGTCGTGACGAGAGTTGTGATTGCCTCTTCAAGATAATTTGCGCGCGCGCTTTCATAGGCGACTTCGAGCGAATGGTGCCCGTCCATCAGGGATTCAAGGATTATGAACGGGAAGGAGATTATGAGGTGAGGCAGCGGTGCAAAGAGGCTCCCATCATCAAGCAGGACGTAGGGGCGAGCCCAGATGGGATTGTTCAGGTATATGTGCTCGGGATTGATATCTGAAAGGCTGCCCGGTCTGATCGCCAGGCTGTAAAGCACCTCAACGATTGGTGCAGGAAATGCGGCGTCAAGATCTGCCCGCGAAAGTGTATAGATCCAGGGGTGTGCGAATTCTGACATCTGGAATGCAGCCATCCGGAGATCCTCCAGATCGGCCCAGCGGTCCGTGCAATCTCCCCATACACGCTCCGCCAGTGGATACGCGGCTCGGAAGAAATTGATGCATTCGATCAGTTCCGGTCGGCTTTTCGTGTCGAAAAGGCTACGCAGACGCTTCGTGAAAATCTCAAAACGTTCCTGGACCAGGTCCATGATGCGCACGGCAGCACGAAACAAATCGGCGAGCCTGTAACCCAATGCCGCCTCAGAAGAACTATCGATTTGCTTCAATATGCCGTTCAGCGCATGCTCGCAGTCTCCTCGTGAAAATATGTTTCGATAGTACAGCGTGAAGAGCCGAGCACGGCGGCTTACGAATCGTTCGATGTTAGTCTCATTATTTGTATGAGACTGCTTGTTCAAAAATCCGCGCAGATGACGTCGAACAAGGCGCCAGTATCTCGCCAGGTTGTTAGGGGAGACCGGATTGATCGATGGCCGTTGGCGGTTGAGCAGCATCAATATCTGAGTGAGCTCAACTTCGACCTGCTTAGGGAGCTCCGGACGTTCGATGCCTGGATTGGTGAGAATAAAGCGCGACGTGGTACGGGCGAGAACCACAAGGGGATCACGAATCCTCAGAAATATGGTCAGAGCCTTGAGGCTCGCTTCAAAATCGGATTGCCACGCGCGACTGTCCCAATCCTGGGTGTCCGCGTATTCGGGATCGGTCGGCAATTCCAATCGCTCATAGCCGGGCAGGTATTGTTCCAGGTCCGTCATTGCACCCCCTGAGCAAGAGAAGGTGAAGCGCTGCTGGCGGTCAAGGGCCGAGCCACGATGCTTTAGACGAATTCGCTGCTGGGCGGAAATCCCGCCCGATCGCTCAGACGATGACGCGCTAGCGTCGTGACATGCCCTTCAGCTCTGCACGTCGCTTGGCGACGAGGTGTCGCGGTTCTGAGGTATCGAACCCGGCTTGTTCGAGCTGGCGTATGGTGCCGGTCAGCGCGGCAATCTGCGCCCTGAGGTGAAGCAATCGGAACGGCTGCTTCTCTTGCCCCTTGATGAAGCCCACCAGCACCGACTTGCGCGCGCACAGAACGGACCCCAAGCGAAAGACGGGCAGTTTCGACGTCTCGGCCAGATAGTAGACTTTGCGCCGAAGGTCCCGTGATCCAAACAGGTATTCTGCGATTGCAGCAGCACCTTCCAGTATGTCGTCAGCACGTAAGTTTAAGCTGGCGGCCTTCGGCTCCATGTGTCCTCCCAATTTATGTCAGTTGGTCCTCGGCGGCTGCAAAGGACATTCCCGGGCAACAGATGGGAGTGTTCGCTTGAACCTCGCTGGCGAAGGCTTAAGTTCGACCTGCCAAAATCGGGTAACTCCACTATCCGGGCACGCTCTGAGCTTCGAAAAACGGGCCGAGGGAACAGGCTCATTGTCTTTTTTTGGTAGGTTCGAAGTCAAACGTAAAGTGCTGCATCGCAAGAGGTTTACAACCATTACGGAACATAGGCGCGTATGCGCGCCCACCGCTTCGTCGCAAAATCACCTGGCCTGATTAGGAGCCAGCAATGCCGCCAGCCACGATTACCGTAGAGCAGACAGCTAGCCCCATTCGCCGGCCAGGTTATCAGCGCCAAATCCTCAAGAGCCTCCACCTCAATCGGATCGGCCGGATCATTGAACTTCCTGATACGCCGGCGACGCGGGGGCAGCTTCTCAGAGTTAAGCACCTCATACGGGTGCTCTACACCTGTTTGTCGAAGACATCGTGGCCGTGAACCAGGCAATCGTCTTTCGGATCGAAACCTTCGAGCCCTCTGAGAGCTTCAAACCCGCGAAGCCTTTCAAGACGCGGCTCAAATGGCGCGATCTCGCCGGCGCAGAACAAAGCAAGCTTCTCGTGACTGAACCGGAGACGGTCATCGCGGAAATCCTCAAGGCGAAAGTCGAGGCGCCGGTTGAAACCAAACGACCTGCCCGCCGTCCGGCTCGAGGACGTAACGGATCACGAAGGATGGACGCTTTCCGAAGTTAACCAGTCCAAGCGAACGAGAACATGGATGAGCCCCTGTCGAGCAATCGGCAGGGGCTTTCTGCTATGGCCGCAGAATGGTGTACAGTCGTTACTGGGCCGCGTCCTCGCGAGAGGACGCGGCTTTTTGCTGCGTGACCGTTGCTAGGGCTGAAAGCCACGCAGCAGCATCATGCGCCGGATGTTATCGAGGCTGGTCAAAGCGTTCAGCCGTCGGACCGTACCGGGCTCAAAGCCGGGAAGGGTACCTTCGATCCGCGACGCCAGGTCGCAAAGCTCATCGCGGGTCAGGTGCATCAGTGCGCTTATCGTCCAGGGTGACATAGTTTCCTCCATCGCTTGGTCGCGCCAATCGCGGCCTTCGAGGGAGGCCAGACGCCGGAGGAGCTGGACGCATCGCTTGCGACCGGAACGCCGTAAAGGAGTGCCGATGGCACTTGCGTCCGTAAGGCGGCGAAGGTGTGAGATGGCCGGAATAGGGCCGGGATGCGCGCTCGCGAAGCTGGAAACGAGGTCGCGGTCTGGTTGTAAGGGGACTACTTGCGCTGTAGGGTGATTAGCTCTTCTTCGAACCCAAAATCGAGTTACGCGTGGCACTATGAAGACACCTAAACATTCGCTGCGAAAGATTGTCAGCTATCTCAATAATCCCGACGAGGAAGGCGGTTTCTGGCTTCCCAACATTCAGCGACCCTTCGTCTGGAACGAGGAACAGACGTGCCGCCTGTTTGATTCGATCCTTCGCGAATATCCGATCAGCACTCTGCTGGTCTGGAAAACCCGCAGCAATATTCGCTGCCGCAAGTTCATCGATAATTTCTGGCCCGAACAGCGCAATCATCTGGCAGATTTCTACATCCCGCAGAATGACAAGAAGAAGTGCCTGGTCCTCGACGGCCAGCAAAGGCTCCAAAGCCTCTTCATCGGCCTCAAGGGCAGCTACGAAGGCAGGGAATTGTTCCTCGACATTCTGAGCGGCGAGGTGGCGGCACCTGATGACATCAAGTACAAGTTTGCCTTCCGCGATCCTGCCGAAACGAAGTTTCCCTGGATCAAGTTCAAGGATCTCGTTTTCGGTGATGCGAATTCATTCACCGCTACGCAACGCATCGTCGATCAGGCGAACGGCGAACTGACCGATCAGGACAAGGACAAGATCGGCAGGCATATTGCCATCGTGTTCAAGGCCTTCCATAGTGACGACGGCATTAGCTACCAGGAGCTCGACAGCACGGAGAACCCGCAGCTCTATACGGAAGACGACGTCGTTGAGGTGTTCATTCGGGCAAATTCCGGCGGCACCCGCCTCGGCAAGTCGGATTTGCTGTTCGCGCTTCTGACATCGACGTGGGACAACGCCAACGACAAGATGGAGGAACTGCTCGAAAAGCTTAACCGTCATGGCTTTGCCTTCACGCGCGACTTCGTTCTGAAAACGTGCCTGACCTTGCTGGGCCACGGTGCGCGGTATGAGGTCGATAAGTTCCGCAAGGAAGGCGTTCGCGAGGAGATTGAAGAGCGGTGGGACAAGATCGCGGACGCGATCAGCGACGTCCTCGACTATGTTCGCGGAAAGACCTTTATTCGGTGCGACAAGGCTCTCCCGTCGTATCTCGTTCTGATCCCGCTGATCCATTTTCGCTATCATTTTGCCGAGGCATGGCGACGCGCGAGGGATGTGGATCAATACCTCCTTCGCTCATCGTTAACCGGCGCCTTCAGCGGTACACCCGACCAGCTCATCGACGATATTGTAAAGGAGATCAACCGCGCCGAGAATTTCGACTTGAACGAGGTCTTCGGCGTCATTCGCTCGCAGAACCGAAGTCTCGAGCTCACGGAAGACCGCTTGTGGAAAATGGGCTACGGCTCGGACACGGTCCATCTGCTCTTCAATCTCTGGTACCGTGATTTCAACTATACGCCGGCTTACCAGAACAACCTACCGCAGGTCGATCATATCTTTCCGCAGAGCGTGCTCCGTGGTGTGAAGACCATAAATCCCGCCACCGGCCGCATGAACCTCATGAAGTATCGCGAGCCGGACCGCAATCAGTTGGCGAATTGCATGCTGCTCACCATGCAGGAAAATGGTTCAGGAGGAAAGTCGGACCAGATGCCCGAAGACTGGTTCGTCGGACCGCGCGGCGAAGCTGGTTACCTCGACATGCACTTGATCCCGCGCGACAGGGCACTTTGGAAGCTCGATCGCTTTGAGGACTTCATCACCGAACGCAGCAAGTTGATTGCCGCCAAATTCGAATGGCTGCTTGTTCCCGAGGCTTCCACGCGCCCCTAGGAAACCGGCGGGTGCGGGAACCAGAAGGAGTTGGCGTATCTCATCGGCACGGGAACGCAATGTTCGATAGATAGAGCCATTGAGCGTTCTTGTCGGGGCAGCCGCCAGGACTTTCACTTTATGCCTGGATGGCGTCACTAAGGCTTCTTTGGCTTTGCGGCATCCAGCAGCCTCAAAGCGTCATCGAGGAACGTCAGAGCGGCTTTTGAGGCATCGACACATCCGCGCACATCGGATGTGTTTGTTGTTGCACCGGCAACGTTGTCCCGCGCATGTTTTACGGCGCGGAAGATATCGTCGACGCCGGCGATCGTAGTCGGAGCTGCGACCCTGCCACGATTCCAGAATTGAATTTGTGGAAACGAGAATGCAATAAAGATGAGTCCCAGAATTAGCGCCACGGTTGAAGTCGCCGGCGTCCAGTCGACGTCTATACCGACGAACTTCTTCGGGGCGAATAGTCCGAGCAGCAAGAGAACAATGCCTAGTACGAAGGCTGCGTTGTTTCCGGCGCTTACAAAATCGATCAGGTCTTTCATGGTGTCCTCCCGCCAGCGTCAGACCGTATCAATTCGCCAAGCGAGTTGCAAAGAACTCAGGTGCGCGCGCAGGACGCAGCCAGTCCTGGGGACGGGATCTCGAAGTGCCGGGTCTGGACTTCAGCTTTCTCCTTCCGAAGCAATGAAGGTCTTGATGTCGTCCGTCAGTCGAAACCACTCGCGATTGTAGCGAGCGGCTTCGAAGCGCGCGTGCAGTTCGCGCTCCAGTGATGGCGTGGCCGGGATCGTCAGGTGAATGGTGGGCTCGACATGCGAAGCTGTCCTCAGTGACCGTAATCGTTTCTCTAGGCTGGTGGTAAAGCCGATCTTCACGAATTCCGGATTGTCGGTACTGATCAGGTAAACCAACGGACCCGACGAGTTCACCGGTCGGCTATAGATCTCATTGATGATGCGCCGGCAATGGCGACGCACGTCTTCATCGAAGCAATCAGTTCGATCGGGCCGTTCCTCCGGATAACCATACGCGACACGTGCCGCCACCGTTTTCTGGTGAGCCAGCGGTTGCGTGGAATCGTCCGCAAGACTTGCGTAGACCTCACGCAGTGATTTGACCGTGGAGACGACATCATCGATCGAATTGATCGCGCGCTGCTTTAGCAGCTTGTCGTCAAATTCCTCAGGGCAATCGCCGTCCTCGGTGTCTTCTGAAAGTTCGCGCTCCATTTCGCTGGGATCAAAGCGCTCGAACAGCCATCGACGCGCCGTTTCCTTTTTTGCCCGTGCGAGCAGCTTTTTGGCCTCCGCGCGTGGCAGATAACGAAGATCGTCGTTGTCGCAGAGGATGATCCAATCTTCCGGCAAGCTGAAGGGTGCGCCGAGACGCGCCAGCGTATCGGCCAAGGCCTGAACCCCTTCTGTCATGTCCAGCACTGTGCAGCTCCAATGCAGCTAGTGGCAAAATTTCGTCTAGGCGATACCCGAGTCTAGTAACTGATTCCGTAGATACCAGTCCGTGATCCGAGCGCGAACGCGTTAGCTGGGGAAAACACGGCCGCAATGCGGTGTAGGCCGGCGCACCTTGGCGGAAGTGAAATGAACGAGCGCGATGCGGTTGCGCCCCTGGCGGGAGGCCGGTGCGAAAAGGCCGGAGCAGGTTGCTTGGCGTGCTTCAGCATGATGAAGATGACAGCGTTATGGGTAGCGCTCGCCGGTGCCGCAAAGCCCTGAATGCAGTGGACAAGTCCACCTGCGGCGTTTGGGCTAAGATCGGGCGGACTATTCTACATCTCGCGATAATCCGAGCAGGCAAGGCGACCAGCCATGGACCCGTGGTTCGAGATCATGACGCGTCACGGGCAGACGATTCTGCCGGTGCGGGACGGTGAAGGCTTCGAAGAATACCGCGCTCGGATGACACGGGAGCTCTCGCCGAGCCAGCGCGCCATGCTGGCCGCGGAGGCCTGGACCGAGTCGAGGAAGGCCTATGAAAACCATCTGAAGCGTCGCCGAACGTGGGTCGCCGCGGCCCGACTTGCCTTCGATCCCGGCCCGCGCTGTCCATGTTTGATCTGCGGTCAGTATGAAAGCATCACGGAAGCACATCACATCTATCCGCTCGCGCTTCAGTTCGATGCGGGCGAAAATGCGCCGATACAGGAATCGTGCTGGCTCTGTCCGACACATCACCGCCTGATGCATGAGTTCATAGAGGCGCTCATCGAGATCCGACAGCCAAGGCTCGAAGGTGTTCCGTTCGGTGAACGCGATAAACTCGACAAGATTGGGGTACGGTTTGTTCAGCTCTACCGCCGGCCCCGGGGCAAGGCGGCGGCGAGGTGTGCCACCTGAGCGGTCATATGGGCGCGTCCGCGTCGCGGACCGGGCTTTACGCGCTTTGCTGCCGAGTCCCCGAAAGAAGGCCGGGGTCTCGGCCCCCCGAAGGGTCGCGATGGGGGAGTCGTACATTGTGCACTTGCGGGGCCGCGCTCTGCGCGTTACATGCCCCAGTTGAGTCAATAGCCTAAACAGGACGGAAGAAGATTAAGAGCGGCACGGTATAATTGCCGGCACCGTTGAGGTTGTCCATGGGGCCAATATCTCTTTTCGACAAATCGTTTCTGCAGTCGATCAGTCTGGACGAGGCTGTCTGGTTTGACCGGTTTTTTCTGCCCGTCGCCTGCCCAATATTCTTTGTGGAAACGTTGGCTGATCTTGGCAAAGATCCTTCCAAGCGCGGCTCAGCCGAATTTTCTGTCGTGAAGGATATCGCGCAGAAGTTTCCCGAGATGGGCGGCTCGCCATGCACCTTCCATGTTGAGATCGCGACGCATGACCTGTTGGGCAACCACACGCCGATGGATGGCCGTATTCCCCGGTCTGGCGGGCGGCCGGTTCGCAAGGGAGTAGTGTTCGAACTCGGGCCAGAGGAAAAGGCGTTCAATCGATGGCAGAAGGGCGAATTCTACGAAGTTGAAAAAATCGCCGCCGCCAACTGGAGGAAAGAGCTATCCGAGCTCGACCTGAACAAGGTGGCGAGTGAGCTGCGCGCCGTCGGCATCGATGGCAAGTCGTGCAAGACGCTGGATCAAGCGCGTGACATGGCGCAAGCCGTTGTCTCGCTTGACAAGAATATTATGTCCGTCCTTGCGCTCGCGGTGACATTCTTGCAAGTGCCGCAGCACCTCCATCGGCCAATTTTCGAAGCCTGGCAACGTGAGGGAAGGCGGCCGCTTAACGTGTTCGCGCCTTATGCTGCGCATGTTGTGGCGGTCGAAGTCTTTTTCCAGCTCGCGCTCGCCGCTCATCTCATCGCGAGTAATCGTCCGTCCAACAGGACCGACATAGCCTACCTGTTCTATTTGCCCTTTTGCACTTTGTTCATTTCATCGGACGGTCTGCATCGACGCACGGCTCCACTTTTCATGCGGCCGGAGCAGGAGTTTGTTTGGGGAGTGGATCTCAAGGCTGGATTGCGCGAAGTGAACAGTCATTTCATTCAGCTACCCGAACAGGTTCGCGAAGGAGGAATAATGAGCTTCGCGCATGCGCCGCCGGACGGGAACATGGTGGCTGATCTTTGGGACAGGCATTTGCGCAGTGACTATCGAGCTGAAGCGAACCAGCCACGACAATCTAACCCCGAGCAGGATGCGGAAATCGTCAAACGCTTCAAGGAGTTTAGCAAACAGCCAACGCTACCGCCGGACCAGGCCGCGGACCTCGACGAGGCCGAGATGCTCTCGATTACCCATTCCGTGCGTCGAAAGCGCGGCAGTTGGTGGCAGGTTCCGAAGGATTTGCCAGATCAGGACAACGATGATGAATAGATGCATTATCCTCTCCGCGCGTCCTGTCGTTCCATCTGATGTTGGGGGTTGGGTGTGCGCGTCCGCTGACGCGGACCGGGCTCTACGCGCTGCGCTTGCCGGGCCGAAGTCCCGGCCCTTCGGGTGACAATCCCTTCTGTAATCCGAGTTGCAAGGTCAAGCTCTTTTTCCCCGGTCACCGCGATGTCTGGTTTTGGGGAAGAAGCGGCCGAAGCAATAACGAGTGCCAAGGTCTCATTTTGACCCACTGCTGGCATCACGGCTAAAAACTAGACGTAATCGCGAGCGACCAGAAGCAATCCTTACTGCTATCCAGGGTTACATCCGAGGAGCGTTAGGCCTTTGCAATAAGGAGCATTGTCGCTATTCTGTGCGGCGTCACAGGCCTTCCGCTTGGTGGGATAGGAACGCCGTTGCGAAAGGAGCAAGCAACCCCCGAGGACTGCGCGACCACACAGGAGCCCGCGCCCGGGGTGGACGAAGTGCAAAGTATCCATGGTCCGTCCAAGCTCAGCTTGCGTGAATCCCGCGCTGAGACGCCCGATGTTAGTGCAGCCGTGGCAGCACACAGCAAGCCGCTTACAATAATGCGGAACATACGAAACTCCTGCTTAAGCAACACCCCATACGACGCGGCTCCGCCCTAGAGGGGAGCCTAGAGGCCAGGTGTGCTGGGCCTGTTGGCATTATTGATAGCGTTGCCAAGTTGAGACGCGAAATGTGTTTGTGAGGCCGCGGCCGTGGGCGGTCCCAATGTAATGATCAAATCGTGCGTACGAGTGCGACCGGCACTAAGGAATGTTCCGGCTGTGTTGGCGGAGACCTGTATGAGTTTCCAGGTCGGAGTAACATTACCACTCGAAACGATGATAAACTTCACTTCGTAGGTGATTGTATCTACGGCGACGTCGTTGTTTCCGGAGCCCTTGTTCGCTCCTTTGCCGGCGCCGGCTTTTGCTGGTGCGTCTTTTCCGGCGCCAGCCCCCAGCGCCTGCGGAGGTGAGCCGGTCGATGGAAGGAGCAAGTTGACGATCATTGCACCTTTCACCCACTCTTCGATACCCAGATCGCTTTCGATAATGAAAGGTGAGCTTGTTGGGGCCACAAAGCCAGGCTTCTGAAACGGGTAGGGATAGTCCTTCTTAGGATCATCACAAACGGATTCCTCATTCCCCGTCATAGAGGCGACCGAATAGTAGGGATCAAATTTGTCGATCCGCGTGGCTGTCGATGACAGCGTTCCGCCGAGCGCCAAGGATGCTGATTGAGACGTTGTAAAACTATTTCCAGGTCCAAAGACGTGAGTCGCGTTAGGCAGAAGCTGAGTAACAGCTACGCCCGGGCTTAAAGAACTCGCTTCATCGACCTGCAGTGAAAGACTGACTTGTGCTTGCCAGTCATTTGGTATGAGTCCGGGTTGTCGCTTGGTGACTTTGCCATGCGAGGATACCGTAACAGGTATTGGGGCATCTAAATTCACGGCCCGTACGGCTCTTCTCAGGTCGCAATACACTCTTTTCTTGATTGCCCATTCGATTAGCGCCGCTCCAGGAACTTTTGGTTGGTCTTTGATCTGATCCTCAGGGCGGTCTTGATCCCAAGCCTCCTTAACATTGGGGACGACTAATCCGCAGCCGACTAATCCGATACACGCAAGCAGGATGGCTAAGGTTCGGGCATTTTCTCCGAATAGAGCAGTCGGGCTCGTACTCATGGCGCGAATCTCCCCCGTGACGCGAACCTTTCGCGGCGGCGTTATTGGAGCTGCTATTGCTTCAGTGTTTGGGCTTCCCTGGTTATTTCGGCCAGTTGTTCTAGTGTCAGCCCGCAAACAGGTGGAAAATTGTCGACTCGAACACAAGCCGCCGTTCGCGGTAGAGACTGCGGCCTCACCGTCTCTTTGTTCTGCTTGTCGAACTCTTGAAGTTTATCATGGAGACTATCGATCTGCGGTTTCGTGAAACCACAGATTTGACCCGTGGGAAGTTCAACGCATTCCTCTATTGCCTGGCTCAAGGCTGGCACTACGAGTGCTGGCAACATCGAGCAGACCGCGAACGCAGTGGTCGCAAACCAACGCACACTCATCATTGCCCCCAAAATGTAGTGGATGATCCGGCCCGCTAAAAATCCAACAATAAATTACACACGGCGATTTACTGCCGCCACGTCAAAGCGACTTCAGGTTGAAATATTGACCGATAGTTATTCCGAGCGCAATCCGCAAGGCGCCACTTTTTTCCTTCAGGCGGCTGGATTGAGCATAGCCGCAGGGCATTGGACTGGCGGGTGGCCGCCTTTTCCGGGCGGAAAGTTCTCTGGTCGGCACGTTCGGACGCTTCGAATGCGGGTGCCTTCACTTACGTCGGGGGCGTATATCGCGCCGGTTGTGTCAGCGACGTGCTGCCGTGGGCATTGGACCGAACGGTGTGTGGTGGCCGTTGAAGCAGACGGAAATCGCCGCAGAATTAAAGACGCCTGTTTGGCCCTTTTCGGACCTCCGCTTTAGTCCTTCCGATGTCTGCTGTTGGGGCAAACTGAGACAGGATGTTTGGGCGGCCAGCCCTTCGGTCGGTCACGCTCTAGTCTCGGGCATAGATCCGCGACCGGAGCCACCGCTCGGCGACGTCTCCGCCCATTCGGGTAATGATCGTTGCCGCCTCATGCGGCTATCGTTCCGCAATCCAACACTGCCTGGCCCGCGCTTCTGTCCGGAGTCAGCCCTACGGCATGCTCCATGATGGGGTCCGGCGAGTTAGGTCGTCCAAGCTCACAGCGCGTGCTTGAGCACCGCACAGGGATCGAAACGGACTGACCCTCCCCACGTCCTCGGCAGAGCAGATCGTTACGCCGGGACGATCCTTATGTGGGTTGCGTCACAGGCGGCTTTCCGAAGCGGAAGTCCGTTTCCTCGACCCACATCCGATGCATGATAATCGCCAGTTTGCGGGCAACTGCCACGCATGCTTTCTTGGACCCAATACGCTTGGCTAGCTTGACGCCCCAGGCCCGAAGTGTCGACCACTTTTTAGAGATCCGCATGTGCGAGTTCGCGGCTTCGTAGAGCGCATGCCGCATCAGTTTGTCACCGCACTTGCTGATATTGCCTGATCGATCAATCTCACCCGACTGATAGACGCGAGGGGTCAATCCCAGATGCGCCGCCACGGCCTTGGAATCTTTGAACCGGTTTGGATCGTCAATCGTCGCCTTGAACGATAGACTCACAAGCGGCCCAACGCCGGATACGGTCATCAACCGCTTGCAAACATCATCCTTGCGAGCCATTTGCGAAAGCTGCCGATCCATAAGGGCTTTGTGCTTACGCATCATGTTGCGCGCTTCGAGCAGTGGCTCGATGGCCATACGCAAGTCTGGCGCATCCGCCAGCAGAGTTTCGACCCTCGCTGCAAATCGACTTCGGTGCACTGCACCAAGCTTTAACCCATGCACCTTCATCAACCCCCGGATCGTGTCTTCGATCGCCAGCATGTGATCGACGAACTTCTTGCGCGCGATCAGGGTCGTTCGGAGCAATTGTGACGCTTTGCTCTTCACATGAACCGATCGATAGTGTCCGAGACGCATCATCTCAGCGATGCCGCGCGCATCGCTGCGGTCGGTCTTGTTGGGACGAGAGGACAAGAAGCGCTGTGCATGCCGGGTCTCAATGCAGACGATCTGAAACCCACTCTCAACCAATGCGCCGTAAAGCCATTCGGAAAGCGGACAAGCTTCGATTCCGACGAGAGCGATTTTATCTCGCCAAGGCGAAAGCACCTTGACCAACGGGACTGGCTCGCTTTCGGCTTTGCCTTCCCATACCGACGAGCCATCCGCTTCGACGACGCAGATTGACGTCATTCTTAGTGAAACATCCAGTCCGACATACAGGGCCATCGCTTGTCTCCTTTGCTGGGCCGAATCAACCCCAGCACAAGATTAGCGAGTGGCTGGGATCGGATTACCCCAGCTCGCGCAAGGGATAAGGAGCGCTTCGCCGGAGGCACTCGCGAAAGGGGCTCGCCTGCGGCGATCGCTATCACTGCCCCGTTCGCGGGTGCCTTTTAAGACCGGTCTCGGCGCTGCACTCGCCCCGCGTGCCCCTTCGGGTCGCTATGCTCACGCGGCCCGGGTACCATTTTAGGTTGGCGATGCGCTACGCGCACGCCGTCCTGGCTGTTTGGTACTGGCTAATTCGAAGCCGGCCAGCCATTGCGCAACAGTAGCCGGTAGCCCTGCTCAGTCATCCATTTGGCGCGTTCGAGATGGCTTTCATAAGCCTTTTGCGCCCGGGCCGGTTCGCGCGCGGGATCGATGTGCAGCACGAGCTTTACGACTTCGCGCCAGTCGGCCCCTTCCGCGTCGGCATCCAGTAGACGCAGATAGGTGATGGCATGTTCATGGTCGTAAGGGGTGAGGGTGGCCGGATCGGCTGGCGCCGTGTCCGCGACGTCAGGATCGAGGGGAACCTTTCGCATTTCATCGGGCCTTAGGGTTGTGAGAGTTGGCCCACCATTTTGCGCGAATGTCACGTCCCGCATAGTGTCGCTTTCGGCACCACGTGGTGCGCCACCCGCACCACCCATGTTGCCGACTTGGAAGATTGCTGCCCGGGGCGTTAATGGTCGACAAGGCTCGCGCGAGGTCGGTCACCTCATCCAAAAGGCTCAGGTATTTGCGCAAGGTCTCGACCACCTCCTTGAGAACCATCTCTCGATCTACATCAGTCCTTATCATGTAGAGCACCTGCGCTAGCGTTCCGATCCCTTTCAGAAAAGCGTTGCGACCGCCCCCATCACACGATTGCACGATCGTTTCAGCCAGCTCGAACGCAAAGCGCATATCTTCAACCGGGACGGCGTCAAAATCGTCGCTCATTCGTTTCCTCCTCCGTTGGAAGAGAGCCCTACACCTAATGGGCTCGCGGCATTGCAGTTTTGCGAACGAGCGTGAGTAACATGGGGATTTGACCTATCCCTTGCGACCAGGCAACGCAGGATCTTCAGTCCGTACCAAACGGACATACTTCGGATCAAAGGGATTTGCATGAAGGGATGCTAAGCGGGAACATTGCTGAGGTGCAATACGTTTGCGATAAACGCTTTTATTGTATGGATTCGCTGCGCTGCGCCGCGTCTGACACACGATGTTTCTTGAGCCGAAGCGCGTTCGCGCACGCCAAAGATCGGGCGATGTTGGACAACGTCGTCCGCGCCAGCTAGCGTAAAGGCATGGACCGCTTCAGCACCGAACGGCTCTCCGCCGAAAGACTGGACGACAGTCATCTTGCCGATCTTGTTGCGCTACACTTAGATCCTGATGTTTCCCGCTATCTGGGCGGAATACGCTCTCCCGATACGACAAAGACCTATCTGGCGACCAACATCGCTCATTGGCAAAAACACGGCTTTGGCCTGTGGGTACTAAAAACAGGGACTGGTGAGTTCGCAGGACGCGCCGGAGTCCGCTACGTTCAGGTGGACGATGTCGAGGAAGTGGAAATCGCCTATACCTTCAAACGCGGCATGTGGGGCCGTGGTCTTGCCACCGAGATCAGCGCCGCGCTCATCCGGATCGCGCTCTTCGATCTCAAGCTGCCATCGCTCGTCGGTCTGGTCTTTGTTGGGAATACGGCTTCCCGGCGGGTTCTTGAAAAATCGGGCTTCGCACTCGAACGCAACGTAATCTTTCAGGAGGGAAAAAGTCTTCCAAAGCGACCGGCGAGGTATCTTCCAGCGAGATGTCGAACTTGCTATCCACGATCGTGGTCGTCTAATGGCACAGCTCGTTCTCCGAAAAGCTGCTCGAAGGCCTTCGCGAGACATTCGCGTCCTGGTACCCAATCCTCTTCGAAAATGATCCTGCTATCTTCGCCCAGAGGGAAGGTCGGACGAGCAATGCGGACGAGCAGATAGCAGATCGCGTAAACGGATACGGCCGTGAAAAATGTGAGCATGACCGCCTCATGCACATACACTGGACCATTGCTCTGCCATAGCGCGCCGTCGCTAGAATCTGGTCTTGAGTGCGTGAAGTTGCATAGCTGCCGAAAGGTCTTGCTTGGGAGCTCTTCGTCGCTAAGAAGCCACTTGCATTGTTCCTGCGTGAGCATTCCGTGCATTCGCTTTCTCAGGCGCGTAAATCCCAGTTCGGAACCGCTGGTTTTCCAGGTGACGTAGTCGGCGTCCTTTGGCTGAAGATTTCCATAAGTGCCGATCATCACGAGCTCAAGAGCTACGCGAAGTTCTGCCATTGCTGCTCGATAGTAGCCGTGCATGAACAGAAAGTTCACGCATTGAAAAGCGTCGGCCGCATCCAGCATGCAGCCGAAAAGTTCGTCCGGATGATCAGGATCTCCTGTGGCGGCAACCCAATCTCCCCAGAGATTGTGAAGTAGCAACAGCCGACTGCCGTCGTGATCAGACGTCTGGATAGCGACATCATCTGTAAGGCGTGTAATGCCAGCCCATGTTTCTTCGTCGATCAAGTCGGTTGGTTCGACATCTTGTCCTTCGCTGATCGCAAAGTCCTCAGGTTCAAGCGTGTGCCGAACGGCGCGAAAGTCAGATAGAGATGATTTCTTTACCATGGAGACCGGTCCCACTCCGCAAATGCGTCGCATGCCACGATTGTACTCGTTGCTTGGCGCGCGTGGAATTCTGGCGTTTCAGTTGGTGAGTAGCTTGGCGGCGCTGCCGTCATGGTTGAGGCAGTGATGGGCGCGATTATCGTCGCGCAGGTCAACTAACCCGCCGAACGCCCGTTACCGGGGCATCTGATGGAGGATTGCTCCGGTCGACGAATTCGCGATCATCGCAACGGCCCGCGGCGACGAAGTACACCGGTGTCCCAAGTACAGCAAATAGGCGTATCCGGACCAATACCAAGGTGGGGTCCTGCCGCACATAGACCAAGTCTATCTCATGCAGCGCGCTTCCTGGCGGTTCATTGTGTGGACTGCCGCCGATGAATTGAAGCGCCTTATTCGCCTTGGCGTTACGAATTATGTCGATGACGCTCGGCCGGCAATTCTTTCCTTCAAGCTCGGCTACGGCGAAGGCATGTCCGATTTTGGCTAACATCCGAACGAAAGCATCAACATCGGCGCGCCCTTCGGGCATAATCGCCGCCACATTGAGTGACTGCGCCAACATTGCGATATGCTCGTGAATGCCAGATTGAAACGATGCCGCTCGCGTCCAGAATGACGCGCATTTTGCAGCCTGGTCTCCATTCACCGATCGCCGGGCGAGCTCACCGGGAATGCTCAACAATGGGAACAGGATCAGAAATGGATACGTCTTGCGGTCGACATCAATAAAACTCCAATCGTCATTCGCACGTAATTTTACTTTTAAGGGCAACTGGTCGGGCCGCTCATCACGTCGGCGGGAATCCACATCGAAGTACATGCGCATTGGACCGAGCATCGTCCGAGCAACTGTCCGTTCGAATTCACTTGTGGTCGTTCCGCATCTGGCGCAGCTCGCCCGGGGGAATATCCTTCGGCCGCCAAGTGATTTCGCAATGACATGTTCTTTTCCGAGCCTGTCCTTGCTATCGCAGTACAGGCATCGTCCTAGAGGCGTGTAAACACGCTCGGTATCGTTCGGCAGGGAAAACATCTAGGCCGCAATATATCAGACCGCGGCCCCTTTTTGCTGGGTTCGACGCCGCTAAAGCTATGAACCATAAGAACAAGTTCGGAATCTATGCCGACGCATCTCAAGCGGAACGCTTCCTAAGAAGGACTTTGCACGAACTTCGGACCCTGCGGCCGGCGCTGCCCAAGTGGGGTATCGACATCGGTTTGCCAGGGTTGCTCACGGTCGAGCCTAGTTCAACTTCTGAATGAGCATGCGAGATCGCCTGAACGAGGGGGCGAGGGCGTCCAACAATTCGTCCAGCGAAACGTCCAACAAGATTCGCTTGTGCTTCATAAGCCATTGAAGTATAAGGTGTTGTGGCCGGGATGCACGCGCGTCGCCCGCTCCACTAGGCCTCTTCACCCACTCCAAAGGCCAAGAACAAGATCATCATCCTCGACAGTTGCCACGGCGGCATTGCTGGCAATCGCGCCGGGAAGGGCGGTCTGGCTGAGGTCGGCGAAGGCATGACCTTGCTGACCGCATCCACCGAAAACCAATACTCCTACGAAGGAGGCAACGGAGCGCCCGGCGTCTTCACCAATCTGCTTGTCGACGCCCTTAAGGGGACTGCGGCCAATTTAGTCGGAGACGTTACGCCAGGTAGCGTGTACGCGCGCTTCGGCATCCTGGGGCTCGCCTGCAGCTAAGTCGCAACTGGGGATTCTCGGCCGGCATCGAGCCGCTGGAGGACCCGATGCGACGCGGTTACGCCTCCGATCACCCTCAGTGCCGCCTCCGGCTCGTGCGGGTCACCACTGGTCCGGATACCGCCGAAGATCCGGAATACCCAGATTGACATCTCCGGGAAATCCGCGCCTTGCGCGCCCTCATACACAAGCGCGCCGGCACCGAGATCGCCGGTGATGCGGGAGCGGGCGTTGCCGGCGAGCAGCTGCCGTTGCATCTCCTCGCCTTGTCGATTAAGGAATCCCGCCCAAACGCCGTGCTTCTTCCGATCGAGCATCGCTCCGAAGTGGTGGAACAGCAGCCCCTGCGTGATGAACTTGAACAGCTCGTCGACGCGGGTCGCGTCGAACGGCAGTGTCATTGACGGCACGAGCATGCCGTTTTGAAGTATCAGCTCCTGCCGCTGCTCAGAGGCCAGTTGGGCCTTCAGCTTTGCGTTTTTCGCTAATCGCGGCTCAACCATCGTCGACAGGACGCCAAGCGCATCTCGATGATTGCCGGCGAACGGCAATACCGCGGTGAGATAGTGCTCATGGCCGCTCTTGACGCCGTTGCAGGCGCCGCAGGCCGGGACCTTGGGCAGGTTGTCCCGGCGGCTGATCGTCAAAAATTCGCGCGCCAGCACGTGGTCCATGGTCGCCGCAGGTGCGGTGCCGCAGTAGACGCAGATTTTGCCAACGTGCCGCTTGCTCATGAGCGCAGTATACCATGACGCCGTTTCTTAGAATTCCAGTCCTTGCAATGGTCAGCCGGTTCTCGATTCGCTTGGTGCCCGACTGCTGCCGGCAAACTCGGCCCTCATCGGAAAAACCGGGGAAAATGCCTGCAATTCCCGCGCATCGCTTGACCGTCCGGATTGGCCTGTTCTAATTTTGTTCTCAAATGGGCGAGGCGCGATTCTGTGAACCCCGCAGACAGCTTTTCAACGAAAACAGGAAACGCCCATCCGGGCAGCAACCATGCAAGACATAATCTGTCCCCACTGTACGAAGGCCTTCAAGGTCGATGAGTCCGGCTATGCCGAGATTCTGAAGCAGGTCCGAGACGCCGATTTCGCGAAGCAACTGCACGAACGGCTGGAGTTGGCCGAGCGCGACAAGCACAACGCTGTTGAATTGGCCAAAGCCCAGGTCGGCGGCGATCTGCAGAAAACCGCCGCTGCCAAGGATGCCGAAATCCAGGAGTTGAAGTCCAAGCTGGAGGCGAGCGCGGTCTCCCAGAAGCTCGCGGTTACCGAAGCACTCAGTGCGGTCGAAAGAGAGCGTGACACGCTCGCGAACGCGCTCGCGCAAGCGGAACGTGAGAAGCAGGCTGCCTCAGAGCTTGCTGAGGCGCTTCTGGCCAGCGAGCAGCACAAGATCACGGCCGCCAAGGAAAAAGAAATCCAGGAGCTTAAGGCTAAGCTTCAGGCCGTCGAGCTGGAGAAGAAGCTTGCCGTCACCGAAGCCGTTGGTGCGATCGAGAAGGAGCGCGATGAGCTGAAAAACGGGATCAAGCAGGTCCAGCTTGAAAAGCAGCTCTCCGAGCAATCGCTCATGGACAAGTACGAAACGCAAATCAAGGATCGCGATGACGCGATCGAGCGGCTGAAGGATATGAAGGCCCGTCTGTCGACCAAGATGGTCGGCGAGACCCTCGAGCAGCACTGCGAGACCGAGTTCAACCGGGTGCGGGCGATGGCCTTTCCGCGGGCCTATTTTGAGAAGGACAACGACGCGCGGACCGGCAGCAAGGGCGATTATATCTTCCGCGACGCGGACGAGGCAGGTACCGAGATCATCTCGATCATGTTCGAGATGAAGAACGAAAGCGACAAAACCGCATCGAAGAGCAAGAACGAGGACTTTCTTAAGGAGCTTGACCGGGATCGGACCGAAAAGGGCTGCGAGTATGCCATCCTGGTCTCATTGATCGAACCGGAAAACGAACTCTACAACGCTGGCATTGTCGACGTCTTCCACCGTTACCCGAAAATGTATGTCATCCGGCCGCAGTTCTTCCTGCCGATGATTACGCTTCTGCGGAATGCGGCAATCAACTCGCTCAAGTACAAGACCGAGTTGGCGCTCGTGAAGGCGCAGAATATCGACATCACCAATTTGAAAACCAGCTCGAGACCTTCAAGACCGCGTTCTCGAAAAACTTCGACTTGGCATCCAGGCACTTCCAGACGGCGATCAACGAGATCGACAAGTCCATCGATCATCTGCAGAAGACAAAAGATGCGCTGATCGGGGCGGACCGCAACCTGCGCCTCGCGAACGACAAGGCCCAAGATGTGACGATCAAGAAGCTGACCCGGGGCAATCCGACTATGGCGGCGAAGTTTGCGGAGCTGAAAAGCTCACCTGCTGAAGCCGCGGAGTGAAGCAAGCAGGGCCGGGGAGATTCGATTGTTTACGGGGCTAGAGAGAAGCATAGCCCTTTCGGGAAGTAGGAATATATTCCATAATCAATCTTATGCGAATTAAATAGACATTATAACAGGTGTAATTTAGGAACTGCATAAGACCCCATCGGAAATAGAGATCGATCCTGCCCTGCTCGACGGCGCCGGTCGTCGATCGGCGATCCTGATCTTTGCGCGCGATAGCCAGTTTTGCGGTCAGCTTGCCCCAGGTCTCGGCGTAGCCGTCCAGGCTTGTCGCGGATCGCGTCGGGCCGCGCCACTTGGAAGCTGAGACCCGGCGTCAGGCCATCGGAGGTGATGATACGGTAGATATGGCCGATCCCGAACTCGTCGATCGAGATATCAAGGCGTGCCTGGGCTCACGATCACTGCGCTCATAAGCACCGATGGGCCCTCGTTGTCCAACCGCATCCTGATAAGCATTCTGCGATACCCTATCAGTCGCGACACGGGCCGTTCTGTTCGAGATCGCCATCGTCCACAGGACGGCCAACGCCTAATGCAGCTACCCAGTCCAATCGCGATGGAAAGCTGCCGCGCGTTTTGATGATCTTGCGCAACGAGCGATGCAGGGCATCCACTCAGGCCGCTCCGATCGCTGGATAGCGCTTGCCCCACTCAGCCTCGAATTCCTCGAGGCGGACAGGCGCAATATCGGCGTTCTCGGCCCGGTAGATTCGCCTTGATCGCGGGCAGGATCGCCTTGCGGTCCTTCCAGGACACGAAGGCCACGCTGTTCCTGATCAGGTGCACGATGCAGGTCTGCACAATGGTCTGCGGGAAAATCGACATCTGGAAAGCCCATGAGGCCGTCGACCACGGCAATCAAGATGTCGTTGACGCGTTGACGCCACGCACCTTGAGCTCGTTGACGACCTTGAGCCAGAACTTGGCCCCTTCGGTCTGCTCGATCCAGAGCCCGAGCACATCCTTCTCGCCGTTCCGCCCTTGAGCGCCAGGGCCACGTAGACGGCCTTGTTCTTCACCGGGCCCTCATCGCGGATTGTGACGCGCAGCGCGTCAAGGAAAACTACCGGATAGACCGCTTCAGCCGCCGGTTTTGCCACTCCCGCACCTCATCGAGGACGGCATCGGTGACCCGGCTGATGAGACGGGCGAGACCTCGGCCCCGTAGAGCTCGGCCAGGTGGCCCTAGATCTCGCGCACCGTCATGCCGCGGGCATATGGGCTCAGAATCTTGTCGTCGAAGCCATCGAACCGCGTATGGCCCTTGGCGACGAGCTGCGGTTCGAAACTGCCGGCGCGGTCGCGCGGTATGGCAATCTCGATCTCGCCGTCCTTGGTCAGGATCGTCTTGCTGCTGGTGCCATTGCGGCTGTTGCCCGTCCCGACCGCTCGGATCGCCCTTCTCATAGCCGAGATGTTCGCTCGACCCGGCGCCCAGCGCGCGCTCGATCAACGCCTTCTTCAGCTGCTTGAACAGCCGTTGTCTCCGGTCAGGTCCTCGGGCTTCTCATAGTTAGCAAGCAGTTGATCAAGCAGTTCAGGTGTTATCGTCGTCATGTGAGTCTGCTCGGTCGGGTAAACTCCCAGAAACCTGCTTATACATTCCTTCTGACACCCTCTTCATTGATAACGGCGTCGTCATGTTAGCTACATTCTCTAGGCGCTACCGTCTCATTTTACGATGATCTTGCCGACCATGTACGGATGCAGACCGCAGAAATAGTCGAACGTTCCGGCGCTTGCGAACGTATAGGAATAGGAGTCGTCGGTATCGAGCGCCTTCGACCGGAATAGCTTGTCCCTATTGGCCACCATGTGCGGTACGTCGTCGTGATTGACCCACTTGACCGTCGTTCCCACTGGGACTGTCAATTCCTTTGGCCCGAACGTGAAATTGTCGATCGTGACCGCGTTCGGCTCCTCCTGCGCCGCTACCGCACCGTAGGCCAGCAAGCCTCCGACGATTGGACCCAAAAGCAATGCAATGATTACTGCACGGCTGAGAGGTAACTGGACCCCCGCTCGATGGCCCAATCCGTGTCTAGGATCGTCTAAGCCGTATTTAGCCATGTCTCACTCTCCCTGTGGGCCGAACGGCACCAAATGGCGGCGAATAGCGCCCCTAAACAGGAGACTCGGCCGGCTCGAGCTTTATTCCCAAAAAGGATGACGCCGCTGCTCGTGCCCTCTTCCGCGAAAATCGGGCGCGAATCCCCTCGAAGGCTCGAAGGACGCTATCAGCAGTTTCGATTGCGCAAGGCTGCAGGCGCAGTTCTCCCGACGGTGGAACGCCTCACTCTCTGCCTCATCGATTTCAGATTTCTCAATTCGCAGAAGCAACGTTGGCATAGCCACCCGGACGCCGCTCGAGGCGCCGATCAATGCTGATAACCGCCGTTGTAGATCACTTGACGTTCGGTTTGAGTAGTTCTTGCGAGCGCGCAGAGCTCATGTTGGTCCTGGTGACAAGGGTTACCCCGATATCGACATTGGCCGACACCTTTTCGCCCTTCGATGCGGCGAGCGCAGTCTTGACGCCGTCATAACCCATGCGGAAGGGATCCTCCACCACGAGCCCGGCGATCACGCCGTCCTGCAGGAATTTGACGAGCTTCTCGTCCGAACCGACGCCGACTATATTGATCTTGTCGTTTGTCTTCTTTTCGACCACGGCCTGGCTTACGGCCTGCGCCGTGATCGGATCTGAGACGAACACGCCGCGCAAATCACCCGTGTTGGCGATAAGGTCGTTCATAATACTAAGGATCGTCGCCGGCTTGCCGTCGGCGACCTTCTCGGCCGTGATATCCAGCGCCTTATACTTTGCGGTGACCACCTCCTTGAAACCTTTGGCGCGCTGATCGAGAGATGGAACTCCGGGCATGGAAGTTATCATCACGACGTCGCCTTCGGTGTCGGCGGATGTCTTCGTGATCGCTACAGCGAGAGCATCTGCGGCGACGCGACCCGCGTTCACATTGTCAGTCGACAGGAGCGACGTCATAGCCTTGGTGTCGGCGGCGGACTCGATGCCGATAATTTTGACTTTCTTGGCGGCCTCATCGATCGGCTTTCCAAGTACTGTAAATTCCGCGGGCGCGATAACGATGGCTGCCGGGTTCGAGGTAACGGCCTTTGCGAGGATGCTAATTTGACCGCTTACGTCGGCATCGGATTGCGCGCCGACTTCGATAACGTTGACGCCAAGGTCCTGACCGGCCTTGCGTGCGCCTGCCAGCACGGCTTGCCAATTGGACGACGCTGTATCTTTTGCGATGACGGAAATCGTCGGCTTTGTCTGCGCGATCGCGGTTGCTCCGAATGCAATGCCGGCAACGATGCCAGCCGCTACCACGAGCTTCTTCATGATCATGCTCCGATATTGAGGCCCAGCGGCCCCCATCAATTGGATGTGCAATCGCCGGTCAGTGGTTGCATTGGCACTTAAATTTTGAATGTTCGATCTGAACTGTCGTTTCGGGACGCGTACTTTTGGGTGCAAGGTGCCGTGTCACCAATGCCAGGAACCTTCATCAGGGAGATGAAGAGCCAAGTACCGGTGACACGGCTGGCGTGCCACTTATAAAGAGTCGTCGGCGAGGCGATGATGAAGAACCAAAATGCCGGCGCCACGACGTCGGCTCAGTCCGCTGCCAATGGCTGATCGGTGACAGCGAGCAGTTCCTGGCCCTGGGTGTAGACGACCGTTCTGATGCCAAGGACGGAGCGCAGTTTTTCGGCTGGAACGACCATCGGTCCTGGCGAGGGCGCCGTGCCGGGAGCCGGCCGCGGGAATGCCGTCGATCCGGCTGTGTGGAAGGTGACGTTGCCTTCGGTCTTCTGCATCAACTGGTGAATATGACCGTTGAGCACCGTCACCGATCCAAAGTGCTTCAGCATCGATAGCGCTTGCTCCGAATCATCGGTGCCCCAGCCCCAATCCTTGGAGATCGTCCACAATGGGATGTGGGCGAAGACAACGATCGGTGTGGAGGCGGAAAGACCCTTTACGTCATCGGCGAGCCAGGCGAGTTGCTCGGCCCCGAGCTTGCCCATTCCGCCGGCCTCGAGGTTCATCACATTGTTGAGGCCGATGAAATGGACACCGTTCTGATTGAAGGAATACCAGCCTGTGCCCTTGGTGTTCTTGCCGTAGCGCTCGAGATAGGATTTGAGCGGCACTTCGTCGAGGTTATCGTGCTCGCCCGGCACGTAGTGCGTGTCGAGGCCCGCGCTGCCGATGACCTGCGCAGCATCGTCGAATTCTTTTGGCTTCGACAAATGTGTGATGTCACCGGTATGGATCATGAAGGCCGGCTTGTTGGGCATAGCCTTAACCTTGGCGATGGCTTCCTGCAGCGTACCGAGCGGGATTGGCTTTCTTGTCGAAGCCAACGTGGCTGTCGGAAATCTGCAAGAAAGTGAAGCCGGCGGCCTCCGCAGCCTGCGCCGATCCGATCAGGGGGGGCTTATCCATCGTGGCGTCCAGGCTGGTCGCGGCCCGCAACAGCGAGACGGCGTTCTCGTTGTCGCCGCGCGCGTGAGCCAGGATGCCGGCGGCCGCCAAACGCTGCACCTCGACCTGGTTGGCCCAATAGGTGTCGTTGCCCTTCAGTCTGTCTCCAAGCGTTTGCAGGTGGCCGATCTCCGTCTCGGCGCCGGCGATGTTTCCAGTCTTCGCGTTGCCCAGCGCGGCTCCTGTCGCAAGTCGGCCGTGTGTATCTTGCCAACGACCGTCACGGCAGGCGAGATCGGGGTGACCTTCTCACGCAGGGGGCTTCCGCGGAGCTTCCTGCGATCGACTGCCGTAGCTGAGGGACCTCCGGGCAAATCGACAGAGCGACGAAGTCAGCGGCTGGCGGCAACGTTGCCGCCGCCTTTGCTGCTCGCTCTTTCGGGGGGGCCGTTCTTCGAACGACGGGGCCTCCTGAAGTGAGCGCGGCGGCTGACCTCATAGGGAACTTGAAAATCTCGGCCATCAGACAGAAGCAATTTCCGTAAACAAAAAATCGCGCGGGCGACCTAAGAAGGTTGGCGGGGTCGATCCCGTCACCGCCTTGCGTTTGCCACCCGCAGTATGCGCCGCAGTCGACAAATGGGCCGGCACACAGGCGGACACACCGACGCGCGCTGCGAAGCCATCCGCCGGCTGGTCGAACTCGGGCTGAGGGCGAATGGGAAAGCGTGACGGGCGAGACGCTTGCTGTCTCAAGTTCGCAACACCCGCTGGTGTTTGTCCAACAAACGTACAATTCGACTCCCCACTCGCGCAAATTGAGCTCAATGTTCAGTGGCGGAGATTTCGAGCGGGGGCAGTTCGTGAGAGAGACAAACAAACGAATAGAGGCGTCAAAGTCGAAAAAGAAGCAAACCGCGACAATGAAGCGGAGAGCGCTCAAGCCAAAGACGACCAAACAATTAGATCGCGGAATTTCATTGGGGATTCCGCGATGAACATCAAGTAAGCACTTAGGTCTCGCAAAGCGGAAACGAAGGCGCGAGACCGTTGCCGCGCGCCCTGTATCGTCACCGGCCAAGGCGCTTTCGCGCGGCGCGGCCCGAAATATCGCCCAGATAGCTGGGGAAAAGCAAAGGCGCCCGCGCGCTATTTGCGCTATGATTGACGCCCCGATTCGCAGTACGCGGAGCGGTGGTAAGCGCGGTCCCGGGCGCCCCAGGACTACCCCATAGCCCGGACCGGGACCGCGTCCACCACGGTGTGGCCGGATTTGATTCGAGTAATGCGAAGGCGATGGCGCGATCGCTCCGAGATCCCCATGCAGTCGCGGCAATTGTCTCAGCCCTGCGGCGGGCGCACGGTGACGACGTCGCCCGTGCGCTGCTTGCAGATGGGATGACCCTCGCGGCCCTTCTCGATGCCGTATTCGCTTCGCCGATGAAAAACCGCGACGCCGTCAAGGTGATCGCGAGAGCGCTTGCGTCTGGCGATTTCATTTTCACGCCCGACATCGGATCGCTGTGGCACCTGAAATGTATTTATGCGCGCCCGGGATCGCTCGACGTCGTCGACATGGCCATCGCAACGCCGAACGGAATGATTGCGAGCACGGCAATTCGGCTGAGGTTAGTCTGATAGTGCGCTCACGACGACCACTGGGTGTGTCGCGGCTCCGAATATTGACCCCTTTCGGTCTCCAACATTGACCCCGGTATCCAGCTGCAATCTAAAATAAATTGAGGCAGTTGCAGTGTATGAGGCGCGGGTTCACCTTGGGCGCCGATGGGGGTCAAAGGCCATGCCGATCCAAACCCCGGCATCCCGACTCTTTTTGCCATATCGAGCTTCATAGCTCTTCTCCCTGCGAACGGCTCAGCTCATGGAAAGAAAATCAGGGCCTGGCCGTTCAGGCCGGCCAGGCTCACGGCGGCGCCAAGGCAATCTCCGGTCCGAAAGTCGAACGCGACAACTTCGTCCTGGCTCACACAATAGAGCCGGGCATGCGGCCCGAAACGCAAACCCCGCGGCTTCTGAAACCGCACGCCGGGAGTCGGAACGAGCACCCGCACAAGACGCCCGTCAGCATGATCATATTCACGGACCGTCGTCACGGCGCTCGCTGCACCGAACGGATGCTCGCTGCTCACGACGATATTGCCGTTGGACGCGATCGCAAGGTCGAGCGGGCTGAGCTCCGGATCTCTTACCTTCCATGACGTCGGCGTCAATCGATCGGAATCGAATGCCAGAATAGTGTTGTCGCCTTCGCCGCCCGGTCCAATGCCGGAGGCGAGAAAAAGCCTGCCATCATGCCCGAATGCAAAGCCGCGCGGGAACGGAACGACGTGGGACGGCAGGACATATTCGCCGGGTCTATCCAGGTGCCGTGCAAACGCCATGATCGTGCGCTCTCCGCGAATGCCGACATAGTAGCGACCGTCCGGCCCCAAATTGCCGCCGCCTGGATTCAATCCTTCCACGCTTCCTGTCGCGCGCACGACTTGTCCGTTGCGATCAAGTGCGAGGATCCGATTGGATCCGCTGTTGACAAAGAGCAAACCGTCGACGGGGTCGATGCCAAGCCCGCGAGGATCGACGATGCGGGGATCGTCGCCAAACACGCCGATCGGCTCGCCGTCGGTAGTGAAGGCAAGAATTTTTCCATAGCCTGCACCGTTCGCACCGGCCGCGCTTGTGACGAGGAGAGTCATTTCAATCTCGGTACGTGTTCAAGGCAAGACCCTTTGATTCTTTAGGCTTTCCACGGCGGCGATCTTCTGGACCACTTCGCCCCTGGCAGCAGGCATCGCGTTCGCGGGCGCGACCTTGTTCGGAACGATCTTGCCTTGATTGGTCGTGCTCATGATTTCCAAAGCCTCCTTGTCTGATGAGGCGTGTTACCGGTGGCTATGCGGATGGTGCATTGGCCTCAAGCCACTTCGCGATGCTGACCGAGGCGTCGCCATAGAAGGTCCGATAAGGATCTTCGCTGACGTAGCCGATGTGTGGCGTTGCAAGGATGTTCTCCAGCTTCCGGAAGGGATGATCAGGAGGCAGCGGCTCCACGTCGAATACGTCGATGGCCGCGCCGGCGATCCTGTGCGCCTGCAGCACTTCGATCAGGGCCGCCTCATCGAGGATCGGACCGCGTGATGTGTTCACCAATCTCGCCGTCGGTTTCATCAGAGCGAACTCGGGTGCCCCGATCAGGCCTCCGGTACGGCGGCTCAGAACGAGATGCACCGTGACAACGTCCGCTTCGCGAAACAATGTCTGCCTGTCGACCAGAATCGCGCCCGCGGCGCTGGCCTTCTCCTCAGTCAGATTCTGGCTCCAGGCGATCACCTTCATACCGAAGGCGAGACCGATGCGCGCGACTTCCTTGCCGATGTTGCCCAATCCGACGACGCCCAGGCTCTTGCCTCGGAGGTTTGAGCCGAGACTCGTTTGCCATCCCCCAGCCTTGAGCGAAGCGGCTTCCCGATCAATGCACCGCATGCCTGCAAGGATCAGAGACCAGGTGAATTCGATGGTCGGGGTGGCATCGTAGCCCGTAGGGGCGATGGCGATGCCGAGATCGGCCGCAGCCCGGGTATCGATAGAGGCGTTTCGCGGTCCGGTCGACGCTATGAGCTTGAGGTTCGGGAGTTGCTGCAGGATCTCCCTCCGAAGCGGCGTGCGCTCGCGCATCACGCACACCGCCTCGAACGGCCGCAGGCGTGCAACGATGGCCGCCGGATCAGCCAGATGATCGTTGAAGACCGTGATCTCCGCGTGCCGCCGCACGGCGGACCAATCGGCGAGTTGCAGCGCGACGTTCTGATAGTCGTCGAGGATTGCCACCTTCATAGACGTCCTCCGTCAACTTCGGTCGGCGGTGAAGAACTCAGTCAACGCTCCGGCCACCGCCCTGGGGTCGTTCTCCATCGGAATGTGTTCGGCCGACTGGATCCAGACCCGCCTTGGTGTCCGGATTCTCGCGAGCATAACGTCCGCGAGTCAGGCGACGGGCTTCAGCTTGCCCGGTGCGCTCCACTCGGCACCCTTCATGAACCCATCAAGTGGCGTCTGCGCGAAGTGATTGGTGTAGTTCGAGATCAGCTTGGTCGCCGCGAGGACGAGCACGTCCAACACCGCGCGATTGTCGTAGCCCGCCACCTTGAACGCCGATACATCGGCTTCGCTGACGACACCGCGATTGCGCGTCACTTTGGCTGCGAACTGGCGCAGCGCTTCGAGCTTCGGATCGGCAATCGGGCGCCCTTCGCGCACGGCGGAGATCGCCTCGGGCTCGACCTTGGCCATGCGCGACAGGTTGGTGTGGCCGGCCATGCAGTACGTGCATTCGTTCTCGTAGATGATGGCTAGATAGACGACGTTGCGCTCCTGCGCGGTAAAACCCGTCTTCTCGGCGATGCCCCACAGCGTGCTGTAGGCTTCGAGCGCCGCCGGGCTTTCGGCGAGGACGCGGTGCAGGTTGGGCACAAAACCCCAGCCCTTCTGGACGCCGTTCAGGATCTCGGCGGAGGCCGCCGGCGCGGTCGTAGTGTCGTAAAGCGTGAAGCCGTTGATCATGGTCTTTCTCCTCGGTGGTCGTTGAACGACGTGCAGACAAATTCGCCCATTTCGCGGCGCAGCGGCAGATGCGCCGCGGCGATATCATTCATTCCTCCGTTGAATGAGCATGAAACCGCTGGCAAGCTTTCGGCTCGCCGGCGGCCTCTCTTGCGGAAGGTTCATCTTGCTCATCGTTGCATGACGCGCACCACATCCTGCCTCAGGAGGTAGAGAGACACGGCGAGCAGCACGACGTCCTTCATCACGAACGGGACGTTACCGGTCATTGCCGGAAATCCGGCCACGGGATCCCAGCCGTCGGGCATGAAGGGGATGATCGTGATGGTCGCGATGAAGGTCGTGGTCGAGCCGGCCGCGCAATTACCTCTGGAACTGCCACCGACGTCGGTTTCTCGGCGCTTCCAGTTTTTGACCATACGGGTTTTCTCGGATGCTTGAGCTATATTAGCTCGCCAGAGAGCTGACGGGATACTCATGCTCTAAGCCACTAATGGTTCACGCTAGGCGTCGTCGGATGGCTCTCGGCGCAGCGCTGATGATAGCGAGTGCGGCGTGAAAGGAAATTGCGTCTGCCGGCCGGACAGAACGGACATTGAGTCCGTATTCGGCACACGTTGCGCAGTCGAAGCCGCACATGCGATATGAAGGATCGCGAACTCTGACTCGGCCATTTTGCTTGGCCTCGTATCGCTGACTTACACTAACGATCGAGCGGCCGCCGAAAAGGAAACCGGCCCCCGCCTGGTCAAGCACCTCGACCTGCTTAGCAGCCCACCTCATCGTCCAATGGAACTGCGCGGGATCATCCCATTTGCTGGCACTGGTGGCGACGAAGAGCTGCGTATCTCCTTACAATTGGCGACCATTCAGGACACATCTATCCGAACAGTTTCACCCCCCACGCCGATAGTCGATCAGGACCGAGCCGAAGCCTCGCGTCTCGAACGTTTGGCAATTGGCCGTCTTGCCGAGAGACGAAGCATATTGCGCAGCCACACCAACCGAACGATCGCCCTTCCTCGGCAACGCGGTGTCGTCGATGACCAGTACCGCATCCTCGCCACCGACCAGCCTGAATGAGCAGCTCCGACTCAGACGCCATCAGCGATAAATGGTGCAACTGGTCATAGTCCCCCAGCGATAGCCGCGCCGCCATCGGCTGCACACTCTTGCGATCGCCCGGTCCGATCAGCCCCGAAACATACAGCGGACACATCGGCCGGCGCGCCTTGTGCCGTAACCGATCCAGAAATGGCTGGAGCCAGCGTCGAAGCTCATCTTCCCAATTCGACGCCCTGCCCACCATGGTCGGCCCTCCAAATGCCGCTTACCCATGAACCACTGAAAATCTGATTCGGGAATCCAGTTGAGGCGATCAATCGATCAATCCAATAAATCTGCCAAAGTAGTGCTAGCTGTGAGCGTGCGGCATTGAAAACTGTCGGTGCAGGATGGTCGCGGGAGCGAGCCGCCGCGGCTTCCTTGGAGCATCGGTGCAACTGCTTTTTTCCGGCTTTCCAACTACTGGTCAGTCCCGGACGGGCGGCTGAACTCACAGGAGTCCTCGCTGAGCAGTCGCGGTTTGCGAACGACCATGGCGCTGTTGCGAGCTAAAGCTACCCAAGCCTGCTCTAGCACTAGCGTGCCGGTGACATCACCGACACGCATCGCCTCGTCGGCAGCTGTATCCGGTGCGAATATGGTCAGTACACTTCGACATGATACCGGCCTGCCACGTGCATTTCTGATTTGAATGCGAGCCAGTTGATGCCATGCGTTCGAGCGATGTCGATCAGTGCTTCATCCACTCCCTCCTCAAGCCCCTTCAAGCCGCAAATGTAGATGTGGGATTTGGGGCGACGCAAAAGCAGTAAGATCTCGGGTGCGCACAGACGCAAACGGTCCTGGACATATTGGCGGTCGCCGGAGACAGCACGCGAAACGGCTAGTTCGCGACGGAACTCAGATTGAGTATATTTTTGCACAGTTTGAGAAAAGGGCAAATCTTCCATTGTCCGGCCGCCATAGATCAGCATCAACTTGCCCCCCGCATCGGCCACATGCGCCGTCGCCGATGCGCAAATCCGCGGAAGGGCGCGCCGTTCCCGTACAAATCATCAGCAGATCGGCGTCTGGATCGCCGGGTAGAAGAAAGTGCGTGCCGAACGGTCCGATGATATCCACGGCGTCGCCCGGGCGCAGATCGCACAGCCAGTTGGACGCGACGCCGCGCACCTCCTTGTCCAGGCCGTCTCGCCAAATGATTCTCTTGATAGCGAGCGACATGTTGCCAGCGTTCGGTGTTTCACTGTCGCGCGAGCAAGGCACGGAATACACGCGCATTGCGTGCGGCTGCTCATTCGCGTCGAGACCAGGCGGAATTACTCCGACACTTTGTCCTTCGATAAACTCGAAGGGCATCTCGTCAAACTCGAAAATGATAAGACGCACATCATTCTCGGCGTTCTCGCCCGTCACTCGAGTATTGCCACTCACAATCGCCCGAGCTGGATTCTCGCGGGAATATCGATTGAGCGGCGGATCGGAGGCAGATACCGGTGCGATTTGGTTGCCACGCGAGGACTCGGAACTTCCGGCTTCGCTTGCCGTCTGTACGGCTAATTCGGACGGCAGCTCAATCCACAGGAGCTGATCGTCAATCGAGTACGGTCGAGGCAGATCAAAATAATGGTCGACCGCTCCGGTCGGGCAAGGTCGCACGCACTTCATGCAGAAATTGGATTTGTCCGGATCGACGACGTCGTTTCGCTCGTGCCGGATTGGCATGCTGAGGCAGCGAGATTCGCATGTGTTGCAGCGAATACATGTCTCCGGATCGATTAGGTGCTGCCTGATCGATGTTGACGTTGCGGCACCCGGCGGCGTTATGGACTGCACCACTTTTGTTCGCCCGAAAATCCACAATAGTTTGCAGAAACCCGTCAGGCGCCGGTCAGCGAAGTGGTTATCGTTGCGGTAAGCAGCGCATCAAGACCACTGTCGTCCTGAACGGACTGCCGCAGCGACTTGGCGGCATCCACATGGCCCATAACCTCAAGCCATCCTGCAATTGAACCGTAGCGGGCAATTTCGTAGTATTCGATCGCCTTGACGCAGGCGGCGAGCGCCCCGTCGCGAATGGCGCTTGGCCCTTGGCTTTGTCTGAGGACGTCGTCTGTTTCCTGAATCATTCCGACGAGTGCTTCGCAGGTCATCGTTTCGACCGGCCGGCCAAGTGATCTAAACACGCCTTCCAGACGCGTGAGTTGCGTTTTGGTTTCCCCGGTGTGCTTCTGCCGAGCGATATTCAATGCATCGCGTTTTGCACCCGACGCAACTTCTGGAAACAGTTTCAGCACTGCTTTCTCAGCGTAATACATGTCCTTCAGAGAATGCAGGAGCAGATCTTCGCCGGTTTTCATGAGTTGCCTCCTGGGATCGTTTTTATTTCGCTGTTGCCCGCTAACGCATTGCGCGCGTCTCGTCGCGAACTTACAAAGAGAACGCTTTCCAAATCGAGCAGACTAAATATCCCGCCTGCCCCCCGGCAGCCCGTTGGGCGAGCGCCGACCGGACACACTTTGAGCCTGCCAAGCTTTAACCCGGTCGGCCCTTCGAAGATCAAGTCTGGTCACGAGATCTAGGCAAACCAACGTATAAGCAGGAGCCCGCAGTTCAAATGACCCACGTGTCCGGAGTAGGCGGACAACATCGCGACACCGTGGATGGCCCCCAAACCTCGATGCGACCGAGCGACAGCTCTCGCTCTTTGCAACCGCCGCAACTACACGCTTACGCAGATCATTAGAAAGTGGTCGGACCATCGGATGCTGGCCTCCAGCCCAGCCAACATCTTGAATCACATTCGCCCCAAATCCGGAATCGCTTCCGATTCAATCAAGCCGTGAACCGCTCTAGTTGTGAGCTTTCAGGAGGTTGTCCATCTGGTCTGAACCGAGGAAGCTGAGGTTGCGAAGCTTCAGTATTCCCCGGAGAGACCAGATGAACATCCACAAGAATGCGCCTTTGACGCCGAAAGGTCGAGAGGCGATGGTGCGGAGCGTGATCCAGGGCGGCCTCACCAAGGCCGCAGCCGCACTTCAATTCAATGTCACGGCCAAAACGGTCGCCAAGTGGGTCGGGCGCTTCCGCGCGGAAGGTGTAGATGGGTTGCGAGATCGCTCCTCACGGCCTCATTCATCGCCAAGCCAAACCCCGGCAGCCACATGCGCCGCTGTCGAGGCGTTACGCCGGCAGCGCCACACCGGCAAGCAGATCGCGGCCGAGGTTGGGATCTCAACGGCGACCGTCAGCCGTGTCCTGCACCGGCTTGGATTGAACAGGCTTGCAGCTTTGGAGCCGGCCGAACCGATCCGGCGCTATGAGCGCGAACGTCCCGGCGAGTTGATCCACATCGACATCAAAAAGCTCGGCAAGTTCAATCGGATCGGCCATCGGATCACTGGCGATCGACATGGATCGAGCAATCAGCGTTCCCGCCATCCAGGACCAGGTTGGGAATACGTCCACGTCTGCATCGACGATGCGTCGCGGATCGCCTTCAGCCAGGTCATGAAGAACGAACGGAAGGGCTGTGCCGTCGCGTTCCTCAGGGCGGCCGTGGCCTATTACGTCAGCCTTGGTGTGAAGGTAGAGCGTGTCATGACCGACAACGGCGCATGCTACAAATCCTTCGCCTTCCGAAGAGCCTGTAAGCGCCTCGGCCTCAAGCACATCCGCACCAAACCCTATACGCCAAAGACCAATGGCAAGGCTGAGCGCTTCATTCAAACCAGCCTACGATAATGGGCCTACGCCCAAGCCTACAACACCTCAGCAGAGCGAGCAGCCGAGCTGCCACGATGGCTTCACCGCTACAACTGGCATCGTCCTCATGGCAGTATCGGCTCAAAGCCACCGATCAGCAGGCTCGGATTAACCGGGAATAACCTCTTGAGGCTCCACATCTAGTCCACGGGCGTGCATCTCGTCCCGTGACTCTTCCCCCATTCCGGCAGCCTCTCCCCGGAACTTTGCGATGGAGGTTGCATTCCGATGCGCCTCGAATGCGGCGTCGTCGCGATAGGCCTTGTAGACGAACAATGATGCGCAGGCCGCAGGCGTCCTCCGTGCCCACAACTGTCGCGTAAACCTCAGCGCGCTCAGCGCTGCATGTGCATCAGCTGGTCCATCGGCATCATGTTGTCGTTTAGGTTCGCCATGATCCAGAGCGAACCGCCGATCACGAGGAACACGATAAGAAGCCCGAAGGCGAGCGCCAACACGTTGTTGGCGTTGTCGGGGCCGGTCGTGATGTGCAGGAAGAACACCAAGTGTACGCCAATCTGCGCGATCGCCAGCACGATGATGGCGACCGGGATCGAGGGCTGCCAGACCAGGTTCGTGCCGGCGACAAAGAACGATGTCGCGGTGAGAAGGACGGCCAGTCCCAGGCCGACGAGATAGCCGAGGACTCGAACATTGACGCTGACGACCTCCTCGTCGCCGGGCGCCAGGTCGGCCTGTTGGGGCAGTCCGTGACTATCGCTCATGCCGCACTCCCCAGGAGATAAACAACCGAGAATATCGCGACCCAAATGATGTCAAGCGCGTGCCAGAACAAGGCAAAGCACAGAAAACGGCGCAGGATATCAGCACGAAAGCCCTTGGCGAAGACCTGGGCCATCATGGTCAGGAGCCAGAGGATACCCGCCGAGACATGCGCGCCGTGGCATCCGACCAGCGCGAAAAAGGACGACAGGAATGCACTGCGCGAGGGACCTGCGCCGCGCGCGATGAGATCGGCGAATTCGTGAAACTCGATGATCAGGAAACCAATCCCGAGCAGACAGGTTACGACCATCGCGACCTGGAACCAGAGTTGGTAGCGCACCTCGGCCGCAATGCTCGCCATGCCGCAGGCGAAGCTCGAGCACAACAGGAAGGCGGTCTCGATCGCGACGTTCCTGAGGTTGAACAGCTCCGCGCCAGTCGGCCCGCCCGCCGTCTGCCCCGACAGCACGGCAAAGGCTGCAAAGAAGCAGGAGAACATCACCATGTCGCTGAGGATAAAGATCCAGAAGCCGTAGCCGGCGATGATCCGCTTCGACGCCGGGCCGTCGTGGCTGACGTCTTCGAGGCCGATGAGGTGCGGATCGTATCCGCGTGCCGATGCCACCGCCGCGACCGCCATCACACACTCCCCGCTGCGGTCACGAGACCGCGCCGCGCGTTGAGGTTGGCATGGTCGAGCCGCGCGACTTCCTCGGCCGGAATCTCATATTCGTCATGGTCGCGCCAGGCGAACACCACGAAGGTCGCGTAAGCGCCGATCAAGGCCGCGATCACCATCCACCAGATGTGCCAGATCAGCGCAAAGCCCATCACGGTCGCAAAGAATGCGCAAACGAAGCCGGTCGGCGAATTGCGCGGCATCTCGATGGCCTGGTAGTTGGGCTCCTTCGCGCCCTCTTCCCGCGCGCGACGCTTCATCGTCCAATAGGCGTCCTCGCCGGTCACGTCGGGCATGAAGGCGAAATTGAACACCGGCGGCGGCGAGGCGGTTGCCCATTCCAGCGAGCGGCCATCCCAGGGATCGCCGGTCACATCGCGAAGCGCCTCGCGATGACGGATGCTGACGACGAGCTGCATGATCTGGCAGATGATGCCGATTAGGATCAGGACTGCACCGATGCTCGCGAGGTGCAGCCAGGGTGTCCACGCGGCGATGTCGTAATGCTGCATGCGCCGGGTCATGCCAAGGAAGCCGACGGCATAGAGCGGAACGAAGGCGACATAGAAGCCGATCAGCCAGAACCAGAACGCGGCTTTGCCCCAGCCTTCGTGCAGACGGAAGCCAAAGGCTTTCGGGAACCAGTAGGTATAGCCGGCGAACGCGCCGAACAGCACGCCGCCGATAATGACGTTGTGGAAGTGTGCGACCAGGAATAGGCTGTTATGCAGCAGGAAATCCGCCGGCGGCACCGCCACCAGCACGCCGGTCAGGCCGCCGATGATGAAGGTGACCATGAAGCCGATCGACCACATCATCGGCGTCGTGAAGCGGATGCGGCCGCCGAACATCGTGAACAGCCAGTTGTAGATCTTCACCCCGGTCGGCACCGCGATGATCATGCTGGCGATGCCGAAGATGGCGTTGACGTCCGGCCCTGCGCCCATGGTGAAGAAGTGATGCAGCCAGACCATGAAGGAGATGACGCAAATTGCCATGGTGGCGAGCACCATCGAGCGATAGCCGAACAGCGGCTTGCCGGAGAAGGTCGAGACCACCTCCGAATAGACGCCGAACGCCGGCAGCACCAGGATGTAGACCTCGGGATGTCCCCAGGCCCAGATCAGGTTCATGAACATCATGACGTTGCCGCCGGCTTCGTTGGTGAAGAAATGGAAGCCGAGGTAGCGGTCGAGGATCAGCATCGCCAGCGTCGCGGTCAGAATCGGAAAGGCGGCGATGATCAGGAGGTTCGAGGCGAGCGTGGTCCAGCAGAATATCGGCATGCGCATATAGGTCATGCCCCTGGTGCGGATCTTCAGCACCGTGGTGACGAGATTGATGCCCGCGACCAATGTGCCGATGCCCGAGATCTCCAGCGACCACGTATAATAGTCAACACCGACGCCGGGCGAATAGGTCAGCTCGGACAGCGGCGGATAAGGCAGCCAGCCCGTGCGCGCGAACTCGCCGACCACGAGCGAGACGTTGACGAGCAGCGCGCCGGTCGCGGTCAGCCAGAAACCGACGGAATTGAGCGTCGGAAACGCCACGTCGCGCACGCCGAGCTGCAGCGGCACGACGAGGTTCATCAGTCCGATGACGAACGGCATCGCGACAAAGAAGATCATGATGGTGCCGTGCGCCGAGAAGATCTGGTTGTAGTGCTCCGGCGGAAGGAACCCGTTCGAGTGAAAGGCGAGCGCCTGCTGCGCGCGCATCATGATGGCGTCGGCAAAGCCGCGCAGCAGCATGACGCTGGCAAGCAGGATGTACATCACACCGATCCGCTTGTGATCGACGCTGGTGATCCATTCGCGCCAGAGATAGGGCAAATGGCCGGCGATCACGACCCAGGCCAGGACGGCCAGGATCACCACCAGCACCACAGCGCCGGTGACGAGTGGAATCGGCTGGCTGAGGGGAATAGCAGCCAAGGTCAGCTTACCGAACATTGCCAGCTCCGATATTTGCCGCTTCTTGCGGACCGGGACCGGGCGGAATCTTCTGGGTCGCGATCGCCATGAACAGTTCAGGGTCGTCGAGCCGATAGACAGTCTTGTCCTTCGGCACCGATTGCTTGAGCAGCTCCTGTCTGTAGCTGTCGCCGTTCAGGACACGATCACTCTCGACCGTATTGGAGGCGAAGCTCGCAAAGTCCGGCGCGGAGACGACGTGAACGTCGAACAGCATGTCCGGGAAACCGTCACCGCTGAAGTGGGCCGAAAGACCTAGATAATTGCCGACCTGGTCGGCGCGCAGCTCAAGCCGCGTCACCATGTCGTTCATGGTGTAGATCATGCTGCCCAATTGCGGGACGAAGAATACGTTCATCACGCTTGCCGAGGTCAGTTGGAAATGCAGGGGCGCACCGACCGGTACCGTCAGCGTGTTGACGCTTGCGATCCGCTGGTCCGGATAGATGAACAACCATTTCCAGTCGAGCGACACGACCTGGATGGTGACGCCTTGCCCTATCCCGGCAACCGGCTTTGCGGGATCGAGCTGATGCGAGCCGATCCAGGCAACGCCACCGAGCAGGATGATGGTCAGCGCCGGGATCGACCAGACCACGAGCTCGAGCCGGCCGGAATATTGCCAGTCGGGCCAGTGGAAGGCCCGCGTACTGGACGCACGGAAAAACCAGGCGAAGCCGAAGATCGCGGCGATGGTCGGCAGCACGATCGCAAGCATGATCGCGATCGAGTCGATCAGGATCTGCTTGTCGGCAGCGGCGATTGGACCTTGCGGGTCGAGGATATTCATCCAACGCTCCCATTTCGCCCAAAAGAGAACGCGCACTTTGGGTGCGCTTCCAAGCTAACGAATTCGACACAGGCGAGGCGCGGACTCGTTCGAACTCGCTTGCGGGATTTGTAAACGTTCGTCCAATCCCGCTTCTAGCACTGAGACATCAAAGTCATTTCTCGCGCCGAAATCACCGCAACTTACCCGCTTCGGAGTTGTCTGCTCCGTCCGCCCATGGCCTTCTGCTACTGTTCCCCGATCCTCTAGACGATCTTCCAACCACCGGCTGCCAATCTTGCTGAATGAGAGCATGGTTCGACTCACGAAAAAATGGCCAGCGAGCCGAACGGGGACTTCAGGGCCACGCTGGCCGAGTTTCGGGAGAGGCAGCCCGCTTTTAGCGCGGCGGCGCGTCTGAATAAATGAGTCTGGGTTCCGAAATGCTCGGACGTTTGCGTCCACACTATCCGTTGCCATGACGCAAGAGCCGACCATCGAACTTCTCGACGGCGCCGTTACGTTGCGACGCCGTAAGCCGCGGGCGGTAGGTCGCCACGGCCGCGTCACGTTGCTGCGCTCGAGATCAGGTCATCGACCTTCTTGTCAAGCTTGGAAGCCGCATCCATCACGGGCTCGTTCTCGTCGACCGCCATGAGGGAGCATGGCCTCACGTAAGTGATCATTGCCGGCGTCCCCCTCCTCCGCATCGGTGACGAGAATTTCAACAGCTCTGCTTGCCTGGTTCAATTGATTGCCGTGCCCGAAACGTAGGGTGCGACGCGAACGCTGGAAATGACGAAGAAGCCTACAATCAGTACATCGCTCGCGCGCGACGCGACGAGCGTTGCCGTGAAACGTTCACAAGCCGATATGAGATCTCGCGTCGGTCGTCGACCGTTGGAACATTTTGCTCGCATCAGGCAAAGGCAAATATCCTACCGTACCGATCCTGACAGCGAAGAAGGTAGAGCCGCCTCCGGGTGGGACAAGGCTTGGACCAAGCGGCGGCTAGCCTTTTCCTGGTTCCGATACACGTCCAGGAGCGCGCGCTGGAAGTCATCGACCAGTTGCAGGCCCACCAATGCGAAATTGTCGAATCCCGCCAAGGACCAAGGCAAACGCCATCTTTCGCGCCTGGTAGCACGCGTGATCGCAATACCGCAGATTCGACGTGAGCTCTCGCAGATAGCCTACGTCTATTGGTTGGCGCAATACGCACATAGCGAGGGTATTCGAAGCGCCCTGTCGCTCACGATGACGAAATCCAAAGGACGCCTCCGGCTCTTGCGCGCTACGCGCCTTCACTCGATCTCGCCCTTTTTGCGACAACGCAAAATCGCGACCCTTGCGAGGGCGCGGACGTGATCTCCAGCCGATGCCCGAGGAGCGAAATGGCTTGCCGCACGATGTAGAGGCCTACTCCATGGCCCTCGCCGGTGCCCAGACAACCGAACAGATCAAGGATGCGCGGCATCTCGTCCTCTGATATGCCGACACCGGTGTTATAGACTTCGATACGGACGCTGTCGCCGGTGCAACGGCAGCCGACGAGAATGCGACCGCCCGTATCCGTATATTTGACCGCGTTATGCGCCAGATTTCGCAGAATCGCGCCGAAAAGCAGCATATCGCTCTGAATGGAAAGCCTAGAGGGGACCACCCTAAGCTTGATTCCCTTTTTCAAGGCCTCGAACTCGTTCTCGCTAGCGACTTGCTGAAGCAAGTGCATGAGCTGCAGTGGCATCAGCTTCACGCCCTGCGGATCGCGAAGACGAAGTGCCGCAAGAAGTTGATCGAGTTGAGCGGTCAGCCTATCGATCGCACGCTGACCGGATCGCAACAGGCGAAGCTCCGATTTGGTCCGAATGCCAAGGCCAAGCAGTTCGTGCGTGCTTTGGATCGCCTGGAGAGGCTGACGCAGATCGTGACCTGCGATCGCAAGCAGTACGGATCCATAGTCCGAAATCTGATACGTTTCCAACTTCGGACTCGAACTCCAGGTAAAGGGGCGCGTCGCCGCTCGGGCGTGCCGCAAGGCGTCGCATCTTGCCGCGTCTTCGATGCAGTCATTGTCGCTATGCATGGCTTTTCTCTCTAGCTGAACCGCTTTCGAACAAGAGTTCCTTTAAATTCAGGTCCGTCCCAACGGCAATCTGGAGAAGGTCCATGCGTAGCCTCTGTCCTGGCGGCGGGCTTGATGGTATCCGAAAGCACGCGGCGTGGCTCTCGACCGGCCCGGGCCAGAGCGACGACGTGCACCGCTTTTAGGAGAACGGTGCAGCTCTGCTTTTCGCAATGTCACCTGATATTGATCGGTCGGGCAAAGAGAAATGTCCAGACGGTCAGACTTCCGATGTATGCGGACCGCGAAGTCCGGTGTTTCCGTTGGTTAGATTCGACAGTACGATCCTATTCGCTTTCCGATCGGCACAACGTGCCTCGATTTCCGACACAACGGTTCGCGATGAAGCCTGGTCGTTTGCGCTCGGGCCAGTCGGGCGGATGCATTTTCTGCGGAAGTACGCACATCGATGTAGGGGATTCGGCAGAACTCGTTCGCGGATACCTCGATGATCAAAAATAAGAGCAAGATTCAACACGATAATCCGGATAGCCGGATCTTCTTACTCGTGCGCTCTTTAGCGAAACGGCGCGATGAGAGATGAGGGCTACGCGTCCCCAATTTATCGCTTATTGAAAGCGTCTACCTCCAGAGATTTGTCCTAACAAGCTCCATCACTTCATTGCCACGACCATCCAAGATGGCTTTAACCATATAGAGAGTAAATCCTTTCGCCATTTCAGCAGTGATTTTGGGTGGGACCGCAAGCTCCTGCCGATTGACCACGGCGTCGATCAGTACCGGCCCATCGTACGCCAAGGCCTCGCGTAGGGCAGGTTCGACATTCGCCGGATCTTCAATCCTGATCCCCCGTATGCCAATGGCTTCCGCCATGGCTGCAAAGTTCGGATTCTTGAATTCCGTCCCAAAATCTAGGAAACCAGTTGACTTCTGCTCGAGTTCGATGAAGCCAAGCGCACCGTTGTTGAATATCACCACCTTGATGGGCAGCCGAAGCTGAACAAGGCTCAAAACGTCTCCCATGAGCATGGTGAATCCGCCATCTCCGGAAAGCGAAATGACCTGGCGATCGGGGAACGTGGCTTGCGCGCCGATCGCTTGCGCCATCGCGTTGGCCATCGAGCCGTGCCAGAACGAGCCGATAAGACGCCGCTTCCCGTTCATTTCTATGTACCGAGCAGCCCAGACAGTTGGCAATCCGACATCGCAAGTGAAGATGGCATCTTCCGCGGCAATATCGCTGAGGACCTTGGCCACCTGTTGAGGATGAACAATCTTGCCTTCCGAACCCACCGCGAGTTCGTCAAGATCGCTACGCGCTTTCCTATAGTGGGCAACCGCCTGTGTCAGAAATCGATCGTCCTCCCTTTCTCTCAGCAACGGCAGCAAAGCCTCGATCGTGGCCCCTACATCCCCGACGAAGCCACGCGTGATGGATGCGCGTCGACCTAATTGCTCCGACCTGATGTCGAGCTGGACAATCTGGGTAGGACCTTGCGGATAGAATTGACGATATGGGAAATCCGTGCCCAGCATGAAGACCAGATCGCAGTCGTTCATGGCGTAGTAGCCGGACGAAAACCCGATCAGACCCGTCATGCCGACGCTATATGGATTCTCCCACTCCACATGTTCCTTGCCTCTAAGGGCATGCAGGATCGGACTTTTGAGCTTTCCACCCAAAGCGAGGAGTTTGTCGTGAGCGCCTGCGCATCCGGATCCGCAGAGCAGGGTTATACGGTTGGCTGTATTGAGCAGACCAGCGAGAACCTGAATGTCGGCGGCTGGAGGAACAATAATCGGTGGCGACGGCAGAAAATCGAGAGAAACATGATCAGCTCCGGCCGCAGCCTGAAGAGCGACATCGCCAGGAATAACAAGCACTGACACGCCGCGTTTTCCGACTGCTTCGCGAATCGCTAACTGTACGCTTCGCGGAACTTGAGCCGGGCTGGAAATGAGCGCGCAATAGTGACTGCAATCGCTGAACAAAGACTCCGGATTCGTTTCCTGGAAATAGGCAGAACCAATTTCCGCGGACGGTATGTGCGCCGCGATGGCGAGCACAGGAACTCGTGAGCGATGACAATCGAATAGACCGTTGATCAGGTGGAGATTGCCGGGTCCGCAGCTTCCGGCACACACCGCTACCGAGCCGGTCAAATGCGCTTCGGCTCCAGCCGCGAACGCTGCAACCTCCTCGTGGCGCACGTGCTTCCACTGTATTTGCCCCTGACGTCGAATAGCGTCCGTCAATCCATTGAGGCTATCTCCAACGAGGCCGTAGACACGCTTAACACCGGCCGCCACAAGAACTTGCACAATCTGGTCAGCGACGGTTTGCATGTCCTTCACTCCATATTGGTATGATTTCAGAAGCGTTCTCCAGCACCGTAGTGATGAGAGTGATGTTGGACTGCCCCTGAGCAACCGGCTAGGCTACGCTCGCAACGTAGGGCCTCACCATCTGCGCCGGATCGACGACGCGGTCGAATTCCTCCGCGCCGACGAAGCCAAGCTTAAGAGCGGCGTCCTTGAGCGTAAGATCGTGCTCCAGCGCGTGGTGGGCGATCTTCGACGCCTTGTCGTAGCCGATCACCGGCGCGAGCGCCGTGACCAGCATCAGGGAGCGCTCGACATATTCCGCAATCTTCTTCCGATTAGGTTGCGTACCCTCGACCAAGAATTTGCGGAAGTTTGTGCAACCATCGGTAAGAAGGGTGATCGATTGGGCGATATTGGCGATGATCAACGGCTTATACACGTTCATCTCGAGATAGCCGCCGGCGCCGCCGAAGCCGATCGCGACATCGTTCGCCATCACCTGTACGGCAATCATCGTCAGCGCTTCGGCTTGTGTCGGATTGATCTTCCCGGGCATGATCGAGGAGCCGGGCTCGTTCTCCGGAATTAGAAGCTCCGCGAAACCGGCCCGCGGGCCGCAGGACATCAACCGAATATCGTTGCCGATCTTGTAGAGCGAAACGGCGAGCGTCCGCAGCGTGCCGGAGAGCTGCACCAGTGCATCGTGCGCACCCTGAACCGCGAATTTGTTGGGTGCACTGACGAAAGGAAGCCTCGTCAGCCTCGCGACCTCTTCGGCGGCGGCTTCCGCAAAGCCGGGTGCCGCGTTGATCCCCGTGCCGACAGCCGTCCCGCCCAACGCGAGCCGATACACGCCCTCCAGGGCATCCTCGAGCCGATCGAGGTTGTCCAAGAGCATGCCGACATAACCGGACCATTCCTGTCCGAGCGTGAGCGGCGTCGCGTCCTGCATGTGGGTGCGGCCGATCTTAACGATGTCATCCCAGTCTGTGGCCTTCGAGGTAATCGCCTCGCAGAGTGCCCTCACCGCGGGGATTAGCCGCTGCGTCATGCCAACGGCGGCGGCGACATACATCGCTGAAGGAAACGAGTCGTTCGACGATTGCGACATATTCACATGATCGTTCGGGTGAACCGGCGTCTTGCTGCCAAGAGCGGTGCCAGCGAGCTGGCTGCAGCGGTTGGAAATCACCTCGTTGACGTTCATGTTGAACTGCGTCCCGCTCCCCGTCATCCAGACGTGAAGAGGGAACATTTCCTGGTGCCGCCCACCCAGGATCTCGTCGCACACCTCGACAATCAGCGCGTGCGTTTTGTCATCGAGGCGCTTGCCGGCGTGGTTCGCGTTGGCCGCCGCCTTTTTTAGGATCGCGTAGGCTGTGATCATTTCGCGAGGCATCACATCCTTGCCGATACTGAAATGCTGTAGCGATCGCTGGGTTTGTGCGCCCCATAACTTGTCGGCTGGCACTTCGATAGCGCCCATGCTGTCAACTTCAGTGCGAGTTTCGCTCATCCGTTTCTCCAATGCCGTCGAACCTGCGCGGCTCATCGTTGTCGACGCGCTCTAGTTCAACCGCGTTCGGCCATAAGCCGTTTGGTTTCGGAAATCGCACGCGCCGGGTTGAGCCCCTTCGGGCACGTGTTCGTGCAATTCATGATCGTGTGACAACGATAGAGGCGGAACGGATCCTCGAGCCGGTCGAGGCGCTCGCCGGTGTGCTGGTCCCGACTGTCGGCAAGCCAGCGGTACGATTGCAGGAGGACCGACGGGCCAAGATAGCGGTCCTGGTTCCACCAGTAGCTCGGGCAGGAAGTCGAACAGCAGAAACAAAGGATGCATTCCCACGCACCGTCGAGCTTTGCCCGATCCTCCGGCGATTGGCGCCGTTCGCGATCCGGCGGCGGCTGATCGGATTGCAGCCACGGCTCGATCAGGGCGTACTGTGCATAGAGCCCGGTCAGATCGGCAACGAGGTCTTTCAGAACCTGCAGGTGTGGGAGCGGCGTGATCCGGCTGGTCCCTTTCTTGAGGCTGTCGATTGAAGTCAGACAGGCCAACGTGTTGACCCCGTCGATATTCATCGCGCAGGATCCGCACACCCCTTCGCGGCACGACCGCCGATACGACAGCGTCGGATCTATCTGGTCGTTGATTTTGACCAGGGCGTCGAGGACCATCGGTCCGCAGTGATCGCGGTCGATGTCGAAGGTATCCATCGTAGGGTTCGCATTCTTCGCTGGGTCCCATCGATAGATCCGGAAGGTCTTAACGTGCTCGGTTGGTTGTGCAAGAGCCCAGTGTTTGCCTTCACCGACCTTCGAGTTCGGAGGGAGACTAAACTCGGACATGGGAACCTGTTCCTTTCTTAGTGAGTGCGTTCTGCGGGGGGGAAGCTCTTCACCTCATTGGAGAGCGTTTGCAGATGCACGGGACGCGAGCCGAAGGTGATATTCCAGTCTTCGTCCTTCCATGCGATAGTGTGCTTTAACCAGTTCTTATCATCGCGCTCGTGATAGTCTTCTCGTGCGTGCGCGCCGCGCGATTCGGAACGTGCGCCGGCGGAGTGGGCGATGATCACCGCCTGATCCGCGAGATTGGCAAGCTCCAAGGCCGAGACTAGAGCCATATTCCACAGCAGCGAATCGTCCCCGACTACGACGCGCCTGAGCGGATCGCGGAGCGCTGTCAGCTTCTCCAAGCCCTCCTTCAGGGTGTCGCCGCGACGGAACACGCTGAAGTGCGACTGCATGATCTCCTGCATCAATTGACGAACTTCGCCGGGTGTGTTGCCGCCTTTGCTGCTACGGGTTCGATCGAAGCGCTGCAACGCGCGTTCCTCCGAGCGGCCGTTCGCCTCGCGCACGCGTGATCCAGGTTTAACAATTTCCGCCGCGCGCAACGCTGCTGCACGTCCGAATACAATAAGGTCGAGGAGACTGTTCGTGCCTAACCGATTTGCGCCATGAACCGAGACGCACGCCGCCTCGCCGATCGCCATGAGGCCCGGTACGACCGCGTCGGGGTTGTCGGCCGTCGGGTTAACGACCTCGGCCTTGATATTTGTCGGAATGCCGCCCATGACATAATGGACAGTCGGAATCACCGGGATCGGCTCCTTGTGCGCATCGACACCGGCGAAGGTGCGGGCGGTCTGGACGATCCCGGGCAGCCGTTCCTCGAGAACGTCGGCCGGGAGGTGCTCCAGGTGCAGGTGGATGTGATCCTTCTTCTCGCCGACCCCTCGACCTTCTCGGATCTCGACCGCCTCGGCTCGGCTGACCACGTCGCGGGAGGAAAGGTCCTTCTCGTGTGGCGCATATCTCGGCATGAAGCGCTCGCCCTCGCTGTTGGTTAAATATCCGCCCTCGCCGCGAGCGCCCTCCGTGATCAAACAGCCAGCGCCATAGATACCAGTCGGGTGGAACTGGATGAACTCCATGTCCTGTAACGGCAGGCCGGCGCGCAGCACCATGGCGTTACCGTCACCGGTGCATGTGTGAGCCGAGGTACAGGACTGGTAGACGCGACCGCAACCGCCGGTGGCGATGACCGTCATATTGGCTCGGAATCGATGAATGGACCCATCCTCAAGACACCAGGCAAGTAGACCGCGGCACACGCCGTCCTCGTCCATCAGAAGGTCGATGGCGAAATACTCGATGAAGAAGCGCGCCTGGTGCTTGAGGCACTGCTGATAAAGCGTATGCAGGATGGCGTGGCCGGTGCGATCCGCCGCCGCGCAAGCCCGATAAGCCATGTCGCCCTTGGTATACTCCGTCGTGTGCCCGCCAAACTTTCGTTGGTATATCTTGCCGTCGTCGGTGCGGCTGAACGGCACCCCGAGATGCTCGAGTTCGACGACCGCCGGGATGGCCTCTCGGCACATATATTCAATCGCGTCCTGGTCCCCGAGCCAGTCAGAGCCCCTCACCGTATCGAACATGTGCCAGCGCCAATCGTCCTTTGCCATATTGCCGAGCGCGGCACTGATGCCGCCCTGTGCGGCAACCGTGTGGCTGCGTGTCGGAAAGACCTTGGTGACGCAGGCGGTGTTCAGCCCTGCAGCGACCATGCCTAACGTCGCCCGCAACCCCGCGCCGCCGGCGCCGAGGACCACCACGTCGAACGAGTGGTCGACGATGTCGTAACTGTTGGCCATGAGCCGCGTCCTTACCGGTTGAGGAAGAGCTTGAGCACCGCGAGCACGCTCGCGCCTGCGAGCACGATCGTGACGCCGCGGATGAGCAGATCGGTGGCGACTAGCGTGGCGGGCGCATGCACATAATCGGCGACGACCGAGCGCAAGCCGACCAAAGCGTGTGCGAGCCCCGCGAGCACAAACAGAATGATCAGCAAGGCGGCCAGCGGCGAGGCGAGCCACGCGGCCGCGGTTGTCTGGTCAGAGGTGGCGAGCCGCAGCATCGAGGCGGCGAAATAGAGCCCGAGCGGTATAAGCGCGAGCGCTGTCCAGCGCTGCAATCGCCACTCCTTCAGCCCGTCACGAGCGCTGCCCAGATGGCGCACGCGACGCAGCACGGCTTCGTCGCGCAGCGCAGTCGAATTCGTCAAGGAGCGATTGTCTGCCATCGAGGCCTCCTAGGCCAAAAACACGTAGAGCCAGGTGAGTGCCGTCAACACGATAGTTGCGGCAAGTACGGCGTAGCCGCTGCGATAGGCGTCGCGGATCTCAAAGCCATAGCCGGCATCCCAAACGAGATGCCGGATCCCGCTGCACAGATGATAGAAAAAGGCGACCGACCATCCGAACAGCAGCAACAGCCCAATGGGCGAGACGATGAACGTATGTGTTGCCGCAAACACGTCGCCGCCGGCTGCCGCGGCAATCAGCCACCAGGTCAGCAGGATCGAGCCGATGGACAGCGCGATGCCTGTGAACCGGTGGAGGATCGACAGGACCGACGTGATCTGAAAACGGTACCACGTCGGGAACATGAACGGGGACAATGGACGTTCCATGACTATTCCTGCTTCTGCTTTTTGGCGTCGCCGACAGCCGCGAGGGTTTTGGCGAAATGATCTGCGGCGGTCTTCATGGTTCTTCCTACGGGCAACGCATCCGCGTCGTCTGCCGCAATGCCGGATGCGGAAAGGCTCGAGCGTGCGTTGCGTCTGGGCGCCCCACAGCCTGCGGGAACGCGGACCTCGCCGAGACTGTCGGTTTCAATGCGAAAATCGGCCATCGTTCTTCTCCCGATCGGTTGGGATCCGCGCGCTTCAGCCTTGCTTTCGGTAGGGGCGGTAGCGGGGCTCCCAGACATTGGCCGTGATGCGTTCGTCGAGGGTGGCCGCATCGCACTTCTGCGCCACACCGTCAGCCTGCGCCTGGCGCGCGACGGATTTCGCGACGGCGGCGGAAACCGTGCGCATCCGGCCAACGCGCGGGAGAAGCCGTCCCTGTTTGTCCGTCGCCGCCGGCGACATTTCGGCAACAGTCTTGGCGGCCGCCATGAACATCCCGTCGGTAACCCGTCGCGCGCGGGCACCCAGGATGCCGAGCCCCATGCCTGGGAAGATGTAGGAGTTGTTGGTCTGGTCGATCGCTATCTTCCTGCCGTTCCACTCGACGGGCGCGAACGGGCTACCGGTGCCGATCAGCGCACGGCCGTCGGTCCAGGCGATGAGCTGTTCGGCCGTCGCCTCGCTGCGCGAGGTTGGATTGGACAGCGGGAAGATGACCGGCCGATCGACATGCTGCGCCATGGTGCGAACGGCCGCCTCGGTGAAGGCGCCGGCTTGGCCCGAAACGCCAATCAGCACGGTCGGCCTAGCATTGCACACCACGTCGAGCAGGCTGATCTCGCCCGGCTTCTCAAGCGTCCAACCGGCGACTGCTGCCCGACTTTGCACGAATGGCGTCTGGGCCGGCGTGATGCCCGTCATGCCTTCGACGAGCAGCCCGTAGCGGTCCACCGCGAAGAATTGGCGGCGTGCCTTGTCCTCGCTCAGCCCTTCTTCGACCATCCCCCGGAGGAGAAGCGCCGCAATGCCGCATCCGGCTGAGCCGGCGCCCAGGAGCGCGATGCGCTGCTCGATCAGGGGCACGCCGGTCACTTTGACGGCCGCCATCAGGGTGGCGGCGGCGACTGCGGCGGTGCTCTGGATGTCGTCGTTGAAGGTGCAGAGCCGGTCGCGATAGCGCGCGAGCAGGCGGCTGGCGTGGGACCCGGCGAAATCCTCCCATTGCAGCAGGACATCAGGCCAGCGGTCGCTGACGGAGGTAACGAATTCCTCAACGAACTCATCGTAATCGGCGCCAGTGACGCGGGCGTGGCGCCAGCCGATATAAAGCGGGTCGGCGAGCCGTTCCTGGTTGTTGGTCCCGACATCGAGCAGGACCGGCAGCGTCTCTGCCGGATGAATGCCCGCGCAGCCGGTATAGAGTGCCAACTTGCCGATGGAGATGCCCATGCCGCCGGCTCCCTGATCGCCGAGGCCGAGGATCCGCTCCCCGTCGGTCACGACGATGACGCGGATCCGGTCGAAGCGCGGGTCGGCCAGAATCTCTCGAATCCGGTGCTTGTTGGGATAAGAGAGGAACACGCCGCGCGGCTTCCGCCAGATTTCGCTGAAACGCTGACAGCCTTCGCCCACCGTCGGCGTATAGACCAGCGGCAGCAGTTCCTCGATGTTGCGCACGAGCAGCGCGTAGAACAGCGTCGCGTTGGTATCCTGCAGCTCTCGCAGAAAGGCATAGCGCTCGAAATCGCTCTCGAAGGCGCGCAGAGCCGTCAGCCGGCGTGCCACCTGCTCGTCGAGCGAACCGATATGCGGCGGCAGCAGTCCATGCAGGCCGAAGACATCACGCTCCGCCTCGGTAAAGGCGGTCCCCTTATTCAACAGCGGATCGGTGAGCAGTTGGTAGCCTGAGAGCGCGGTAGTGACAGCGGTTTGGTCGACGGGTTCGGCGGTCTGGATCATTGCCTGGCTATCCTTGGTTAGGTCGGCGGCCGCGGCTTCAATGCGGGCATGAGCTGATCAGTGGCTATTTCAGGAACTCAATCAAAGCAGCGGTGAACGCCTCGGGCTGCTCGATATTGGACAGATGAGCCGCATCGAGAACTATCAGGCGTGCGCCAGCGATCGCCTCAGCTATTTCCTGGGCTTTTGCGAGCGGTGTAGCGGGATCTTGCGCGCCGCCGATGACCAGCGTCGGAGCACGGATGGCGCGGATGGTCTCCCGCTGGTCCATGTCGCGAATAGCGGCACAGCAACCCGCATAGCCTCCTGGCGGCGTGACACGGAACGTATCGATCATGCCCACAACCGTCTCGAGGGCGCGAGCGCGAAAGCCTGGGGTAAACCACCGCTCGACCACCGCTTCCGTTATGGTGCCCATACCGTCTTGCAAGACCGCCTCTATTCTCCCCTGCCAAGCATCCGGGGGGCCCATCCAGGCGGCGGTATTGGCCAGAACAAGCCGCTCTAGCCGCTCCTGCTCATGCGTGCCCAGCCACATCCCGACCATGCCGCCCATCGATAAGCCGCAAAACCGTGCTCGCGGAACATTCAGGGCATCGAGAATTGCGACCGCATCAAGCCCAAGGCGCTCGATCGTGTAGTCGCCTACCGAGGCGCCAGACCGTCCATGACCACGACTGTCGTAGCGCACCAGACGGTACCGGCTGGTGAGAGCTTCCACCTGAGGGGCCCACATCTCCAGCTGGGTTCCCAACGAGTTCGACAGGAGCAGAACCGGAGCGCCTTCGGCGCCTTCGATCTCGATATACAGGTCGATGCCGTCGTCGGTCGTCACTTTTTCCACGTCGATGACCCTCCAACTTCGGCTTCCTCCGTCAGAGCCGCTCGATTGCGAGCGAAGCGCCCTGGCCGACCCCGACGTAGAGCGTTGCAAGCGCCCGTTTGCCGCCGCTTTTTTCGAGCGGATGCAAGGCGGTCAGCGCCAGTTTGGCGCCGCTCATGCCAAGCGGGTGCCCAAGCGCGATGGCCCCGCCATTGGGGTTCACGTGCTCTGCGTCGGGCAGCCCCGGGGCCCTGCAGAACCGCGAGCGACTGGCTAGCAAACGCCTCGTTGAGTTCAACAATGTCAAAACTTCCAATCTTGAGGCCTTCGCCGGCGCAGCGGCTCGCGGCGCTACCGCCGGCGAGGTCCATCTGCGACATCAGCCAGCCGCCGAAGATCGTCCGTATCGCCGGCTCGCCGGAATGTGGCGGGTCGCTCATGCGGTGTTCTCCAAAGCGAGCCCGAGGATCGCGCGTGCCTCGGCGGGCATGGCGGGACGGCAACCGTGCCGGGCAACGGCGTCGGCAGCCAGCTGTACCAATTCGGCGTTCCCTGCGGCAAGGCGGTCGTGGGTGATGCGGATGTTGTCCTCAAGCCCCGTGCGAACACCGTCGCCGCCGCGTGCCAGCACCCATTCCAATACGTGCGCCTGCTTCGCGCCGATGCCTGCTGCGGTCCACGTCGCGTTCGGCAATGTGCGCCGTAGCTCACCCAGCATCAGGTCCAACAGATGCTCCTCCGCTGGTAGAGCGTTCTTTATGCCCATGACAATCTGCACGTGGGGCCGGTCGTCCATCAGCCCCGCGTCGATTAGCCGCCTCGCCCCGTGCAGGTGCGACAGGTCGAAGGCCTCAATCTCCGGCCGCACGCCGTTGGCCTTCATCTTGGCGGCCAGGCCCGCCACCAGCGCAGCCGAGTTCTCGTAGACGATTGTGGGGAAGTTGACCGATCCCGTGGCGAGCGAGGCCATGTCTGGCCGCAGCTCCAGCGCGTTGCCGCGCGCTGCGGGATCGCGGCCGCGGCCGCCGGTGGAGAACTGCACGATCATGCCGGGGCAGTGCTTGCGCACCCCGTCTTGCACCTGAGCGAAAAGTGCGGGGTCGCTCGACGGGCTCTCGTCGGGATTGCGTACATGAATGTGTACGAGCGACGCGCCGGCCTCGAAGGCCTCGTGGGTGCTCTCCACCTGCTCCGTCGGAGTGACCGGGATGGCCGGATTGTCCTTCTTGCGCGGTACCGAGCCGGTGATGGCGACGGTGATTACGACGGGTTTCATGATCGCTTCCCTCCGATAAACGCGAGCGGTCGCGACCAATTGAATCGCGACTGGCACTCTGGTTTGCGCATGAGCCTGCAGCCGGGAGATGCCGCTGCCAGAGCTGGCGCCGTGAGTAGAACCGCCTCCCTCATCCGAGGTCTCCGCCGGCCACCGGCAGCACGCTACCAGTTATGTATGAGGCTTCGTCGGAGGCGAGAAAGAGGATCGGAGCGGCTTGCTCCTGAAGCGTGCCGTAGCGCTTCATTAGACTGGACGAGACGGTCTGGTCGACGATGCCCTGGTACCAGATCTTCTCTTGGGCGCTCTGCTCGGCAGCATTGCGCGCGATGCGCCGGGGCGGGGCGTCGGTTCCGCCAGGTGCTGTGGCGACAACGCGAATGCCGTGTTGCGCGTATTCAAAGGCGAGGCTCGCGGTGATCGCATTCACCCCGCCCTTTGCCGCGGCATACGGGACGCGGTTGATGCTGCGCGTTGCGACCGAGGAAATGTTGACGATGACCCCGGCACCGGCCTGCAGCATGTGGGGCAGCACGGCGCGGCAGCACCAGAGGGTCGGGAAAAGTGAGCGACGCACCTCCTTCTCGATCTGGTCTGGCGCATATTCGCCATAGGGCTTCGTCCAGATCGTTCCGCCGACATTGTTGACCAGGATATCGATCCGGCCGAAGCGATCTCTCGCTGTGCCCATGGCGGTCTCCGCTCCGGCGAAGGTTTCGAGATCGGTGGTGATCGCGATCGCTTCGCCGCCGGCGGCCTCGATTTCGTGCCGGACCTCCTCGACCAGATCGGAGCGATCGACCAGCACGAGCCTACCGCCCTCGCTGGCAAAGGCCAGCGCGACGGCCCGGCCGATGCCTTGCGCCGCCCCTGTCACTACGGCAACCTTGCGGGCAAATCGTGTTGAGTGGGTCATCGCCGCTACCTCGCGCCGGCGGCCCGTGGGATGCGCCGATCGTCGTGTACCGCGCCGCTCGGAGCAAACTTCTCGTAATAGAAATGCATCGGCGTGATGCCCTGCTTGCTGAACCAGACGCGCACCGCCTCGACCATCGGCGGTGGGCCACACACATAAACATCGAAATCGCCACCGTTCAGGTGCGCGGCATCGATATAACGCGTCACGTAACCCTTCCGCGGATAGGCGCTCGTCTCGGCCGCGACGCAACAGGAGAAGGTGAAGCCGGGGATACGGCCGGCTAATTCCTCCAGCGGCTTCACAGCGACAAGATCCTCGTCATTGGTCACGCCGTAGATCAGGTGGATGGGATATTTGCTGCCAACCTCGGCGATCTTGCCCAGCATAGAGAGGAACGGCGCCAGACCGGTGCCGCCCGCGAGGAACAGCAGCGGGCGTGTGACCTCGCGCAGGTAGAAGCTGCCGGCGGGCCCGGTGAACTCAATCGGCGTGCCAGGCGCCGCCTTCTCCCGCATGAAGCTGCTCATCAGCCCCTGCGGAACGTTGCGCACGAGGAAGGACAGCTCTTTCGCGTCAGGTGGCGAGCTGACCGAGTACGACCGCCGCTGGTGGGTGCCCGGCACCTGGAGGCTCAAATATTGCCCGGGCAGGAAGCCAAGCGCCACGCCGGGCTCCAGTGACAGCGAGAACGCGATAGCGGTCGGCGAGAGCCTTTCGACACGAGCCACGCGCGCTTTGAACAATTGGCTCTTGACCTTGCACTGCTCCGACGTTGCGGCGATCGCGAGGACGAGGTCGGTTTTCGGCACCATTTGGCAGGCCAACGCGTAGCCCTGCGCCGCCTCTTCTTTGGTTAATGCGTCCTCGAGATAGCTGCCGCCGTCGTAGTCGCCGGACTCCACATGGCATTTGCAGGTGCCGCAGGCGCCTTCACGGCAGTCGACCGGGATGTTGACGCCGGCGTTGTAGCACGCATCCGCAACCCTCTCCCCTTCCTTTGCATCGACGATGCGGGTGACGCCGTCTTCGAGATTGAGAGCGATCTGATAAGTCATTTTCTCTAGCCTTCCGCCTGTAGTCAGACGTGGTAGACGTCGATGAGGTGGTGGATGTAGTCGTTCTTCAGGACGACCTTCTTGGCCTTGATGAGTGGCCGCTCGCCCGCAATATCGAGCGTGTAGAAGGATGTACCGAAATAGGTGTCGACGGTCTCGTAGCGGAAGCTGAGCGTCAGCCAGTTGAAACGCACTTCCACCGTGTCTCCGCTCTGCGACAGAATCTCCACATTGGAGATATTGTGTGACGTCCGTGGGTGAGGGACGCTCGCGGCCGATCGCTCGGTCTCTAGGCGGAACACGCGATCTTCCAGCCCGTCGCGGGTGGCATAGTAAATGAGCGAGATCTCCGCCTGCGGATTTTGGACCAGGCTCTCGTCGCGGTCCCAGGCCGGCATCCAGAAACTAGCGTCCGACGCGTAGAAAGTCAGCCAGCTGTTCCAATCCCTATCGTCAAGCGCGCGAGCTTCGGCGTAGAGGAACGTCTCCATCTCAAACCGTGTTGTGCTCATGCCGCCGCTCCCTTGGCCAGGGCCGCCCGCAGCGTCTCGGCCCAATGCCTGTACTGTATAAGGAACAAGCCCTCATCCTCAGTACGTGCGCCGCTCCTCAGCGGGTGAAGGTCGATTGCCTGCGCACCCTCGTCAGCGCCCTCGATCCAGTGTGTCGCACCGCGCGACAATTCGTTCCAGCGCATCGCCCGACCCTGATAGCCGCGCTGGCAGGCGCGGAATTCCTCCAGATCGTCGGGAGTCGCCATACCGCTCGCGTTGAAGAAATCCTCATATTGGCGGATACGGTGGGCGCGCTGCTCTGCCGGCTCATTCTTGGGGGCGATGCAGAAGATCGTCACTTCGGTCTTATCGACCGCGATCGGACGGGTCACGCGCAGCTGTGAGCTGAATTGATCCATGAGATAGAGGTTCGGATAGAGGCAGAGATTCTTGAGATTATTGACCATCCATTCGGCCTTGGCTCTGCCGTGCTTTGCCGCCAGCTCGTCGAGCCGTGCGTAGACGGGCCGGTTCGTCGGGTCGGCCCATCGCGTCCAGAGCAGCATGTGGCCGTTTTCGAACGAATAGAAGCCACCCTTCTGCTTGGCCCAGTCGCCGGCATCCATCGCCTTCTGAGCATCCATCTTCGCGGATTTGCGGTGGCGGGTGGTGGCGACGTAGTTCCAATGAACTGAGCTGACATGGTACCCGTCGGCGCCGTTCTCGACCTGCAGCTTCCAGTTGCCGTCGTAGATGTAGCTCGATGAGCCGCGCAGCACCTCGAGCCCGTCCGGTGACTGGTCGACGACCATATCGATCATCTTGGCGGCCTCGCCCAGATGCTCGGCAAGCGGCTTCACATCCGGGTTGAGGCTGCCGAACAGAAAGCCGCGATAGGATTCGAATTTCGCGATCTTCTGCAGGTCGTGCGCGCCCTCTCGGCTGAACTGCTCGGGATAGCCGGCGCCTTCCGGGTCCTTCACCTTCAGCAGCTTGCCCGAATTGTTGAACGTCCAGCCGTGGAACGTACACGTAAAGGTCGCCTTGTTGGCGCGCTTGAAGCGGCAGAGCATTGCGCCGCGATGGCTGCAGGCATTGATTATGGCGTTGAGCTCGTTGTTCTTGTTGCGGGCGATGAATATGGGCTGGCGTCCGATCGACGTCGTGAGATAGTCGTTCTTGTTCGGAATCTGGCTTTCATGCGCGAGATAGACCCAGTTGCCCTCGAAAATATGCTCCATTTCCAGGTCGAACAACTCGGCGTCCGTAAAGATCGCCCGATCGCTAGAATAGATTCCGTTTGCAGGATCCTCGAGCAATGCTCCGTCGATGCGTCCAATGATGTCGGGTCCCATGATTCGCTCCTTGAAAGGTTGATCAGGTTGCCACTGCGCGGGCGCGGGAGGAGGCGACAAGCTCCTCCGGGCTGAGTGCGGGGTGCAGTACGAAGTCGAACTCGATCTCGGCGAAGGGCCCTTCGACGCGGTAGCGTTTTCCGATTTCGCCTCCTTTGTGATGCTTGACCGTCGGAATTAGACCGTCGCGAGTCGCATAAGCGAAATCGTCGTGCAGGTATGGATCGCCCTCGATATTAATTTGCGTGGTCAGGTGCCGATATTTAGGCGCAGAGATGAAAAAGTGGATATGCGCCGGGCGTTGGCCATGGCGGCCGATCGCATGCAGCAGTCGTTCGGTCGATCCGCCCGGCGGGCAGCCATAGCCGGACGGAACGATGCTGCGGAAGGAATAGTCACCGTGACGCCCCGTCTTGATTGCGCGGCGCAGATTAAAAGCACTCTGGCTTTTGTCGAAATACGAGTAATTGCCAAGCGTGTTGGCATGCCACACTTCGACAAGCGCACCTTCGAGAGGCTTGCCGTCGACGTCGCAGACGTGCCCGTGCATGACCAGCACCTCGCCCTTGTCGGTGCCATCGTCGAGCCGGCCGAAACCTTGCTCGACCGGAGCACCGGCGACATAGAGCGGCCCTTCGATGGTACGCGGTGTGCCCCCCGCGATTCCGGACGCTGCGTCAGCGACGTCCATCCGGATATCGAGGTAGCGCTCAAAACCCAGCCCGGCGGCCCATAGGCCCAACTCAGGAGCGCCCGCGGCAAGGAAGTTGAGCGCCGTCCAGAATTCGTTCTCGTTCACGTCGAACGCGTCGATTGTGGCGAAGAGGTCACCGACGATTCGTCGTAATATCGCCTTCAGGCGAGGATCGCCGCCAGGATCGGGTAAGCCACTCAGCCTGTCGAGCAGTTCCTGGACGGGCGCGGTGTTGAAGACTTCGAGCATTTCACCCTCACTTGGTTGCGGGCCGCGTTCTCTTCGGGTCTTGCGCGGATGCTGGATCACCGGTCGTCCTCGTGGATCGAGGAGGGGTGTCGGCACAGTGGCGTCACCAAGACGTCCATGAAGGGGAACAAAGGCAGTGTGCTGATCAGGTCGTGAAGCTCCTGCGCGTCGGCAACGTCGAAGACGCTGACGTTCGAATAGCGTCCGGCGACGCGCCATAAGTGACGCCACTTCCCTTCTTTCTGCAGCGTGTGAGCGCGGTCGCGCTCGACACGCTTCAACTCGTCGGCTGTACCCCGATCGAGGTCGTGCGGGAGATGGACGTCCATCTGGACATGAAACAGCATGGCTCAGACCTTCATGGCTTTGGAAGAGACGGCGCCGCCGTGGAAGAGGCTGTGATTCGTGTCACGGCGGTGAAAGGCGACGCAATCCTCGTCGAGCGTGATGCCGAGGCCGGGGCCCGCCGGAACGGCAAGGGAAAAATCAGAATAGGTGAGCGGCTCCGCGAGGATTTCTTCTGTCAGCAACAGCGGGCCGAACAGCTCTGTTGCGAAGGACAGCTTGGGGAACGTCGCGAAGACGTGCGCCGACGCGGCGGTGCCGACGCTCGCCTCGAGCATCGTCCCGCCATAGAGGCCGATCCCGGCTGCGTCCGCAATCGCGCCCACCTTGCAAGCGGCGTTAAGCCCTCCTGACTGCGCAATCTTGACGGCGACCACGTCGGCAGCTGCAACTGCGGCATAATCGAGTGCGCTCTCCGGCCCGTGAATCGCCTCGTCGGCCATGATCGGTACGGTGAAGCGCTGCGCCAACCGGGCCATTGCGTGGCGCAGATGGGCTGCCACCGGCTGCTCCACCAGATCGCAGCCGGCATCTTCCAGCATGGCTATACCGCGCGCCGCGCTGGCCTCATCCCATGCTTGGTTCACGTCAACGCGGACGCTGGCACGATCGCCCAGCGCGGCTTTGATCTTGGCGACATGGGCGACATCCGCGGCGATAGAGCGCTTCCCGATCTTGAGCTTGAAAATATTATGGCGGCGAAGGGCCAGCATTTCCTCGGCCTCTTCGATGTCCTTGGCGGTATTTCCGCTCGCAAGCGTCCA
>Ga0153933_1000022_pt1 | contig 101797 bp, 85 predicted proteins | sample TSNJ017MetaG_FD_102275 | JGI IMG/M metagenome (GOLD analysis project Ga0153933, IMG submission 102275) | Attine ant fungus gardens microbial communities from New Jersey, USA - TSNJ017 MetaG | ecosystem: Host-associated > Fungi > Mycelium > Unclassified | place: USA: New Jersey, Wharton State...
ATCACCTATGCGGATGGATCCTCGGAGGCGATCGCCTATTCCGGCGGCGTGAAGACCGCCGACATCCACGTCGCGGTGGACGGCACCCGGACCACCGACAACTACGACACGAGCGGCAACCTGACCAGCGAGATCGTGCAGACGGCGGCCGGCGTCTATTCCACCACGCTCTACACTGGCGGCGTCAAGTCGCAGGCCTATGTCAAGAACGCCGACGGCAGCCAGGACAACACCAGCTACAACGTCACCGGCCAGAGCTATACCACGCAGGTCCAGCACGTCGATCCGAGCGGCAAGGTCACCTCGGTCACCCGCACGCATGCCGACGGCTCGCTCGACTCGACGCAGGTCTACAACAGCGACGGCAGCAGCGTCATCACCACCTACAACTCAACCGGCGTCAAGCAAGTCGAGACCGACTATCACGTCGGCGGATCCAAGGACGTCTATACTTTCAATATCGCCGGCCAGAACTACACCACCGAGCACGACACCTTCGATGCGACCGGCTTTCTGACCACCATGGTGCGCAGCCACGCCGACGGCAGCCTCGCCTTCAAGCTGGTACAGACGGCGAGCGGCACCAAGACCACCGACTGGTATGACGCCACGGGCAATCTCACCAGCGAAGTGGTGCAGATGGCCAATGGCTACACTTCCACGACCTTGTACGCCAATGGCGTGGAGACCGCAGCCTACATCCACAACGCCGACGGCAGCCTGGACAATTACAGCTACAACGTCACCGGCCAGAGCTACACCACCGTGCACCAGCACGTCGATGCATCCGGCAAGGTCACCGCCGTGACCAGGACCCATGCCGACGGCTCGCTGGACTACACCCAGGTCATCAATCCCGACGGCAGCAGCGCGGTCGCCTATTACAACGCGACCGGCGTCAAGATGTCGGAAACCGACTACCACGCTGACGGCAGCAAGGATGTCTACACCTACAATATCACGGGTCAGGCCTACACCACCGAGCACGACACCTATGATGCGACCGGCTTCCTGACGACCATCGTGCGCAGCCACGCCGACGGCAGCCCCGCCTTCAAGCTGGTCCAGACCACTGATGGCACCAAGACCACCGACTGGTACGATGCCACGGGCACTCTGACCAGCGAAGTGGTGCAAATGGCCAACGGCTACAGCTCGACGACGGCGTACACTGCCGGCGTCGAGACCGCGGCCTACATCCACAATACCGACGGCAGCCAGGACAATTACAGCTACGACATCACCGGCCAGACCTACACCACGCAGCACCAGCACGTCGATCCGACCGGCAAGGTTACGGAAGTCGACCGCCACCATGCCGACGGCTCGCTGGACTACACCCAGGTCATCAATCCTGACGGCAGCAGCGTCGTCGTCAACTACAACGCGACCGGCGTGAAGACCACCGAGACCGACTACCACGCCGACGGCACCAAAGACGTCTTCCTCTACAACATCACCGGACAGGCTCACACGACCGAGGCGGACAGCTACGACGCGACCGGCTTCCTCACCACCATCGTGCGCACCCACGCTGACGGCAGCCTTGCCTTCAAGCTGGTGCAGACGGTGAGCGGAACCAGCACCACGGACTGGTACGATGCCTCGGGCAATCTCACCAGCGAGGTGGTGCAGATGGCCAATGGCTACAACTCGACGACCGTTTACACCAACGGCGTCGAGACTGCGGCCTATATCCACAACGCCGACGGCAGCCAGGACAATTACGGCTACAACATCACCGGCCAGACCTACACCACGCAGCACCAGCACCTCAACGCAGCCGGCCAGGTCACGGAAGTCGACCGCCACCACGCGGATGGCTCGCTGGACTATACCCAGGTGATCAATTCCGACGGCAGCAGCGTCGTCACCAACTACAATTCGGCGGGTATCAAGACCACCGAAACCGACTATCATGCCGACGGCTCGAAGGATGTGTATCTCAGCGACATCACCGGCCAGACCTACACCAACGAGCACGACAGCTACGACACGACCGGTTTCCTGGACAGCATCGTGCGCACCCACGCCGACGGCAGCCTCGCCTTCCAGCTGGTGGAAACGACCGACGGCACCAAGACCACCGACCAGTACAGTGCCACCGGCGTCATCACCAGCGAGGTCGTGACCAAGACCGACGGCTACGCGTCGACGACGGACTACACCAACGGCGTGAAGACGGCAGCCTTCATCCACAATGCCGACGGCACCCAGGACAATTACAGCTACAACATCACCGGCCAGAGCTACACGACGCAGCACCAGCACCTCAACGTGACGGGCCAGATCACGGAGATCGATCGCACCCACGCCGACGGCACGCTCGACTATATGCAGGTCACCAACCCCGACGGCAGCCAGGTCACCGACCTCTACGACAGCACCGGAACCAAGACCGAGGAAGTCGACAACAACGCCAACGGAACGCGGGACGTGTTCCTGTTCAATTTCAATGGCCAGGAGGGCGTGACCCAGCACGAGAACTACAACGCCTCGAACCAGCTGCAGTATTTCGACGACTTCACCTCGGGCGGCAATCACAACGTGACCGCGGTGGCCTCGGGCGTCACCCTCACGGGCGGCGGCAGTAACGATGTGTTCTCGACGAACCCGGGTTCAACCACCGTCGTGTATGATCACGGCAACGACCAGATCTTCAACTTCCACGCCGGCGATGCCACTAACCACGATACCATCGAGATCGCCAAGTCGCTGGTGGCCGACTACAGCCACCTGCAACTCTCGCAATCCGGCGCCGACACCCTGGTCACGATCGCGGCCAACGATTCGATCCTGCTGAAGAACATCAACGTCGCCAGCCTCACCAGCCACGACTTCCTCTTCGTCTGAACGCGGCGAATTGTTGGCAGCCGTGCATCAACTTTGCGAATGATCGGAGACGGCCGCCCGTCGCCTCCGATCGCCGGTCAAATCTTAGGCGTCTGCCGCCTCGTGCGGCGCAAACAGCACGATAAACGTTCTTTCGTTCGCGCCGATTGACACATAGCGTTATGCGGTCGATGAGATCCGTTCTGACGGCTCACCGTCATGCGCGCCGCGCGCCTCTCATCCGCGCACTTGTGTCACAATCCATCTCTAAAGAAAAACGTCCGCTACAAGAGACTTGATGCCCGATATGGAAGCCAGTGAGCCAAAACGCTTCGTCGTTCTCGATTTCTACCGCTTCGTCGCCGCGCTCGGCGTCTTCATCTTCCATCTGAAGAACATCGACACCGGCATTTCGCCGGCCTGGAACGGTTCGTTCGGCCTGTTCGTGGACATGTTCTTCATCCTGTCCGGCTTCGTGATCTCCTATTCCTATCCGTCGGGCTCGACCGGGCTTCGCTCCTATGTCCGCTTCCTGGTTCGCCGCATCGCGCGGATCTATCCGCTGCATCTGCTGACGCTGCTCGTATTCACGGCGCTGGCCCTGATCGGGATCGCGGGCCCGACGGTCCATACCGGCCTGACCGACTTCCTCTACAATCTGTTCCTGATCCAGGCCTGGGGCGTCACCGACCATCTGAGCTTCAACACGCCGGCATGGTCGATCAGCGCCGAGCTGTTCTGCTACCTGCTGTTCCCGCTGCTGATGTGGCTCGCGTCCTCGGTGCGCCCGATCACCCTCGCGATCATCGTTGCCGCCGCCTACGGGATCCTGGCCCATGCCTGGCTGCCGATCTGGGCGGAACGGTCGCAGATGTACGGCGCCAATTTCGACTACGGCATGCTGCGCGCGCTGCCGAGCTTCTTGAACGGGATCCTGCTCACCGTCCTGTTCAGGCTGTCCGGCCCTTACCGCAAGAAGCCGGTCGCACTCCTCGGCATCGCCGTGTTCGCGCTTTCGGTGTTGATCCTCAACGTCTTCGCCAAGCCGGATCTCGCGATCATCCTGTTCTCGCTCGCGATCCTGTTCACCGCGACAGGCGAGAGCGCGTTCAAGCAGTTTCCGGGATCGGCCTGGCTCGGCCGCCTCGGCAACACCTCCTACGCCATCTACATGCTGCACGAACTGCTGCTCTTGTTGCTGTTCAAGCCGGCCTGGAACTATCTTGGCCTGAAGCCGGGCGCGTTCCCGCTGTTTGCGCTGATTTGCTGCGTCGTCCTGACGATCGCCGCCGACATCACCTACACTTATATCGAAAACCCGGCGCGCAAACTGATCAATCGTCTTGCTCCGGCTCGTTCCAAGCCCGCTGCGGCGCTCCGCCAGAGCAGCGTCGAGGGACTCGATCTTGCGGAGAGCGGACAGCCGGCAAGCGTACGTTGAATGAGACGGACCGCCTTCAGGTGGCGGTGCGCCTGATACGGCTCATCACCTGGTGCCACACCTGAATGACCGCCGGCCGGGCCGCCATCAGGACGAAGACGAAATAGACGATCGCCCCGAGCGCCGTGAGAATGGCCAGCCGCAGCCAGGGCGACAGCGGCGGCAACACGTGCGACGCCGCGACCACCGCGGCCGCCATCACCGCGGAACCCGTCAAGGCCGGCAGCAGCGCGGCCGCGTAGCGCCGCACCGTGAAAGACAGGATGCGGAGCGAGGCGCCGGCCGACAGCGGATACAACAGCAGCGCGCGCACCACATAGCCGACCGCGATGGCGATCAATCCGAACGGCGCGGCGATGAAGAAGATGGCGATGTTGGAAATCGCATAGATGAAGGTCAGCCAGGTTTGCCAATGCGGCTTGCCGAAGGCGAGGATCACCGAGTGGTTGTAGAGCCCGATGGTGGTGAGGAACCCGGTCACCGACATGATCGACAGCAGCGGCACGGCTTCCAGCCATTTGGCCCCGAAGAACGCCGGGACAATATCCGCCGACAACGCCGCGATTCCTGCGAAGATCGGCGCCGTCAACAGCGAGGTGTACATCACGAAGCTCAGCAGCGTCGCGGTCGAGGCCTCACGGTCGTGCTGCAGGCCGGCGATGGTGGCGAAGAACACCCGGTTCAGCGCGTTGCCGATCACACTGCTGACAGCATTGACCAGCCGCTTGGCAAGGCTGTAGAAGCCCGCGCCGGCCGCTCCGGTGTACCAGGTGACGAAGATCAGGTCGGAATTTGCGTTAGCGAAATTGGTGACGCCGGTCAGCGCCACGTAGCGTGCGTAGCTCAGCAGATCGAAGGCGGTCTTCCGGCTGAAGCGGAGGCCCGGACGCCACGGCGTCAGCGACCACAGGCTGACCAGCGAGGTCAGCGAGGTCGTGACAAGCTGGCCGACCAGCGCCAGCACGCCGTAACCCTGGCTCGCGAGGCCGATGCCGACGGCGCCGCCGATCGAGATCGAAAGCAGCGAGCGCAGCGCCAGCGAGCGGAACAATTGGTTCCGCGTCAGCCAGGCCTCGTGCGTGCGCGACAGGCCCTGCACCGCGACCACGATGCAAAAGCCCTTGAGGACGATGGAAATATCCTTGAGACCCGAATAATGCTCGAGCGGATCGCTCGCGGCAAACAGCAGCAGCGCTGCGAGCAGCGAGAACCCCGCGATCAGCCAGAACGAGGCGTTGTAGTCTTCGTCCCTGGGTTGTGGGCGCGCCTGCACCGCGACCGCGATGCTCTCGATCAGCACGGCGCGGCAGAGATCCAGCGCCAAAGCGCCGGTTGCCACGATGCCGAGGATCTGCGGCGACAGCAGTCGCGCCATGATGACGTAGATGACGAGCGTGAGCGCCTGCCCTACGGCGGAGTCGATCGTCGACCAGATCACGCCCGACACGATCGAGCGCGGCTTGAGCGGCACTTGGTGGTTCAACGTTGGACTAGCCGGAAATTTTCAGACACAGACACTGGCTCGGAGTCTCAACTGCTGCGCGCGGGTACGACGAATAGTCGCCTTGCGTCGATGCTGGAATGACACTATCCCTAGCCTAGCATCTGGGATCCAACGCCGCATGAACTTTCGACACGACTTCCGAAAATTGATCAGGAAGCTCGGCTACGATTATGCACATCGCCAGCCGTATCCACATGTCGAGTTGTTCTACTGGCAGCCTGACGACGGAACGATAAACTTCGGCGATTTTTTGTCCGCCGTGGTCGTCGATCAATGTCTGCGGCAATTCGGCCACACGCGTGCGGACGAGACACAGCGCAACGCGCGTATGCTCGCGATCGGATCGATCCTGCACTATGCACGCAACGGAGACGTGGTCTGGGGCTCCGGAGTGAACGGTCGCGCCGGCCAGCAGGATTTGCATCCTAGCGTCAGGAGTCTGGATGTCCGCGCCGTCAGGGGTCCGCGCACGCAGGAGATTTTGCGTCGCCGCGGGCTGTCGGTCCCCGACGTGTTCGGCGACCCCGCGTTGCTGATCCCGCATCTGTTTGCCGGTCGCTTCCAGCGTCGTCCGAAGCTGCCATGGGTGTTCGTGCCCAACCTGCACGACATCCGCTTGTTCGATCCGACTGATGCCAACATCGTCACGCCGCTCGGCTCGTGGAATCGTCGCATCGCGCGCATTCTCGAAGCGGAGTTCGTGCTGGCGAGCTCGCTGCACGGGATCGTCGTCGCCGAGGCCTATGGCATTCCCGCACGCTACGTCAGGTTGAGTAACGCAGAAGGCGCATTCAAGTATCACGACTACTTCGAAGGCACCGGACGCTTCAACGTCGAGTTCGCAACGAGCATCGACGAAGGCAAGGAAATGGGCGGCGTCGCTCGCCCGAATTTTAATCACCAGACTCTGATGGATTCGTTCCCTGTCGATCTCTGGGCAGAACCTGACATGGACCTGACAGGTCGGCGCACGCTTGAATTCGACGTGCCTGCTTGAACAAAACGCGGTCAATTGCGTTCTCTACGGCCGCCGTTCGCGCCTGAATTTTGTCGCGGACGCGAGTGATTGACGCCATTCAAATGACACGTACTGACGCATAGTTTGTCGTCGCGGCGCCAGCTGTCGCGCCACACAGACTGCAAGGAATATTTCGAGCGTGCGACGATCTGTGCTCGAGGGATTTATGATCGGTCGCGACATGTTTGAGGCGCGTTTTCGCATGGGTTTGACTCGATACGTCTTGAACGGCCTGACCATCCGGCTTCCGTACCGCGTCTGAACATTCCGTCACTCGCCTCTCGAGGAAGCCGATTTTGACCGAACTCAACATGCGTTTCTCCGAGGACGAGCAGTCCCGGAATGTACGTAAAGGCGCCCTCGCCGCGGTCGCGACCCAGATCGTGCGCGTCGCGACACAGGCCGGCTCCGTGATCGTGCTCTCGCGCCTTCTGACACCGAGCGACTTCGGCACCTACGCGATGGCCTCGCCCGTGCTCGCCTTTGCGGTGTTGTTTCAGGATCTGGGCCTCGGACACGCCACGGTGCAGAAGGACGAACTGACCCAGAACGATTTGAGCTCGTTGTTCTGGGTCAACCTCTCGGTCGGCGCGCTGCTCGCGCTCACGCAAGTCGTGCTGTCGCCGCTGGTCGCCATGTTCTACGGCGATCCAAATCTCGCCGCGCTGACTTCGGGGATGAGCGTTACGCTGCTGCTGAGCGGCGCTGACGTGCAGCATCTGTCGCTGCTGACACGGCAGATGAGATTCTGGACGCTGGCAGGACTCGAATCCGCGGCCGCGCTGATCGGATTGCTGACGTCCATCGTGGTCGCGTTCCTCTACCACAGCTACTGGGCGATCCTCGCCGGCAGCCTGTCATCAGGCGTGGTGCTCGCGAGCGGTGCATGGCTGAGCTCGGGCTGGCTGCCCTCGCGGCCCGGCTCGATCACGGGCGCGCGCGACATGCTGAACTTCGGATTGGGCGTGACCGGTTTCAACTTTGCCGAATTTCTCTCCCGCAACACCGACGGCGTGCTGATCGGCAAGGTCTGGGGCGCAGCGTCGCTCGGCGCCTACAACCGCGCCTATCGGCTGCTGCTGTTTCCGCTGCAGCAGGTCACCAATCCGATGGTGCGGATCATGCTGCCGACGCTGTCCAGCCTTCTGAAGGAGCCCGAGCGCTATCGCGACTCGTTCCGCCGCGCGGTGCTGCCGGCTTTCCTGGTCGTGCTGCCCGGCGTCGCCTTCATGGTCGGATCCGCCGATACGTTGGTCAGAACCCTGCTGGGCGAGCAGTGGAACGAGGTGACCCCGATCTTCGTCGGGTTGAGCATCGCCGGCATGCTGCAAACCAGCAACAGTCCTGCGAACTGGCTATTCCTCAGTCAAGGCCGCACCAGCGAATACATGCGCTGGGGCTTCTTCAGCGCCACCACGTCCGTACTCGCCTTCATCTGCGGGCTGCCCTACGGCCCGATCGGCGTCGCAACCGCGTATTCGATCAGCGAATGCGTTCGCACACCGATTCTGTGGTGGTTGGTCGGACGCAGCGGCCCGGTGCGTCATCGCGATGTCATGAAAGTGGTCGGGCCGCATCTTGCCGGCGCAATCGCATCGGTCGTCGCCGTCGATCTGCTACATCGCTGGCTGCTCGCGCAATCGATCGAGGCAGTTCCCGATCTCGCGGCCTGCTTCTGTGTGTCCTACGCGGTCTCATTCGCGATCGTCGCCTTGTTTCCGCTCAGCCGCGGCGAACTCTGGCGCTACGTGCCCCGTTTCAGCAGCCGATGAAACCAGCTTCGCGAGCCTGAATTCGGCCGTGTTCGGCAGATATGCAGCAAGCTGTCGTTTCTCGCGATCCGCATGCCGAAGCAGCTCGCGAGCTGCCAACCAAGCAATCGCCCGGAGCGATCAGTGCACGGAACCAACCACGCCAGACGGCGTCTCCGCGTTGCGATTTACGCGCCGCATTTCTCGGAATATTCCTATCGGCTCGCCGCTGGCCTCGCGCGCCATTGTGACGTGCGCCTTGTGCTCAATCGCAAGGACGCCAATCAACAATGGGAACTGTCCGAGATTGCCGCACCATTGCCGTTCGAGACCCGGATCCGCGACCTCAGCATGCGGCGCTTCGGCGCGATCGGCCTGCCGAACTCGTTTCGCGACGTCATCGCGTTTCGGCCCGACATCGTCCACTGCCACGAATGTCCGGACTACTACACGTCCGGCCTGATGGATCTGCTGCGCATCTCCGACATCCCTCAGGTCCTTACGGTCCATGATGCCATACCGCATTCGGAAGGCGGTTCCGGTACCGACGCGAGCGAGGAGCGGCTGCGGACACGGATGCGCGCCGCTGCAGCCCATGTCACCTTGCACGGCGAGAGCTGCGTTGCGGACTTCCACCGCGCCTCACCCGACTTCAAGGGCGGCATCACGTCCTCCATGCACGGCGTGTTGATGGTACCGCCAGAAAGCGCCGCGCCGGTCCAGCCGACCGCCGGGCGGATCCTGTTCTTCGGCCGCATGTGGGCCTACAAGGGCCTCGACGTCTTCCTCGATGCGATCGACATGCTGGCCAAGCGCGGCGTTTCGCATGAAGCCATCGTCGCCGGCCGCGGTCCCGAAATGACGCGGCTTGGCGCCCGAATGGACACGATGCCGACGATCAAGGCGATCAACGCCTATATTTCGCCCGCCGACACCGGCACGCTGTTCCAGTCCGCTGCTGTCGTCGCCCTGCCCTACAAGGACGCCACGCAGAGCGGCGTGCTGGCGTCCGCATTCGGCAACCAGCGCCCGGTCGTCGCGAGCGCAACGGGCGGCATTCCCGATGTCGTCAGCGACGGCGTCAACGGCCTGCTGGTGCCGCCAGGCGACGCCACCGCGCTGGCCGGCGCGCTCGAGCGCGTGCTCACCTCACCCGAGCTCGCGGCCACGCTCGCCGATGGCGCACAGCAGACGGCGACGGGGGCGCTGAACTGGGATCACATCGCCGACCGCCTGGTTTCAACCTACCGACAACTCGCGGGCGTCGCGGCCTGAGCGCCGCCGTGCCTTGCCGCGGACGTCTCGCGCCGTCACACCGAGTGCTCGACCTTGCCGAGCCGGCCGAACAGCAGCCCGCGGAACGCACCGTCGAGCAGCCGCCGCAGCCGCACCTCGATCAGCTCATAGCTGATCGCGCTTGCGACCAGCGCCATCACCAGCCCGAGCACGATGAAGGCCGACCACAGCAGCCAGCGGTTCACCCCCATGGCGACAAGCTTCAGGCCGATCACCTGCAATGGGAACAGCACGAACGGATGCACGAGATAGAGGCTGTAGCTGATCCTGCCGACATATTGCAGTGCCGGCGTGCTCAGCGCGTTGCCGAGACCGGAGCCCGGCGCCAACGCCATCCCGAACAGCAGCAAACCCGGAATCAGGCCGACGAAGGGGTGGAACAGCGTCAGGCTCGCATACATCGCCGCGCCGCAGGCGATCCCGACGACGAGGCCGGTACGGCCTGCGATGTTGATCCGCAGATCGGTGGCGCTGAACAGCATGCCGATGCAGAAGAACGCAGTGATCGGCCAGTGCAGTACGCAGGCCAGCCCGAGCAGCACCAGCGGCGCCGCGAGCAACCGGCCGCCGGTCTGCAATGCTGCGTAGGCGAGCGCAAACCAGATGTAGAACGCCCACTCATAGGTGAGCGTCCAGGCATTCTGTTGGGCGATCGGCAGCCCGACCGCGTCCTGGAGAAAGAACAGATTGGCGAAGAAAATCCCGGCATAGCTGCCGAGATCGATGCCGCGGAAGAACTTGTAGCCGGCGACCGGCCCGACCACAAACAGGGCCAGATGCAGCACGACGAACACCGGCATGATGCGCAGCACGCGGTCGAAGAAGAATTTCGGCAGTGATCCGTGCCGCACCAGGCTCGCCGGGATCAAGAATCCGCTGATCATGAAGAACAGCTCGACGCCGTGCCCGCCGACATTGATGACCGATTGCAGCCATGTCCAGAGCGGCGGCAGGAAGCCCGGATCCGGGGTGTCGTACACGCCGCCCTTCGGCATGTCGTAGAAATGATCCATCAGTACGCTGAGCGCCGCGATGCCGCGCAGCCCCTGCACCGACGGGACGAACGATCCGTCGCCCTTCGCGCTCGTCTGGATCGCGCCTGCCGTCACTCGGCTGCGCCTTGGCTGCCGAGCGCCGGCTCGAGCACCACCGATCGCCTGCGCTGCGACCGGAACCGGTGACCGAAGGCGATGCACGGCTTCTCCACGAACGTGTACGTCACCCAACTCGTGAGCAGCGACGCCACCACGATCACAGCCACGAACAGCGCCCAGCCGAGCGGTCCGTCACCGATATTCATTCCGTGATGGACCCAGACGATGACGAACGGCGACGTCAGGTAGATCGAGTAGCTGATCACACCGACGAAGGCCAACGGACGCCACGCCATCCGCTCGCCGAACGACGCGAACAGCACGAACAGCAGGCCGGCCAGCACATAGGCCGACCCGATCGAATAGCTGTAGAAGAAGTTCTCGTGGTAGACGCCGCCGAACCGCCTGGTCGCCAGCGTGACCGCGAAGACGAAATAGAGCAGCATGCAGCCGGCGACGTGCTGCCAACGCAGCTTGCCGCCGATAATGGTGTCACGGATCATCTTGCCGAGGAACATCGCGGTCAGGTTCAACGCGACCTCCATCACCCCCCACACCGTCCGATTCTCGATTGCGAGCGCGCCGACGGTGCAGACCAGCGCGACCGCAACGACGATGTAGACAGCAGTCAGGCGCCGGTTCAGCAGCCCGAGCGCGAACAAAATGGTGCAGGTGATGTAGAAGATCAGCTCGATCGCCAGCGTCCAGTAGACCATCCAGAGATTGGGGACGTCCACGAATTCCTGGAACATCGTCACATTGACCAGAATCTGCGTCAGCGGATAGGTTTTGCCGTCGAGCAAGGGCATCGTGATCAGCCCGATCACGATCGAGGTCCAGTAGGCCGGATAGAGCCGGAAGAAGCGGCTGATGGTGAAGTCCCGGATCGGCGTTTCGCTGTCGGGGAAGCTGAACGGGATCACGAAGCCGCTGACGAAGAAGAACAGCACGACGCCGAAGCGGCCGAAATTGGTGTAGTAGCCGATCAGATCGTGGAAGGTCCAGTAATACGCGCCCGTGGGGTGGTTTTGCACGATCACCTCAAGCGCGTGCTGCAGCACCACCGCCATCACGGCAATGCCGCGCAACGTGTCGATGAATGCAAGCCGCTTATGCATCGCCTCGTCCCTTTTCCGCCTACCGCGCCGGCCCTGGCAGTTCGCCGCCCAATTCGCCCAGGCCGCCCTGGGGTCCGAGCGCCTGTACCGGGCGCCGACCGGCCCTTGCTGCGGCATCGTTGATCCGTCCCCGCGATGTCACGCGGCGCGAGAACACCTCACTGAAGCTCAGCGCGATGGTAAGCAGACCCGTGGCAGGTCCGTAATTCAGCACCGTGATCGTGAACAAATTGACAACAAAGATCAGCGACAGCTTGTAGACGTCGGTCACCGCAAAGGTCGACCGGATCACCAGCAGCATGAACACGACGAACGGAATTCCGAACATCAGGTAGGTGCCGATGTAGAAATTATCGACCGGCACCCAATAAGCCGCCAGCGGCGAAAACAGCTTCTGCGGATAGTTGAAGCAGCCGGCACCGCAGCCGGTGAAGAGGCCCACGGGCATCAGCTGGCTCATATAGACGAACGGCAGCTGCCAGCTGTTGTTGATGCGGTCGAGAATGCTGAACATGGTCGTCCGCGGCACCGCCACCGTGCCCGATGCCAGCAGGATCAGGAAGAACGGAACCAGGATCGAGACGAACGACCACAAGGCGATCTTCCTGATCGCCGAAAACCGCGACTGCTCCGGCAGCATTCGCACGAACACCAGCAGGATCAGGTACAGCACGAGCACGATCATGGTGGTCTTGCTCGTGGTCAGCCGGATCGCGTAGAGCGCGATTCCGCCGAACAACAGGCACCACCTCGTGCTCTTGTGGATCGACGTCATCGTGAACGAAATCAGGATGAAGAACGCGGCCATGGTGTTGTCGGCGGCAAAGCCCATCAAGCGCTGGTCGTCGCCGCCATACGACCACCACAACCTGCCCGCCTCGCGCGTCGCGCCGAACGATTCGTATTTGAACCCGACCCAGGGCATCACGAAGTACTTGGTCAGGAACACACCGACGACCGACAGGTAGAAGGTCAACGCGACCACGGATAGCAGCTTCTTGTAAGAACCGAGGTTCGAATCGCAGAAGCAGAACCCGACAAAGATCGGAAGCATCATCTTGAACGACGAGAACGCGGCATTGGCCGTGCCGAGCATGATGTAGCCGAGTATCACCGACAACACGATCTGGATCAGCACCAGTGTCGCCAGGGTGCTGCGGTTGCGCACGATGCAGTGGGTGATGAACTGCACCAGGCACACCATGGCGATGGCGTCCGGGACGTACCACAGCACATCCAGATGCGTGATGCTGGTATAGTAGCGCATCACGCCGCCGAACGCGTCGCGGACCAGGTAGACCGCCAGCGCGATCGCCTCGATGTTGACGCTGATCGGCGCGGGTGGCTGGCGCTGAGCGATGGCGGTCACGTTTCCCACCTCAATTCAACGGCCGCGCCGACGCGGCGGTCGAGCCGGAGAACTCGGTGCGGCGGCGGCGGAACAATTGCTTGACGAACGTGCCGCCGGGAATTTCCACGTAGAGATAGGTGAAGTGCGAGACGACAAGCACCGCCGCGAGCGACGCCACGAGGTTCAGCGTGGCCGGCAGGCCCGCACAGATCGAATCAAGCGCATGGATCGACCGTGCACCGACAGCGCGCACGAAATATTCGGCGAACAGCACCACCAGCGCGTGCACCATGTACACGGAATAGGAGCGGCGCCCGAGCCAGACCAGCGGCTTTGCGACCAGCATCCGCGGCACCAGCGCGGCGTCAGGAAAGGCCAGCAGCGAGCCGAGGAAGACCGCAAAGGTCAACGGGGCGGTGAAGCTGACCGCCGGATAGTCTTCGACCAGCGACACCACGACGATGCTCGCGATCATTGCGGTGAATTGCAGCGCCCCCTGCACGGCCGGGCTGATCTTCCGCGGCAGGCCGTCGACCACCTTCACCGTGAGGACCCCGAGGAAGAAGCTGGTGAAGCAGCGCAGGATCCCGAAATCGGTCTGCAGGCCGAGACTCTTCTTTTGCAACACGAACACGATCGCAAGCCAGCTTCCGGCCACCAGCAACGCCGCACCGAGATAGAGATATCGCGGGGAACGCAGCCGTTGGGCGAACAGCACCACGAGGCCGAACACCAGATAGGTATAGAATTCGACGCTGATGCTCCAGCTCGGCGCGTTCCAGCTCAGATAGTCGATGAAGCCCATCGAGTGCAGCAGGAACAGGTTGAGCACGAACGAATAGGCGTTATTGACCTCGAACGCAGCCGGCACCGCAACGACCACGCCGGCCAAGACCAGGCCGATGCGCAGCAGCCGGAACAGGAGACTAGCGAACAGCATGACGACGTGCAGCGGATAGACGCGCGCGAGCCGGCGCACCATGAAGTCGCGCAGCGAGAACTGCCCGAACTCGCCCTTCAGGCTCAGCGACATCACGATGCCGCTGAGCACGAAGAACAGATCGACCAGCAGCCATGCGCTGCGGAAGAACGACCAGTTGATCCACGCGTTGTGCGGAAACGCCGCCAGGAAGGTCGGCATCAGGATCAGGTGGTGAATCACCACCGAGATCGCGGCGATCCCCCGAATGCTGTCGAGCGGCAGGACATGAGTTTTTTCTCGATGAACCGGCTGCATCACGACGACATCCCAAGGCTTGTTCAAATCGCCACGATCTCGAAATCGATGGACATCGTCCTTCTCGAGATTGCAGCGCGGTAGATCTCAGTGATGCATCGCCGGAAGCGGCAATTTGATGACGCTGCGTCATTTGTTTGATGATGTCGATGCTCCGCGGCTCTGCACAAGCAGAACGCGAAGGCTTCCTGACCGAAAATTGGACGACGCTTGAGAAAGTGGCTGCACGCTGCCGATATCGACGGCAGATTTCTTCACGCTACCGGTCGGAGGAACTCGTCCCGACAAGAATTGCGACCGGCGATTCGCACGATTGCGGCAATGCTGCGACAGCGCGACACAGATCAGACAAATCTGCCGGTCATGCCCTTCTGCGCGTCATGCAATGCTCTGCATTGTCCAATGCCTTGCGTTGTCCAATGCCATGCGTTGTCGCATTCTGCACACATATCGATCGCGATGATCACGTATTCGGCGAGAATTGGAATCTATCAAGGCAACATCGCGCGCGTTGGGCATGCTGTCACGCCGGCGTCACAGGCAGCATCGATCTCCGTCACCAGCGTCGGTTGCACGATGTCGAAGGCACGCGCCGCGACAAGCTCATGAAGATGACCGCACTGCCTCTTTTTGCTGCATCGACGCAGCAAACGAATGCTGTCGTGCGACAGTGTTGTTTGTTCGGTGCAAAAGATGCGGGTTGCAAGATTTTTCGAAACGCTTTTGCGTCGCACAAAAATTGACACAGTTATCCGGCAACGTTGCGATAATCCACCAACAGACGTTCGGGAACCTGCATGCACGGCAAGCCGACTATGCAACGCTTGAGATTCGCCACGGTGGACCGACAACGAGCGTTGCTTCTCATCTGCGCGGCATCCCTCTTGCTTATCGTCAGCCCTTGCCGTGCGCAGTGTGTCGATTTCTCCGAACGAGCCAAAAAGATCGATATGGATACCTTCGCCAGGTCGCCCATCATCCTGCTGGAGAGCATGCACAACGACAGAGACAGGCTGAAGACTCAGCTCGCCTCTTATCTCGTCACCAATCCGGATCTGCTGGCGCCAGTGCGCACACTGATTGCGGAAGCGACGTCCGACGAACGATGGGGGATTGGCGCGGCGCTTCGAATCGCGGAAATGCGCTGCACGGTGACAAAGCCCGGCATCGCACAGAAGATCAGCACCTTCGCGCAGCGGATCGATGATGCTTCCGTGGCCAAGGGATACTACACCGCCGGCGAAGACCAATCACCGGCAACGCAACCGGACAGCCAGAAAAAGGCACCGGCCGGCGACGGTCTGTTGTCGGGACAATGGAAGACCGAGATCGCCGACCCGTTCAAGCCGATCGCAATTCCGCAATAGCCGCTACCGAAAGCAGTGAAGCTTGCAGATGTACCAGCCGAGAGAACAGTTCCATCCCAGCCAGAAATTCGCCATCGAGATCGGCGGAGCAGTCCTGAGCGCCGAGCGCGTACTCGACGTGCTGCGCAGACAATGGCCCCTGATCAGCTCGGTGGTCGGAGGCGTGATGGCGCTGGTGATCGCCTATCTGCTCGTGACAAAGCCGATGTACACGGCCAACGCCCGTATCCTGATCGACACCAAGCAGGCTGAAGTCCTTGACAAGGACAACAGCGGCAACAATACCGCCCTGATCGACACCGGATTCGTCGACAGCCAGGTCGAGATCATCAACTCCGACGACCTGATCCTTTCGGTCGTGCGCCGCCTGAAGCTGACCAGCGATCCCGAATTCAACGGGTCCAACCCCGGTTTGATCGCGTTCGTCAGCGGCAAGGTGATGGCACTGTTCAGCTCCGGCGAACCGCCCTCACAAGAGCGCATCGAGCACGCCGCCGTCGAACTGGTCCAGAAGAACCTCAGGGTCGAGCGAGTCCTGACCACCTATGTTCTGTCGCTCAGCTATCGGTCGGTCGATCCGGACAAGGCCACGCAGATCGTCAATGCCATTACGAAGGCTTATATCGTGGGCGCGCTTGATGCCAAGTATGAGGCAACCAAGCGGGCGACCGAGTGGCTGCAGGATCGCAGCGAAGAGCTGCGGCATCAGGCGACGTCGAGCGACCAGGCGGTACAGACGTTCAAGGCGAAGAACAACATCGTGGGCACCAGCCGCGGCCTGATGAGCGAGCAGCAGCTTTCGGACCTCAATACCCAGCTGGTCCAGGCCCGCGCGGCGACCGCCGAGGCCAAGGCCCGCCTGGATCGCATCGACGCCGTCCAGGACAAGGATCTGGTCCAGCCCACCGTGACGGATGCCCTCAGCAACACCGTCATCACCCGCCTTCGCGCCCAGTATCTTGACCTGGCTGCCCAATACGCGGATTGGTCGACCAAATACGGCAAGACGCATCAGGCAACGATCAACCTCGCCAACAAGATGGAGGAGCTGAAGAAGGCGATCAGCGACGAGGTCCACCGCATCGGGGACGCCTATCGCAGCGACTACGAGATCGCCAAGAGCCGCGAGGCCTCGCTGGATCAGAGCGTGAAGGGCATGGTCGCGCAGGCCGACAATACCGGGCAGGCCCAGGTCAAGCTGCGCGATCTTGAAAGCGCGGCCGACACCTATCGAAACCTCTACAACAACTTCCTCGAGAAGCTGCAGAACGCCACGCAGAACCAGAGCTTCCCGATCAGCGACGCGCGCATCATCAGCACCGCGGTCAAGCCCTACCAGAAGAGCTCGCCGAAGACGGTGCTGGCGCTCGTCGGTGGCCTGGTCGGCGGGCTCTGCTTGGGCTTCGGTGCGGCCTTCGCCCGAGAGCTGTTGAGCGACGTCCTGCGCACGCCGGGCGAGGTCGAGGATGAGATCGGCGTGAAATGCCTCGGCGTGCTTCCGGATATCCGCCGCGCCAGCCTGACCCAGAAGGCGCGTGCGCTGCTGCCGTCCGACGCGCGGCCCGACAAGGACGCGGCCGCGGCGGGAACGGACCTCTCCCGTTTCGTCGTCGATCGCCCGTTCTCGCGCTTCGCCGAAACCCTGCGCAACATCAAGGTCTCGATCGACGTTGCGCGGCTGACGCGTGAGGTGAAGGTGATCGGCATCGTGTCATCCTTGCCAAAGGAAGGAAAAACCACGGTGGCGGCGAATTTCGGTCAACTGACCGCGCTGACGGGACACCGTACGCTGCTGATCGATGGCGATCTTCACACCCGTTCGTTGACGCGCGAAATCGCGCCCAATGCCAAGGTCGGGCTCGTCGAGGCGCTGCAGGATCCGCATTCGTTCGGCTACCAGATCCAGCGCAGCAAGGAGACCGGCCTCGACTTCCTGCCCTCGATCTTCCATACGCGGATGGTCAACTCGGCCGACATCATGGCGTCCAAAGCCATGGCCGATCTGCTGACGGTGGTCCGGCAGAACTACGACTATATCATCATCGACCTGGCGCCGGTGATGCCTGTCGCCGACTCCAAGGCGATGAGCCACCTCGTGGATGCCATGGTCTATGTGATCGAATGGGGCAAGACCACCCGCAGCGCCCTACAGGAATCGGTGTCGAGCTCGGAGGCGATCCAGAAGAAGCTCCTGGGTGCGGTGCTGAACCGCGCCGATCCCAACATGCTGAAGCGCATCGAGGCGTACAAGGGCTCGCACTACAACAGCTACTACGTCGAGGGAGCTTGAGCCTCGGCCTGTCCGGGCAGCCGGCGGACGCGAAGGTGGCGCGCAAGATCAGCCTGGCATGATCGTCGCATCGAAAGCCCCTTCGCGCTCGATGCGACGTGCAACTCGTACCCGTCCCGTCAACCGATGCTGGTGGGCGTTCCCTGGCCTGACATCTCGTCCACGAGTTGGTCTTGGGCATCTCGCTTGAGCATCTTAGTGCAGACGCTGCGGCTGTCATACATCATAGCCCGCCTTTAGGAGTTCTCCAGCAGGCCTGAAGGCACGCCGTCGGGCGCGTACGGCTGCGCCAGTCCCGGCGACCCCATGGCCTTCCCTCGAGCTGAATGAGCCAGGGCTCGATCGGGCTTTCGCGCTCGCCCGTCGAAGCCCTTGAGGATTGTGGCGAAGATTGCCAAGCCCGCTCTCGCGCTTGGCGCGACAGGCTTCCGGCTGGCGCGGCGATCGCGTCACCGGCTCGGCATGACAGCATGCCCGTTCGCATCAAATCCTGCGGTGCGACCAAGCCGGCCCAAGCTCCGCAGCAACGTCCGCGATGTGTAAAACCAGCCTGCCGCCAAGACAAGCGGCTGCACACGACCTCGCTGTGTCCTGGCGAGACAAGCCGTGGTTCGAGCGCGGCGCCGGTGGCGGCCCATGCTCGACAGGCGAGACCAGATCAGTAGGCCTCCTGATGCATCAGCGCGACGGTGGTCCGCATCAGGATCTTGATATCGAACCAGATGCTCCAGTTGCCAACGTACCAGACGTCATATTCCACGCGCTTTTCCATCAGATCGATGGTCGCGGTTTCGCCACGAAAGCCATTGACCTGCGCCCAGCCGGTGAGACCCGGCTTCATGTGGTGACGGTAGACGTAATTGCTGATGATCTCGTCGTAGTAATTGTCATGGGCCAACGCATGCGGGCGCGGTCCCACCAGGGACATGTCTCCACGCAGGACGTTCCAGAGCTGCGGAAGCTCATCGATGCTGGTGCGTCGAAGGAATCGCCCCACCCGCGTGACGCGCGCGTCACCCTTTTTCGCTTGTGTGACCGTGTCGCCGTTCTCGGCAACGGTCATGCTTCGGAACTTCCAGATCTCGAACGGCTTGCCGTTGAACCCGCGCCGAAACTGCCGGAAAATCACGCTTCCACGCGAGTCCAGCCTGATGAGGATCGCCGACGTGATCAAAAGCGGCGCCAGCATGACGATCGCAAAGGAAGCTACGCCGATATCGAGGCAACGCTTCTGGAACCGCTCGAACACGGTGAGCGGAGCTCGCTGAATCTCGATCGCCACCGTGCCGCTGACCGGCACGAACGGCCGCGAGACGAGGTCCGCGATCGGATGGTCAGGCAACAGACGGATCGGCTGCGGAATCACCCGCAAATACGGTCCGAGCTTCTGCATGAGCGGCAACTCGTCCCAATCGACCGCCAGCAGATACTCCTCCGCATCGGCGGCACGAGCCTGGCGGATGACGTCGCGGATCTCGCGTTCCAATACCGTCCCGTCGGCGTCGCCGCCCATGACGAAATGGCGCACGACGTCGAACCCGTTCTTCCGCAAGTCCTTGAAGCGGCTCGAGGTGAAGTCGAGTGGCCTGAAGCTGAGCAGCACCACCTTGCGGTCGACCAGCCGACCCTTGGCAAAACTGAGCTCCAAGGCAAACTGCCAGGCAAAACGTACCCCGGCCAATCCGGCTGCGCCGATGATCGTGAAGCAGATGATGGTTCCGCGCGACAGGCTCGCTGCCGACTTCAGAAGAAAGGCTTCCACAACCAGGATGGTCAACGATACCAGCCAAATGACGACTGCCTTGCGGAGCTGCCAGGCGAGATGGAGCAAACGATGATTGTCATAGACGCCCTGGAAGTATGCGATCGCAACAAACACCGTGCCGACGATCAGCGCAGCTCCGTCCCACGCATCCTGGTCGAACGAGGATGCCGCCACGGTGCGATAGGCCGCGGACGCTGCGGCATAGCTCAACAGGATGAGCAGAAAGTCTCCAACTATGACGAATAGCTGAATGGGTCTTTGAAGAGCGGCTCCGCGTACGGATGAGACCGAATGCGCACTACCCGAACCGTATGCCGCAACAGCCATTCGAAGCCTCTACGAGTCGCGATCATTGAATTGCGCACTGCTGAACAACTCAAAGATGATTTGCAGTTTTCCGCTCGGAAGATGTTAGGTGATCGCAGCGACATTGTGGCGCTGCACCCAAAATTCGATGACATCGATCCTGCAACGCAATGTCACTCGTGAACTCTTGCAACTTGCCGTCACAATCCGTGTTGTTCTCAGGGCATCAGCGCACACCTTGTTATCCGCAATTGTGCACAAGTTGCGCTCATTGGCGTGATGACAAAATTTCCACGCAGATCAGAACCGCAGCAGGGCTCGCGCGCGGCCGAGCAAACAATTGACGAAGAATTCTCTGCGCAGTTCCAATCAACAGCGCGGCAGGAGATTCCGCCACCCTTGGCTTGCCGCTTCACCCCGTTCGCCACATAGCTGCCCAATATTGCGGCTGCCGCGTGGTTGCTTGACGCTTGCGACTCAAAACGTGGCGACATCGCGCCAGGTCGTATTTTTCACCTCTACAACCACAGTCGGATTTGTCAGCTCAAATGCATGACTGCCATGATGAGCGCCGATCGATTTGTTCGACAGGATATCGATGCGCCGCAACGGGTGGTTGAGGCGACGCGACAATTGGCGATCTGCGCGTCAGATACGAACGTGGTTCTCGCCCCAATTGGCAACAGTCTTCCCGCAGAACCGGCCGGAACCAAAACCGTCGCCCGCCGTTTGATCGGCGCAGGTTGCGCCCGACAACCGCGCGGCCGTTCCAACCATCGCCAACCCCTGCATCTTGCCCGGTTGGCCAGAGATTAATTCAAGTGCTTCTATTCTCGGAAAACTGCGCCAAGCGGCTTAAACGAATCTTATCTCGCAACAACTAGGAACTGCGGCAGATTTATGGAGTGCCGCGCGTGACGATATTGGCGTTGGGTAGCATGCTTGTCGGCATGGTTTTGGGAATTCGGTTTCGTTTCATCGTTCTTTTTCCCGTTCTGATCGTTGGCTCGCTGGCTCTGACAGCATTCGCGCTGATGACGGATGAAACGGCCGGGCGGACCCTGCTTTCGATCATCGTGGTCGCGGGCGTTATGCAGCTGGGTTACGTCTGCACGAGCCTCTTGTCCGCTTTCATCTTTCACGGGGAAGAGCGAGAACAGGCCGATGCTGACGCGGAACCTGGCGTGGCGCGATCTCACTGGACGCGCGTTGCGGCCTCACGGAACTCGACCTGAGCGATCTGCCGGCGGGTTCCGGCGCGAGCTGTAGCCCAGCAATTGCCGTCAAATAGACAAGCGGCAGCGGCTTGCGCGAAATTCGTGTGAGGCGAGCACGGCCACCCGCACGGATCCCCAAGGCTATTGGCTTCGATTCGGCGGAGAGCTCTTGCCGGCATCCTTGCTGAAAAATCGCTTGAGCGCCGAGGCGGCCTCGAGCAGCGGCGGCACCAGCACGAAGAACGCGCCCATCGCGACCGATATGATGATGTGGCGGAGCGAAGGCTGCTCCTCGGCCTCATAAGCGTATCTGCCCTTCTCGATCGGCATCGGAGCAAGCTTGCCGTCCGAGGGGCTCCCGCCGGGCTTTCGCGGCCGGCGCGGCGGCATCACCAGAACAACGAACAGGACGTTGAGCAGCAGCCAGATCGCCAGCAGGATGAGAATGGTGCGCACGCCCTTGGGCCCTGAAAGTTGCTAATTATTGGCCCAATCTAGCGGTCCTGTCACAAAAGCGATACCCCGCCAATTACGGGGCCAACGAAATTGAGCCGCGAGCCCAATTCCCTGCAAACAGGGAGTTTTACAGGGAATATCAACAAATCGAGCCAAAAGAAGGTTTTTGCCGGTTGAGAACCACCTCGGCCGCAACGACTTCCTTCAAAATTCCCTAACCGAACAGAACAGGGAAAGTCATCTCGTGAACAGGGAATCTGGGTTCGCGGACAGGGAATCTTGTTGCATTGAACAGGGACGATCCCCAAAAAAGGCAGCCATCCGTCTTCGGGATGGCTCATCCGCCGCCATCACGAGAGGCAGCGCGGAGCATCGGCCGAACCCGGCCAGCAGACCGATCTGGTTCAGACAACCAAACGCGCCGCTTCCTAACGGGCCACGAGGCGGGACTTTTGTCGTGAGATGCCTTAATCGTCCCGGAAGCGCTCGCCGCGCTCGCATTCAACAAATGAATGAGTGTGCCGGACTGCTCGACGAATATCGAGTGTTTGAGTTCGGCCTTTTTTGTCGCGGGCTCGGCACCCGCGATCAGCATTCGCCGATAGTTCAGCGACCTGACGCGCCCTGAGGAATTCCATCTCGCTTCCCGATCAAGCCACGGAGGAAATAAAGGTTCAAGGCAAACCGCATTGCAACGGGTGGTTCCTAGCGGTTCCCTTAGCTCGCAGGCGGGCGGCGCTGAACATTTAGGGCGCAGATTCAAAATAATGCGCTGGACGCTTTCGTCGCCACCTGGCGTTCCTTTTTGAAGGAGTTGGCCATTCTCGCCGTTGGTCAGCCGCCTCCGATCTGCCCCTCAACTTCCGACATGCCACTGCACTGAGCCACGCGGACGTGGTGTTCACAACGGCGGCCGTCGAACTGGGTGATGATCAAGCCGCGTGATGATCGGGAGCTACTCGGTTGCCAGCTGACCTACGAACATTGCGACGGCAGGCGCCCAATTCGCTGCCGCTCTGTTTCTTGCCGCCCCCTTCGACACCGAGCTTGAGCAAAGGGATGGCCCCACAGTTGCGCCGGCTCGGGCATAGGTGCTCGCGATATAAGACGATGGTGCTGGAGATAGCCCCGGGTCCTACGAGCATCACGAGCCGGCCCGCGCGATGAAATTGCGCACCACGGGCGACGTCTCTCCTCGCCGGTAGGCGAGAGCAAGCCGCGTCGTCGGCGACTGGCCGGCAATCTGCCGATAAACGATGCCCGTCACGCGCACTTGCATCATCGACGCCGGGACGATCGATACGCCAAGCTCTGCGGCCACGAGATTCACGATCGATGTAAAGTGCGGGGCGACCTGGCCGATCATCGGCTCGAACCCGGCCTTTCGACAGGCGTCGACAATGGTGTCGTAAACCGTCGGAGCGACTTCCCGCGGGAACAGCAGAAACGGATCGTTCTTCAACATTGCGAGATCAATCTCCTGCAGGCCGGCAGCAGAGTGACCCTTGGGAAGGGCGACTACCATCGGCTCCTCCGAGAGCCGGCGCAGCTGCAGCTCTCCGGTATCGGGCGTGCCCGGCCGCAAGAAAACGGCGTCGAGCGTTCCCTCGCGCAAGCCGGTAACGAGCCGTGTCGTATTGGCTTCCTCGAGCGTCAGGTAGATTTCGGGATAGGCGCGTCGAAAGCTGCGGATCGCGGACGTTACGACGACGCTGAACGTTGCGGTTGAGGTGAAGCCGACACGCAGCGACCCCAGTTCGCCACGCGCCGCACGGCGCGCCGCCATCGTCGCCCTCTGGGCGATCGAGGGCATCTCCTTCACGCCGGCGAAGAACACTGTCCCCGCCTCGGTAAGCTCTGCGCCGTGGGCCAAGCGATGGAACAGCGCAGCACCGACCTCCCGTTCGAGGTCCTTGATTTGCTGGCTGAGCGGCGGTTGGCCGATGCCGACCTTGGCCGCCGCCCTCGTGAAATGCCGTTCCTCGGCAACCGCCAGGAAATATCGGATGTGGCGAAGCTCCACGGTCATCTCCAAAACAGATGATATTGGTTGATATCATATATTGGATCAATGAGACGCGCGGGTCTAGGTCTTGGCACAGGACAATCTGTCCAAGCCGAGGTCGAGCGAATGGGTCGCTCGCGTAGACACAGGAGGAACTCATGATCACCGAAGACTACGTCCAGAAGATCTTCAAGGGTCTCGAGCAAGGCGATGGCGCGAAGTTCTTCGCGCATGTCGACGATAAGGTCGACTGGATCGTCGAAGGCACACATCCCCTCGCCGGTCACTATAAATCGAAATCCGATTTCGTGGCCGGGACCTTCGCCAAGCTCGCCAAGGTTCTGCCCCGCGGGGCCCAACTCGTCGTCGAGCATCTGCTCGTGAAGGATGATCAGGCTGCCGTGGAACTTCACTCCTTGGCCACGGCGAAGAACGGACTAAGGTTCGACAACAGGTACTGCTGGGTCGTCCACTTCGATGGCGGCACCATCGACCGAGTAAGGGCCTATCTCGATTCGGCGATGGTCGCGCGTCTCTTCGCGGAAAACCCGATCTAGCGATCGGCGCAGGCGTCCCACCACTCCGTCGCTGATGAGCTGACAGGCCCGCGTCTGCTTCCGATACGGGATGGTTTACGTCGCCGCAAGAACTTCGCCGACCAGAGCCTCGGCAGAGACCCCGGTTGGCGAACAGCCGGCCCAATTTGGAGTGGACCTGGGTCGTTCCAGAGAGCAGGAGGGAAATGATGTCGACTTCTCACATCCAGACACTTCGAGCGATGCTGCGCGAGGAGAAAGGCGTTATTTTGCCTGGCGCGCCAAATGCGCTCGCGGCGCGGATCATTGCTGATCTGGGCTTTAAGGCGGTCTATCTGACCGGGGCTGGACTCACCAATATGCACCTTGGCTTGCCGGACCTTGGGTTCATGGACCTGAGCCAGGTAGCCGATCATGTGATGGCGATCCGGTGTGTGATCGATCTGCCGCTGATCGTCGACATCGACACGGGTTTTGGCAACGCGGTCAACGTCACCCACACGGTTCGCATCCTGGAGCAAGCCGGTGCCAGCGCCATTCAAATCGAAGACCAGCATGCGCCAAAACGGTGCGGTCATTTCGACGGCAAGGAGTTGATCTCCCTGGAGGAGATGGTGGGCAAGGTGCGAGCCGCGGTCGACACCCGGCGGCAGGATCTGGTTGTCATCGCACGCACCGATGCCTGTGCCGTCGAAGGCTTCGAGGCGGCCATTGAGAGGGCCGGTCGCTACATCGAGGCGGGCGCGGACGTCACATTCGTCGAGGCTCCAGAAAGCCTCGAAGACCTCAAGGCGGTCCCCGGTCGCCTGATGGCGCCTCAGCTGGTCAACATGGTGCTCGGCGGCAAGACACCCATTATCGACGAGAAAGCCGCGGCCGAAATCGGCTTCAGCTTGGTGCTCTATGCCAACGCCGCCTTGCAAGGAGCCGTGCACGGCATGCTGTCGACGCTGTCGGCGTTAGAGGAAAAGGGCGTCCTCGACGAGCGCGCTGTCACATCGTTCGCGGAGCGCCAGAGGCTGGTGGACAAGCCGGCCTTCGACCTCATGGAGGCCCGCTACGCGGCACATGCGGCGAGCGACAATAAATAACGGCGGACATGGTTCATCGTTCGTGCGGCGCAACCGAACGTTCTAACGATCAGGAGAATCGGATCATGACCCAGATTGAAGCTGTTGCGAGGGGCAAACCGGAGCCGGTCATTTCGGGCCTCAGCCAGGTCGATGGCATCGCACGTTTTGCCTTGCGCGCGAAATACGACGACCTGACTGCCGAGCGGCGCGAGCGACTCAAGGTGAGCATCCTCGACGCAGTGGCGTGCGCCATCAATGCGCTCGGCGCGCCGCCGATCGAAGCGTGCCGCGCGCAGGCCGATGAACTCGGCGGTCCAGGCGGCCGCTGCACGCTGGTCGGCGGTGGCCGCGCCAACCCCGTCTATGCGGCATTCTACAATACGGCGCTCATCCGATACGTCGATTTCATGGACAGCTATCTCGCCCGAGGCGGGCTGTGCCACCCCTCGGATAATACGGGGGCGATCCTCGCCGCCGGCGAGCACGCCGATCTTTCGGGCAAGGACTTCCTGACCGCGTTGGCGGTGGCCTATCAAGTCGAAGCGCAGCTCACCGCATCGGTGCCGTTCATGGCCCACGGGTTCGACCTCACCACACAACTTTCGTATTCGCTCGCAGCCGGACTGTCCAAAGCGCTCGGCCTCGACGACCAAAACACAGCAGCGGCCCTCGGGATCTGTGGCGACTTCGTTCCACTGCTCGTCGCGCGAACGACGCCGATCTCGCAGTGGAAGGGTCTCTCGTCTTCCCACTTGGCGCTGGGGTGTTTCCACGGGGTCTTGTTGGCGTCGCGCGGCGTGACGGGCCCGAGATACGTCGTCGAAGGAACAGATGGCTTGGCTCAAGCACTCGGGGAGCAGATCCGAATCGATTGGGACTGCGTGAAGCTCGACGCCTTCGACCGGCTCGCCCTGAAGAGCTACAACACCGCGGTTCCTGGCCAGGCGTCGATCCATTGCATGCTTGAGCTGCGTAACGCCCACGCAATCGATCCGGCGCAGGTCGAGAGCATCGAGAATGACGCCTTCCAGGACGCCTACGATTTCATGGGCGGTGGAAGATTCGGTCCGAAGACTGACGTTCACACCAAGGAACAGGCGGACCACAGCCTCCCCTACCTTCTGGCCGTCGCACTCCTCGACGGGAGCGTCCAGCCGGCGCAGCTCGCACCCGAGCGGATTGCGAAACCGGACGTCCAGAAGCTCCTCCGAAAGGTCCAAGTTAGACCGGACGAAGGCTTCACCAATCGCTACCCGGGCGAGACGCCCAGTCGCATCACCGTCCGGCTCACGAGCGGCAAGTCGTACACCCATGAGGTGAACGACTACCCTGGGTTCGCGACGCGGCCATTCACCTGGGATGAAATCGTGGCGAAGCTCGACGATCTCGCGACCGACCGCGCGGACGAAGGACTGCGCAAGGAAATCGCGGCGGCAGTGCGCTCGCTGGAGAGCATTCGTGTGAAGGACCTCATGAACCTGCTCGATCGCGTCGGCTGATCGAATTTCTCGCCTCCACGCGCGTCCGAGACAATCAGGAAGAGCGGGACGAGCCGCTGGTGACCTTAAAGTAGGATAAGTTGCTACCAGGCACCGCCGGCTCGGCGGCGCCGCGCAGCTGGGCTCCATGGTCCGTCTAGGCTCTCGGCTGTTACAACGCCATACGGCCGACCGCCGGCGAAGACCCGGTGCAATTGCAGGCCACGCCAACCTTTAGTTTTTCAGAACAACGGACACGGCCAGTTCTAAGAAAGGGGCCTTAGGCCGCCCTTCCGCAATGAGTCAATCTCGTCGTTTGGGCGTCCGCTGATGACGTCTGGTCTACCCTAGAGAACGGACATTCTGATGTCTCGACCTCACGTCTCAAACGGGCCATTTCCGGACTCTGTGTCGCGGCAAATACGTCCTATTCGATCACCACGATTAATGCAGGTTCAGACGTCCCAAGAACTCAATAAGCAGTGCATTAACTTCTACTGCCTTCTCCTGCTGTGTCCAATGTCCACAGTCGGGCAGGATGACCGTCTTCTGCAGCTGAGGCACGAACAGCTTCAAGCTCGCGACCAGCTGCTCTCTACCCGCGATTTTCATAACCATGTCGTGTTCCCCGACAACGTAAAGCGCCGGCACGGCTATTTTGGCGCCAGCCCAAGGCGCTTTCATTTCCCAATTGCGATCAGTGTTGCGATACCAATTTAGGCCCCCTCGAAAGCCGGACCGCTCGAACTCGGATGCGTAAAAGTCAATATCTTCTTCCGAGAGCCACTCTGGGAGGGATGAGGGTACAGGCAGAGAGCTAAGCCATCCACCTTGCCTTGGTACCATGGGTTTGATTCGGAAAGTGTCCTTGTCGGGTTGCGTGGCGAGCATCACGCGAATTGCTCGGCGCACATCCTGCTCAAACTCTTTCTCCGCGACCCCCTCATTCTGGAAGTAGAGCTGATAGAAGATTTCGGACTCCGTCTGTGGCATGACGCTCGTTGGCGGCACGGGCCCTCTCGGGAGATAGGGCACGCTTAGTGCAGCGACAGCAGGGAAGAGATCGGGCCTGAAAAGCGCGCAGTTCCAAGCTAGGGTCGCTCCCCAGTCGTGACCGACCACGACTGCTGGCTTGTCACCGATGGCGAGCACGAGCCCAACCATATCGCCCACCAGATGGAAGAGCGAGTATTGATCAATCGAGTGAGGACGGTCAGTCTGTCCGTATCCCCGCATGTCTGGAGCGATGACGCGGTAACCCGCCTCGGACAACGCTGCAATCTGGTGTCTCCATGAATACCACGACTCCGGGAAGCCATGGCACATGAGAACCAGAGGCCCGGCACCTGCTTCGGCAACGTGATACTTGATGCCATTAGCTTCTACGAAGCTGTGCTCAATCCGCATGCTATGCCCCCCAAATTCAATTAGGTGACAAAAAAGCAGCTTAAGCACCGACCGGCCGCGGCACCAGCGGAAATCCGCTCAAGGCCCGTCTGATCACGGCAAGAACCGCCGCCCCCGCGACCGTGTTTGCGTGCCCAGCGAGCCTGATCTTCCCACTGTAACGCGCGAAGTCAGCTTGGGGTCAATCGCTTCACTTTGACGGTCGGCCAGCCACTTCCGACCTTACCTCAACTCCGGACTTGTCGCTGCACCGCGCCAACCGACGCGATGGGCCATTTTCATGCAAGGCAGCATGGCTTCCTCATTCAATCAGCCCATCGGCTCGGGGCGTCAGTGGAATCAAAATCACAGATGCAGACACCGTTGCTGTGCGGCCGCTTCTTCATGTCGACTGAGCGGGGGGTAATCCGGTTTCTCAATTGCGGGTTTGGTGGACTGGCCGTCTAATCGCGAGGCGCGTAAAGCTGGCGTGAGCCTCCCTGCTCTGATCCAGCCATCCGAAGCGGGCCACCTGCTTCGGAAGCAAATGCGGGTGGCTCGCCGGGGCGGTGGAGCGATCCAGACCGCGCACTGACAGGGTGCGACCTACTGCTTAATGGCGTTCCAGTGCGTCTTGCCGCAAACACCGCCGCGGCAAGCGCTGAGCAAACCAAGCGCAGGAGGCTTTCATGAAGTTCATTACTACTTGGACCATACAGCCCGGTGCAGTTGATGCCGCGATCAAGAGATTTCTTGAGACCGGAGGAGCGCCACCCGAGGGGGTGAGAATGTTGGGACGGTGGCATGGCATGAACGGGCAAGGATTTGCACTCAACGAGGCAACAGACGCCAAGGCCATGTATCTGTCCTGCGCACAATGGGCCGATTTGCTGGATTTGAACGTCATACCTGTCGTAGAAGACGCCGATGCTGGCGCGGTGCTCGCCTCGCTGCCCAAGCGTTGATCCCTCTAGCTAGAGTAGACCACGCTCCCAAAAGTAAGCCCCCGAAGTAATGCTCCGGGGACTCCGCGTTGACGAGATCGAAATGGATCGTTTGCCCATATGGCCGGGTGGATTTGGTTAAAACCGGATTTGTCTCAGCGGAGAGTTAGTTGGCGCTGGCCGCGCTGCCGGTTTTGGGAGGTGTCCTGACTAGGACACCGGCAGTGGTTACCGCTTTAATTGACCCAAGGTGTCCAAATTGGAACCCGCGAGTGCGCACCTTCCCAAAGACACTTTATGCGTGTATGTTGTTTGTTATCGTGGACTCCGTCCCCCGTTTTCCTCGGCACGTCGACGACTGAGAGTGTTGTGCTCCCGCCTAATTTTAAGGTGGACACCCCACCATGGGACACCTACCGCCCGGGAAAAGCTGGCCCTCTTGCCGCGATCAATTTGAGCGCGATACAGATCGGACGATGGAAGTCCTCAAAAAAGAGAACGCCGGATTGAAAGACCTTGTGGTCAGGCTTTCCGAAACCATCATGCGACTCGTTGTTGGAAAGCGGTAAGGCCGTCTCAGTTGGTGGCTGGGTGAACGTCTATCTGGGCAAGCATTCGGCTGCAATTGAACACTTGGCACGAGCAGAGCGCCTCAGCCCGCGCGACCCGATGCTGATGCAAAATAATATGGCCATCGCTTGGGCGCTCTTCTTCGGTGGAAAATTCGACGAAGCCGCGCGGCTAACCGAACGCATTACTTCTGCGCTTCCCACCTATTTGCCGGCATGGCGGGTTGGGGCGATCAGCTACGCAATGAACGGCGATCGAGATCGCGCAGCAATAGCCACTCGGAAGGTGTTGGAATTTGATCCTTCCGCTAGAGTTTCGATCCTAGTCCCTCTGCTCCCGCTACGGCGGCCCGAGGATCGCGAACGATACAGAGAAGGACTGCGCGCCGCAGGTATTCCCGATTGACGCCCACCCCGCTGCCTCGCGCTGCTCGTGGCTGCCGATGTCGCCTTCTGGCCCATCCAAGGACGCCGCAAGAGCGTCATTCTGCGTCGGCAATGAATTTCGGTGACCTCGATGAAGATGAGGGCAACGGCCTGTAATGAAAGAGGCCGTCAACTGAGGCGGCCTTACATGAGCAGCATTATGGAAGGTAAGTGCAACCCCAGCCATGGCCCCGGCTGGGGTTGTTTTTCGTTAGGTGGTTGCCACCGCGCGCGCGGGAAATTCGAGGTACGCCGCTTGCCAAATTGGCTCGGCCGTGCCCCGGTGTCATGATCGGCTCACACCAGGCCGACGACGGATGTACACGTTTGGTCTGGCAGTATTTGGCCTCAGCTCCAACTGTCCCCCGATTGAGCTGAGGCCTTTTTCGTGTGTTCGGATTCAGGAACACCGTGATCTCCCGGAATCCACAAACCCTGTTGATAAGAGTAAATTTACTCTTACCGGGGCTGGACATTTCATCCCGATCAGATTTCGAGAATTTTCCCGGTAAGGGTCGCTGGCGTGAGCGGCCCCTTTTCAACTCGGCGGATCGGCGACCCTAGCATCGACCTCCAAGGGTGCTGGGGTCGTCTTCTTTGGGCACTCGGGGAATGAGAACAATCAGTGTCGGGTTTGCTTATAGGCTTCTATGAAATCTTGAATCTGTCCGGGTAGCATGCCCGACTCAGACAGCACCACGCGAGCATACTCTTCGTCGTGCCATTGGCTGGGCGCGATCGACTTGTGATGCCGGGCTTTATGCCCGGGGCCTCGGGCGCCCGTGAGGAGGAAAAGCCGCGCGAGGAAGAGAATGGTGGCGGAGGTGGAGGGGGCGCGGAGGCGGTGATGATCTCGACCTTGATCCATTACTGCTTGCGCTATTGAAGAGAATTCCTTCATCGGAGGGCGAATGGCCGGCTGCCCAACGGGTGCGATGGTTCTGCACATTCGCAATGAACGTGTCGCAAATCTATGATGGGACGACAAAGAGCCGGTCGAAATGAAAATCGAACTGGAAAAGAAAGAGGCCGCCAACTGAGGCGGCCTTATTTGCTGAGCTGTTCAAAATTGAACATCCGAAACTGTCCGCTGGGGCGATACTCGGGATCATGGCCTCAAAAACGAAATCGCTTAGCCCGGAAGAGTTCACCTCCCTGCTTACGGTCGCTAATACGTCCGCAGCAACTAGCCCTCCGGCAGTGATCCCGGCCGCGCATAGCAAGCGACTGATCGCGATGGGTTACCTGGTCCAACTATCGGGCAGGCTGCGGATGACGACATCAGCGACACGTTGAATTGATCTCGCGCATGCTTGCCTGGGAAACCCTGTCTAATTGACGTCCCAAACACCTGCCAGAATCTTGACGGCGCGCCGCCCGTGGGACCTTTCGATCTCTTGCTGCGTAAGCTCTGGTCGGAGGCGCCTCGCGGACATCAGCGCGCCCCGGGCAAGTTCGGTCCGCCCGAGCGCTGCCTGAGCCAAGGCTTCAAGAATGGCCGGCAGGTACAGGCGGGGATCTCGTCGTGCGGCGATGCGAGCCTCTTCCAGCGCTTCCTCCGGCCGGTTGGCACGCAGAAGAAACCCACCCAGCGCCCAGCCCCAAAATGCTAGCCGCCTGTCGCGGGGGCTAAGCCTAATTCCGTGGCGCATGCGTGCAATTCCCGCGTCGAGATCGCCCATCATGGCGAGAGCCGCACCGAGGGCAACTTCGGCCTGGGCATTGCTTGGATCTATCTCCACGGCTTGCCTCAGGATTTCCACCCCGCGCTCCCTGTTCCCAAGATCGACAAGTGCGCAGCCGGCATAGCCCAAGACTTCGGAACTGCCTGTATCGGCAGCAATGGCCATTTCGGCCGCCGCCAGCGCCTCCTCGGTTCGCTCCGCCGACGGTTCGACCAAGCCCGTGTTTTGTGCCAGCGCCGATAGAAGGGCCAGTTGCCCGCGTGCAAGTGCGAAGTTGCCGTCGAGTTCGAGCGCCCGTCGGAGGAAGTCTTGTGCCTCCGTAACAACGAGCTCATTCCACCCCTTCCCTCCGAGCGCGCCTGCGGCCTGGTGGTAGAAGCCCCAGGCATCGACATTCTCCGGACGCTGACGCCGGATTACGTTGACCTGTGCTTGAGTGAGTGCAGGTTCCAGTTCGATCATTATTCCACGTGCTATGTCGTCCTGTAGTTCCGGTGTCTCGGCGCGCGTGGCCTCGAACTTCCCGGACCACAGAATGCGGCCTGTCGCGGCTTCGGCAAGTTGGGTTGAAATGCGCACCTGGTGGCCAGCACCTCGAACGCTTCCGTCCAGCACATAGCGGACCCCCAATTGTCGGGCGACGATTGAAGCGGGCGTTTCAGGATTCTGAAAAAGAAAAGACGATGCCCGCGAAATCAGAAAGAAGCCGGGCACTCTTGCGAGTAGCGCGATAACGTCTTCCGCCAGTCCTTCGGCCAGAAATTCGAGCTCACGATTCTCCGACAGAACCTTGAACGGCCGAACGGCAATCGACCGCCCCTCGGCGAGCGAACCGGCTTGCATGTACCGGGAATGCTCCATTGCACCGGCGGCGGTTGTATCGCCACCCGGCCCGAAGACGACCTGAAATGCATGCACGGGGCGCTCGATGTTCTTTAGCGAGAGTGCGCCAAGGTCGCGGAACTCTGCCGTTACGCGATTCAATACGGCATCATGGGCCGCGGCGGAAATGATGATGCCGCCCGGCTCGGCTACGCCTTCAAGCCGGGCGGCAACATTTACACCGTCGCCAAAGAGATCGTCGTCCTCCACGATGACGTCGCCGATATTGATTCCCATCCGAAACTGAAGACGCTTATCGTGCGGCACGGAGATGTTGCGTTCGTTAAGGCCGAGTTGAACCTCCACTGCACAACGCGTAGCGTCAACGACACTTGCGAACTCGATCAAAAGTCCATCGCCGGTGGTCTTGACGATACGGCCCCGATGCGCGGCAATCTTGGGATCAAGAATATCCCGCCGATGGACTCGGAGCGCGGCTAGCGTGCCTTCCTCGTCAGCACCCATGAGACGGCTGTAGCCCGCAACATCGGCAGCAAGGATGGCAGCCAGTCGTCGTTCGACGCGCGCCCCGGTCATAAAGATCGTCCTGATCCACCGTGGTCTCAAGTAAAGTCTAGGCTCGGGAACAGCGTGTGTCTATCGAGCCGGCAATGTCCGGGTTGGGTCAATCTCGACATTCTTGCCGTTGACCAGCCACGTCCGATCCACCTCCAACTTCAGACCTATCACTGCACGGCGCCAACTGACGCGATCGGCCAACAACGGGCTCATTCACCTCGGCAGTAGTTGCTTTATTCGATCACCTCGTCGGAGCTGGCGACCCCGACGGCAGACCCGATTTACGTATTGAGCTCAGTCGCTCGGCGAGCCGGCGCACCGCCGGGTCCGCCGGACGCTCGGCCATTAGGTTCTGTAGCAGCATAGCGGCGTTAGCCGCGTCACAGTCGAGCATGGCGTAGGCCGCCAGGTATGCCTCGCGCCAGGAGGATGGAACGTCGCTCGGCCACGGCTCAAAGACGGCGATCGCCCCCTCGCGCCCGCGGACCGCCAGCCGCCCCAGCGGGCGCAGCAGTGCGGCGTCGCATCGCGCAGCTGCATCCGGCCCGACGCAGATTGCCGAGCCAAGCTCCTTGTTGCTGGCTTCGAGCCGCGCCGCCAAGTTCACGGCGTCGCCATGAGCTGTGTAGTCGAGCTTGGATTGAATGCCGACGTCGCCGACAACGGCGGGTCCGGTCTCGATCCCTATGCGCGTGCGGCCTAGCTCGATTGCCGCGGCAGGGGAGCGCCGACGGAAGCCCTCGCTCCAGGCCTGAATCGCGATCGCACATTCAACAGCGCGTCGTGGATGATTCTCAAGATCGAGCGGTGCGTTGAAGAGAGCATGCACGCCATCTCCGATGATCTTGTCGATCATGCCGCCGTGCTCGATCACGATGCCGGCAACGCCCTCGAAATACTGGTCGAGCGTCGCAACCAGCTCCTCGGGGCCGGCGCGATGCATCGTAGCGGTGAAACCCTCGATGTCCGTAAACAGCGAGGTGACCTCACGCCGCTCGCCGGTGAGCTTGACAAGGTCCGGTTGTTCGACGATGCGGCGGACGACCGCTGGCGCAAGATGCTGTTCGAGCCGATGGCGTACCAACGTTTCGCGCCGGCGCGTCGACGAATATGCGGTGCCGGCCGTCACGGCGAACACCATTCCGGCCGCGATGGAGGGCGTCAGCGGATCGACGAGGCGATCCGCGAACCCCGACACGGCGATTGCGGCGATCCACAGGAGCGCGACCGCTGCGCTCAAGATCGCGGTGCCGGCGGCCGGGGACAAGGCGACACCGAGTAAGACCGCAAGCGCCCCGACGAGCAGAACCGTCAGCGGCTGCGCGATGGGCGCGGCAGTCGGCGTGCGAGGCACACGGCCGGCGACCATCTGCTCGACCGCGTCGGCCTGGATTTGCACTGACGGTGTCAGCGGGTCCGAGGGCGTTTTGCGCAAGCCGTTAAGCTCCGGCGCGGAACCACCGACCAGCACCAGTGCGTCCTTCAGCTGATCCCGGCCAGCCCGTCCCTCGAGGACATCGACTGCGGAGAGCGTACGGGTGACGCGACGCGATGGTGGCGTTGGCGCGAGCCGGAGCAGCCCATCGCGCGACAGTGCAACCCGCCTGCCGCCGACCACCAGCGTCGCGGGTTCGCCCTCGATGAGATAACTCGAGGCGCTGGTGGCGAGACGCAGCGCCTCGGCAGCAAGACCCGGCATCAACACGTGACCGACGGCGACCAAGACCGGAACCTGACGGATGGCGCCATCAGTGCTGCCAGGCAATGAGAGCGCGCCGAGCCCGCGCGCGGCGGCCGCGAGCGGCGACGCCGGCCCGATCGCGCCCGCGGCCTGCCACAAATCGTCGAACGGCAGCACCCCGCGGCTCACTATTGCTGCTCCCGGCAGCGCGCCGTCGCGATCGGGGTCGAGCACAAAGCCGAGGGCAACGGGGACGCGGCCGATCGCTTGCGCCAGCAGCTTGTCACCGTCCGGCAAGCTCTCTCCCAGCGTGCTGATCTCGGCGTGGCCGGTCACCGTCCCGAGCCGACGGGCGAGCGCTGCCGGCGAGCGGTCGTCGGGCTCGGCGAACAGCACATCGATCGCGATTGCAGCAGGCTGCGCGCCCGCTACCGCCTCGACGAGCCGTGCCATCGTCGCCCGCGGCCACGGCCACGCGCCCAATGCGTCGATCGACGCACGATCAATGTCGACAACGATCACCTTCAGGTCGGATACCACGGGCCTACGCAGCTGTTGGTCGCCAGCAAGCACGAGGTCGAAAGCGCTGTCGCGCAGCGACTCGCTCATGGTCTTCGGAAGCAAGATCGCCACCGCCAGAAAAACGGTCAGGGTCGCCAAACCCGCCGCGACCGGCAGACGCCGCTGCAATGCTCGACGCATCCTACCCATCGGGATGCCCCGCACGATCACGCCGAACAGACCGGTTTGCGACAACGGCGAAAGCCCTCTTGGTTTGCTGACATGTTGGTCCGGTGTTGAAGCCGGCGGCCTCAAAACGTTCAGCTGACGCTTGCAACCGCGGCACGGATGCGTTCCGGCGCCCATCGTTTGACCGGCGTCGGCGGCGCGCCGGGCGCGGCAATGTCTGTACCTTCGCCCTGGCGCAGGATCACTTGCTCGCCCGCCGAAGTCACCGCCACCGATCCGTGCAGTGCGAACACGCCGAAGCGATCGTTGCTCGGCCCCGCGAAAAATCGCGTGCCGCGTACCGCGATCAGCGCGAAAGGGCTGCGAATTTGCACTCCGGCGCGGCGCGGCTGTCCATCGAACAGCAACGGCCCTGAGCGCAGCGTCATCTCGCCGCCGGCATCGACAAGAAACTGATCGATCTTCAGTCGCGCTTTTTCGCCGAGCCTCACCGTGGTATTGCGGCCGAGCCGCATTCCCAGTCGGGATGCGACGCCAGTCACGATTTCCTCGTTGAGAAAAACTGGCGCCGCCCGATCAAGAGCGCGGCGGACCGATTCGAGCTCGGCGAATGCCTCGCCTGTGACCTCTTCGACTGAGCCGACCCGCTCAACCGCACGCACCGGTTTGACGGCAAGAATGAATGGAAGTGCCAGCGCTCCGTTGCGAAGAAGCCAGCGTCGATTGCGGAAACGGTCGCGCTCGTCACTTCCGGTCATCGTCGATCTCCGTCAGTTTTTGTTTCAGGGCGCGATGTTTGTTATGGTCGCAGATGCGAACGGGGCGTTCTGTCATCTGGTTCACAGGCCGCCGCCTTCCTGCATCGCGGCGCAGCATCGTAGGCAAACTCAATGAACTCCCCGCGCTTCCGCGGGTCAGCGCGCGAGCAATCGTCGCCGCGACGGTCTGCGCAAGGCAACAGCGTGCGTACAACTTCGAGACCGCTCCAGGCCAAAGCATTCTACATCGACGAACGGCGTCGCAAAAGCGGAACGCCTGTGACCTGCCATCGAACTTTCATCCGGTAGCTATTAGAGTCTCGGGGATTTGCACGCCAAGTGGCGCGGGTGGAGCAACGGACGGCCCGGGTCCCCACAGCCTTGCGGCGGGCGCGCCGTTTGCGGGCAGCAGGCCCTTCGTCCCGATAAAGCCGATCGATCCGCTTGATCCCCGACGGCTCTCCCTCCCGCCGCAGGACGAACAGCCGACGGTAGCCGAAACGCCGCCGCTCGTTGCCGAGATCGCGCAACCGGCCACGCATCCGGAGCGCGGCTGGAAAAATAGCGGATCAACTTCCGGTCCGCATCGACGATTGAGCAGGCCCGCCGCTCCGCGCGGCGATCCGCCGCGACTGTTGACCGATGATCAGCATTGTCGGCGCCTTGCCGTGCAAGATCAACCCGCCAGGGCGGTTCTTGAGGTTACGGCAGCGGAGCTCCTTCTTCGCTGCGGACAATCGCCGATCCGCCGCGGTTCGCCGGAGCTTAGGAGGCACGTTCATCGACTCCGATGGAATGGTGCTACGCGCGTCTGCCTGCAACCCGGCGAAGCCGAGCGGCAATCGCCCGCGCGAGGATGACACGGCCAGCCGGATCCCTCACAGGCGCTTCGTTGTTCTCGCTGTCCATAGAACACCGCAACATTAAGGTCAGGCCGATCAAACAACGTCCGCAGGGTCGGCCTTGGGCAATGACGGGGCACAGGCACGGACGCTGATCCCCCGGATCAGGCGCAATCCCGTACACCGAATGACAGGCTTTGGGCCGCTCTGTGGGCCGCAAGCGCGGCGATAAACGCCCTCTTAACCGTCCCCAGGTTCCGGCGCGGCTAATGCCGTCGCCTTTAACGCGATTCGAACCGGCCGGACCGAGAGTTGCGCGGATGTCGACCATCGCTGGAATCATCTCGGGGGTTTTTCGCACCCGCTCGCTAGCGAAGTCGGCGTTGGAGGGCGCAACGCGTCCGACGCGCCGAACCGCCTCGACGCGCCCAATTGTCACCCTTGTGCTATGCGGCGCGTTCCTGATCGGGCTGGTGGTTGGCGTGATCGGTCTGATCTTGACCAACCTGCGGCATCAGGCCATCGAACAAAGCAAACAACAATTGTTGGCGACCGCAACCGTGCTTGCCCGGCAGGCCGCACGCGACTTCCAGTCGATCGACCTGATCGAGGCCAACCTGATCGAATACATGGAAACCCTCGCGATCGTCTCGGACGAGCTCTACACCCGCGCCATGGTGGGGCGCGGCATCCATCTGATGCTGAAGGACAAGATCAGCGGCTTTCCGCACATCGGAGCGGTGATGCTGGTCGGCGCGGATGGCGAGCTGATCAATTCGTCGCAGGTCTGGCCAACCCCACCGCTCAATTTCGCGGGTCAGGACTATTTCGACGCGCTGAAGGGCGCCCCGCGATTGAGCTCGGCGCTCGGCCGACCGGTGCGGGATCCTCAGACCGGCGTCTGGACCCTGTACGTCGCCCGCAAATTCAGGGGATCAAACGGTGAATTCCTCGGCCTGGTCGTTGGCACGGTCACATCGCAGTACTTCGAGGACTCCTTTGGAACGCTCGCACGCGGCGCCGATGAATCGACCGCGCTGCTTCGTGACGATGGTGTCATGCTCGCGCGTTATCCGCATATCGATGCCGTGATCGGAAAATCGCTAGTCCGCGACTTGCCTGACCGGACGACGCGGCGGCCCGCCAGCGACGTGGCGGATGATTCCGAACGGCTGACAGCGAAAGCGCGCCTGCCCAACCTCCCGATCAGTCTGACAACCAGCACGACCGTGGCTGCCGCGCTCGCCGCCTGGCGGACCGCGGCCGGATATCTGATCGGGCTCACCATTGTCCTCGTGGTGGCGATCGGCGGAGCGGGCGGCGTCGCCGTGCAGTTTTTCCGCAGGCAAAGCATTCAACTTGACTCCACCCTGAACAATCTGTCGCAGGGCGTCTGCATGTACGACGCGCACCGGCGCCTCATCCTGTGCAACGATCGTTTTATCGAGATGTTTCACCTGCCGCATGAGCTGACGAAACCAGGAACCTCGCTGCGCCATGTCTTCGACCAGCAGATTTTGCTGGGCCTGGATCCGGGACGTGATCCCGAGGAATATTTCCGCGACATGATGGCTGTCGTCACCGCCCGCGAACCGGCGAGGGCCGTGACGGAATTTGCCGACGGGCGGGCCATGGTGACCATGTTCCGGCCCGCGCCGGGTGGCGGCTTCGTCACCACCGTGGAGGACATCACCGAGCAAAGGCGCGCCGAAAAGCGCATCGCGCACATCGCGCATCACGATTCGCTGACCGGTCTGCACAATCGCGCGGCATTTTCCGACCACCTGGCGAAGACCATCGATGAGAGCCTGCGCACGGCCGGACCGTTCGCGATCCTGTGCCTCGACCTCGACCGATTCAAGGAGGTCAACGACCTCTACGGCCATCCGGTCGGCGATGCGCTGCTGCGCGAGGTGGCACGACGCCTGCAAGCCGTTGCGCAAGGTGCCTTCCTGGCACGCGTTGGCGGCGACGAATTTATCGTGATCACCGTCGGTGAGATTGAGGCCGCCGGGCAATTGGCTGTGCGGCTCAAGAGCGCGCTGAGCGGTGACATCGAGGTCGACGGACGACCGCTGCACATTGGACTGAGCGTCGGCATCGCGTCTTGTCCCGTTGATGGGACCGACCCGACCACCCTGCTCGCCAACGCAGATGTGGCACTCTACCATGCCAAGGCCGAAGGCCGCGATACCATCCGATTTTTCGAGGCCGACATGGCTGCGCAATTGCGCGATCGGCGCGAATTGCAGCACGATCTGCAATCTGCTCTCGCCAACGACGAACTGTGCCTCGATTATCAGCCGCTGGCGAAAAGCAACGGCGATATCGTGGGTTTCGAAGCGCTGGTCCGCTGGCGCCATCCGAAGCGCGGCGTGGTCGCCCCCGGGGTCTTCATTCCACTCGCGGAGGAGACCGGCCTGATCGTCACGATGGGCGAATGGATCCTGCGCGCCGCATGCCGCGAAGCGGCGTCCTGGCCGAACCGGCTACAGATCTCCGTCAATTTGTCGCCGGTGCAGTTTCGCAACGACCACGTCGTGCGGCTGGTCCATCAGACCCTGATCGAGACCGGATTGGACGCCGGGCGGCTCGAACTGGAGATCACCGAAGGCGTTCTGGTCGACGACGTCTCCGGCGCGGTGTCGATCCTGCGGCGCCTCAAGTCGCTGGGCGTACGCATTGCGCTCGACGATTTTGGCACCGGCTACTCGTCGCTGTCGTATCTGCAAGCGTTTCCGTTCAACATGATCAAGATCGACCGCAGCTTCATAGCGAACCTCGAACGCAGCGCACCGTCGAAGGCCCTGTTGCGTGGCGTCATTGGGTTGGCGCGCGGGCTCGAGCTTCCCGTGACTGCCGAGGGCGTCGAGACGCGAGCCCAGCTCGATGTCGTCACCCGCGCCGGCTGCGATCTCGTGCAAGGCTTCCTGATCGGAAGGCCGGCTTCGATCGACAACTATGCGGAGGTCGTGGGCCGGCCGGCGCCCCTGAGCCGGACGTCAAAGGCGCAGGGCACCTGATGTTGTCAAGATGAACCGGAAGTCCCGGTGAGGAGGCGGAATGATGCGCTTGAGATTGATCCTGGCCGCGACGGCGATGTGCCTTGCGGGCCATGCGGCGATCGCCCAGGAGCCGACCGGCACGCTGGAGAAGATCAGGAATACCGGCATCATCACGATCGGACACCGTGAATCGTCGATCCCCTTCTCATATTACGACAAGAGCGAGAAGGTGGTGGGTTACGCGGTGGACCTCTGCTACGTCGTTGCCGACGCCGTGAAGGCCAAACTCGGCCTGGCAAAGCTGGAAATCAAGCTGGTGCCGATCACGCCGGCGCTTCGCATCCCCTCGATCTTGAGCGAGCAGATCGATCTCGCATGCGACACCATGACCAACAACCTCGAGCGGCAAAAGGTCGTGGCATTCTCGTCGACCTATTTCGTCGCCGCCAACCGGTTCGTCTCCAAGGTCGCCGCCAATCTGCGGACCCTGGACGACCTCAAGGGCAAAACCGTGGTGTCGACCATCGCATCGACCAACCTGAAGCAAATCAGTGAGCTCAATGAGCAGCGCCATCTTGGCCTCACCATCCTGGCGGCCAAGGACAATTTCGAGGCCTTCCGCATGCTGGAAACCGATCGCGCGGCCGCCGTCGTCATGGACGATATCCTGCTGTACGGCCTCGTGGCCAACTCGGCAGCGCCCGCCGACTATGTCGTGTCGGACGAGGCGCTGTCGGTCGAGCCGTACGGACTGCTGCTGCGGCGCGACGATCCGGCCTTCAAGAAGGTGGCTGACGATGCGCTCGCGGCCATCTATCGCAACGGCGAAATCGACAAGCTCTATGCCAAATGGTTTCTCAACCCGATTCCCCCGAACGGCATCAGCCTCAACGTCCCAATCAGTGCAGCGCTGAAGCGCGTGATCGCGCATCCGACCGACAGCGGTGACCCGGCGATGTATGTCATGCGAAATACCGCGCAATGATCGGGCAAGCCTCGGGCGCTTTCAATCGATATGCGTCCAACACTGCTGATGAAGTCCTCGGTTGTCCTACCCAAGAACGGGGTCTCATCGATCTCGAACACTGCGAAAATCGAATTAGGACGCTCGGGGTTAAGTTCGCACCTTCAATCCAACAAATCAGACGCCGGCTTTTGTCGGTCACTCCCCTCGCTGGCCAAGCGGACAACGCTTTTGCAGTTTGGGCGATGCAGCAGGACCACCTGATATTCTGCGGTCAGCGGCTCAACGGCGATTGCGCGTCTTGGAACGCGGCAGATCTCGCAATTCTGCGCAACGGAAATGACCATCGATGAAAATCTGCACCCATAAATATGAGTTCCATCATGGCATAGAGGCACGACACCGTGCAAACGTTGACGTGGCCCTCGGGGAGTGCGGCTTGTGTAGCTCAGCCCCAGCCTTGTGAGCAAGCCATGACGCCCCGCCGGGGCTCGTCCCCATCCTCGAAAAGCTATTAAAAGGATATTCTCGCTCTGGGAAATAGTGAGGACAATTGGAACCAAGTGGCCGAACGCCTCGCCTGCGAAGCCCAGCACAGTGCTTGCCTTCCGAGCACCGCCCTCGCCCCCCATGCCAGGTCCTGCGAGATGCAAAATCCCGACGCAGACCGACATATGCTCGGAACACGCCTACCGTCCACGCTACGGTTTGATGAGACCGCGCTCGATAGCCCGCCGGCGCACGTAAGCCTCAACACATAGCCGCGCCGCGCGAATGGCGTTGCGCCGGTCCGGGTCGTCGGAAAGATCCGCAAGCAACCGTTGTAGGCGAGCCCGTCGCCAGTCCACGACGCGGCGTAGCCGGGCGATCACCACTCCCGCCGTGGATTCGGCTCTGGCGGCTCGCTCGGACACTTGCCCTCTCTCGGCGCGTGTGGCTCGATCCTAGCACAACTGGTGACAGGCGACCGTGTCCATCGTCAAGCCCTTGCGGGAATGCTATTTTGGCGAGCATCGCCGGTCATCCAGCTTGGAAGGGACTGCAATGGCGCGCTGGGACGATCTGCCGTTCGCTCGAAAGGAGAGCAGCAAGATTGCGGCGGGAACGGTGGCTGCCGTCGTTATGACGGGCATGCTGTTCGTAATTTTGTTTGCCATGTTGATTGCAGCGTAGCTAGCGCAATGGGCGAATTGTCTTGCATGGAGCGTCGTGTGGGTTCGGAGGCTGAGAGGGCGCAAATCGCCGCCGAGAGACCGTTGCCCAGCGCTTAGGTGTTGGCCGAAAGCACGGGGCGACGTTGGCAGCCTTACGATTGGCGATGGCGCTTTCGACTCCGAGGCGACTTTGCCGTCTGCAGAAGCTTCGCAGGCAGCGTATTTCATTCGGAATTGACGGCCGGCTCTTCGGATCAACGATGCTCGGACCGGTGTGCGTCTCGCGCTGTTTTGAGCGCCGACGCGTTGCAAAAATCCCACAGCGGTCATGAAATCCGACGGCATCATTGTAGCCATCGTTGACACCGTTTCATCGAATTCGCGAGACTTCCAGTAACGTCGGCGGGTTTGGACCTTTCGGCGTCGGGTTTGTGCTCGTATGATGTGGTTCCGCTCGAACATCAAATGCGTTTCGCGCCTTGCGCTGTTTGCGCTCGCGATCCAATTCGCGCTGTCGTTCGGTCATTTCCACGGGCTTCCACCCTCGTCGGCCTCGACGCATCCATCGGCCTCGGCATTCTCCGAAGCTTCCCATGTCGAGCGCTTCTTCGGTCAGGTCACAGTCGATTCGACCACGCAGCCCCCCGCGTCCGATCATAGGTCCGACGATCATCCAGGCGACATTTGCGCTATCTGCCTGGTGATGGCGATGGCCAATTCGATCTCGTTTGCGGCGCCGCCGGTGCTGCCGTCGCCGCAGGCTATCAAATATTCATATCTGGCGCCCGACACCGACCTCGTCCGCGCCGACAGCGTTCGTGCCGGCTTTCAGCCCCGCGCGCCTCCGATTTCCTGACATCGATTGAGTGTTTCCAGGGACGCAGCGGCATACGCGGCTGAACCTGGAGGCTGATCTGAAATCAGTCCGCCGCGCGTCGGCGGCAGGTGTGTGCTTTCCGAATTCGTTGATGACAGCGAGTCCGCGCGCACCTTTGTCAGGATTTGTGCAATGCCGCGGCTTTCGAAACGACTATGGCTCTCCGGAACAGCTTCGCTCGTGATCCTCGGCTTTGCCGATCAGGCGCTATCGCAGACTGCGACGCCACTACCGGCACAGACGCCGGCTCCCTCGGCAAATGAGCCTGAAAAGCTGCTGCCGCCGGTCAATGTCGAGGCGCCGAAGCAGGTGGCAACGCCTGCAAAACGAAAGCCGCGCGAGGCTGCGCGCACGGCCCGGTCCACGTCGGTTTCGCGAACCGCCAACGCGCCGACGCCGGCTCCGCTCTCGCCTGAGGCGGCGGCCGCCGCACAAGCCGCGACAAGGAACGGTGTGTTCGATCGGGCGCGCAGCAATATCTACACGACGATCGGTGTCGCGTCCGACACGATCAGTCATCAGACCATTGCGGATCTTCCGCAGGGCACCGACGCGCCGCTCGAAAAGGTGTTGCTCCAGTTCCCGGGCGTCTCGCAGGACTCGGCTGCCAGCGGCCTGCTGCATGTGCGCAACGATCACGCCAACGTCCAATACCGCATCAACGGCGTGATGCTGCCGGACGGCGTCACCGGCTTCGGCAGCGTCCTCGATACTGCTTTGGTCGGCAATATGTCGCTGCTTGTCGGCGCTTTGCCGGCCGAGTTCGGCTCGCGCACCGTCGGCGTCGTCGACATCACAACGCGTGCCGACGCCTTCAACAACAGCGGCTCGATCGGTGTATATGGCGGCAGCCACGGCACCATCACGCCGAGCATCGAGTACGGCGGCACCTTTGGCGGCAATTGCGCCGCCAACACGGCCACGACCGGCACTTACAAGGCGCCGACATACTCGGATTGTTTCCCCGGCGTGCAGTATTTCTTCACCGGGAGTTATCTGCAGAACACAGTTGGTATCGAAAATCCAACCCCTGCTTACAATGCAATCCACGACTTCACCCAGCAGGAGAAGGGTTTCGCCTACATGTCCGCCGTTGTCGATCCGACAACGCGGATCAGCCTGATTGCCGGTACGTCGGTCAATGCCTTTCAGATCCCCAACAATCCAGGCCAGCCGACGAGTGCCTTGGTGCCGAGCGCCTTCGGCGTCACCAATTTCGATTCGTCCCTGCTCAACGAGAATCAGTACGAGGTCACCCATTACGGCGTGATGTCGGTCCAGACATCGAAGGACGGCCTCGACACGCAGCTGTCCTATTTCACCCGCTCCAACAGTCTGAAATTCTGGGCCGACCCAGTCGGCGATCTCCTGCTCAACGGCATCGCCTCAAACGTCGTCCGCAACTCCTATACCAACGGCATCCAGGGCGACGCGTCCTATCAGCTGAATTCGTCGCACACCATTCGTGGCGGCTTCACGGTCAGCGGCGAGCAGGTCTTTGTCGGCAACACGTCCCTGGTCCAGCCCTGCATGATCTGCGACGGCTCGGACACCGTCGACATGCCGACCGCGATCACCGACAACGTTTCCAAGACGGGCTGGCTGATGGGCGTCTATGCCCAGGACGAGTGGAAGGTGACCAACCAATTCACCATCAATGCCGGTTTGCGTTTTGACCAGATGGATCAATTCGTCGACGCCAACCAACTGAGCCCCCGGCTGAGCTTTACTTACAAGCCTCTCGATAACACCACGTTCCACGCCGGCTATGCACGCTACTTCACGCCGCCGGTTTTGGTGGAAGCGGCGCCCGCCAACATCAACCTGTTCAACAACACGACGGGCGCGGTGGCAACCAACCAGGGCAACGATCCAGTGTTGCCGGAGCGCTCGCATTATTTCGATGCCGGCGTCGACCAGAAGGTCCCGCTGGGCTGCGCTTCGCCTGGCGGAAAGGACTGCACCAGCCTCGATCTCGGCTTCGATGCCTATTACAAGATCGCGACCGACCTGATCGACAACGGTCAGTTTGGCCAGGCGCTGGTGTTGAGCGCGTTCAACTACGCTCACGGCACCAATGAGGGCGTCGAATTCCATGCGAAGTACAACAGCAGCTATGTCCAGGCCTATGCCAATCTCGCAATCGCGCAGCAGAGAGCGACCGACCCGGTATCGAATCAGTACCTGTTCGGCAACACTCCGTTAGCGGATCTCGGGGGCCTCACCGAATTTCAGTATCTGCAGACGCACTGGGTCAACACCGATCACACCCAGCTCGTCAGCGCATCGGCCGGCGTGGTCTATACGGTTTGCGGTCGTCCTGTGTCTCCCGCCGAGGCATTTGGCGTTCAGGGCATATCGTGGTGCGGCACCAAGCTCAGCGCTGACATGATCTATGGCAGCGGTTTGCGCAACGGCGACGCGAATATCTCGACGGTACCGGCCTACACGCAGGTCAACGTCGGCATCAAGCGCGACTTCTATTTGCCGAATGATCCGTTGCCGGTGACCGTGCGCTTCGACGTCGTCAATCTGTTCGACAGCATCTACCTGATCAGGGACGGTTCCGGCATCGGCGTCTTCGCGCCTCAATATGGCCCGCGCCGCGGCTTTTTTCTCGGCTTCTCGAAAAAGATTGGCACGCCCAGCGCTTTGCCCGCCGACTACCCCGCGCAGACCTACTTTAAGGCACCTCTGCGTGTTGCGGCGGCCTATGACTGGAGCGGGTTCTATACCGGCCTGAACAGCGGCGGCGGCTCGAGCCATAATTGCTGGACGAATACAAGCATTCTCGGCGCACCAACTGTCCCGAACGGGCCCGAGGGCTGCCACGACGCGGTTGGCCTTATGATCGGTGGCCAGGCCGGTTATCGATGGCAGTCGGCCAACCTTGTCTTCGGTATCGAAGGCGCGGGCGATTGGGCGAATCTCAGCGGCTCCAGCTTCAGCCAGTTCCTTGTCGCTCCACAGATCACGAACCAGACCAGGATTGACGCGCTTGGCCTGATGACAGGGCAAATCGGCTATGCCTGGAATAACGTCCTTGGCTACGTGAAAGGCGGTGCGGCCGTCACCCACAGCGCGTTTAGTGGTCTTCTCACCGCGACCAACACCCCTGCCGACAGCGCCGACGAAACTCGCTGGGGCGGTACGATCGGCGCCGGCGTCGAAATCGGCTTCGCGCCGAACTGGTCGGTGGCGCTGGAATACGACCACCTGTTCATGGGTACGAGCACGCCCAATCTGACCACGGCAGGGGCCATCGCGCGCTCCGAGAGTATCGCGCAGAGCGTCGACATTGCGACAGCGAGCATCAACTATCGCTGGGGTGGACCGATGTAGCAGGGATGAACCATGCCCGTGATCCGAGTCTCGGAAGCAACGTATGAGCGTCTAAAGAGGTACGCTGTACCGTTCGCGGACACACCCGAGAAGGTCATTGCAAGAGCTCTGAGCGTGCTTGATCAGGCGACGGGTGAGCCATCTCCCGCGCCGTTGATGGCTCGGGACAAGCATGCGGATGCTCCCAGACTGCCGCAACGTGAGTTTCGCGCTCCGCTTCTCGTCACTCTCCTTGATCTTGGTGGAATAGCACCAGCAAGAGCAGTTCGAGAACATATGAATCTGCTCATGGCTCGTCGCCTGAGTGAGGGCGATCACGCGCGTTCTTCTTCAGGCGACCCGCGTTGGTGGAGTGCAGTTTGCTGGGTGCGCATCGACCTGATCAAGGAAGGATTGATTAAAGGAAATTCTCCGCGAGGAGTTTGGGAAATCAGTGAGCGGGGGAAGTTTCTTCCAACGTCCTATTGCAGGGGGGCGAACGCCAAGAGCCGCACGATTGCAGAAGGTTCGCTTGAGAATATGGCGCGAAAGTACCGGGAAACACCTCGGTTAATCCAGCGTGAATACTGTCTCAAAGTTGAGGGAAGAGCTTTTGGATGGTGATCCCGCCGCGCGCTTGGTGGCGAGCTGTTCGCCGCGCTTCGTGAGCGAGGCGATGGTGGTCTCGTGGTGCTGCATCGGAACTTTTCGGAATGGGTTCTTCATGCGGCCGGACTACTGTAACTAAGCGCCGAACTTTGACCCCTATCGGCTTCCAACATCGACCCCGTAGGTGATGAACAATCCGGTGATGGTTCAAGGGTTTCGTCGGTATTGCCTGGGGCGCTTCTCCTGCGGCGAGTAGGTTGCAAAATCATTCTGAGCGCTGGCAGGCCCCTTGCAGATGGCAGCGATGTATTGTCGGATTTCGGCGGGCAGATCGTCGATGTGATGAGGATTCCAAGGATCATTCTTGGTGACGGCGCTGCCCTTGGCACCAGCCGTGGCCAGGCTGCAAAGCAGAAAGAAAAGAGCCAACAACGAGGTTCGCATTGTCATTCGGCACTCCTCAGTAAGTGGCTTCTGATCGTGCGGTTTATGTGCCCCCTGAGATCTCCCGTGCTCGGCAGTAGAGAGTTCTAATCCCGACGAAACTGTGGACCTCCCCGCGGGTGCTGAACCAGCGGGTCATCTTGAGGCCGTCGCTGCTATTCCGGAGATTAGCGAGATAGCCAGCACGAGAGACAGGCCACAAGCGCGGAAGTTCACTGTGCCTTGCAAATCGGCGTTGGCAGTGGCGCCGGTGCCGGATGCTCCTTCCTGTACTGAGCCAGGATCGGCTCGAGGGATTCCCTTGGCCAAAATTTCGGAGCGCGGATTTCGTTCAAACAGGAAGCGTTCCAATATAGTCCCATGCCGGATGGTGACCGGCCGGCCGCAACCGCTCGCGCGACGGCCTCGATGTCGGCAGAGTCAGGATAGATGTAAAGCGTCGTCGGATCATCTTTCACCATCGCTATGATTTGGCCGGCGTCCGATGGCGACCAACTGGTACAACCGTTGCTGCGGCCGCCAGCGTAATTCTCTAGCGCTCCAAAAGGAACGTAACCGTCGTGGTTTGCGTGCGGACTGCGTGGATCCTTTCGAAGACAGACGTTCCTCAACAACTCCGCCGGGTGCCCGCCGATCTCGCGTTGTCTGGCGTTTGCGGCCTCGCCCTCGCCATCAAACTGAACAAACGAGCGTATCAGAACCGCGTCTTGTTTCGCCGAGATACGGTAGTAGCCTTTGAAAGACGTCTTCGTCTCGCCGGTGACATAGGCCCCGCCAGTCGTCAGAGTTGAATCCATCGCATTGCCGAAGTTCTTCGCGCACCGTCTTCCGTTCGCGAAATTGGCGACGCCCTTCAAATCGCGACCGCCGCCGTGACCCGCCGAAATCGCGCGAAACGATCGCTCGGATTCGCAAATGACGTAGAACCGGCCCCCCAATCTGCCATCGCTTAGATCGTTGGGACGCGTCGCGTCCATGGCGAAGTAGCAGGGATTTTTAACCGCGCCCTGGCTCACCTTTTGCTGGTAAAGCGCGCGCGCCCTCTGCAAGACCACTTTTGCGATTTGACCTTCGCCTCCGCCGACATGGGCTCTCAGCCAAGCCGGAACATCCGACGATTGCTCCGCGGCAAACGACCTTGGCGACGCCAATGAAGCGATGGTGATAATGAACAGGCCGCAGATCAGAAGGATCGACCTTAACCGCACCGGATCAATTCTCCTATTTCGAACCGCTTTGCCCGCAAAGTTCAAGGATCGCAGTGTATTCAACCGTTAGCGCCGGATCTCGCGGCCGGACAAGCGGCTACTCCATAAGGGCGCTCGCAATCGTTCTGATATTGTGCCTGACCATCTCGATGTAGCTCGGAGCCTCGCCATTCTTCGCTGTCAGGCTATCAGAATAAAGCGTTCCGCCGATTGCCGCTCCAGTCTCGGAGGCAATCTGGCGCATCAGTCTGGGATCGCTGATGTTTTCCAGGAAGACCGCTGGAATCTTCTCTTTCTTGATCTGCCTGATGATGGTTGCGATATCCCGCGCGCTCGGTTCGGTTTCGGTCGAAACGCCCTGCGGCGCCACGAACGTGATGTCATAGGCAGCGGCGAAATAACCGAAGGCGGCGTGAGTTGAGATCACCTTGCGCCGCTCGACAGGGATCGGCGCGAGCGCCTCGCGAACGTCGTGATCGAGTGCCCCCAGCTTGGCCAGATAGGCCGATGCGTTGGCTTTAAACGTTGCAGCGTCGGCGGGATCGGCGGCCACCATTGCGTCGCGGATATTGGCGACATAGATCTCGGCGTTCGCAACGGATTGCCAGGCGTGCGGATCCAGCGACCCTGCGCCGCTATCACGACTCAGTATCTCGCCCGCAACGACCTTCCGCGGTACGATGCCGTAGGTTGCGACGACGGTGGTCGCATGGCGGCCTGACGATTCGACAAGGCGCGGCAGCCAGCCCTCCAGGCCAAACCCATTGACGATTACAAGTCCGGCACTCCTGATCGCCTCCGCATCGGCTGTCGTCGGCGTGTAGACGTGGACGTCCGCGTTGGCACCGACCAGCGTCGTGACGTCGACCCGATCACCCCCAACGTTCCTGGCGAAATCACCGAGAATCGAAAACGTTGCCACCACCTTTAACTTCGTTGCCCCTTGCTGCGCAGACGCGGGCAGGATCGACGCGGCCGCAAGGCCAACCAGGATCAGCAGAAACCGTCGAAGGCAGATCTTCTGCCACACGGGGATGTCGGATCGATGGGCCAAGTCGAAATGAAACCGCCGGCGCGGATTGGCATGTATTGGGGTGTCACGACACAGCTGGAACAAGAGCGCCTCTCCGAATTACTTGATCTGACGGTCCTTGCGTCCTCTCTCTATTGCATGTAATGTTATAACATTACAATGCGGGTCGCAATCAGGTCGGGGTGGCATTTCACATCAATTGCTGAGGCGTCTGCTCGATCCGGACGCGAAGCTCACCAGGCGTTGATCAGCGATCGCCATGATACGGCGAAAACGCCGCCTACAAAGCGCGAGGAGAAACATCACCATGGCCGATTCTGCACCTCAGATTCCCGTCACGGTTCTGACCGGCTATCTCGGCTCCGGGAAGACCACGCTGCTGAACCGCATTCTCTCCGAGACGCACGGCAAGCGGTTTGCGGTGATCGTGAACGAATTCGGAGAGGTCGGAATCGACAACGATCTCATCGTCGACGCGGACGAGGAGATTTTCGAGATGAACAACGGCTGCATCTGCTGCACGGTCCGCGGCGATCTCATTCGCATTATCGCTGGGCTGATGCGGCGCAGCCGAACCTTCGACGGCATTGTCGTCGAGACGACCGGACTCGCAGATCCCGCGCCGGTGGCGCAGACGTTCTTTATCGACGAGGACGTCCGCCGCAAGACGAAGCTCGACGCCATCGTCACCGTCGCGGATGCCAAGCATCTCCTCGAACAGATCGAGCAGGCGCCGGAAGCGCAGGAGCAACTCGCGTTCGCCGATATCGTTCTCGTTAACAAGGTCGATCTTGTCGATGCGAGCGACCTCGCAACGGTCGAGCGTCGCATCCGAAACCTCAACCCGTATGCGAAGATTCACCGAACCGAGCGCTGTGATATCGACCTCGGCCAGGTATTGGGACGAGACGCCTTCAATCTCGAGCGCATCCTCGAAGTCGAGCCGGGATTCCTCACCGAAGAACACGAGCACGAACACGACGACGGGATCGGCAGCCTGTCCCTGGTGGCGGATCGACCGATGAAGCCCAACAGGTTCATGCCATGGATTCAGGGCGTCACCCAGCGTTATGGGACGGACATTCTGCGCATGAAGGGTATCGCCTCGATAGAGGATGACGATCGGCAGTTCGTCGTTCAGAGCGTGCACATGCTCATTGAAGGCGGCAGTCGGCGTCCCTGGAAGGAGCAGGAGCCCCGCCAGACTCGGCTTGTATTCATCGGTCGTGACCTGCCAAAGGACTTGCTCAGGCAAGGCTTTGAAGCTTGCTGCGCCTGAGGAAACGCAATTGGGCGAGATCGTAGGGTTTATTTCGAAATCCGAACGCGAACGGCTTCGCTTAATTCGCGAAGCTCGGGCGATATATGACAGCATCTTTCCACCGACCGACGCGGTCAGTGAGCGGCCGCATGACACGCCCGGCAAGGGTGACACAACCGGGCTGAAAGGGACTGCTCCCTCGAAAGGAAACGTCTGGGTGATGCGCTCATAGCCCTTCGATCCGCCATATTTTACTCGTCCATTGCAGAATGGTCGCCAATACCGCGCGGCAATTGTGCGCGTTTGGCCGATAGCGGTAGTTTCGGGGCGAGGGAAGTCAGAAGGGGAGCGGCTCCTTGGCAGGGGCGAAAACGATGTCGGCACGGTCCTTCACCCGGCGATGCGGAGCCTATCTCGCGCTGGCGGCGCTTGGGCTGCAGCTCGTGCTGTCGTTCGCGCATCTCCACAAGCATGATCTTGCTGTCCCGAGGATAGACCGCACCGATATCGTCGGCGTCACGCACGCCCGGTCAGGCTTGCATTTCGCGGAGCGGCTTCCGCCGCGGCTCGCCGATGATGATGACAACTGCCCAATCTGCTTTTCGGGCTTCCTGCTGTCGACTTCCTCACTGCCCGATGCGCCGTCCAATCTGAATCCGCAGCAATTCGCCGAGATTGATTGCGCGTTCAATCCAGTTTCCGATCGAATCATTAGACCGCGTCACGCGGCATTCCGGTCACGCGCGCCCCCCACCGTCTGACGCCTTGCTGTTTTCGGACGTCCGCAGGATACGTACTGCGAGCGCGACGCAAGGCGCATGCGTCAACCGGAGCGCTATCACACTCTGATGCGCATTTGAGACCGCCGTCCCCGCATGTTGCGGGTGCCCTTATTCCTCGATTCGGCAGATGGACCATGTTCGAACGCGCATGTTGCTGCTGCACGATCCTTCTCCTGTTGTTATCTATCAACCGCGCGGAGGCACATCCCCATGTCTGGGTCACGTTCCACAGCGAAGTGGTCTATGCTGCCGATGGCAGCATGACCGGCGTCCGCCACGCTTGGACCTTCGATGACATGTTTTCCGCCTATGCGCTTCAGGGCATCTCGCATGCCAAAAAGGGCCAGTACACGCGGCAAGAACTGGCCGCGCTTGCACAGACCAACGTGCATTCGCTGAAGGAATACGACTACTTCACCTATGCACGCGCCGACGGCAAGAAGCTGAAGTTTGCGGACGCGGTCGACTATTGGCTCGAATATAAGGATGCTGCGTTGACGCTGCATTTCACCCTGCCATTGAAAACACCTTCCTCAGCCAAGGCTATGAAGATCGAGGTCTACGACCCCTCGATCTTCGTGGATTTCGAATTCGCCAAGGATACGCCGGTTTCCTTGAGCGGTGCGCCGCAATGCCTCGCGACCTACGATCTGCCGCACCAGCCGACGCCGACCGAGCAGGCGCGGCTCAGCGAGCTCGACGCCGTGCCGCTCGATCCCTCCAGCACCTATGGAGAAATCTTCGCCAACAAGATTCTGGTGAAATGCCCATGATCAGATCGCAGACCATCGCCTTGACTGCGCTAACGGCGATCTTCATCGCCTGCACAATGGGTATCGTGTCGGCCTGGAGCGCACCGTTTGGCGCGCCCCACTTGGCAAGCGCCGCGCCCACATCCGGCCTGATGGACTGGATTTTCGCGGAACAGGCCGCCTTCTACCGTTCTCTCTCGGGCTTCATCCGAGCCGCCAAGGGGAGCAGGGCTGCGATGTGGGAGCTGTTCGGTGTTTCCTTCGTCTATGGCGTTTTTCATGCCGTGGGTCCGGGGCATGGCAAAGCAGTGATCTCCTCATACCTCGTCGCCAATGAGGAGACCTGGCGCCGCGGTGTTGTGCTGTCATTTGTGTCTGCAGCCATCCAATCGGTCGTTGCTATCATTGTCGTGGCCATCGCTGCGGCTCTGCTCGGCGCAACCGCCAAGGTGATCGGGCTAACCGTCCACCTGGTCGAGATCACTAGCTATGCTCTCGTTACCCTGATCGGTCTCAGGCTGTTCTATGTCAAAGGTCGCTCTTTCCTGATCGCCTGCCGCGAATTGACCTGGCGTCGTGCGCCCGAGCTTGCTTTTGCTTCGGCTACGGGTGCCGGGACTTTGCGTGCTCAAACCGTTCAGTTGCCAGGCCGGGCGTTCGGTGCGATGGCCATGCGCGGCGGGCGATGCATGATCGATGGATGCTCCGTGCACAGCTTTCATTGCCACGACGACCACCACGAGTCGGCTTGGGGACATGCCCATGGGCCCGAGCCTGCGGAGCTCGCCGGCGCGGGCGGCTGGCGCCGAGGCCTGTCCGCCGTCATCGCGGTTGGACTGCGGCCCTGTTCCGGCGCGATCATCGTGCTCATCTTCGCGCTGGCCCAGGACCTGTTCTGGACCGGTGTAGGCGCGACGCTGATCATGGGATTGGGCACCGCCGCGACCGTAGCGGCAATCGCAACCGTCGCGGTCAGCGCACGCGGGCTCGCAAAGCGCGTCGCCCGGACGCGGGCAGGGTTCGGCATGCTCGCGATGCGCGCGATCGAAGCGGGCGCCGCGACACTTATCGTCGCCTTTGGCATAATGCTGCTGGCGGGCTACATGGCCAGCGAGCAACTCTGGATGTTCACCGGGTAGGCCTGACGCCAACCGGTTTCGAGAGTCCCCGACCGCTGATCAGGTGGAGGACCTTCCAATCGATTCAGGATACGCACCGATTCACGATACGGTCGCCAACCCTCGCCGCAACCCGTGACGAAACGGCCAACCTTGGAGCGGTACTAGTCGTCCCAGACGCGGTCACCACAACTGCATTCGAACAAATGGATAATCTTGCCCGAGTGTTCCACAAACATGGAGTGTTTGAGTTCGGTGTTCCGATCGCAGACCCTGCATCTGCGGTCCGCATTCGCCGGCATTTCGGCAACCCGGCGCGCACTGAGAACATCCATCTACGCCCCGCAAGCAAACCATTTTTGAAGATATATCGGGAAAGCATAGGTTGAAATCGGCGCCGCAGCAAGCCGGCCTTTGGCGCAGCTGGAAACGGGGCAAGACCGAACCGTAGGCGGAGGGTCGACTCCTTCAGGTTGTTTGTACGCAATCCTAGAGCGCACCGTAAGAAGGGTCACCTTCCGCAATGGTGGCAGCGTGGCCGGTCGCAACGCATGCGAACAAGCCGACCTGCATGTGCTGATGGGGCGGGACCGCGCTAGCATGGTGTTCGCGGATCCGCCCTACAACGTGCGGATCGCTCCGATCGTTGGGCGCGGGAAGATCAAGCATCGTGAATTTGCTTCCGGCTTCGGCGAAATGTCACCCGATCAATTTACCGGATTCCTCGCGCGCGCCTTCTCTCTGCTCGCGCACTATTCGCGCGACGGTTCGATTCACTTCGTCTGCATGGACTGGCGCCATCTTGGCGAAGCGCTGGACGCTGGAAAGCAGGTCTATAGCGAACTCAAGAATCTGGTGGTCTGGGCCAAGACCAACGCAGGTCAGGGCAGTTTCTATCGATCGCAGCACGAACACGTCCTGGTCTTCAAGAACGGCAACGGTCCACACCAAAACAACATCGAACTCGGCAAGCATGGACGTTCACGCTCGAACGTCTGGACTTATGCCGGCGTCAACACGTTCCGTGCCGGTCGAATGGATGAACTCTCGATTCATCCCACCGTGAAGCCGGTCGCCCTCGTCGCAGACGCGATGCGCGATTGCTCGGCGCGTGGCGATATCATTCTGGATCCCTTTATGGGATCGGGAACGACGATCCTTGCCGCCGAGCGGGTCGGTCGGCGCGGCTATGGTCTTGAAATCGACCCGCTCTACATCGATGCCGCGATCCGTCGCTGGCAAGAGTTCACCGGCCGCGATGCCGTCCTGAAGGCAACCGGCCAGACCTTCGACGAGGTCACGGCTGCGCGCTCCTCTGTCGAACAGGGGAGGACAAAATGAAACAGCCGCGGACATCAAAACGCCCGATCAAGAAACATCCGCGGACAACCGACTACGACGTCGGCTACGGAAAGCCTCCTCGCGACCATCGGTTCAAGCCGGGCAGCAGCGGCAACCCCAAAGGCCGGCCTGTCGGGGCCAAGAGCGAAGCCACTATTCTACAAGATCTCCTGCAACAAAAGGTCGGCCTCAACGACCGCGGTAAGATGCGCAAGATCACGCTCCATGAGGCGATCCTGCGTCGGATCGCCGAAGATGGCCTGAAGGGCAACACCAAGAGCGCGGCCTTCCTGCTCAATCGCTATCACGCAAGGACCGCAAGTGAACCCGACGAAGCCGGTCTCAGCGAAGACGAGCAAGCTGTACTCGAGACCTACATCAAGGACTTTTTGAATCCAAAGAACGAGGATCAGTCATGACACAGGACGTAGAACGAGCGCAACAGGCGCTCGATTATATTCTGCGCACCAACTTCGAATGCTTCCTGCACATGTGCTTTCGACACCTCAATCCTGGCGCGCCGTACCTGCCGAACTGGCATATCAAGGCGATCGCTCACCAGCTCGACCGTGTCAGGCGCGGCGAAGTGACCCGCCTCATCATCAACATGCCACCGCGCTACCTCAAGTCCTTAACCGTCACCGTGGCGTTCACCGCGTTCCTGCTCGGGCATGAGCCATGGCGTAAGATCTTTGCGATCAGCTATGGCGATGATCTTTCCGCCAAGCACGCCAGCGACTTCCGTTCGATCATGCACGCGCCCTGGTTCAAGCGAGCTTTTCCGAAATTAAAGATTTTGCGCAGCGTGGACGGCGAATTGATCACGACCCAACGCGGCTTCCGCAAGTCGACTTCGGTTTCGGGGCCGCTGACCGGCCTCGGCGGCAACCTGTTCATCATCGACGACCCGCAGAAACCGGCGGATGCGCAATCCGAGGCGAGACGCAACACCCTCAATCAATGGGTGTCCAACACGTTGATGTCGCGGCTCGATAACAAGCAAACCGGCGCAATCATCGTTGTGATGCAACGCGTGCACATGGACGATCTTTCAGGTTTTTTATCGAGCTCTTCAGATGATTGGGAAGTCTTGAGTCTGCCGGCGATTGCCGAGGTTGAAGAAAGCGTACCGATTGGCAATGGCAAAATTTATCATCGGCGGGTTGGCGAGCCGCTGCATCCGGAGCTGGAGTCGCTTGATACAATACGCAAGCAGCAGCAAATCATGGGGCCGGACGTGTTCGCGGCCCAGTATCAGCAATCGCCCGTCCCTGCAGGCGGCGCCATGATCAAACGGGAGTGGCTGCGATATTACGACAGGCTTCCCGAGCAAACCCACTATACCAGGGTGATACAGAGTTGGGATACCGCCGCCAAGGATGGCGCACAGAATGATTGGTCGGTCTGCACCACCTGGCTTGTGGTAGACGAGCATTTCTATCTGCTTGATCTGACCCGCGGCCGCTACGAATATCCGCGATTGCTAGACACCGCGCTGGCGCTGGCGAACCGCTTCAAGCCGGATGAGATCCTGATCGAGGATGCATCGACCGGTACCGCGCTCGCCCAGGAGCTCAAGCAATCGCACCATTACCGGGTCAATCTCATCTCGGTCGATCGTGACAAGGTCGGCCGGCTCTATGTGCAGGAAGCCAAATTCGCAACGGGTCGCGTGCATTTCCCCCGACATGCGGCCTTTCTGGCCGAGCTCGAGGCTGAATTGCTCGCCTTCCCGCAGGCGCGGACCGACGATCAGGTCGATAGCATCAGCCAAGCGTTGGCCTACGACTCGAACAGCGTCTACCACAGCATGCGGTGGGTGTCTGGCGACTAGCAGGCGAGGCCTCACACACCTCCGAGTCAAGATCGCCAGACGCGAACGACCGACTGATGCCTTGGGCCATTTGCTCCGCTTTCCGAGCTGTCTTTCGCCAGCAGGCTCGTGATCGCAACGCCGCGATATGAGCACGAGATTGCTCCGAGTTCGCCCGACTTCAGCGGCGTCCCGGACCTCGCTGTCCGAATCAAATGACAGGGAAAGGCATGAATAGTCCGGTCGCTATCGCGAAGGGAAAGGCGGCGTCACGCCGTTCCGGATCACGCTTAGAAGAATACCCGACGACGCCTGGGCAATTGTCGATCACGCACGACATAGCCCAAGCCGAAGCCCAAGACGAAGATTGCCAGGATAACGACGACGTCTTCCATCACGCGCCCGTCCTGATACTCGAATGCCTCAGAGTCCTGACGATGCCCATCGACTCTGCCAGCATTTGGTTAGCGAAAAATCGTCGTTATCCATGAACGTCCATAACGGACAGTTATCCCCGAAACAGGCTTCCGGCCCAATCCGCCGCGGCGAGCCTATCGAGGTTGCATCACGATATCAATGCGTTACCGGCGCAGCACGCGTGGCGGCGAACGACCTCACGCGCCCGTCTTCACCAGAAGCCCTCCGATCCGGCCGCCGGTCGGGACGTCCTGCCTCGTTTCCCCGACAATCCTCGAACACGCCGACATAGCCCTGCACGGCCCTATGCTGCTCGTCGATGGCGCCCGAGCACTAGGTCGTAACGCCGGCCCGCGATGTTGCCCTCTAGCTTTGGATGAAACGAAATCGGACCTGCCGTGATATCCGTGCTAGCGCTAGGGATGGCAAAATTCATCATCATTGCAATCATTGCACTGCTCATCACTTTTCCGGCTCTCGCCCAGACCAAGCCACCCCCAAAGCCGCCGCTCACCGATCGCGAGCAGGTCAAGGCAGATCGTGCGAAGGCCGCCGAGGACGACAAGACCGCCCCGACGAGCCGACCTTGGGATCGCGACACCGACGGCAGGCGCCCCTGGGATCCGAAGCCGTTAAAGCCTGAAGGGAGTGGCTTACACTCGCCTTAAGTTGACCGCGCCCATTTTGCGCAAGAAATCGTAACGGGGCTCATTTCACGGACTCGCTCCGATGCCTGTGCCGGCCTGGCCGTTTCTTTTTGAACAACCCATACGTCGGGCAAGGCCGCCGGCGGCACACCGCATGATTCTGGTCGGGACGCTTTATACGGTCTGCTACGACTTCGGGCATCTTCGCTGAATGAGGCGCGGCGATGAGCTAGGCGCGTACTCACAAATTTCTGGCGTGTCCGCTTCGCTCCAATAACGACCACTCTTCTGGAGCCGTCTTGTCCTTGGCTTCTTCTTCGGCCAGTAGCCTCTACCCCGTAGTTCACCGGTTGCGATCCCCGCTTCCGGCCAGGTGGCATGAGCAGTGCAGTAGATTTGCTGCTGGAGATTTTGGTGTCCCGGTTCAGGAATAACCCGCCGGGCGGTGCATTTTTGAAACAGCCAGCCCGACCAATCGGGAGGTATTGTTTGAACAGCGCAGCACTTCCACAGGCCAGGTTCCTCGTTCGGAGGGGAAGCACTGACTGGATGGTTTATGATCGAGAACTCAAGGGGCCAGCGCGGCTAAAAATCGGGGGCCGCTTCGCCGAGAAGCTCACGAGAGAACAGGCTGAACAGCTAAAGCAGGCATTGACGGACACCATCATTATGCAGGCTAACGCGCCTTCCGTCTCTCAGCCATCTGCGCCAACGTTCCAAGCACCCGCGATGATAAATCGAAAGGGGCCGCTCACGCCGGGCCCCTTCCCGGGAAAATTCTCGAAAATATGATCGGGACGAAATGTCCAGCCGGTAACGAATAAATTAGAGTTTCACATCCCCGTGTGGATTCCGGAAGAGAACACGGTGTTCCTCTATCGGAACCAAACCTCAGGGGAACGCGCTCACGTCTTACCGCGTTTTCTCGTCTGGGCAGGCCAGACATGTGAGCATTGCCAGCCATGGACGAAGGGCTCAAACGCTACGTGGCCTTTGCGGTCGACACGGCCGGCGTTGCGCGCGCGACTTACGAATTTAACTGTCGCACCGATGCAGAGGCACGTAGCCGAGCCGAAAAATACTTGGCCGTCCATGACATCATCGAACTTTGGCTCGAGCACAGGCGGATCGCCCGGCTGAGGCGGGAAAGCTAGGTTCTCTCTGAAGCGGGGCATGGGACTGTGGCTGAGGTGAGGTTTGAGGCCTGATACATCTCCCAGATCAAGCGCGGGCGGCGTTTTTGCTCGTGCGCATTTCTTGGCCTGGACTCGCGGAGCCCCCGCTCTCGATACCTTATGCTCCCGGACCACAAGCGCCGCGGCGCGAAGCTGCGGCTGAGCGAGATCAAGGAACTGTTCGAACGAATGAGGGACCACGCATGACGGTCCTCGTCTATGTCAACACCAGCAAGCAGGGCGGCGACAAGGACCACGTCAAGCTGTTCGCCAACCTAGACGCAACCGAGAAATGGTTCGAGGAGAACGACCCCGAGGGCGTGGCGTTTGAGTATGAGGTGGTCAAGTGAACCATTCCGGCCGGCCGCCTCGAACCTGCCCCGAATCAGAAACACTACTGGAATGGCAACGACCCCATGCGTTGCGCACAGGTACCTCGCTCCATCTCACACCCCAGCCCCGTGCGATGGGGCGAGGCTCATTGATGGCTTCCAACTGACGCGTGCAAACGGTGCGGGCGAACCTGTCCGGCCTGCAACAAGCCCGATGATGAAGTGCCGCGTCTTCCCCACACGGGTCATCGCAATATGAGGTTCGACGAGGGCGACGCGATCAAAGCTAGCGCTCGTTCCGCATGTAGGGGCTTCGCTCAGAGACGAGCCTTAAATCGGGATCGGCACGATCCATTGCCAGAACCGTGGGCATGCGGGGCACATTCTCAGGGTTGCCCCAGAAGCCCCAAACTATAGCGCCAGCGGTCAGTATGCCGCCGCTGATAGCCAACAGGTCTCGCCTCATTGCGTTCCCCCATTTGGCTCCCGACAGGCACAATGCATGCCACTCCCCGAGCGGGAAAGCCTTTTTCCAGGATGAACTCGCGCGCTATGATCCCCTGTGTTTCTGATTGTTGCGTTTAAGGAGGGGGAAGCCATGTTGGGCGAGGATTTTAGGAAGCAGCGCGCGAGTTTGGTGCGAGACCTTGCTGGCCGAGCAGATCCTTTTGTTAGGCGGCGCTTACTCGACCTCGCGGCACGATACGAAGGCCCTGAGCGTCGTCCTGCTCCCTTGACGCCGAACGATCCTCAGATCAAGAACCCCAGCAGCCCAGTCGCCGACGAATAGCACCGGCTAGCAGCGCTGGCAGTCGACAAGCCGGGGGTCGCGCTCTGCCTACATTTAGCATGAGCACGGTGCTGAGACTGTGCGGGGTCGCGGTTCCCGCGAAGCAGATCGGAGACAATTCGCGAAATCCGCCAGCAACGCAGGCGCGCTGGCGTTTCCCATTGCATTGACCTTGGCGAGACTTCGAATGATTGCAGCTTTGAGAGGCAGTCGCCGCGTCTCGCGACATTTCGCCGGCCTCGAGTTTGGCAATTGTCGTGCTCTTTAGCCTCGTCGGCCTGACGATCTCTGTCGCCTTTGCGCGATACGGGATTGACCTCGGGCCCGGCATGTAGGCCCCGTCCTGATCGTCTGATGAAAAAACGCGATTGGGCCTTTGTCGCCGCGTGTCTTGCCGGTGCACTGCTGTTTGGCGTTTGGAGCATTCGCCTCGGCGTCGAGTTCTACCGATCCCAGTCCCTCGCCGACGGCGCTCGCCAACTCGCCGCGGCCTGGGGCTCCGGAATTGCGAGGCCGCTAGAACGCCCCGCGCCGACGTCCGGCCGAACTTCCATTGGAACGTCAAGGGACCGATCGGCGGGATCGGGACGCTTTCTTCAAGTGCCTGAGCTCGAGGGGCCCGCTTCCTGCCACGCCTTCGAGTGCTCGGCAATCCACCTAACCGCGTCACCTTCGGTAACAAAGCCCTTAACGACTTCCGTTTCCCCGTCGGGCCACAAGATATCGATCCCCCAGCCGGTACCGGGATTTTTTCGGGCTATGAACGTCGGCTGCTGCTCCAGCATCGGTCGAGTATGCGCCTGCGGCGGCCAGGTTCAAGCCAACCATGCTGCCATAACCTTTGTCGTTCCTGTTCGGGGACAAGGCGCCACGGCCAGCGCAGTGAGCTGGCGGCTTTTCTCGTGTTGGGGCGGGCGGTGTCCTAATTCGCCTCCGCGTGTGCGAAAAAGAAATCGCGGCAACAGAACCTCAGAGCCAAGCCGGCAGCCAGAGCCTAAGCGGAGCGAGACTGCGAGTTGAATCCCGCAGACTTCGCGACGATCGGAGCCGCCCCGTCCGTGATGATGGCGGTCCGGTCAAAGCTTCAATGAGGCCGGCCTCAGTTCGCCCGGGTCCGTGGGCGAACGAAGTTCCCCGTAAGGCCAGTGTCAGCAGCGAATAGTAGGCTCCCCTTATGTGGAGGATGTGAATAGCTGGCTTGAGAGGGACGTGACAGCCGATTTTCCAATGCAGAATTAGATGGCGATACGGTGCGTCAGTACGGACGCGAGCGTCGCCTCCCGCGGAGAAGGCGTTCCTGCTCCAGATGGCCAAGCGCGGCATGGAAGGAAATGTCGCCGCCGCCCAGCGCCTCGCTTGCACGGATCGAAGCAGCAAAAAGTCGATACACGCCCCCCACTTATGATCACATCGTGCTTCAGGCGGTTGGCGTCGGCAGCGTGACGGGCGCGATCGAAAGCTTGGGGATGGCCGTCAAGCTCGATCCTCGTCGGCCGACCGCGCGCATGGCGATCGAACCGTGGCTGGTCGAAGCCGCATTTTGCGTGATCGGCATACACCGGCTTGCCGGACTTCGCGTCAGTATAGCTTGTCGACGTCGCCTCGACCGTTTGCTCGAATTTGACTTGGCCGTCGTCCGCTCCGGCAAGCGAGGTAGCTACGACAGCCGCGCCGGCTATCCACGCCGCAGCGAGGAGCTTGCGGCGACTGAGGTCGAAGTTGATTGCTTCGTTCTGATGCTTGGTCAAGGCGGCGAGTTTTGCGCTCCATACCAACCCGGAAGACCTTATCGCAACTTGACGACATTTCGGCAAACCGGCATTCGGCCGACCTTTTTTCTGACGAGCAGCGCGTCGTTGTCGCGGCCACGCGCACGCCGCAGAAGGTGCGCCGGCCGGAATGGTGGAGTCAACGTCCCGCGCATCTTCGCGCCAAAAGCCGCCCAAAAGAGCAAGAAACTTGCTCCAGAAAGGACTGGCATTCCCCGGCAAACGGAGCGTTACTGAGTCTCACGGGCGCAAACGGCGCCGGTATCTCACCTCGCGAACGCGGGGCTTAAGGCAGTGCGGCAGACAGGCCGCGCAGCTTCAGGAGATACCGGTGAGTACTGTTCACACTGACATTCAAGCCGACGTTCAAATCGACGTAACGTCCGCACCGCCGCCGAAGGCTCAGATCTTCAGTTTCAATCCGAACGACCGACGACATTTCATCGGCGGATCGGATGCGCGCATCATCATGGGCACTGACGAGAATAGCCTCGTCCGGCTCTGGGAGGAGAAGCGTGGCGAAATCGAACCGGAAGACCTCTCCGATAATTTGATCGTCCAGCTCGGGACGGTCACTGAGGTCTTGAATCGCGCCTGGTATCAACGGTCGACAGGCCAAACCGTGAAGGACATCCAGAAGCGCGTTCGTCATCCCGTCCACAAATGGATGGCGGCAACGCTGGACGGAGTGATCGAGCAAACCAGCGAAATCTTCGAAGCCAAGTTCATGCTGCCGTGGGCCTTCACGGAAGAGGCCGCGGCCGAAAAGCATATGGCGCAGCTCCAGCACAACATGTGGGTGACCGCGGCCCGCTGCTCGGTCCTCTCGATCATCACCGGCGGTGGAAAATGGGTCGAGATCAAGATCCACGCCGACCCGCTCTATCAGCATCTCCTGCTCACGGCGGAGAAGAAGTTCTGGCGCTGTGTCCAGAGCGGCGAACGGCCCAGCCTCTTCAATGTGGAGGCGCCGCGCCCGCGACTGGAGGCGGTGAAGATCGTCGACATGGCGTCATCGAATCTCTGGGCCGAATTCGCCGCCACCTACCTCCGCACCAAGGAGCCGCATGGCGAACACGAGCTCGCCAAGGCCGAGCTGAAGAAGCTGATGCCTGAAGATGCCAAGGAAGCGTTTGGCCACGGCATCAAGGCCAAGCGCTCGAAGGCCGGCGCCATCAGCTTCGATGCGCTCGCCCAGGAGGCCGCCGATGCACCGCTCCAGTGAGCGGATCGGAACGATCGCGGCTGCCTTGGCCAAAGCGCAGGCCGAGCTAACCAATCCCGAAAAGACCCTGACCGCGGTCGTCCCGTCACCGTTTCCTCGCGAAGACACCAAGACCTTCCGTTACGCGTCGCTCGCCGCCGGCCTCGACATCGTCCGGAAATCGCTGAGCCGGCAGGAGATCGCAACCATCCAGACCACGCAGATCGATCCCACCAACGGCCAGGTCCAGCTTACCACCCTGCTCGCCCACGCCTCCGGAGAATGGATCTCCTCCGATTGGCCGGTCTGTGCAACAAAGGATGTCGAGGCCCCTCATCGGATGGGGGCGGCGCTAACCTATGCCCGCCGCTATGCCCTGTTCGCCCTGGTCGGGATTGCAGGCGAGGATGATCTGGATGCCCCGGATACGGGTGCCGGACCTCCGGTGGCGACCGAACCAAAGGCTGCCTCCGGTCCCAAGGCCAAGTCGTCCAAGGGCGTCCCGAACCGGCCGCCCGTCCTCGAGCCCGAGAGGTCAGCCGAGTTGCGGGAGCGCCTTCTCGCCCAGCTCGCGAGCCTCTCGGGCAGCGACGCGTTCTTGGCCTGGGCCAAAGTGAGCCTCCCGCTCAAGAACACGCTGCAGGAAGCCGACGCGCGAATGGTCGAAACCGCCTACCAAGCAAGGTTGGAGCCGCCCGTTCCCTCCGCCGTCGATACGACCGGTGACGAGCGACCGGACGACGCCGATCAGGGTCTCGTCACTCTCCCCACCGAGCCTCAGCTCCGCGAAACAGCGACGGCTCAAGCGGGACGACCCCTCCCCCTTCCAGACGACATCCCCCTCCCCGACGCGCCGGGCGGCGGTCTTGCCTTCCTAAAAGAAGCACCCCGAAAGCGGAGCAAGGCGCATCTGGCGTTCGTTCGCGAACAGCCCTGCCTCGTTTGCAAGCAAACCCCATCGGATGCGCATCACCTCAAATTCGCGCAGCGTCGCGCCTTGGGGCGCAAAGTCAGCGACGAATTCACCGTGCCGCTATGCCGTTCACACCATCAAGCCCTGCACCGGCACGGCAACGAACGGGCGTGGTGGGCCGACATGCAGATTTCGCCGCTGCCTGTCGCAAGCGAGCTGTGGGCGGTTAGTTCAGCACGGACGCTCACCAACATCCCCGCACCCGATCATGCGCGATCCCTGGCGATCGGAATGGAGGTCGAGCCCCGACAGTGAACAGTGCGAACAAAGTTGGTGGTAACTAAACAGGTACTCGTAGGTCTTTTGATTTGGTGCACGAACGAGGGGCATCAATTACTCAGGGGTTCGTCGGCTGCGCAAGGCAAAGGGGCCGAACCTGTCCGAAATCCATCTTCCAATGTGGTACAATGCTGCGATATACTTCGGAACGTTGCTTAGCCAAAGTCATTGCCCTTCATGCCCAGAAATCTTGTTCTCGCCGCCACTTTGGCGATTTTTGCCTTCATCGTTTTTGCAACGTTGTCGCCAATAGCTTGGCGCCCCGTTCTCCTCGGTCACATGGAGAGTGAGAATGTCGCAATTGTTGAGCGGCTATTGGCCTACGCCGTGATGGGTGCGCTCATTGCGCTCCTGCTTCCTGAACGAGCACTCCTGGCGTACATCCTCATCATATTGCTGGCTGCCGGCCTCGAGCTATTGCAAGAGTTACGCCCTGATCGTCACGCCCTTGTGGGGGACGGACTCCACAAGGTGGTCGGCGGCGTAGTCGGTGTATTCTTGGCCAATCTGATTGGCCCGAAGTTCTTTGGCAAAGGGCAGCGTTCCGCGACGAAGCTGCCTTGACGGGATCTTCCCAGGGATCGAATGCTCCAGCCCCATTTGAAAGCACTCCCGATAGAGTTGTTCGGCGTGCGCCGTTCGTTAACGCTAGACGACAATCAGTCGCGACATGGAGATGATGGCGTGGTGCCGGCGAAGGCCATCGTGTAAGAACAACTATCAACGCGAAAAGAGATTTTTCATGACTAAAAAGCGGGCACTCATTACAGGCGTTACGGGTCAAGACGGCGCCTACTTGGCCGAACTGCTCCTCGAAAAAGGCTACGAAGTCCACGGCATCAAGCGGCGAACGTCACTGTTCAACACGGACCGCATCGATCACCTCTATCTGGACCCGCACGAACCGAACCCACGGTTTCGGTTGCACTATGGCGACCTTACGGATTCGTCGAGCCTGATCCGGATCGTCGGACTCGTGCAGCCGGACGAGATCTACAATCTTGCTGCGCAGAGCCACGTCGCCGTCTCTTTCGAAGAGCCGGAATACACCGCCAACTCCGATGGACTCGGAACGCTGCGCATCCTGGAAGCCATGCGGATCGCCAGGCTCGAGCAGAAAACGCGTTTCTATCAGGCGTCGACCTCCGAGCTCTACGGCCTGGTGCAGGAGATTCCCCAGAAGGAGACGACACCCTTCTATCCCCGCTCGCCCTACGCCGTCGCCAAGCTTTACGCCTATTGGATCACGGTCAATTACCGCGAAGCCTATGGCATGTACGCTTGCAACGGTATCTTGTTCAATCACGAGTCCCCGGTGCGCGGCGAGACCTTCGTCACGCGAAAGATCACACGAGCCCTCGCTCGGATCCATCTCGGTCTGCAGGAACGCCTCTATCTCGGCAATCTGGATGCCCTGCGGGACTGGGGGCATGCAAGGGACTATGTCGAGATGCAATGGCTGATGCTGCAGCAGGAGACGGCAGAGGATTTCGTCATTGCGACCGGCGTGCAGCACTCGGTGAGAGATTTCGTCAACGTGGCCGCAAATGAGGTCGGCATCCGGATCCAGTGGGAAGGAAGCGGCAGCCACGAAAAGGGGTACGACACAGCGACCGGCAAATGCATCGTTTCAGTCGACCCGCGTTATTTCCGGCCGACCGAAGTCGCCACCCTGCTCGGAGACCCCGCCAAGGCGAAACAGAAGCTCGGCTGGGAGCCGAAGACCTCGTTCGAGAGCCTGGTGCAGGAAATGATGCAAGAGGATCTCGCGTCGGCAAAGCGCGACGAACTCATCAGGCAGCACGGCTTCCGGTACTTTCCGCGCCACGAGTGACGCCTGGATCACGGCGGGCTTTCGGACGACGGAGTAGCTAAGCTCTTGCTCGCCGGGATCTGTTTGGCAATCCGGTTCAACTTGCCGCTTACGGCACGGCGTCTTCCACCGGCAGGCCAATCTCACGCTCGCGCGTCGTCCGGCTGATGCCGTCGCGGGCGACCGAACCATGCGCTGCGGCCATGTCATCAGCCCAGCGTTGGACGATGGTCTGGCGATCCCAGCGCTTGATCGAGCGATGTCTTCCCTCCTCGCCGAGCCGCTCACAAAGCGTGCGATCTTCGCTGAGCTGGCAGATCGCGGCCGCCAGCGCGTGAAAGTCACCGGGGGGAACGACCATGCCGGCGCCGTCGACTTCCGCCGCAAGACCGGTGCAATCCGCAGCCATCGCAATGACCGGTCGACCCGACGCAAAGATTGCTCCCAGCTTTGACGGCAGCATCAGATCGGCGGCTTCAGCTCTTTGCGGAATCAGATGAAAATCCGCCGTCGCCATTAGTTCGTTGAAGTTTTCGTTGGGCTGCAATCCGAGGAAGTGGACCCTCGAACGCCCGGAGCTCATTTCGAGCAGCCTTGCCTTATGCGGCCCCTCGCCAGCCAGGATGAAGTGAATACCGGGATGGCTGTCTTCAAGCAGGGTTGCGGCCTCGATCACAAGGTCGAGCCCCTGCTTGGTCGACATGGTCCCCGAGTAAAGCGCGACAACGTCGTCTTCGCGCAAGCCCAATGCTTGGCGATACCTGGACTGCCTCGAACGAGGGAAGATCGCTTTCGTGTCGATCCAGTTCCTGACCTCGACGGCCCGGTCCGATGCGACGCCCTTGCTCAAAAGGCGTTCCACCATCTGCGATGAGATCGACGAGACCCGATCGAACGAGCGAATGATAGCAGCTTCGGTCTTGAGCATCGTCTTGCGAAGCGAACCGCTTTGAAGCAGGCCAAGGTCGAAGGCAGCATCGACTTCGAAGTCTTGCACGTGGAGCCAGGACTTTGCGCCGACCCTGCGAGCGACGAAAGCGACGAAAGCAGCCGACATCAGCGATGGGGCGACGGACACCATGATGTCGGGGCGCCAGAAAAACGCATCCTTGATGACGGGCACGGCGCTGGTCAGCGCGAACGAAGCGTGATGCACCAATCGCTTCGCCCCCGACGGATGTTCGGGCACATAGATCGGCGCGCGCGTCACGCTGACGCCGCTGACGTCCTTCGCCCTGAAATATGCATCGTCGAACGCGGCAGGAATCTTCCAGTCGGGGTAGTAGGGCGGCGCGGTGATGACCCTGACCTCATGGCCTTCGGCGACGAGGCTCTCGCAGAGCTCCGTGTTGTACTTTGCCACCCCGATCAAGTCTGGCGCATAGTTGATTCCGACCAACAGAATACGCATCAAAAACATTCCAATTCTGATATTCTGGTATCTGAAAATTCGTGGCCCAGAACCGGGCCCGATCAACCGGCAGCGTCGACCTCCAGGTGCCGACCGAACCCCTGGAGAAAATCCTCATATGCAATGGAAAGGCCCGCCTCGAGAGAAACGGCTGGGCGCCACCCGAGCGACCTGATCCGCGAGCTGTCGAGAAGTTTTCGCGGTGTGCCATCGGGCTTCGACGTATCGAAAACGAGCCGCCCCTGATATCCAACGACCTTCGCGACCAACGTGGCGAAGTCTGCGATCGACAACTCTTCGCCGCTGCCGACATTGATCGGCAGATCGCTCGAATAATTCTTCAGCAGGAAAATGCAGCCGTCGGCGAGATCGTCGACATTGAGAAACTCTCGAAGTGGGGTCCCGGTACCCCAAACGGTCACGGTCGGCGTTCGCGAGAGCTTGGCCTCGTGAAAGCGCCGAATCAGCGCCGCCGGCACGTGACTGTGATTGGGGTGATAGTTGTCGCCGCGGCCATAAAGATTGGTTGGCATTGCCGAAATGAAGTCGTCGCCGAACTGGCGACGATACGCCTGGCACATCTTGAGGCCGGCGATCTTCGCAATCGCGTACCATTCGTTGGTCGGTTCGAGCGGCCCTGCCAGCAACTCGCTCTCGCTGATCGGTTGCGTGGCATGTTTGGGATAGATGCAGGACGAGCCCAGAAACAACAGGCGCTGCACACCGACTTCGTGACTTGCACGAATCACGTTCAATTCGATGGCAAGATTTTCACAGAGAAAATCGACGGGGAAATCGTTGTTTGCTGCGATCCCTCCGACCTTTGCGGCCGCATGGATCACCACCTCCGGATGGTTGGCCTCCAACCATTTCAGTGTGGGCTCTTCCTTCGTGAGATCGAGCTCACGACGATCCGCGACGAGCACCGTGCAGTTTTCCGAGATGAGGCGGCGCGCGATGGCGGACCCCACCATGCCACGATGCCCCGCCACAAAGACCCGCTTACCGGCTAACCGGCAGCCTGAAATCCCAGTCATGCCCCAACCTTCAATAAAAAAGCTTCCGACCGAACCAGCCTGCGCTGGTGCAGTGCAATGTCAGTATTCTGCTAACATAATCTTCACCATGCAACAGCTGTCTGCGCACGACAACCGCACTCATGGTGAACGTACGTCGCGTGCACAAAATGAGAGCACTCGCGGCGCGCGAACAGTCAAAACGGGCTCGACACGCGGCCCGACTGCCCTGAAGAATGAAAAAACCTAGCTGGGAGCTCAGTAAGCATGTCGCGCGCACAAAATAAGAGCGCTCACGATGCGCGAATGGTCAAAGTGAGCGCGACACGCGGCCCGATTACCTCGAAGAATGAAGAGACATAGCTGAGGAGCTCAGTAAGCGCGGCGCAGAACCGGCTCGCCGGAGACCGCACAGACGCGATCCCAGTACCAACCATAGGGGGTCTCGACGCGAACCCGGGGGCAGTGGCCGTGCCGCGGCACGTAGCGGTAGGGATAGGGTTGGGCCCAGAAGGTAACCGGCGTGGCCTGCGTTTCACCCGCCAGCACGGCTGCGCTCACAGGCATCTGCATCGCGGCGCTTGCGCTGCCGGCCAACCCAACGGAAGCGGTCAACATCAAGAGACCAACCTGCGCGCATGTCTTCAACATCCGGAATGCTCCCTTGCCCCAACGAAATCTGTCAATGATCGCGGTTTCCGATCATTCGGTCCGCCGCAAAAGAAATCCGTCGATCACCAACACAATCAGTCCAAACAGCTGCGGCAGATTACCAAGCCCCCCAGCGGGAAAGCAACGTGTTGATCCAGCAAAATCGTGGCCCGGATCGATATGACGCGAGAATGTGGCTTCTTCGCCCTAGTTCTCCCCACCAAAGGCCCCCGGCGCGGCCAGATCCGGTGAACGCCGGTACACGTCCCGCAACATCTGATAGTTGACCGACTGCGACAGCGGAACCGTCTCCTCACCCAGCTTGGCGAAGATCAGGATATCTCGCAGCGTCCTCCAGCGGCTTTCGTCATAGTCCGCGATCCGGCCGCCGGTCGGAAGGACCAGGCTTCGCTGCTGCCGCAGCTCAAATCTGACGCGGTCCGCACGGAGACTTTGCGGGTCGAATCCGACCAGAACAGGCACGCTACGTGCATAGTCCGAATAGGCAAATTGCCAGCCTTTGATCAGGCCTTCGAGGACTTGCATGACGGCTGAGGGACGATCGTGAACCAGATCGGAGCGGGCGAAATAGATCATTCCAGGCACGTGGATGGCGTATTCATGGGGCCTGATCACGTTCAGACGCGCGTAGCCCGGGTCCGACGACTGCGGCTCCTGGCCAACCGCCGCGATGATCGCATCCACCTCGCCGCGCCGCAGTGCCTCGAACGTATCCTTGCCGGGCACCTTGTCGATCTGGCTGCGGGGAAGCCCGAGCTGGGCCATCATCGCATCAAAGATCACGTCCCCGTCGCTGCCCTTCCGATAGCCAATTCGCTTGCCGACGAGGTCCGCTGGGCGATGCAGACCAGAGCTCTCCAGCGCGAAGATCACGGTCGAGGTATCAAGCAGGCTCGCTCCAAAAGCCGTCACCGGAACGCCGCGCCAGGCCGCCAGCAGGAAGTTCTGGCCGGTCGTCACGCCAATGGCATGTTCGCGTGCAACTGTCGCGACAAAATCGGGATCGTTCGGGTCGACGCGCAACGAGATGTTGGATGGGAAAAAGCCTTGCTTCTGGGCGATCATCTCGCCGGCGAAGCGGGCTCCGAACGGGCCGTCCAGGATCAGGCTCAGAGGCGCCGCCGGCTTTGGGCCACTCGTCACGCCAATGTCATCCGGTCGCAGCGCCAGGATTGCGAGCCCCGCGACGACCAGAACCGCAAGGACGATCGCCAGCAGCTTGCGATGCCCGCGCCGTGCCGTTCGCCGCGACCGTGTTCGGGCCACCTTAGGATGTCCTGCAGTATTGGCGAGCCGTGTGCCAGTTGAGGTTGTCGACTTACCGCGATAGAGTGAGAGGGTTAAATCTACCTATCTTTAACCGTTGTTCTAACTACCAATTTGCCCAAGTGCACAGCGGATATCGCTGAGTGTTTTGAGACCAGGGACTTTTTATCACCATGACGATTGCATCCTATCGCTCCGACCCGCGCCCGGATCCGGGCCCAGAGGTGCATCTTGTTGAGGGAACAACTCGGTCCACCCGCTCCGGGCCGGATTGGCTGCGACCGGCGGTCGTCGAGCGGCTTGTCATGGCTGCGGACGGCATTCTCATCGTCGCCTGCGGTATCGCATGCGCGGTAATATATCACCTTGCAACCGCAAGTGCCGTAGGCAAAGCAGACGCATATGCAGCGGCCAGCCTGCTGGTTGCGATTAATTTCGGGCTGTTGATCACCGTCCAACACGGCTACCGGCTGAAGAACATCATCGACCTGCCCCGGCAATGGCGGATCGCGCTGACGACCTGGACGGGCGTGTTTGCAGCGCTGCTTGCGATCGCTTTCACTATGAAGGTCAGCGACGAGTTCTCCCGCGGCACCATCATCTCGTTCTATCTGGTCGGCCTTGCCGCGCTGCTGATCTGGAAGGCGGCAACCGCGCGCTGGACGGCAAACGCGCTCCGCGCCGGCGCATTTGCCAATGGCCGGGTCGTCGTGATCGCGGAGTTCGGGCTGCCGGCGTCGTCGGCTGCGCTGATGGAGCTGTGCCAGCACGGCTATCGGGTGATGCACAAGCTCGAGATCCGAAGCAAGGAGCTCGGCTCGCCGCTGCTGATGTCGCAGATCAAGGCCCCCTTCGAGGAATTGATCGCCTACACGCGGGAGCACCATGTCGAGCACGTGTTCCTGTTGATGGACTGGAGCCGCCAGCACGCCATCGACAGCATCCTGGACGGGCTCAAGATCCTCCCGATCCCGGTGCATCTGATTCCCGACACCAACGTCTCGCGCTTCCTAAGATACCCGCTGGTCAATACCGGCAACACCTGGACCGCCGAACTCCGCCGCGCGCCGCTGAGCTGGAAGGAGCGTACGCTGAAGCGCATGCTCGACGTCGTGGGCGGATTGCTCGCACTGGTCGTGTTTGCGCCAGTGATGCTGATCGCAGCGGCCTTCGTCCTGTGCACCTCGCGCGGCCCGATCCTGTTCCGTCAGACCCGCAACGGCTTCAACGGCCGCGCCTTCAAGATCTTCAAGTTCCGCACAATGCGGGTGATGGAGGATGGGCCGAAGGTCGTGCAGGCGACCCGCGACGACCCGCGCGTGACCCTGGTCGGCAAGTGGCTGCGCAAGACCTCGATCGACGAGCTGCCGCAGATCTTCAACGTGCTGAAGGGCGACATGTCCCTGGTCGGCCCCCGCCCGCACGCCGCCGCACACAATTCCGAGTACGAACGCCTGATCGGCCAATACGCCTTCCGTCACCATATGAAGCCGGGCATCACCGGCTGGGCTCAAATTAATGGTTACCGCGGAGAAACCAGCACGCTCGAGCTAATGGAGAAGCGGGTAGAGCATGACATCTGGTATATCAACAATTGGAGCTTGCTGCTCGACGTCTCTATTCTGCTTCGAACTATAGCATTTACCCTTGCTACGCCGAGCGCGTACTAAATTGACGACCTTTGGCCCTTCACTTGAAGCTATCAATCCAAAACCAAGTTCCAGCCCCAGATCCAGTCCGATGGCATGGACCAGCGCTCTCGGTTGCATCACCCTGCAAGGCGTTTTTGGCATCTGCCCGAGAGGCCGTCCGCCAAGCTTCAAATTGTAATTCAAGCCACCTCACGCCGACTCATCCAGATGAATAAAGCTATCCTATACGTTACGGCTTCTGTTAATCCAGCTGCAGGTGGCGTGGCAGAAGGTGTCGTGCGGTCGTGTGAAGCCCTGCGACAGCTAGGCTTTGAGGTCGAAATCGCTTCCCTGGACTATTCTGCCGACCCATGGATCGCGAGTTGTCCAGTCAAAGTCAACCCATTGGGGCCAGGCGGATTTCGCTACGGAAAGATCAAACGTCTTCTCCCGTGGCTCCGATATGGATACTCCGGGCAATTTGTGAGTTGGCTCAATTCGAATATGAATCGGTTCGACGTCCTTGTGCTCAACGGACTTTGGAATTTTTCAGCGCTCGGATCGTGGCTTTCACTTCGCAAGACACAGAAGCCGTACTTTGTATATACCCATGGAATGTTAGACCCTTGGTTTAGACGCGAGTACCCACTTAAACACTTAGCTAAACAAATTTTCTGGCTTTTCTCTGAAGGCCGTCTTCTTGCTCACGCAAGGGCCGTATTGTTCACAGCTGAAGAGGAAAGACGCCTCGCGAAAAATGCATTTTATCCATACAGGTGCACTGAGTTGGTGGCGGGCTATGGAGTCCCTTCTCCTCCTGCTGACTCGGCAGAAATGCGAAACGAGTTTCGTACATCCTGCCCAGAGCTTGGCGAGAAACCTTTTCTTCTATTTTTAGGGAGACTGCACCCAAAGAAAGGCTGCGACCTACTCATTAAAGCGTTCAGTCGGATGTGCTCTTCTTTTCCATACGATCTCGTATTGGCCGGCCCAGACGATGCCGGCTGGAAATCGGATCTCGTTTGTCTCGCGAACGAGCTTGGTGTCAGTAACAGGATCCATTGGCCAGGAATGCTCAAAGGCCCCCAGAAATGGGGAGCGCTGCACTCCTGTCAGGCCCTCATCTTGCCGTCCCATCAAGAGAATTTCGGCATCGTAGTCGCCGAAGCCCTCGGATGCCGCAAGGAGGTTCTTGTCACCAAACGTGTAAATATCTGGCAAGAGGTTCAATCTAGCGACGCTGGATTAGTCTTTGAAGATACAGAGTCAGACATCGAATTCGCTCTGAGGCAATATAGCGAACAGTCAGAAGATGAAATTATCCGTCGCCGAAATGCCGCGCGTCAACTTTTTCTGGACGCCTTTGAGATTCAGTCATCGACAATTCGAATTGCGCGACTGATTGAGGAGGCAGCAGTTGATCCTAGACGCTGAAGAACATCGGCCCAAGGAAGGAGGGCCAAGCTTCTCGCTGAGTAATCGAATGCATCGAGCGGTCTGGATGATCAGCTGGTGGGCGATAGCCGCATGGACACCCCCTTTCCTGAGATGCTGGCGGCGCGTCGTTCTCAGACTATTCGGCGCCAAGATTTCCTCTACGGCGAATGTTTATGGCTCGGCTAAGATATGGCTACCACGCAATTTGCGTATGGATGAGCACTCCTGTCTCGGGCCCGACGTTATCTGCTACAATATGGCTCCTATCACCATCGAGGCTTACGCCACTGTTTCCCAACGAGCCCACCTGTGCGCAGGAACGCACGACATTGATCACGAGGCCTTTCAACTCTACGCTCGACCAATTCTCGTAAAAGAGCACGCGTGGATCGCAGCCGAGGCCTTCGTAGGTCCCGGAGTTACTATAGGCGAATATGCGGTTCTTGGTGCGAGAGGAGTGGCATTTAAGGCACTCGAACCTGGCATAGTATACGCTGGCAATCCTGCGAAACCAATCCGTGAACGCAGAGACCGATTGATCTGAGGCCTGAACTTAACAATGAGCAGAAAAATTAGACCGATAGTCATAGCGGCCTCGCCTGGAGGTCACCTTACACAGCTCCTGCTCATCACTCATTTAATCAAACCAAAAGTGCTAGTCACGTATAATGATCGGCGGGAGTTCTCTAAGACTGATGAATTTTTGACACGGATTACTTTTTTTGAAACGCGCTTCAATCTCATCAAGCACGCCCTAAATTTCCTAATCTCGCTCGCCATAATTATCAAACATCGGCCGGTTGCACTTATTAGCACCGGAGGCCCGTTCGTGCTCTCGTTATTCCTAGCTGCAAGAATATTCCGCCTAAACACGATGTACGTTGATACGTTGTCGCGCGTGACGCACGTCTCTGGAACTTGTTCACTAATCGTCAGGTTGAAGCTTTCAGACCAAGTGCTCGTACAGTGGCCTCGACTAACAGCAACAACTGAAGGTACAAGTCATCATGGTTCGCTATTCGATTTGTCTAACAGTGGGAACGCTGCATCGGCCGTTCGATCGACTGTTAAGGTTCTTTAGCGAGTTAGATCTGGGCAATGTGAAGGGGCTAATCCAGTACGGCGGTTCCGCGTCGACTCTAATCAACAACGCTCCGGTCGAACTTCAAAAGAAGGCATTTACCAGCAACTCAGAACTCTCAGCCGCTATGGCTCGGAGCGATCTTGTTATTGCGCATGCCGGCGTAGGGTCGATCATCCAAGCCAATTCATTGGAGAAACCACTGGTTCTACTGCCTCGGCTCAGCAAATACGGAGAGCATTTTGACGACCATCAACTTCAAATAGCTGATGTCGTGCGACACATCCCCGGCATCACCGTTTCAGACGATTCCATCGAAGACTTTCGGCAGAGGGTCGTCAACTTCCTGCAATCCCCTCCAACCGTGAGGCGCGCACTTGGAGGTAACAAGCTTCCAGAATACGTTCAACGATGGGTCGCACAGGTTCAAGGATCGATGTAAGCGGGCAAAGAGATGGATGGATCACCTCACAACAACAGAACATTGGTCCAGGACCTGTCACAATTCCGCGTAAGCCGAGAGCAACGCGGAAGGTCACGAGTCGTGACTCAGCTTTGGGAGATCGTGCAGAATACGCTCTTCGCTTGCTCGCCGACGATAATGTATGGATGGCGACGATTTTTGCTCCGCCTGTTTGGCGCTCGGATCGGAAAGCAGGTCATTGTCAGGCCCAGTGTGAAAATAAAGTACCCGTGGAAACTGGTGATCGGAGATCATTCTTGGATTGGCGACAACGTCGGTCTCTATAGCTTAGGATCGATCTCGATTGGCGAGAACGCGGTCATCTCTCAAATGTCATATCTTTGCACGGGAACGCACGACCACACTGATCCCAGCTTCCCATACATCCTTCGTTCAATCTGCGTTGGGGACGAAGCTTGGGTTTGTGCGGACGTATTCGTCGGTCCCGGTGTCACCATAGGTGCCGGAGCAGTGATCGGAGCTCGAAGCACCGTTTGGCGTGATGTGGAGCCCCTCTGCATTGCAGCTGGCAATCCCGCGATCGCAAGAGGGCGCAGAATGAAAAAAGAAGACGAATCCCGAGAGAGACCAGAACTCAAGTACCCATCGTAGGTACTTGCAGAGCGTAACGCCATGTCTAGTTCGAAGATCACTCCATTGCCGCAAGTTGCAGTTCTCGCGCCAGGAATCCGCAACTCCTACATCCAATTCGCCTCAAACATGATCGCGCCCTGTCCTCTTCAAATGGCCAATACCACAGCGCTTAGCTCCACAACCTCCTGTACACTTGCTTTCGTCGATGCCATTTCTTGCATCCTGCATGCCAATGAACTAGCTCTCTCAGGGGCAGATGTTTAATGGCAACGATATCTTTCCGACGCCTATTCTCAGCCAACGCCGCCAGCTCCCTAGTCGGAACCGGCATACAGGCCGCCACGGCTCCGGCATTTCTCTTGCTATTGTCTGTCAATCAGTACGCTTCGATCCTGTTAGCCCAGACCGTATCAAGTTACGCGGCCTTCTTTTTGAACGGCTATTTCTACTTTGTTATGAACTCAATTACGCACAACTCGGTCAAGGGTCAGCAAGACCGAGCTCGAGAGCTGTACACGCTTGGTTGCGCTTCCATCTTGACGCTATTCGTCGTCTCGGTGACCTGCTTAATAATAGCACTTTGTTTGATAAGCGATACAAGAAGCAACTCCGTCCTAATTTGGGTCGCGTCGGTAGGGGGAGCCATCAATCTTGGCTACATATTGGTCGATGCAAATTTTCGAGTACGAAATCAATACACCTTGGGTGTGAACATCTTAACGGTGGCAAGACTAACGGATTTCGCGCTGCTGGTTGCCACGCTAGCTATGACTAGAGACGTCCTGCTAACACTCGTGCTGAACATCTGCACGCGTGCCTTAACGATGATTGGCTTGAAAGCACTATGCGAAAATCATCCTAAAGCCATTCACGCCGACAACAAACTACCATCACTTTCCACCGCAGTAGGCATCTTGGTCGCTGCGCGGGGGCAGCTTGGGCTTTCTGCATACACTGCTCTGTCCGTCATGGGTCCGCAGCTGGCTGTTAGCGCCTTCTTTTCGGACGGAATCGCGGTTGCGTTTAACGTACATCGCACTTACATGAGGATCGTTGCAGCTCTCGCAAATATTGTAACGGCGTCGTCATGGCCGATATTAAATAACCTTCACGCGAGCGGCCAGTTCTCCGAGTTGTCTGCATTTCTATCTCGGCTTATCACCCGGTCAATCGTCGCAACCACTTTTACCTCCATTGTCTTATACGCGGTCGCTCCGTGGCTTTTTCCTGTGTTGTTTCACGGCAAGATTAGCGCAAACTCGCAGTTTCTGCTGTTTATCGGTTTGGCTTGCATTTTCAACGGCGGAACGACCATTAGCCAAGCACTGTACTTGGCAACCAATCTACGTTCAGCGTTTATATTGGCGGTGTTCGTACTTACGGGCATTGAGTTAGCCCTAATTATATTTGTCGGGCTCTACGCGGGATTTCTCCTTGCACTAGTGGTATATGCGCTGGCTGAGTTCACAATCATGATCTTCGCCATTATTGGGTGTTCTCAAACCCTAAAATTGGAGCGTCGCGAGCAGACGAGATAGACTCATGGCAGTTCACATCACCGCCCGCGCTTCGAAGACCACCGGCACTTTCTCCGATATGTTTCTCTTTTGGGCGCTTATTGTCCTGTCAGGACAAGGGATCCTGAACTATCTGCTTGGAAACTCTTCGCTGTCTGCTTGGAAGCAAGCTCTGATAGTTGCCTGCTTTCCGATTGCCCTTTTCAGGATCAAAACGAACTTTGACCTATACCTGTCCCTGTACGTCTTGGGGGCAATCTGCATTCTAGTTGTGATCGGTTCGGCCGATGGGGTCGCTACAGACACGCTCACCTTCAATAGCTTCTACTATGCTTCCTGGTTACCGTTCTATCTCGCCGGAAGAACTTTCAACCTCAGACTACATGCCGATGTCGTTCGACGAACGTTCGCGGCACTCATCTTCATAAGCGCAGTTGGTCTCTTGCTGCAACTTTACACTCCCTATCTCGACTTTTTAAAAGATCAAGAAGCCGCCGAATTGCGGGCTCGATTTGGAGAGACCCAGCGCTTTGGATTCATCTTTGTAACGTCTACGTTGGTCATGCCAACGTTGGTGGGAATGTACTTTCCTTACCTACTTGTTTCAAGGTCGATACCGTCTAAGCTTTGGACGCAACTTGCCCTGGTCCTCGCAGCGTTGCCGACAGGCTCGCTGGCCGGCTTGATAATGTTGATTGCCAGCTTCGGCATGACTCTTTCACGCATGGCGATCGCATCGGCAGCCCCCTTCATGATCGCGATCTTGCTCATTGTCTCTTCCGCAGCGCCATTTAGCGACGAGCTTATTGATCGCCAGATTGAGCGAATGACCGGCAATACCGTCGAAACTCAATCCAATCAAACGCGCCTGGCGCTCTGGCAGTACGCGGTCGACACCTTCGTTGAATTTCCGATAGAGAAGCAAATCTTTGGCGCAGGATTAGGGGTTACAAATTCGAATAGAGCGTCAGCAGCGACGTATGCTCACGGAGAGTCCTCCTTCTTCCAAGCCCTCATCGAAGGAGGACTAGTTGGACTAACTCTGCGACTGCTGCCATTTGCCTTGCTACTGGCGTACAATGTCCACCGCAAGGGTTACACAACCGACTTGGCGTATGGCTTAGGGCTCCTCGTTTGTTGTGCTTCAGCACCGCTCTTTGGGGGATTTGGAGTTCAATGTCTTTTGGGATTCAACGCTGGCATTTCCCAGCAACGCACCCGTTAGCTGTCATGCGATACATATTTGCGAACCTGCTTCTTTTTTTCCTTCCACCGACTCGCTTCTTCTCCCTGAAGCGCATTCTGCTCCGCGCGTGCGGCATCGTTATTGGCCAAGGCACTCGAATATGCGGCGGCACGAAGTTTTATGGAGCCGGCCGCGTCGTGATCGGGAGAGATTGCTGGATTGGCATAGAAACAAAATTCCACACCGCGGCGAACGCCGAGATCCGAATCGGAGATCATTGCGATATAGCGCCTGAGGTCATGTTTATTTGTGGATCGCACAAAATTGGTTGCGAAGGACGCCGCGCTGGAGCGGGAACGGCAAAGTCAATACAAGTTGGACACGGAACCTGGATAGGAGTTCGATCAACTGTTTTGGCAGGAGCACAGCTGCACGGCTCTTCAATTTGCGCTGCTGGATCTCTGGTATTAGGCAATTCCTATCCAGAGCACAGTCTGCTAGCCGGTCATCCCGTCAAGGTGATCCGATTGCTGGATATCAAGGGTCAGAAGTAACGTCAAATGTCTCCCCGGCTCCACTATTTTTCATCGGTATCGACCGACTCTTTGAATCGACTATTTGGAATTGATTCTCATGTTGGAGCTGCGAGCCGAAAGGTCTTCGGAACAGCTCGCGCGCTCATGACAGCCGATGTTAGGCCAGTGGTCGTGTCCGGGCTGATACCGTTTCCCGGCGGAAAGCTGTGTTCGGCAGTAAGAACTGGCAGCGTACCATACGTCAGATTGTTCTCTCTCGGAAATGGCGCGCTCCGTCGCGTTACTGCTGCATTTTCATTTCTTTGGTACACGGCATTCACGGTCGAGACAGAAGATGCCGTACTGCTGTACAACGCGTTCCCCGAGTACATTCTGGCGGCTGCGTACCTCTGTCTAGTCAGACGACGGGCATTCTTGGATGTCGAGGACGCCCCCCGGGCGGACGAGGCAGGGCTACGCGGCGCGATGAATAGATTTTCGTTTCGCTGGTTGAAAACATTTTGCGATCACAGAATTATCACTGTCTCCGAGCAACTCGCTAACAATGCCGGCTTTTCTGAACATCACACAAATTACGGCACTTTCGACGAGATGCCGAGATCGAACGAACCAAATCAAAGGTTCAAAAAGGGAGTTGCCCTAAACTTTCTATACGGCGGCGCAATAGTCCGAGAGACTGGACTAGATCTCTTTTGTGACACCGTCCGGCTGCTTCACTCGAGGATGCCCGAGCTACAAGTGAATTTTCATGTCACAGGTCTATTTGATTTCGCGCGACTTGAAAGTCTTCGGCTGGAAGTAGAGCAGCACAGCAGCTTGAGAGTTGTAATCCATGGCGATCTTTCGTCGCACGAATATCGTGACCTGTTGTCCTCGATGGATGTTGGGTTGTGCTTGAAATTGCCGAGCCACAGCATGGGACAAACAACCTTCCCATCGAAGGTAATTGAAATCTGTTCGGCCGGACTGCTACTTTGCACTACAGATGTTAGCGACATTCCATCCCTCTTTAGCGACGATCTAGCGGTCGTACTTCGGACGGAAGATTCTGACGAGCTCGCACAGAAGATCGCCTTCATAAGTGAGCGGCGAGAAGAAATGAAACTACGAGCGTTGCGTGCTCATGAGATGGTGGCCGAGAGATTTAGCTCACTTAGAGTCGGCACCGATCTTCGGAATTTCATTTTCAAGAACTCCAACGAGCTTGTTGTAAAAAGGGGAGATAGCGAGCACTCAGCCTCTGAGGCCATAGTTTTCGTATGGGACAACTTTGGGCCACCTCACATAGATCGCTGCGAAGCAGCCGCGCGTTACTTGCAGGGTCGCTTCCGAATAATCGGCATTGAGCTTTTTAGTCGGAGCGACACGTATTCGTGGGCGGCATCTAGCGGCCATATCTTTGCAAAACGGACGCTGTTTAGCAGCAGCGCGATCTCATCAGCACGTATCTTTGTTAGCCTCCTCAAGACCATAGCAGGCACCGGGAGTCGGCATGTTTTTCTTTGCCACTACCAAGAGTGGTACATCTTCGCAGTTGCACTATTGCTCCGAAGTAGGGGTATCAGAGTCTATTTTATGGGCGATTCCAAATTTGACGACTATTCCCGTCGAGTTGGTCGAGAGTGGTTGAAGTCATTTTATCTGAAGCCCTACGTAGGGGCATTGACCGCTAGTGTGCGGTCGAAGCAGTATCTCGAGTTTCTTGGTCACGACAAGAAGCCGATCCGACTGGGATATGATACTATTTCTGTTGATCGAATAAGGAAGTTGGCGAACTCTCCGCCGGCACCAAGTGGTTATCCGCACAATGAGAGGCACTTTACCATCGTTGCCCGACACGTCCCCAAAAAGAATATTGCGTTGGCACTGGACGCCTTCGCGCAGCTTGTCGCCAAATACAAAATAGAACGACGACTCGTCTTGTGTGGATCCGGTCCGCTGGAGGAGGAATTAAAGGCGCAAGCTCGTTACCTTGCTATCGATCATCTTGTGGACTTTCGTGGATTTGTTCAGACAGACGATGTTTGCAAAGCTCTATCTAGGACCCTCTGCCTTATACTTCCCAGCATAGAGGAACAGTTCGGACAAGTGATTCCCGAGGCACTGGCAATGGGAATACCTGTTGCATTGTCAACAAATTGCGGAGCCCGTGATGAGCTAGTGCGCTCGGGCGTGAATGGATTTGTTTTTGAGTCCGATAACTCATCAGGACTACGAGAGTTCTTACATTCGATTAGCTGTGATGAGAAACTTTGGACCGAGATGTCGAAGAACTCGGAACTATTTGTTCGAATGGGGGACGTTGAAAGGTTTGCTTATTCGGTGGAGCAACTTGTTCGCTCAAGTCCCTCCTGAAGCAACCCGTCCAGCATTCGATCGTAAGAAGCACGGCAACGACAATAGACTGACGCGGCTCTGCGTACCCACGACCCTAGTTGGCTGAGGAAAACACTCGCACCCAGTCGATCGATAGCGTTTGATCTCCACTCCCCCCGCGCTTCTGCGCGCTGAGTATCAGAAACATATCTTGCTGTTCACACACATCAGGCACTGTGGCAGACATTTGCGCAACATCGTTTAGGTACCACGTAAGTTTTCCCGGCTCCCAAAGAAGTCCGTAGACATTCCATTCGGCAACGGCAATGGGCTTGAGTAGACGGTGATAGTTGTTGGGATTCGGAGTACTCCTATTGGCCCTCCAGTCATGCACTGTTCCTAGAAACAAATCATCTGCGAAGCTTTCAAATATGTCTATTTCGCACCAGTGATCCCCATCAACGCCTCTGGCATGAGCATCGCTAAATAGCCAGAACGCTGCGAAGTTATTTGGATCAGACGGCCACTTTAGCCTGGCTTCAAAGTAGCCATGCCGGAAAACCGTTCGTCGGCCATACCTGTGTGGTACAGTTACGATCGAGGTCGAATTAACCCGATCGTCTCTAGTAGTGAGCGTGAGAACACCTTCGTCTAGACGAAAGCGGCTGGGTTCAGAAGGCGCCTGATACCAAAGGTTGTTGTACCATTTGTGGCTTCCCTGACCATCCGAGCTCAGATCAAATGTCAGAAACTCGTCGCTAAAACTCAAGCGAGTGAATCCCGCCTGCAACGCCGGCGCGGGCGGACTTGGTTGCTGCGCTCGCGCAGGGACGGTCATCGAGCACAGCGCGACGAATATCCAGGAGAGGAATTTTTTCATTGAGCTTTCACCCCCAAGGTTCTGCTCTAAGCTAGCAGCTCGGAAGACCCCGTTGTTCGAATTCGCGCGTTGCAGTTCAAGACACCTGACGTCTAAGCTAGCAAAGTCTCTGTGGACGGCACCGTCAAAATCCTGACAATGATTGCACACGTCAAACGGATTGGCCGGCTCGCTCTGCTTCACAACAGGTTCGAAAAGCCTGCTAGCTGGTCTTCTTCAGAGCCGCAACCGTCAGCACGGCGGGCCAAGCTAAGTTTGCCAATCACAAGCTAGGCATCAAACGATGCCTATTTCTGGGTGAGAGAATATCGGAAGGTCTTAACCCCCATCATGGTGCCGAGTATAACATCCGATCTGCCATAGGCCGACAGGACCGTATCCACGCACCGATCGGACTCGGTATAGCAGACTTTAACCTTGATGAGCCGTGGACAGCCGTTCTTCAGACTAACAACATGATCCATGAGATCGGGATTTACTACGTGTGCACGCGCTACCGCTTCGACATCCAAACAGGCTCGACCGAGTCCGTCACGAATAATAGGGGAACTCGATGGATCGGGCGTCCCCTGAACTGCCAGTCTTGAGCGCGCTGGTGCATCCGATTGACCACGGACAACTCCTAAGGATGCAACTACCGTGAGCGCAAAAACGCTAACACTCTTCGTCCAACGTAAGATCATCTCGCCCCCGGCGTGTCTGAGTTAACTCCAGGCACAGTTGCCTTCACCCCAAAATAAACTAACCGCTTCGCAAACATTTCCCGCGCGGCGGCGTCAACCTGCCTCAAACTTTCCAACAACCGTTCTTTGTGAGCCCAGCCAACCCCCGTCAAGTTTTGCGTCGCTTGTTCAAAAAACTCACTGCCGATCATTGCCGCAAACTCCGAAATGACCTTCTCCTGCGTTTGCTTGTCCAATTCTAAAAGGACAGCGAGCGCTCGCTTGTTGCGTCGCATTGCGATCCAACCTTCCGTCGGCGCCAATTTGTACGATTGATAAAGAAATTTTAGGCTTCCCTTGTCGAAACCACTCTCCAAATTCGCAACCGAATAGAGCAAAAACCACAAGTAAGAGTCGGTTGGACTCTGCATCAGAGACAACCTTATTGTATCCTGAATCAAGACCGGATCGACCTCATTGAGCCTGTCTGGCTGAGTGGCGTCGAGCATTGCAAAATGGATTAGCGCGACGGCGCGACGAATATCGGCACGGATCGGAACCTTGTCGACTTGGTCTTCAATGCCCATCAACGCCAACTTGAGGGTTTCAGGCCGGAAGCCATCACCAGCTAGTGTCGATCGGGTGATCTCACGAGCCGACACGGCCAAAATCAGCGTACGTGAGCTTGTGGAGACCCAAAGCAAACCCATGAAGCCCAAAAATAGCAAGGCCATTCGCGCAATAGGTTGCGCCATAGCGAGCGTTACTCGCTGTACCCATATCGAGCGTAATATTTTTGATAGTAGTACCGGCCCTGATACGACTCGTAACGCGCGAGAACTCTGGTGTCTGCCTTGTTAAGAATTACACCCAGCAGCTTGTCCTTGACTTCAACTGAGTTGCGCAAATTATGCAGTACTACGTTCTTATGAGTTTTACCCCATTCGACAACGAATAGGTAAGAATCTACAAATTGCGAGGTAACACGAACATCGACGACAGGCGCCATTGGTGGCATGTCGAGCACTATATAGTCGAACTTCGAGCGCAAGACATCAACGAGTTCGCGCATCGGCTTCGAGTTCAAGATTTCATTGGTATGAAGTAGTCCTGAGCTCGAACCAGCGGTAAGGATTGATAGTCCCGTTTCCGCATCTCGGTGGAGCGCGTCCTCAAGCTTCATTCGCTGCGATACAACGTCGATCAACCCAACTTGGCTATCGGGCACAAGCGCACGAGAAAGAGAGGGATTGCGCAAATCAACATCGAGCAGAATTACTCTTGAGCCACCACCATGGGCGATCAGCTGGGCAAGATTCATCGAAACGGTACTTTTTCCTTCGTTCGGTAAAGTCGACGTAACAGCTAGTACCCGGTTTTCACGCACGATTGAACTGAGATCGATTGACACCTTGAGAGAGCGGATCGCTTCAGTAAAACGGGACAAGGGGTTATCAACAACATATCGCAGCAGGTTGGCGGGCGAGTTGCCTTTCATCAATCTGCGGGCGAATACGGTCCCTGGTGCTCCTAGTGCCGGAACGATTGCGAGACAATTTGTACCTAACACTTCCTCCACTTGTCCGGTAGTTCGGAATACGGTGTCCGTCAGTTCCCGGGCCATCGCGGCGCCGAAGCTTAGCATCATCCCACCAAGGATGGCTGCACCTAGCACAATCGCCGATTTTGGAGAGCTCTTCCCCAGAGGAGCTGTCGCTGCGCTAATCACACGCGCTTCCGTTATCGGAAACGACTGTTGCTGCACTGACTCCATATAGCGCTGTAAAAAATTATCATACATTGCCTGATAGGACTGAGCATTGCTCTCAAGTTCGCGCAGTTGCACCTGCGCCTGGTTGGTGAGCTGAGACTCCGAGACCACGGAGTTTAGGCTCGTCTTGATCGACTCTTCTCTTGTGATCGCGATATCGTAATCACTCTTGTATGATTGCTGAATCCGTTTCAGCTCGTCTACGATATTTTTCTTGATCTCCGTCATCTGCGTTCGGAGATTTACCGCAGCAAGGTGATCGCGACCGTACTTGGCTGACCAGATCGCCTCCTTCGCTGCCAAGTCAACATATTGACCACGCAGTTTAACTATCGTGTCGTTCTTAAGTGCATCGGCGACAGATGCATCCGGTATTTCTTGCCTTACGATATCGTTCATGCGATCGAGCCTGGCCTTGGCTTCTGCGGTAGCAGCATGCGCCAACACAAGCTGGCTGTTCACTTCGACCAGCTGCTGCTCATTCATCAGTCTTCCGCCTGTGTCGACGATGTTGTTGGCCGTCTTGAAGTCCACCACTGCTTTTTGCGCGCCGGATGCCTGTGTACGCAGCTCTTTGATTCTATCTTGCAACCAAACGCTCGCACGGCGAGTCGCTTGGTACTTCGCCTCCAGTTGGTCAACTATGTAAGCATCCGCAATTGCATTCGCTATACTTGCTGCCTTTTTAGGATCGCGAGACGTAAACGCGATCTCCATTACATAGGTCTGTCCCAACCGCCTTATCGTGCGGTTGCTTTCAAACCTCCCTAAAGCGCTACGCGTCAACTCGAATTCGGAAAGTGCGCGAGGGGGAGAAAGCAGTGCTGATACCGAGCTGATGACGGCCCCAACTATCCCGCCTCCTCCGCCAACAAATTCAGGGTCGTCGATCAAATGTAGATCTCGGATGACTGCAAGACTTATGTTCTCCGATTTCAGAATTTCAACCTGCGTCTCAACTGTTGCGGAGTCGGCAGCAATGTCACCGAGCATCGATTGCTGCTGGAACAGTTGGACCTTTCGCGTATCGATGACCATTGAGGCAGTCGACGTAAATCGCGGCGCGGCCGTGAAGAGATAAAGCAATGCTAGAATTAGGCTCGCGGAAACAATTCCCAAAACCATTGGGAATTGCCTACGAACAACATTGAGATACGAACCAATCGTGTATGCGGAAGGGCTTTCGATTTCGGCAAATTCTGAATTTGCCTCAGCCATCGACCTATTCACCTGAAGCATTCGGTTAATCCTAAGATCGTTTCGCGCCCTAATCCAAACGGCACCGCTCAGTCAAGAAGGCACGGGGGCCTAACACATAGGGGGATGCTGCCTATGAACGGAGATCGCAGGCAGCATCCAGTTGCCTCTCGACGTTCCCAATAGCTTAGCGGCTTCGTCGGAAGGTAAATTTCCGCCAAAGATAACTATCAGCAGCCTAATCGGCTATCGAGGGCTGACGCTGCTCGCAGCACCGCCAGCTGAGCCGCCACTGCTGACTCTCGACCCGGCCGTCGTAGTGGCAAGTGTACCGAAGGCCAACGCCGCGCCACCCGATCCGCCCGTAGCACCGCCGCCGCCGGTCGCACCGCCGCCGCCGCTACCACCGCCGCCAGCGCCACCGCCGGCCGCGGCAATCGCGACGTCGCCAGTCGCTGCCTGATAGGCGGCGATGACGTCGGCAATGCCGGTGGCTGCGATCGCGGTCTGGATCTCATTGCCATAGGCCGGGTCGGACTGCGCGGCCATCCGCGCAACCTGTGCCAGCCCTGCGACGATCGCCCGCATCTGGTCCTTCGTCGTGGTCGGGTCCTTCAGAAGCCCAATCAGGCCGCTGAGTGTCGTCGGATCTGACGCCCCAAGGTCGCGGACCTGAGAAATCAGCTGCGGCCCACCATTCGGGAATTGCTGCAGCAGGCTTGCCGGTGAGTTTTTGAAAGCGGTGATGACCAAGGGAGGAAGCTGCCGGCTCGGCGGATAGACCGCTGCGTTGGCGGCCGAAGCGACCGTAACCGCAATAGCCGCGGCGGTCGCAATCCGAAAAGCAAGCTTCACGGCGCTCATCGATACCTCCTGAAATCGGCTGGCTCAAAGCGTGCGAAAAAATAACTGCTGCAGTGCAGAACCCTAACCGGACCCACCGCACCTGTCCACTTAATCTAAAAACGTCGTTAAGCTGCTAATGCTTCATATTTAGACAGTTTTATAACCTTACCGCAGCCTCGCGCGCGTCCCCCGCGTGCCATTAAGCGCACTCTTTGCCCGACACGGCGACCGTTGGCACACCCTGCTCCCCGCGATGCTCGCCAGTACGGAAGGATTGCGCCAGGCCCGCGCCAAACAGCGCGAAGAACGGAATGGAGTATCCCGGCACCTGGAGCGTGAAATCGAGACACGAATGCAGCAGTGACAGGCAGGCGGTCGCAGCGGCGGCCAGCGGGATGACGGCATCCCGCCGACGCTCAAAAATGCCCTTGGCGAGGATTGCGAACATTGCCACCCAGGCGAGCGCAACCACGGCCGCCAGCGGGATACCGACCTCTGAGGCCAGCTCCAACGGCGTCGAATGCGCCGCGTCCCAGATGCCTCGAATCGAGATGTTGGGGCTGCGATAGGGCGGGAACGCCCACTGAAACGTCCCCATCCCGGTCCCGAACCACGGGTTGTCGGCGATGATCCGCAGGGTCGATTTCCAGGCCTCGATGCGCCCCTCGTCGACCAACCCTTGCGAGTCGAAGCGGCTGGAGACCTGTCCGCCCAAGAGCTGCAGCAGTCCGAGCGCAACGACCACGCCCGAGCCGAGCGAAATCAGGATCCCGCTTCGCGCCGGCAGGTCGCGGCGCAGGAACACCGTGACGGAAATGATCATGGCAAGCAGCGACAGTCCCACGCCGGCGCGCGAGCCGGTCATGAACATCGCCATTAGACAGACCAAGAGCGCGCCCGCCTGAGGCAGGATGTCGCGCGGGGGAATCTCCTTCAGATCGAGCGACAGCCTCTTCCAGATCAGCCGGCGCTCCGGAATCCGGCCCCTCACCTGCTCGAGGATCAACAGCATCCAGATCGCCGCGCACGAGCCGAAATAGGCCGCCGCGGTGTTGCGGTTGATGAACGTCCCGGTGACGCTGCCGAGATAGGCGGTCTTGTCACGCCACAGCAGCATGGTGGGCTCGATCAGGAACGACAGCACACCGTAGAGCGCGTAAATCGCGCCGGAGATGGCGATGGCCCAGAGGATGCGGCGCGCGCGTTCGCGTTCGGCACCGAGGATGATGCCGAGCATGATCGCGAGGATGTTGGCGAGCGGCGCTCCCAACGCGAAGAACGCCTCGTACTTCACGATCGACGCCGACGGCGCGATCGGGACCTGCAGCAGCTCGGCGGCCTTCTTCCAGATCGGATTGAACGGCGCAAGGAAAGGATGATCCGAGAGCTGCTCGTGCAGCACGAACGCATAGCCCGCGATGATGACGCCAATGCCGGCGAGCAGCCAGAGATGCTCGGCCCGCAGCGCCCGAGTCGACGCCAGGATCAGGGCCACGCTGAGGCACAGGCACCAGAACGCAATGGAGATGTCGTTGGTGGAGCCGAACGGAAACGGCGCGCAGGCGACGACGAACAGAACGATCGCGGCTGCAGGCCAATTCCTGGACCACCGGATATTCAGCCGACCTATGCGCATGTCCCCGACGTCTTGTTGCGGCAACTCAAGCCGTTATTCGCCCCGGCTACAAGAAGCAATCGATCGGATAGATCTTCAAGTCCACATTGAGCCGGCTATTCCTGGTTTGCGCACGAAACGCATAATATCGCCCGCCATCGTCGCTTCCCGGCTCGAGCTTGATCCCCGGCATGAGCTCGTCGGGCGGCACGAGCAAGCCGATGTGGCGGTTGACCGCCGCGATGTCGATCCGGTCCGGGCCTTCACCGAAGCCGGCTGTGAGCTGGGTCACCGTGACCTTCGGCAGTCCGCGCCGCTGATGGCAGGTCGCCTCCTCCCAGAGCTTGGTTTGCTTGACCAGTGGCGTGGCCGAATTGTCAGGCGGGACGATATCCGGAAACACCGGCTTGAGCATACCAAAGTACCGGGATTCGCGTGAATTGGCCGAGAGCCGCACGGTGAACCCCAGCGTGCCCTTGCGCCCCTTGAGCCCCAGCAGCGGCGCATCAGGCTCGGCTGATACGATCGCATCGATCCGGTGACGCACGCCCAGTTCCTGCGCCGCGCCGGGCGCCCCGCGCAGTAGCGCAAGGATGGTCAGCGTGATGGCGACGACGCGCCAGAGCTCGCGCCCCTGAGCGCGCATTTCGGCCCCCACAGATCCGAAGCAGACGGTTGCCTCTAAGCGAAAATGGCACCGAGACAGAGCCTCGGTGCCATTTCAGTGTCGTCGTCAGGTTGGCTCCGGCCTTACGGCGCCAGCTTGATGTTGTTGCGGAAGATCAGGCTGTCGTTGCCCCAGTTCACCGCATTGTCTCCGGTGGTGATGATCGCATTGATGAAGGTCAGGAACTTGGTGACCTCGACCTGACGCGAGTTCGAGACGTAGATGATGTCCTGGTTCTTCATCATGACCTTGGTGGCCAGGAAGAAGCCGCCGGGATCACGCAGGTTCACGCTGAAGATGACCGGGACCGTCTCGGACGTGTACTTGCTGACGTCGATGCCGAGCTGGGCTGCGACATCACGCGGCTCGCGGCGATAGAGGAATACCGCAGCCGGATCGGCCTGTCCGTCGAGCAGACCACCGGCCTTGCCGACGGCCTCGCTGAGGTTGATGCGCCAGGCGTCGAAGTTGAACTCGCCGCTCTGGCCGCTGGCGCCGAACGCCATGAACTTCTGCTGCTCGCGGTAGACATAGATGCTGTCGTCAGGCCGCACGTAGATATTGTTCTCGGGCGCCATCACGAGGTTTTCGAACGGCACGACCGCGCGCTTGCCCCCACGCTCGAGCATGACCCAGGTCTCGAAGCCCTGGCCCTTGATGCCGCCGGCGCGCGTGATGGCGTCAAGCACCTTGTCCTTGGCGCCCGCCGCGCTCGCCGGATAACGCGCCGGATTGTTGACCTCTCCCTGCACGCTGATCAGCTGGGTGCGCTGCGACGACATCGCCACCACCGCCTGCGGCTCGATGGCGCGGTTGGCGATCTTGTCGACGATCGCGCGCTGGATTTCGACCGCGGTCTTGCCGTTGGCCTTGATCTGCCCGGCATAGGGCACCGTGATGAAGCCGTCATTGTCGACGGTCTGATCCGGAATCGTGACGTAGTTGCCCGGACGGACGCCGGCTTCGGCCGGGATGAACAGGCCGCCCGCGGCCGCCTCGAAGATGGTGACGCTGACGACGTCGCCGATGCCGAACACGATGCTGGCCGGCGGCCGTTTGTCGGTGAACGTTCCAGCGAGCCCCTGCGGCTCGTGGGAGTGCAGGATCTTGACGGTCGCGTTGTTGAGCGGAATCAGCTCATACTGCGGCCCATTCGCCGTCTGCTTCGAAAGCACATCGTCGGTCAGCGGACCCGACCCCGGGTTGGTCGAGCATGCCCCCAAGGCCAAAGCCACAGCCAGGAAGCCCACGCGAAACACAACAGTCTTGGCAATGGAAAGCATGAATGCGCCCAAGAATCCCCAATTGGCTTGAATTGGTACGGCCCCTTTGGCGGTGCGGCAAGGCTCGAAGCCGGAGCTGGATGGTTAACCGGCCAATCAGTTGGCTGGTGTTGCGTGCGGGTGACTCTTTCTCAGATCGTGCAAGGGTTTATGACCGTATAGTGTAAGCACTTTGCCGCTTCCAAGGGCAAACTGTGACCACAAATCAGCCGCTCCTGAAAGCACCTACGCCCTGCTAGGAAGGAGCCCCAACCGCAACCCAAGGAACCGCTGCCGTGCCGAGTTTGGTCATCGCTCTGCTTGGGCTGCTCTTGACCCAACTCGCCGAGGCGCCCGCCGGCCGCCCATCCGTTGGCGCCCCATTGGGGTCAGCCAGCATCGTTCAGGTCGCGACGTCCGCCTCCAGTTGGAAGTTCACGCGGAGCCAAGGCGCCAAAGAGGGCGAGAGCTTTGCCGCTATCATGAAGACGGCTGACACGACCCAGTCCGATGAGGATTTTGCCGGCCTGATCATCCGCTGCGCGCCGAAAGGCAGGGTCGATGTGCTCGTGGCCCTCATTCGGCCGTTCCCTCCGCGAAGCCACCCCCAGGTGACGATCGCCTCGGCGGGTGGCGGCAGCCAGACGTTCGAGGCCAGCATGGCCGCCGCCGGCGCCGCAGTTCTGTTGCCTGATGAGGTTTCGGCTTTCGCCGGCGGGAAATGGCAGACGATCCCCTCCCTCGCCATCACGGTGAAGGAGAGCAGTAGCGAGATCAAAGGGCTGATCGCGCTGAACGGCCTCCGCGAAGCCTATAATTCGCTGCTCGCGAGCTGCAGCCAGTAACAAACCGCCGGGAAAGCGACAATCCGAGTTCCCAATTTAATGCCGTTTTAAGATCGGGAACCCAGAGTCTGAAGCACGGGGTGTTTCAGATGATCGAGCTTTTGATTTTTGCCTTTCTCGCAGGCGCCGTCCTAGGCCAACGCTTCACGGTGCTGGTGCTGCTTCCTCTGACCATGGCAATGGGCCTCGTCGCGATCCCAACCAGCTTGATCGCCGGCGTCACCTTCCTTGACGGGTTGAAGGACATGGTGCTCTCGGCGCTCGCGCTTCAGGCCGGCTACCTCTGCGGGTCGGCCGCGCGCTTTTGGCTGGGCGCCGCGCGGGCCGGACGCGTCTCCGCGCGTTCCCTCAAGACCATCAGCTAATTCAGCACGCGGAGGCTCGCGCGACCGCTGCTTGAAAACACACCGACGGCTTGTATGGTGGCCGGGCTGATCCCGGATTGTCGAGCACGCCGTTTGCCCCTCGCCTTTTTTGCTCTCATCGTTTCCATCGTTTCTGCTTCCAATCTCGACATTGCCGGCGCCAGATTCGGCGTGCAGCTCGGGACGATGGCCGCGGCGCTGGGTCTGCTGGCTGCTTCCCTCAACGCCAGCAAGGCCGATTACGACCACTATCTGCGCGCGTCTGCCTGGGTTCGGTGGTCCCTGTTTGCCATTCCTGGCTTGATCGCAGTGCAATTGATCCCGATACCGCTTGCACTTGCTCACCCGATCTGGACGAGCGCCCATGACGCTGTCGGCGGGCTGCCGGTCGGATATGTCACGGCCGACTTCGGCTCGACGCTGGCTGCGCTGCTGCTCGGGCTCTCAGCGGTGTCGCTGATTGGCGTCACCATCGTTGTGGCCCGCAACCGCAGCCGCGCCGAGCTTATATTGTTCGTCCTGAGCGGCCTCACCGCAGTCTCTGCCCTGGCTTTGGACCTGAGCAGCACGTTGCCGGCGTTGGCGGGTCCGGCAACGATCGATGGATCGACAACCCTGGGCGGGTTTGGCCTGGTGCTCAACCTCGCGGTCATGCAGCTTGCCGCCGAACGTGCCGAAACGCACCACGCGCTCTCCCGCTCCATCGCGATCGGCCTGTTTGGCTTGGTTGGCACGCTGATCAGCGCGGTTGCTGTCTTTGGCTTGTCGAGCACGACCAATGCGATCGCCGCGGCCTTTGGCGTGGTGCTCGTGCTCTTGATCCTGATCATCCGTCGGCTGGACCTGTCGACGATTGCAGCTGCTTCGCTGTCCGTCGCGGCCCTCGCAGGCGCGGCGATCGTCCTGGCCTTCGTCTTCGAGAAGGGCTCAGGAACCGGCGTTTTGCGGCTCGTGTCTGAATTGCCCGTTGAAACCAGAGCCGGGATCGAGCGCATGCTCGCCGACACCAGATGGCTCGGCGCGGGAGCCGGCAGTTTTGCCGCGGTCGGCCGGATCTATCAGAACGACACAGCCGCGCTCCCGACTGCACCGTCCACTGCCGTCGCGATTTTTGCCGACATGGGCTGGATCGGCCTGTTTGCCTCGCTTGCCGTCGCAATCGCGCTGCTGCTCCGCTTGTTCTTCGGGGCCCTGCAACGGGGACGCGACTCGTTCTTTCCCGCGGCGTCGGCCGGCTGCGTCTGTCTTGCCCTGGTGAATGCGCTTGCCGGCCCCGACCTGCTGCGACCAACGGCGATTCTCTGGCTTTCAGCAATTGTGGGGCTTGGCCTATCGCAAAGCGTCAGCCAGTCTTCACGGTAGAACACTAGAACCGTGTCCGAACAGGAGAGGCATATGCGCAACCTCACGCTCGTCATCGTCATTGCGGCAGCTTCGTTGGCCTTCAGCTCATCGGCCTGGAGCCAGGGCACCAAGGACAACCCGTCCTCGCAATCACAGGGATCATCGTCGCGCAGCAACGGATCGAGTTCCGACACGATGGGTGGCGCCTTCAAGGGAACGGGCACTCCGAATTTCGGAACCAGCCGGGGCATGGGATCGGACAAAAATCCGAAACGCTAGACCACACCGCATCTCGCTGGTCTCGGCCGCGCCAAACGCCAGCTGTTGTTAACCGCGATCGGCTATCAGCTTGGCCGATGCCGTCGCATTCACCAACGACTTGGCTTTGGAGCGCAGCTCGAACGAGCGTTGCGATTGCGATCTCGTTGTCGGTATCGCCTCTTCATGCCGGTGATGGGAAACCGGCCCCCGACAACGCAACCTCGACAAACTCTGAAGCGATCGGACCGGCCGACGACCCGGACAGCCCGGCGACCCGCGCTGCGATCCGGCGGATCATCGAGCGGGAAGCGGCAAACACCAGATTGCCGTCGGACATTGCCGAAGCCGTCGTGTTTGTCGAAAGCAGATACGACCAGACCGTCATCGGCAGCGTTGGCGAAATCGGCCTGATGCAGGTCAGGCCGGAAACCGCGGCAATGCTCGGCTTCCGTGGCAGCAGCACCGAACTCGCCGCGCCTGCGGTCAATATCCACTATGGCGTGCTCTACCTCAGTCGTGCATGGCAACTTGCCAATGGCGACCTGTGCCGCGCGCTGATGAAATACCGCGCTGGCCACGGCGAGGAGACCATGACGCCGCGCTCGCAGATCTACTGCAATCGCGCCCGCAACCGCCTCCTTGCAATGAATTCCCCCTTCGCCTCGCCCGAGGCGGTCGTCGCAGTCACGCCGACGGCAGCGCCGCTGCCCTCACCACCCACGCCAAAATCAGCCGCGCCGGCGCCGATGCGCCCTCAGGACGTGTACGGCAGATATCGTCAGGGAACGGCCGCTGCGAGCCGCGCCTATTGGGTTGCGCATGAGGCCAGGATACGGCTGATCAAGGCCCGCATCGAAGCCAGATGGAAGCGGGTCGCCTCACGCTGAGCGCGACCGCCTCGTTCAAACCGTGCGCTCGCCGAGCGCCGCCCAGTAGTTCGGATTCTTCGGCGTCTGGATGCGGACCCAGCGATAGGACTTCTTCGACCAGGGCAGGATGTGACCGGTGAGATTGTCCAGCACGAGGTCGCCGGAGAACGTCCGCACCACCACGACGAGGTGATGCTCGCCCCAGGTGGTCACGACTTCGCTGAGCAGCACCGTATGGGCCGGCCAGCCCTTCGCGATCAGATCGTGACGCTTTGTCACAGCATAGTCGTTGCAGTCGCCGCTCGCGGGGTGCAGCAGCCACTTCTCACCGCGCAGCCCTTCGAGATTGGGCTCCGGGCGGATCCCTTCGTTGACCTCTGCATTGACCTCCCGGAGCTGCGCGAGCCGCTCCGCCGTCAACTTCAAGCGACCGCCCCTGAACACCATCCGGTGCGGCTTGCACTCGCTTTCGTATTTGAGGCAGAAGATCGTGAACGCCATCGGCGGCAGTGTCGGCTGGTCGAACTTGATGTATTGAATGGCTCCGCGCAGGCTCATCGGTGCACCGACGAATGCAGCCTTCGCACTCTGCTGGACACCGATCCCCAATACCGCAGCCGCGATCGCCAAGGACTTTGCGACGAATTTTGCAACTTTGCGCATTTTGCGCCCCCCATTCTCGTTGGGGAGACCCTACAAAACACGCGTTGAAATCCGGCTCACCGGCCAAAGCGCCATTGAATCAAAGTCTAGGTGTCCCGTTGGGAAACAATTAAGAATACCGTTGCACAGCTTGCTCTGTTACGAGCGGTGATGGTCTGGCAGCATCCAGATTCGCCAGGATTTGATCGCCAATATGGGCCTTTCCCGACGCTTTCGTAAGAAACCCAAGCCGCGGCTTCCCGACGGCGTCCGCGTCTATGCGATCGGCGACGTGCATGGCCGGGCCGATCTGCTTCAATCGCTGTTAACCGTGATCGATGCCGACCTCGAGCGGTCGGCGCCCGGGCGCGCCATCCAGGTCTTCCTTGGCGACTATGTCGATCGCGGGCCGGACTCGCGCGCGGTGATCGACATCCTGATCGAGCGCTCACGAACGCATGAGACGGTTTGCCTGATGGGCAATCACGAGGTCTTCCTGCTCGAGGTCCTGAACGACCCATCGCGATTGCAGGAGTGGCGGCATTATGGCGGCCTGCTCACGCTGGTGTCATACGGCATCACGCCCACCATGAATCCCGGCGCGGAGGAGCAGGTCGAACTGATCGAGGCGCTGAAGCGCGTCATCCCGCCCGAACATTTGGCATTCCTGCAGCAGCGGCCATCGTCCTTTGCCTGCGGCGATTACTTCTTCGTTCATGCCGGCATCAAGCCGGGCGTCCCGCTCGAGCGGCAACGCGACGAGGACATGTTGTGGATCCGCGACGAATTCCTCGAGTCCGAAGAACGTTTCGCCAAATATATCGTTCACGGGCATACCCCGGTCCCTGCTCCCGACATCCGCCCAAACCGCATCAACATCGACACCGGCGCCTATGCGACGGGCAACTTGACCCTGCTGACGCTCCAGGGCGATAGTCTTCTCGCTCTCTAGAGCGGGTTGAAGCCAAAGTACTCAGCCGCGTCTTGAGAGCTCGGATTGTCATGTTTGTTTCTGAGCCAGGACGATGCATCAGCTAACTTGGCACCGCGCACTCGGCGTCTTTATCGCGACGGTGCTGATCCTCTACACTGCGGTGCGCTTCTATGTCGATCTGACGCGGCCGACGTTCCGCGCCGACGAGCTTTTCAACGGCTCGCCGCGAATGATAGCAGGGAGCACGCCCGCGGGATTGCTGGCGCGCCTTGCCGCGGACGGAGATTCACTCGCCAACTCCGCGGCCGTGAAGGCAGCTGATGTCCTTCCAACATCCAATACGGCCAGTCACGCCGAGGACAACAAGGACGCCCAGAACGCCGCCATCGCGGCGCTTGGGATCTCCCCGATCCGGCCCAGCCTCTGGCTGGTGCTTGGCATGCTCAGGACTGGATCAGCTGCGGCCGTCGCACCGTTGAAGATGTCCTATTTGACGGGGACGGTCCCGGTGGATGTGGCGTATGCCCGCCTGCAAACCGTGACCTCAACATCAGCGGCTTCCGACGAGGAGATCAGGCTGCTGGCGCCGTCCGACGTCCGCAGCACGCTGGCAAGCGGGTCGCGCTTCGAGGCGCCCCTGATCGCAACCTATGTCAACGCAACGCCGGAGGGAAAATCCCTGCTGCTGGATGCGACCCAGACGATCAATCCGAAGTTCAACGCCATGTTGCGGCGCTACTGAGCGAACGCGCGCATCGTTCAACGGACGGGCCTGGGGGCAATCGGCACGAAGTCCTGCTCGCTGCGTGGCTGGTCCGGCCGCCCCCGATAGACGAACATGCCCTTCTTGGTCGTGACGATGTCGCCGCGTTGCAGACTGTCGTCGTTGAGGACGCGCTCGCTGGCGACGATTTCGGGGTCTTCCGGTATCGGCATGGTGAGTTCGGGATGCTCCCGCCGCTCCCTGGCGACGTCGCTGGCGCGCCGTCTTGCCTCCTCGATCCGCTGCCGCCATTCCTCGCGTGATGGCTCCGGCGGCTCAAACAAGAGGCTGTCGCCGGCCGTTGCTCCCGCCTCGTCCTGGGCAAAGCTCGCCGCCGGCGAGAACGACAGGCCAAGAGCAAACGCCAATGCGGCCGCCGGCAACGCCTTCCTCATCCTGCTTGAGCAGTTGGGACGACACCAATGCAAGGGCTGCGTCATGGCTCCTCGGAAGCGATGAAAACCCGGCACCTGGGTCACACCCCCCACAGTCTACGTCGTCGCCGATTGCAGGACCAAGCGCGAATGCTCCGATCGACCGTCGCACCCGTTCCGCCATCACCGGCGACTGCTGCCGCTCCCCCGGGTCGTGGGGCCATGATAGGGCCTCGCCCGATTGTTCGGCGGCGGGGATTCGACCCGCGTCGGTATGTTGCGGGTTGCAGGTGCGACGTTCGGCGGCGGCGGATTCGTGATGATCACGTTCCGGTTGGGCGTCGACGGATCATTGACCCCCTGGCCCCGAGCGCCGGCCGGCAGCAGCAGCCCGGCCATCATCAAACCCAAAAGCAGTCTCATGTGATGTCTCCCGAGCATGAACGTCCCGGGACGCACGGCGGTTCCATGCGACGGCCAAAGCCCGTTCCGCCATCACCGCTACTGCTGCCTGTTAGTGCTTGTGGTCGTGCTGCTGCTGGTGGTGCCGTTCCCCCGGCTCGACGCGCCGGAAAAGGTCGTCGCCGTACTGCTCGTCGACCCGCCGGTCGTTGGGCCGGAATAGGTTGTCGCCCGACGGTTAAGCGACACGGCTGCGCGGTGCGGCTCAATGTTGCGGAAGGCGGTCGGTTGCGATGGGGTCGTCGTGGTCGATGCCGACGATGAATTGGTCTTCTTCGTCCGCGGCAGGCCGACCAGCGGATAGTTCGGCGGATCATTGATGCCTTGGGCCGGCGCCGGCTCGCACAACATGATTGCCACCGCGAGGCCTGCCATAAGGTTGCGTATCATCAAAGCACCGGTCGTAAGCTGCACCGTGTCGACTTTTGCAGGTTCTGCGGCAAAAGCAAATGGCCGGCCATTCGATTGCCTGAACGCGAAAGCGTGAGAACTGCGAAGACGCTGCGCATGAGAACACCGAGAGACCAGGTTGTCGGGAACGTCACAGGTTTTTCGGCGAAAGCGAGCGTCTTGCGGCCCGGGCGAACCGGACAAATAGCCTTTGTGTCGACATGCAAGTCTCTGGCGAAGCCGCATTTTCCGGGCTAGTTGATCGGCCTCAATGAGCAACTCCGGCGATATGGCCGATGCGGCCCCGACGATCCAGGCAATCAAGGCCGGGTTCGTCCGCGTTCTGTCGGATCGGATTCGCTCGACCACCGACCCGCGTGAGATCCGGGAATTGGTCTATCAGGTCGCGCGCATCAGGCTCGTCGAGCAGTTCACCCATGAAGACGCCGGACAGGCGCGCGAGATCATCCAGACGCTCGAACAGGCGATCCAGGAGGTCGAGCGCGACGCCACCTTGGCCACATCCAGCACCACGCCGCCCGCGCTTGACACCCCGAAGCTCCCGTTCCCGATGCGAGGCAAGCAGGATGGCCCGCTCGCCACGGCGCGCCATCGCCTGACCGGAATAGGCCTTCCCCCGTCGATCGCCCGACTGGCCGCCGTGTTCCTGCTGGTTGCGATTGTTGGCGCAGCGGTCGCCTTTTGGCCGCGGATAAGAGCGCAATTCGCCGCGTCACCGCAGCCACCCGCCGCGGCTGCGCAGCTTCGGCCGCCCCCCGCCCCCGAGAGCAAGCCGGCCGGTCAGCCGCCCGCCACCGAGAGGGAGGCGCCTCAGGCCCCGCAGCCCTCGATGCCGTTGCCCACGACGTTCGGCGTCTACGCCCTGAGCGACGGCCAGCTCCAGGAACTGAAGGCAGTGCCGGGAAAGGTCCCGGATCATCGTGTCGCGATTTCGGCCGCCATCACGACCCCGAGCGCAACCACACTTGGCAGCGGGGACGTCAAATTCATCGTGTTCAGGCCTGACGGCGGCGGCGACGCGAGCGAGACCGAAGTTCGTGTCGTCGCCAGGGTCTCCCGGACCATGGGCGTCGACGCCACCGGCAAGGCTGCGATGATGAAGTCAGGCGACGCCTGGGTCATCCGCAGCACGTCGTTCCCCTACAAGGCCGGGCCGATCGAGGATCAATCCAGGATGCTGTTGCTGCAACCGGATCAGGACGGCTTTGAGCTTACGCCGGGTCGATACGTCGTGGTGGTCAAGGGCATGGGCTATGACTTTACCGTGGCGGGAACCGTGACGGACCCCAACCAGTGCGTCGAGCGCGTCAATGCCACCAACGGTGCGTTCTACTCGCCCTGCCCGAACCGCTGACGGCGCCCTGCCCTCAGCCTGGCAGCGCAACAGCCAGGCTATTTCGCGTCCTTGGCAGGGGCAGCATCGTCGCTATCCATCTTGCCGCCATTGGCGACGCATTTGCTGAAATATTCCCGCTGCTGCTTGGCGCTTCCCTTGGCGCTTCCGGCGGCGGGGTTGCCGACCTGACGCGGCGGAAACGCTTTCGCAACCAGCGTGTCACAGGCACGTGCCACCTCGGCCGTGACCGCGTTCGCCTGCGTGCAGGCACAACACGAGACGAGCGAAGCAACCAGAAAGATGAGCCTGAACCTAACCACCGCGAACCTCCTCGCCTGTCTCTCGCCGACCAGTATACCGCACACACGCGCAACTCAAACGGGCCGCCGATGCCAGGCACGCGAAATTTGGACCTTTGTTCGGGTGCTGTCTTGCGCGATACCGTGCGACTGATCATGTTCTGGCTTCATATTTGCGGGCGCGGACAAGTCCACTCTCTGTGGCTTTGCGCGGCCGCACCGTTCTGATTCCGATCAACCATCACATTCTCAGGGTTCAACATGCGGATCACCATGGTGGGAACGGGCTATGTCGGCCTCGTCTCCGGCGCCTGCCTTGCTGATTTCGGTCATCGGGTTGTTTGCGTCGACAAGAATGTCGAGAAAATCGCCGCGCTGGAGCGTGCTGAAATTCCGATCTTCGAGCCCAATCTCGATCAGCTGGTCGAGACCAATGTCCGCGCCAGACGATTGACGTTCTCGACTGAGCTTGCCGAGCCCGTCAGCAAGTCGGATGCGGTGTTCATCGCGGTCGGCACGCCGTCGCGGCGAGGCGACGGTCACGCCGACCTGAGCTACGTGTACGCGGCCGCGCGCGAGATCGCGGCCAACCTTGCGGATTTCACCGTCGTGATCACGAAATCGACGGTGCCGGTCGGCACCGGCGACGAGGTCGAGCGGCTGATCCGGCAGGCCAATCCGACGGCGGACGTCGCGGTCGCCTCCAATCCGGAATTCCTGCGCGAGGGCGCCGCGATCCGCGACTTCAAGCTTCCCGATCGCATCGTCGTGGGGACCGACGACGAACGCGCGCGCAAGGTGATTGCCGAGATCTATCGCCCGCTCTATCTCAATCAGGCGCCGATCATGTTCACCGGGCGACGGACCGCCGAACTGATCAAATATGCGGCGAACGCCTTCCTCGCGACCAAGATCACCTTCATCAACGAGATCGCGGACCTCTCCGAAAAAGTCGGCGCCGATGTCCAGGAGGTCGCGCGCGGCATCGGCCTCGACAACCGGATCGGCAGCAAATTCCTTCACGCCGGCCCCGGCTTCGGCGGATCATGCTTCCCGAAGGACACCCGCGCGCTGATCAAGACCGCGCAGGACCACGAAGCGCCGCTGCGGATCGTCGAGGCCGTCCTTGCGGTCAACGAGACCCGCAAGCGCGCGATGGCGCGCAAGATCATCGCCGCGGTGGGCGGATCGGTGCGCGGCAAGACCATCGCCGTGCTCGGCCTGACCTTCAAGCCCAACACCGACGACATGCGCGAGTCGCCGTCGATCCCACTGATCACGGCGCTGCAGGACCTCGGCGCGAAAGTCCGGGCCTATGATCCCGAAGGCATGCAGCAGGCGCGCAGTGAGCTGCCCGATGTCGTCTATTGTGACAGCCCCTACGATTGTGCTGGCGGCGCCGATGCGCTGGTGATCGTCACGGAATGGGAACAGTTCCGCGCCCTCGACCTCGATCGGCTGAAGCAGGAAATGGCGTGCCCTGTGATGATCGATCTGCGCAACGTCTATCGCCCCGAAGAAGTGGAAGCGTGCGGCTTCAGATACGAAAGTGTCGGCAGACCTTCCGGATCCGGGGCGCACGGCATTTGATGGCTGGTCGCTGGCCTCGATAAGCCCGGACGGGCTGGGTTGAAGGTCAACCTTGCGTCATAGAGAGCTGCTAAGCGTCGAAGCACTGGCACGTAACATGCATACTTTACACTATGCTCGCATTCATTGTTCTGTTCGGGATTTTCTCCGTCGGGATCGCGACAGGCTACGGAATCCGGGCCGAGATGTCGCGCCGGCGTCGGCGCAGATCGGTCCGCGTCTGAGATTGGCTTAGTTATAGACCGGCAGTGTCTTGTCCCGGCTCTCGCGCCGATCCTCGCCATCCACGACATAGCGCCGCGGGGCGTTGTTCGCCGGATCATTCAGGACGTGACAGCTCTCGCGCGATCCACGGACCGGTCCGGACGTCGAGACGCCGTTGATAGCTCCACAGGAAAGCTGGCGCACCGACGACACACAACGAAACCAGAAACAAAATGAAAAAACCCATCGCGCTCTTCCAGGTACCAACGCAACAAACGCCAACAGCCTCACGCCGCGAACAAACAATCTAGCCGATCAAGCTCGCGCCGCAAGATCAGGCGATGTCAGGCACCGTCGGAGCGTCGGATATTGCCCGCACTGCCCTTGTGAACGCCAGGAGCGCGGCATTTTTGGGCAACCGGGCGATGCAATGTTACTCAATACGAACGATATACACGTCACGAAAAGAACCAG